>ERZ772766.1596-NODE-1596-length-11993-cov-5.205730_pt1 | contig 11993 bp, 10 predicted proteins | sample MGYA00511379_ERZ772766 | MGnify/ENA primary metagenome ERZ772766 (study PRJEB29015, sample SAMEA2737895) | human oral metagenome | biome: human oral; feature: human-associated habitat; material: dental | place: China | collected 2116 ...
GGCCGAGATCGTCTCCTACGAGGACCTGGTCTCCCTGGGCTCCATCGCCGAGGCGAAGGCCGCCGGTAAGGTGCGCATGGAAGGCAAGGACTACGTCATGCAGGACGGGGACGTGGTGGAGTTCCGGTCTGGACTAACGTCTGGGGGAAAGAAGTGACAGCCATGAGCCTGAACCTTCTGGACTACGCGGACCAGCGTCGGACAATCGCTCTGGCGGATATTGATGCTGAGAGCCAGGCTCAACGAGGCCAGTACTTCACTCCACGATCGGTAGCGCGCATCATCGCTGGCCTCTTCCGAGTGCCTGAGAGGCGCTCCATCCGTGTGCTCGATCCCGGTGCTGGAAGCGGCATGCTTTCGGCGGCACTCATAGATCGCCTTCGTATCGAGTGTCCTGATGCTGAGGTTCACGTCGTCGCCGTTGAGAACGATCCTCGCCTGCATTCTGTATTGTCCGAGACGCTCGCTGGGCTTGAAGGTCTTGATGGAGTCACGACCGAGCTCGTCAATATGGACTTCTTGCCATGGGCGCTGTCTACCGATCACCGCTTTGATCTTGTCGTTCAGAATCCGCCATACGCGAAGCTCCGATCAGGTAGCGGAGCACAACGGCTCCTGCGTGACAACGGCATCCAAGTGCCGAATATGTACGCTGCTTTTCTCGCTCTCGGTCTGCGCTTGCTCCTTCCGGGTGGTCAGCAAGTGGCAATCACGCCCCGCTCATGGATGAACGGAACCTATTACTCAGACTTTCGTCACTCGTTCGTTCGTGATGCTGGAATCGATGCGATTTACACCTTTGAGAGTCGCTCTCGGGTGTTCGGTGATCTGGGAGTACTCCAGGAGTCCATCATCGTTGCTGCAACCCTCGGAATCTTCCCTGACAAGGTGCTTGTGCAGGCATCGTTCGATCACAATGCTGAGCCATCCTCACGAAACGTGGACTACGCGGAGATCGTAACGCCGGACTTCATTCACGTCCCTGCGACGGAGAAAGATGCTGAGGCTGTTGTGTGGATGACAGCGCATGTCAATTCGACGCTGGCTGACCTTGGGCTGACTGTTTCAACTGGTCGAGTAGTGGACTTCCGCTCGCGCGAGATGCTCCACTTCGAGCGTGTCTCAGGGGCGGTGCCTATGGTCAATGCATCGCATCTGCGTGGGGGGGCCGTCCATCATCCAATTGGGGCAAACAAGCCCGAGTGGTTCCACTCTGACCCGGCATCCATGGCGAAACTTGTTGTGCCTGGCGGGTCCTATGTGCTCATCAAACGTTTCTCGGCCAAGGAGGAGAAGCGCCGCATCGTCAGTGCTGTGTGGCGTTCCGAGAGCAGTGTGGCCTTTGATAACAAGCTCAACTACATCCACCAAAACGGTCACGGATTGGACCCGGGGATCGCAGCAGGGTTAGCTCTCTTCCTGAACTCAACCAGGGTTGATGAGTACTTCCGAGTGTTCTCTGGGCATACCCAAGTCAATGCGACGGACTTACGGATAATCCGGTTCCCATCTCTCGAACAGCTTCGCGTACTGGGCCAGCACTCTGTGAACAACCAAGAGGACATTGATAGCGTGGTCGAGCGCGTCCTCACTCGCGAGGAGGCATGTGCATGACACGTCTCGACGAGGCGCGGCAGATCCTTCAAGCGTTCAGATTTGACAAAGCTAGGACGAATGCGAGGGCAGCTCGCACCTTGCTGGCTCTGGCACAACTTGATGAGCAGTCGCACTGGGCGGATGCAACGAATCCGATGCTTGGTGTGCGGGCCATCCTTGACTGGATTCGATTGCGTCTCGGTGTCGATGTCGCCGAGAATACGCGAGAGACCTACCGTCGCCAGACCCTCCACCAATTCCGTGACGCGGGGTTTGTCATCTACAACGATGATGATCCAGCTCGCCCGACAAATTCAAGCGCGAACAACTACCGCATCAACCCCGAGGCACTCAAGGTCATCCGGCTCTACGGCACACCGAGTTTCGATAAGGCGCTCAGCGACTACCTTTCCGTCGCCCCCGGACTTCTCGAAAAGTACCAAGCGGCACGCGACATGACTCGCATCCCCGTACACCTTCCCGGAGGGCAAGAGCTCACTCTTGGAGGTGGCGGTCAGAACGTGCTCATCAAACAGATGATCGATGACTTCTGTGCCTACTTCATCCCCGGTGGGAAGGTGCTCTATATCGGTGACGCTGATGAAAAACTCATGCACTTCGACGAGGCAAAGCTGGCTACTCTCGGCGTAACGGTTAACACCCATGGCAAGCTCCCTGACCTTGTTGTCTACCAACAGAGCACGAACTGGCTGTTCCTTATGGAGGCGGCTTCGACCCATGGGCCTGTAGATGCAAAGCGACATGGAGAACTCCAGGCGCTCTTTTCTGGCTCCACTGCTGGTCTCGTCTACGTTTCGTGCTTCCCTGATAGGGCAGTTATGAGGAAGTTTCTTGCCGACCTGGCCTGGGAGACAGAAGCATGGTGTGCGTCAGACCCGACGCACATGATCCATCTCGACGGTGAACGATTCCTTGGCCCATATGACTGCGTATAACACACAGCTGTCACGTAGGTTTTAGGGTTGACTAACGGATGGTCGCATTAAGTGACGTGCAGCATTGTCCGTGCGCGACTGTGGCATGTGACATAAAAAACAGGTGTTTGTGGCAGATTTACGTCCGCCCGTTGAAGGAGTGAGATGACTTCGCGAAAGACGAAACAGTACGTCAATGCTGCCGTTGAGTCATTGACGCTCGCAATTGAACTCTTCAATCGTCCCAGCCCACTCGGCCGCGAGCATGCGACTGTGATGATGGCTGCGCATGCTTTTGAGATGCTGCTGAAAGCCGTGATCTATGAGGAACGAAAGAAGGTGGGTTTCAAGAGTGGTGACCGATCTTTCGGCCTCGGTAAGTGCATTGACGTCGCCATGTCTGGGTTGGGCGTGATTGATGCAGATGATCGTGTGGTCCTACGGACCTTGAGGGCGGAACGCAACGACGCAACCCATGACTTCATTACGATTAGCGATGACGTGCTCTGGTTGCAGCTGCGCTCTGCCGTCACAATCTTCCAGAAAGTTCTACTCGGCCTGACGGGACAGGACCTTAGCGAAGTCATGCCTGGACGAGTCCTTCCAGTCTCCGCAACGCCGCCGACAGATGTAGCGCTAGTAGTGGGCAAGGAAGTTGAACAGATTACCGAACTGCTGACACCGAGTAAGCGACGCGGAGCCGAAGCGCGAGCTCGACTCCTCCCCATTATCGCCTTAGATCGTGCAGCACGCGGGCTAGACGACTCTCCTACGGAAGCTGAAATCAAGATGGTGATGGATGATCTCAAAGCGCGGAAGGAATGGAAGGTGGTTTTCCCTGGTGTGGTCGGACTCCGTGTGGCCGATGGTTCCGGATCATCGGACTTGGTGCAAGAGATAAGTCTCAAGATTGATCCGAAGCGGGGTGATCTTGCTGTCCGCCTGGCGCGTGAGGGGGAGGATGCTGTCGCCTATCGTGTAGTAGATACTTTCGATCGGTATTCCGTTAAGCTGAGTAAGTTTGGACCCAAGTTGGGCCTGAATCGGTACGAAGGGTACGCGGTGATCGATGCGCTGAAGCTACGGTCAGACGAGACATGTTACCATGAGAAGCGAACGCCTAAGGGGAACGTTCAGTTCCAGGGTCTTTCGCCCAAAGCGCTGGATCGGGCGAGAATGGCTCTTGCAGACGACCCCGACCTTGTTGAGAAGGCCGTTGCCGACTATAAGCGCGCTCGTGCTTCCCGATCTCGTTCTAAGGATCGCCGTTGAACCAACTGAGGAGCAGCAACCTCGCTCTAGTTGGTGATGTGGTCGCTTGTTAAGCGCGCTGTTCTCTCTGACTTGTTGTTCCGATGGCCTTGACGGTGATGTCGTTGAGTGTGTACTTCCGTTGTGCGCTCTTGTTCTCGTGGTCTTTACAGTGATGCACTTTAAGGCGCAGTTCTGTTCTGGAACGACTTATGAAGGTGGCAAGTGAATTGTCCTGTATGTAGGCGTACTATTTCTTCGGAAGGCAGATTCTGTAGGGGTTGTGGGTCCCCGTTAGGTGGTGCTACTGGGCATAGTGTGAATACCGGTGGTGGGGACATTCGTGGGAGTGTGTACCAAGCAGGGTGCGATGTGGTCGGTAATCACGCCTCGAAGGGTGCACCTCCGGCCACATATAGGGTGGAGCCTTTATGGTGCAGTCCCCTTACCTAGGGAGTCCTTGCATGGGTGGGGTGGTGTTGGGGGTTGTGGGACTGTTCCCCAGTGTGGATTTGGTGTGGTCTTTCGTTGATTTGTTCAGTGCGGGTTCCTCTACGTCGGGATACTGGGGCAGAATGTTCTGGAGTCTTATCCTCTTAATAATTGTTGTGTTCCTGGGGCTGTTAGTAATGCGTTTTTTGCGATTGGCTAAGGGGCAACTCCGAAAGCCTCTGTGGTGGGGTCTGGCGTTGAACAGTGCTGGACGGTGCATTACGGTGGAGAGGATTCGAGCCACTTGTCGGTGTGGTGCTAAGATGCTCTACTCTAACGGAGTTATTGGGCGTAAACTGAATCTCTTGAGGCGAATCCTCGGACCAAATGGTGATCCAATTGTAAAGTGTGAGCGAAACCCGGGTCACTCGTGCCGGGTTGACCCCGCTGAACGTGTGGAGGGCTAGTCAGCCCGGCCGCCGGGCTACGTGGGAGGCCGCCTCGTTCCGCGGCGATGACGTGCCCGGGCTGAAAGCGTAAAGTTGCGCGCCGTCGCCTGGCTGAAACAGGGCAGAAACAAAAGCGTACCCGGTTCTTTCATTGCAGTTCCAATGAAAAGTGCGTTTTTAGGCTCCGGCGGGTACGCCTCATTTAATCCTCTATACGCACTTTTTACCCGCGAAAGAATTAAAGTAGGCGTACCCGTTTTGGCTTAGAAACTCACTTTTTGTTGGAATAGTGAGGAAAGAACCGGGTACGCTAAAGTTCGACCGGGTACGCAAAGAGGCCCGGCCTTGATGTCGAGCGTCTCTCAAAATCTGGGGCGTAAAGTGGATGAGATCGTTAGAAATTAAACCAAGGGGGTATAGCGCTTGAGCCTCTGGGGGCGTCTGAGGGGTGGGGTGGGGGTATACAGCCCCTCCCCACCCACTTAGCCAGGCCTACCCCCACTGTCGGAGTAGCGCTTGGTTCTCCCGGTAGATGCGCGACATGTGCGGGGTGAGACGTATGCCGATATCCCCGTGGTAGAGATACCGACGCCAGACGCGCGCGTCCTCGAAGTTGTCCTCCATCACTGCTTGAACGATCAGGCGTTCCACCTCCCTCACGATGCGGCGGGAGACACCGTCGACGACGGTAGCCCGCTCCCACTTCCAGGCTTGCTCGTCCCAGACGTACCAGCGGAGGCCCTCGCACTTCACGTAGCCGTGCAGCTTGTCCACGAGGATAGCGGCGCAGGCCCGGTCCTGTTCCTGCACATTGGCGTAGCGTGTCATGGTTCTACTCCCTTCCTCAGATCAGGTCCATGCCGTCGGTGCCGGTCACTACAGCCAGGCCCCGCCCGGCTAGCTCAGCCTCCCGCTCGCGGCGCTCGTCCGCGCTCGTGCGGAAGCGGATACCCCGGTAGCCCCGCACCTTGTCCGCCGTGGGGCGGGCCTCCGCTCCCCACTGCGAGAGCGTGAGCTTCTTCCACAGGTGTGTACCCTCCTTCACGTCCCGGAAGTAGCCGTGCGAAGCGATACGCCCCCGGAACGTGCGCTGGCTCCAGCTTGCTGCCCCCTGCTCGGAGAGCCAGGCCTCGAACGCCGCGTACAGGTCCGAGCCGGGAACGACCGCCCCGGCGTCCTTCACGAGGCACTCGGAGGCGAACGCGAGCAGCACGTCAGACTGTTCCTGCCAGGACGTTGTTGCATCGCATGGCAGTGGTAAGATAGAAGTTCTTCAACCTCGCAAGCGGATTATGCTGAATATGCTGATCGAGCAAAGTGGAGCGTTAGTAACGAGGAGTAAAGAATGGTGAGGTCCTTGAAGGGCTGGGGAGGGTGAGTCGCGTTAGGAATCTCGTCCTCTATCCGCATTCATCTTTCGCAATTCACCTAGCCATAGCCAGCTACAAAAGCTGGTTACGGTAGCGATTTAAGAGTGTGATGTCTCAGGACATTGGTGACAGTTTTGTGTCAGGACATCGGTGACACTTGGGGTGTCAGGACATCGGTGACACTTGGGGTGTCAGGGCATCGGTGGGGCTTGGGTTGTTTTGGGGTGTGGTTGGTCGTGTTGGCGGGTGGGGCCGGGTGCGTGTGGTGAGACGTAGTGGGTTCCCGGTGGTGGCCAGGCGTACTGGGCGAGGACTGCGCCGTCGGCGTCGACGAAGAGGACGTGGCGGTGGTCCCAGGTGGCTGTGGTGGTGTGCCCGGCGCGTGCGCGGCGGATCAGGAACGTGATCCCGCCCAGGCGCACGGTGCCGTTGGCGGCGATGACGCGTTCGGCGCTGCCGGTGGGGGGCAGGGCTTTGCGGCGCGGGCGTGGTCGGGGCGTGGTCGGGGCCGGGGCGCCGCCGACGGGGGGCGGGGTGTTGGTGGGCGCGGGCCGGGGCCTGGGCGGGTCGGCTTTGGCGGTGGCGTCCCAGGCCTGTTGCGGGGTCATCCGCCCCGGGAGGCCCTGGTGGGGGCGCTGGGTGTTGTAGATGTGGTCGAAGGCGTCCACTTGGGCCTGCAGCTCGGTGAGGGAGCGGGCCAGGGGCTGGGTGTGCAGGTAGCGCATCAGGGTCTGGTGGAAGCGCTCGTTCTTGCCCTGGGTGGTGGGGTGGTGGGGTTTGCCGGTGATCGCCTCCACGCCCAGGGCGCGCACGTGCTCGACCAGGGCCCCTTTGCGGCCCCGGCGGGTGGGGTTCATGGCGGCCCCGTTGTCGGTCAGGAGCCGCTGGGGCACGCCGTGGCGCGCGACGCCGCGGTCGAAGGCCTCGATGGCCGCCTGCGAGGTCTCCCCCTGGGCGACCAGGGACGCCACCGCCAAACGGGAGTGGTCGTCGATGACCTGGAAGACCACCACGGGCCGTCCCCCGGCCAGGACGTACCCGGTGGCGTCCATCTGCCAGCACGCGTTGGGGGCGGGGTAGACGAAGCGCCTCCACGACGCGCGCGGCCTCTTGGCCGGATCGGCGCGCGCCACCCGTGCCTGGCGGAAGATGCGGGCCAGCGAGGACGGGGAGGGGGCGTCAAGGCCCATCGACGCCATCTTGTCGCACACCGACACAGGCCCGGCGTCCAAGCCCGAAGAAGCGAGCGCGGCCCTGACCCGCAGGGCCTGGGCCACCCGCTCGTCGCCGATGCGGGTCGGGCTCGAGGCCGGACGGCGCGAGCGCGGCTCGAGGACAGCGGCCTCCCCCTCATCGACGGCCCGCCTGCGCAACTTGTAGAACGTGTTGCGGCTGATACCGCACTCCGCGCAGAACGCGCTCACAGCCCCACGGGGAGCGTCCCGGGGCCACCTCGCAATCGCCAAACGCACACTCGGATCAACCGGAACAACCTTGCTGCCACCATCATCGCTTCTCATACCCCGATTCTGGATTCACAACTGTCACCACCACACACCCCCGAACTGTCACCGATGTCCTGACACAAAACTGTCACCGATGTCCTGACACATAACAGTAGCGATTTAAGAGGCTGAGGTCTACATAGTTCGTTACTCTATATGTCGCATTCAAGCGGGGGGGGGTGGCTCACGTGTGTGTATCATCTTTCCTTACCCAGGAAGCGCTCTCCGAGTTCAGGAAGTTGACTAGTTTCTCAAGTATCGTCTGATTAATAATCGGAAATAGGTGTTCAAGTGCATCTTCTGTAGTCCACTCTTTATGGGTCCAGACGTATTCGCCGTGGTCAGTTGGTAGAACGTCAATGGGGTCGTAGAACTCGTTGTGGAAGCTTTCTACCATCTCACTCAGGACCTCTTCCAATAGTGGTGGGGATGTTGCGACTACAAGCTCGAGCTCCTGGTAATCGTTGAATAATTGCTCTATTTTTGGAGCTTCGGTGAAGGAGGTGGGAGTGATTAGAAATGAAATGTCGTCCAAGCAAAAATCATAATCGCCTTGCAAGCGCCATTCACGTTCGTGATCCCATTCGAAGCGACCAGGTATAATTGGGTCTATGAAAGGGGTTAGATCCCATATTGGCGCAGAACCGTCGCCATGCTTAGACGCAAGTTCTGCGAGATTGTGTATGGTCATAGCCTGCGGTGAGTTGTCGTCTATGTACCAAACTCTTGTTGCGCCCTTCTCTTTTAGTTTACTCTTTGAAAAGCCGATGCCGTAGTGCCCTTTCTTATTTGCAAGTCGACCTAGTTGGCCCAATGGGATTTCGCTGAAACATATGGAGCGATGTTTACTAATAGAAATCTGTTCGTTCCGATAGTGGTGAAAGCCAAAAGGTCTATTGCATTTGAGTGTTCCTGATGACAATATCTGCGTGAATTGTTCTATGTGTGTGAAGTGTACAAGATAGTCGGACATGTCGAGCTGATCCTTGTTTGGTCCTGAACCAAGTAGGTGTTTGGGGGCCATCAGTCTCATGGTGTCAGGTGAGTGGTTTTGGCGGTGTGACATTACGGTTCCTTTCGAAACTTGTTGATTGCAAGCGGGGGTACCAAGACGGGCACTTATATTGTTGCAGTCCTACTGGTTGGTGTGTGGTCACGAGGTGTGCGTGTCGGCGTTCGGCTGTGGGGCAGGATGGTATAGTGGAGGCCTTGATTCCAAGGAATGATGTGGGGTCGTGCCCGCGCCTGGGAAGTGCCCTGATGGGCTTAGACGGCGTGCGCTTCGGCTGGTGCTTGGGGCGCTTTGGCCGATCCGGGTCGGCCTGGGGGTGTTTCAGGCGGGTCGACGAAGAGGCTGGGGATCAACCCCGAGACCCTGCGCGGCTGGGATCGGGTCGAGCCCGGATCGATGCCTGCGAGGGGCCCGGCACCACCAGGTGTGGAGGCCCAGCGCCTCCGGGAGCTGGAGAAGGAGGTCCGGGAGCTTGGGGGCGGGGGGCGCGATCCGTTGGGGCGCGTCGGCTTTTCTCCTGTGGTGGAGTGTGAGCGCATCGCGCTGATCCGCGGCCCCGTCGAGGCCCAGAACGGGGGGTCGGGACCCGCGCCGGGTCTGCACCGTCCTGCCCCAGTCAGGCTGCAAGACCGGCCCCGTCCGCTTGACTCACGCCGCACGGTCCCGCCCGCACTCGAAGAGGTCGGTGTCCGACGCCGCCGCCGTGGAGGCGGGAGGATCCTCGCCATGAGGGACGAGCCGCTCCGACGCGGCACTCGGGTCGAGGAAGACCTGGTGCCTCCTCAACGCCCGGGACGGGCGCCCCCAGTGGCCCGCTGCGCCGCGACCTCCGCCACCACCGGCCCGAACCGCAGATGGGTGGTCGACCTGCGCCCACGGGGCACCGACAACGCGGTAAGCGCCCTGGAACAAGCGATCCAGGGCGCGCAAGGAGCGCGGGGGCGCGTACCTTTAGTGGGACTGGTGCACCACTGCGACCACGGATCCAAGCGCCTGCCCCGTCGCCCACAGCCGGACGACTCGTCCAAGAGGGGACCCGGGGCCTCCGCCGGGGCCGTGGGATCCTCCTACGACAACGCCCTCCCCCAAGCCCCGGGCAAGCCCCCCTGCAAGCGCGGGATCCGCCGTGGTGCGACGGCCCCTGGAAGGGGCGCGCCGACCCCGGTAACCGCGACCGCCAGAAGGGCGAAGCTGGCACCAACCGCACCCGCCCCCACCCCACCAACAACGACGACCTCCCACCCACGGCCGCCGAACACCGCAACAATCACAACCACACCACCACCCCACCTGCCACCGTATAACCAATCCTCCACAAAACCCGGGACTATCCAGCAGGGAGGGGCAACAATATCCTGGCTGCAGAAGATGCGCATTGAAGATCGAATCATGTGATGCTCTGAATGGTGCTACCCTGAGGGGGGAGGCTGCTATGAGAACGACTGCGACACTCGATGATGACCTGCTCGCCCGCGCCGAGGAGCTCACTGGAATCAGAGAGCGGTCCGCTTTGATCCGAAACGCGGTGGAACTCCTCGTCCGTATCGAGAGCGGTCGTCAGCTCGCTGCGCTCGGCGGTAGTGATCCGGGAGCGGAGACTGCGCCGCGGAGCCGGGCGCGCGATAAGCGCTTGCGTCACGCTGCCAGCGACATGGGCGTGTTGGCGGACCTTGACTAAGGGGCGTGAGCTGTCGTGAGGCAGTGGTCGGGTCGTGCGAGAGCGCGGCCTGGCCTCGCTGCCTCCGGCCATCGCGGCTGCGACCCGCAGATTTTCGGTGAGAATCCCGGGCTGGCGATTAGGTCTTGTGTGTGTTTGCCGGTTCCTCGTATTTAACGATGTAGGTGGTGTGCGAGACCGACGGTTTCAAGGACGCCCCGGAAGCGGTAGCAGATTCGGTTGCGGAACCCGGGAGACGTGGCCGTCGGATGGTTCATGCGCCCGACGATGGTTTCGGTCGGCCTCTTGGGGTGCGGGGGACGGGGGAATCAGGCAAGGGCACCCGGCGTGCAGCGAAGGACCCTCGGCCATGCGGATCGCGTCTACGGGGGATTCCCAGCAACCTACCGGGTGGGCGGGTCGTCCGCTAGCGTGGGTGATAGGACCGCGACCGTCAAAGGGGGAGAGATGGGGGTCATCGATGCCCGGGCGATGCACGTGCTGGTGCTCAACCAGGGCGAGTCGGATTTCAAGGATGTGACGGGCCGTGTGAGCGGTCTTGAAGAGCGGGGCGATCGGGTCATCGTCACCTATTCCTCTGGGAGGATATACCGTTACCGGGCCGCCAAAGTCCGTATCTACGATCAGGCGGTCCGGCGCGACCTCGCGCGGGGGGACGAGGTCTATGTGCGGGGGTCCTTGTGGGGGACCATCGAAACCGTTTACTCGCTCGGCCTGCGCGAAGATCCCAGTAGGGTGCGTTACACGCTTGTGTACCGACGTAGCAACGGCACAGTAGGGCTCAGCCGCCGTGGCGAGGGGGAGGTCCGGATGAGGCTGCTGACCCCGGAACGGCGCAACGCACTCGAAATCATGGACTACGTGCGCGACGAAGTGAGGGGCCAGGCGAGGCGGGCGGGCGCCCGGCAGGAGAACACGGGGCGCTCCACGAAGTGGAGGGCCGAGAAGAACTCGGCGAGGGCAGCGGCCACGTTGGCGAACGTGTGGGAGCGGCTGCGCAGAGTCCCACCGGGCTCGGCGCTCGAGGCCTATCTGACGGGCACGAGCCGCGCGGACACGGGAGCGGAGCAGGACATCATCATGCCCTTCGCCTCCAACCTCGAACAGCTCAAGGCGCTCGAAGCGGCGCTTTCGCACCAACTCTCCGTGATCGACGGCCCTCCAGGAACCGGCAAGACGCAGACGATCCTCAACCTGGTCGCGACCCTTGTCGCCCAGGGGAAAACGGTCGGCATCGTCTCCGGAGTGAACTCGGCGGTCGACAACGTCGTGGAGAAGCTCACCGAGGAGGGGTACGGGTTCCTGGTGGCGAACGTGGGGAAGCGGGAGAAGGTGGAGGCGTTCCTCCGCGAACAGGGGCGCCTCGGGGAGCTGTGGGAGGAGTGGGAGGCCACGGCCAGCCTCGGAGCCGACGGAACGCCGGTTGCAGTCGACCCCGATGGCCTCCACGAACGCGAGGCGCGCCTCGTCCAACTGTGGCAGGACGGGAGGGACATTCCCCGGATCCGGGCGGAACTCGCTGCGACGCGCAAAGAGCGCCAGCTCCTTGAAGTGAAGATCCGGGAGTCCGGGCGCCCGCTCCCGGACGTCTCCGGCCTCCCCGTCGTGGAGCGGGGCCCGGAGGCGCTGGCGGATCTGCTCGCCCTCGCGCGGTTAGCGCCCAAGCCCCACAGGGGAGTGCTCGGCCTCGTCGAAAGAATGCGCCGCTACTTCGCCTACGGCTCCCTCAAGGGGGTGCGGCTGGACGACGCCGACACGCAGGCCG
>ERZ772766.1601-NODE-1601-length-11977-cov-21.940698_pt1 | contig 11977 bp, 12 predicted proteins | sample MGYA00511379_ERZ772766 | MGnify/ENA primary metagenome ERZ772766 (study PRJEB29015, sample SAMEA2737895) | human oral metagenome | biome: human oral; feature: human-associated habitat; material: dental | place: China | collected 2116 ...
GCTGGGTCTGCGCGCCCCAATAGGCTTCGGACGGGACTTCGACATTGCCCATGGTATCGTGTTCGGTACGGGTGCTCATCACTACTCTCCTTAAAATCGAAATGGAAAAACAGAAAACGATATTGCCGCCTTCTTAATAAATAATTATAACTATTATTTTCATAATTTTGCAATTCCAATATAGGCCGACAAACCATACCAATACCGTGCCGCGTCGGACAATTCAATCCGCCCGACAGTTTATTAGTAATTTCACCGCAAACATGTTTTAATGCGCCCTCATCCAACGCACAAGGAGAAAACCGTGTCCCGCACCCCCATCATCCACTCCCTGCTCGACACCGACCTTTACAAATTCACCATGCTGCAAGTCGTGCTGCACCAATTTCCGCAGGCGCACGGCGTATACGAATTCCGCTGCCGCAACAATGCGGACACCGTTTACCCGCTGGCGGAAATCAAAAGCGATTTGGAAGCCGAACTCGACGCACTGTGCACACTGAAATTCACGCAGGACGAATTGGACTACCTGCGCGGCCTGCGTTTCATCAAAAGCGACTTTGTCGATTATCTCGAACTGTTCCAGCTCAAACGCCGCTTCGTAACGGTAACGGCCGACGAGGCCGGCCGGCTGCATATCCGTGTCGAAGGCCCGATGATACAGGCCATGTTCTTTGAAATTTATATCTTGGCCATCGTCAACGAACTCTACTTCCGCCGTTTGGAAACGCCCGAAGTGCTGGCCGAGGGCGAACGCCGCCTGCAAGAAAAGGCGGCCCGCCTGAAAACCTTCGCCGACAGCCAAAATCCCGCAGACCCGCCGTTTCTCATTTCCGACTTCGGTACCCGCCGCCGCTACAACCTTAAGTGGCAGGAACACGTCATCCGCACCTTCCACCAGGCCGCACCCGAAATCTTTCGCGGCACCAGCAACGTTTATCTGGCCAAAAAACTCGGCCTGACCCCCATCGGCACGATGGCGCACGAATTTTTGCAGGCCTTCCAGGCCTTAGACGTGCGCCTGCGCAATTTTCAGACGGCCGCACTCGAAGCCTGGGTACACGAATATCGCGGCGACTTGGGTATCGCGCTGACAGACGTAGTGGGCATGGACGCCTTCCTGCGCGATTTCGACCTCTACTTCGCCAAACTCTTCGACGGCCTGCGCCATGACAGCGGCGATCCCTACGAATGGGGCGACAAAGCCTATGCTCATTACAAAAAACTCAAAATCGACAGCCGCACCAAAATGCTTACCTTTTCAGACGGCCTCGACATTGAACGCTCATGGGCGTTGCACCAATATTTCAAAGACCGCTTCAAAACCAGCTTCGGCATCGGCACCAACCTCACCAACGACCTCGGCCACACGCCGCTGAACATAGTCTTGAAACTGGTGGAATGCAACGGCCAGTCCGTCGCCAAGCTGTCCGACAGCCCGGGCAAAACCATGACCGACAACGACACCTTCCTCGCCTACCTGCGCCAAACCTTCCAAATACCCGAACCGAAATAAACGGCAGGCCGTCTGAAATCCATGTTTCAGACGGCCTTTATGGTCTGCAACATCATGAAAACCTATAAAGCCAGCCCGAACTACCTTCGTTTCTTTCTCGATATTTCAACCATTTACGAAGCATACGGCTACGAAGGCTGCGACAGTAAATACACCGAATTGTGCAGCCTGAACTTTGCCAACCGCAACAGCGTTCGCCGCCGGGTAAACGAATACCTCCGCCCCCTGTTTCAAGAATACTCCCCCGCCCGCCAACTCCGTATCAAAGAAAGCTTCCGTGACGGCCTGAACTTCTGGTCGGACGAAACATTGCGCCGTTGCGCAGACGACTGGCTGGAAGGCACAAACGCAACCTCCGTACGCCAACGCTGCCGGGAAATCTGGAACGACCTGTTCGACGGCGAATACAGTGGCATCACAGATGCTGCCGCATACGAAACCATAGAAACCGAATCAAACGACCCCTTCAACAACTGGAACGGCAAAAAGCCCGTCGGCTGATCGGGCAAACCAATCTAAAAGAAGGGCCGGTATTGCGGAAACGGTTCAATTTATTCGCCATATACATACAAAATAATTTTTCGCCTTGCCAAAAACTTGAAACAAAAGCAGAAAAAGGGTTAGGATTGCCGAAAGGTAGGCTGCCGGAAACACTGCGGCGGATACAAGAGTTTACCCCCTGCCACCCAAACGGCAGGGCTCCAACCATAAAGGAACGAACGATGAAAAACTATTCGAACATCCCCGCAAAAAAACATTTCCTATTGAACATCACAACCGTCCTGACAGTTGCCGCACTAACCGCCTGCCAGCCGGCCTCCCCTTCTTATGAATCAGGTATGCAAAAAAACAGTGCGGCAAAAAAAGATTTGGCTTTGGACGGGGCTGCCGACAAACCGATACCGGCCGAAGCGCCCGCCGCAGTGGCGTATTCGCCTGCCGCCGTATACGATGTACAGGAAACCGCCCCACGCGTTACCAACACCGAACGCTACCAGAAACAGCCTGACCAGCCCGTCAAAGCCGTTGCCCAAGAACCCGTTTCCACCTTCAGCATCGACGTCGATACCGGCAGCTATGCCAACGTGCGCCGTTTTCTAAACGATGGCGGGCTGCCACCCGAAGACGCGGTCAGAATAGAGGAAATCGTCAACTACTTTCCCTACAACTACCCGTTGCCGACCGGCACTCACCCCTTCGCCATCCATACCCAAACCGTCGATTCGCCGTGGCAGCCCGAGGCCAAACTCATCAAAATCGGCATACAGGCGCAAGACTTGGCGAAAAAGGAACTGCCGCCGGCCAACCTGGTCTTCCTAGTGGACGTATCGGGCAGCATGGACGAACCGGACAAACTGCCCTTAGTGAAAAAAACCCTGCGCATCCTAACCGAACAGTTACGCCCCCAAGACAAAGTTACCCTGATTACCTATGCGGACGGCGAAGCACTCGTCCTGCCGCCGACTTCCGGCGACAACAAGGACGAAATCCTGCGCGCCATCAACAAACTGCAGGCAGGCGGTGCGACAGCGGGCGAATCCGCATTGAAAATGGCTTATGAGCAGGCGAAAAAAGCCTACGTTAAAAACGGCATCAACCGCATCCTGCTGGCCACCGACGGCGACTTCAACGTCGGCGTTTCCAGCACCGACGCCCTGAAATCCATGGTGGCGGAAAAACGCAAAAGCGGCATCTCGCTCACCACGCTGGGTTTCGGCACGGGCAATTACAACGAAGACATGATGGAACAAATCGCCGATGCGGGCGACGGCAATTACAGCTACATCGACAATGAAAAAGAAGCCAAAAAAGTCCTGCAACACCAGCTGACCTCCACCCTCGCCACCGTGGCGCAGGACGTGAAAATCCAAGTCGAATTCAACCCCGCCACGGTTAAGGAATACCGCCTGGTCGGCTACACCAACCGCACCCTGCGCAACGAAGACTTCAACAACGACAAAGTGGATGCGGGCGACATCGGCTCCGGCCACAGCGTAACCGCCATCTACGAAATCATCCCGCAGGGCAAACAAGGCTGGCTGAACGAATCGCGCTACCAAAAAGCCCCGGCGGCATCGGGCGGCAAAAACGAATACGCCTTTGTCAAAGTGCGCTACAAACTGCCCGGCCAAAGCACCAGCAAACTCATCGAGCAGGCCGTTCCCGCCGTCAGCATCCCGCTGGCCCAGGCTGATGAAGACACCCGCCTCGCGCTGGCTGCCGCGTCTTACGCCCAAGCCCTGCGCGGCGGCGCGTACAACGGCAAGCTGGATTGGGACGCCATCGAACAAATGGCCAAACAGGCCAAAGGCAAAGACCCCTTCGGCCTGCATGAAGAGTTTGTCGAATTGGTGAAAATTGCCAAAAGCCTGAGCAGCAAACAGGCGCAGTGAGAATAAGGCAGAATCCGGAGTCCTGACAAAGAGGCCGTCTGAAAACGCAAAACTGCATTTTCAGACGACCTCTTTATGCCTTGTATAACGTTTTTAAGGCTGTTTCGCCAAAACGGGCATCGTATTCTGCGTTGCCGACAAAGCCTGCTTTCTCTGTTCTTCGGCTTTTTCCTTCTCGCCTGTTTCATCAAACACTTTAGCCAAAGCCAGCCGTGCCTGAACGCTGTCGCGTGCGGAAATGCCCGCTTCCAAATACCCGCGTGCTTTGCCCCACAATTGCTTGCTGTAGGCCAACTGGCCGAGATACACGAGCAGGTCGGCATCCTGCGGGCTGTTTTGCAGCCAGCCTTCGGCGGCATCGATGGCTTTACGCTGTTCTTTGTCGTCCAAATAAGCCACGCTTTGGGCAAAAGGCGGCAACAGTTCTGCCTGACGGTTTTGCGGATAATGCTTTTCCACCCACGAGGCGGCTGACGCATAAAGGCCGAGCTTTTCGTATTTTTCCGCTATCGCCGCACAAAGCGCGCCGGATTTTTGTTCCTCGGGAATACGCTTCAATGCGGCTTTCAGGCTGTCGGCATCCGTGGCCGACGCCAGCAGGCGGCGGTAGGCCCAATCTCGGTATTCGCCCGCCTCATGCGGATTGACGGCTTTTTGTTTTTGCAATTCGTCGGTTTTGTCCAACACTTCGGCCGCATCGCCGTGGTCGAAGGCATAACGCAGTTGCAGCCGCAGCAGGCGAGTCAGCCGAGGATTGATTTTGGCGGCGGCGGCCAGGTTGTTGGAAGCTTCGGGGTAGTCGCGGCGGTTCAGCGCGCCTTCGGCAAGCAGCAGGTAACGCGAAAGCTGGTTGGCCTGCGGCAGGGCGGAAATTTCGTCCAGGTAGCGGGCGCGCAGGGCTTCGTCGTTCATGTGGTCGGCGGCATGGGCGGCAATCATCAACGCCAAAGCGCGGCTCTCGCCGGCCTCTTTGTTTTTCAGCACTTTGGCCGCTTCCTGCTCGGCTTTTTGGTATTTGCCTTCGAAATAAGCCAAACCGGCGGCGTTCAGATTGCTGCCGGCCTTGCGGCTTTTACGCGCGCTGCCGAAACGGCTCAAACGAGCGGGAATATTAAACAATCCGCCCATCAGTTGCACCACGATATACAGCATGACGACGAATAAAATCAGTGCCGGCACAAACAGCATCAAGTCCAGCCGCGCCAGTGTGTTGCCGACGACGAAATACACGTTGCCGTTGAACAGTGTGGATGCGATCGACAAACCGACGGCGACGGCAAACAGGATGATAATCCACAACAGGCTTTTCATGCCGCACCACCTTTCGCTTTGCCCGGCTCGGAAGCTTTATTTCCTGCAGGTTTGGCCGGCTTGGCGGCTTCGTTTGCCTTGGGTTCGGCGGGCTTCGCGGATTTAGCCGCTTCGGCGGGTTTCGCCGGCTCGGAAGCCGAATGCTCGGCAGGCTTGGCTGCTTTGTCAGCCTTGTTTTCCCCATCCTGCCCTTTGGCTTCGGAGGCCGCTTTTTCAGCAGGCGCGGAGGCCGCCTGTGCCGCAGGGGCGGTATCGGAAGCGGCTTTTTCGGTCGGCGCGGAAGCCGAAACTTCGGCAGGTACCACAGATTTCAGATCGGGCAGCCGGATGCTTTGCGTGCCGCGCACGGTATCCTGATAGTTGCGGACAGCGGCCAAGCTGGCTTTCAGGGATTCGTTCGATACCATCCTCATATCGAGCGATTTCAGTTCGGCCAGCTCTTTCAGCCACGCCTGTGTGGCTGGGGACTGGTTGTCGAAATATTGTTTCACCGCTGCTTCGGCGTTGTTCAAATCGCTCAGGAACACTTCGCCGTTGTGCTGCATCAGGGCGATGCGCGCGTCCAGCAGGCGCAGGCGGAGGTTTTCGCGCACGAAGTAGGCTTGTTCGGGAGCCAGCAGCATGGCGTCGCCGTTGTTCAGCTTGCGCACTTCAACCAAATTGCCCAGTCCGTGCAGGGTTTTGTTCCATGTGCGCTGCCACCAGGAGGCGTTCGGGTCTTCCTGCGGGGCGGCTTCGGCCTGTCCGGGCTGCAGGGTGCTTTCCAACACCAGCGGCATGCCGGCAACGGCTGTTTCCAGACGGTCCAGACGCAGGGCCGTGCCGGAGATGTCCAGATACGGCTGGTTTTTCAAGGCCGCCAAATCGCTGCTGACGGCCTGTTTGATCGGCAGCAGGTCGGCCTGTTCGAAGCGGCTCAAACGGCTTTCGATATTTTCGAGCACGGTAACGGCCACCGGCACGTTGCCCGACAGCAAGAGCTGTTGGGCGGCCATGTTCAGCGTGGCTTCGGTTTCATCCACCAGCCAGTCGGCGCGGTTGCGCAACAGTTCCTGATAGGCGCGGTTGGCTGCTTCGATTTGTTCCTTATTGTCTCTTTGTCCGTCGGCAATCTGCTGCAACGCGGCGGCAAGCTCGCTTTGCCTGCGGCTGTTTTCTTTCAGGATTTGGGCGTTTTCGCTTTCGCCCACCGCAGCCTGGTCGATTTTTTGGTTGAAGGCTGTTTCCTGGTTTTTCAATACGTTCTGCCCTTGGACGAACAGGAAGCCGCCTGTACCCAAGGCCAACAGCGACAATACCAGCGCGCCGACGGCCAAACCTTTGCCGCCGGATTCGCGGATGATGACCGGCGCGGGAGCCTGCGGGGGTTCGGGCGTTTTTTCCGCTTCTGCACGCGGAGGGGGTGTTTTGCCGCCGGATGGGCTTTCAGACGGCCTGTCTTTCTGAAGGCCGTCTGAAACGGTGTTTTTCGGGTTTTCCATGTTTTCGCCGCCGTTGTTTACGGCCTGTTCGGTTTCTTGTCCGCTCATCGGTTTTGCTCCGTGTAACGATTTAAAGTGTCAATGTCCAGCGCGGGAATCAGTTCTACCCGTGTCGCACCGGCGGCACGGAGTGCCTCGGCCACGCGCTGATGGTGGGTGAAGTATAGCAAGGATTGTAGCTTTTGCGTAAACGGCGGCGGTGCGGCGGCAAACAGCAGGCGCACGGATTCGGCCGAGGTAATCCACGCCGCATCGGGCGGTGCGGCGGCAAACTGCGTCCAATCGGGTTCGAGAGGCCGTCTGAAATACACTTCGGCGATTTGGACGTTGAAGCCGCGCAGGGTAAGCTGATGTGCGAGAAATTCGCGTCCGCCGTGGCCTCTAACAATCAATACGGCCGCACCCTGCGGTAGGGTTTGCCACAACGGCAGCCGCAAAACGGCTTCGCTGTCGTTGCCGTCGTCGGGGAAACAGACCGGGGTGCAGCTGTACGCCTGCAATGCGCGCGCGCTGCTGCCACCGACGGCTATCTGCGGCGGGCTGCGGTCTGAAAATTCGAGATACGGCGCAGCTACGGCCACGGCCGAAGGGCTGACCCAAAACACGGCGGAGGCCGTCTGAAACTGCCCGGGCAGGCGGGCGAGTGCATCCGCGTCGGCTTCGATGGCAAACGGGCTGAATATGCTGCCCTGCCAGCCTGCGGCGGTACAGGTTTGCCGGTCGGCGGCTGCTTGGGCGGCGGGTCGGACTATCAGGAGGGTAGGCATGGTCGGACGGATAAAATGGGATTGGGTTGGCGGGAACGGATGCAAAGTTTTCAGACGGCCTTCGTTTGGCTCTTGCCTCCTGCCGAAAACTGATACGGTTGCCATGTTTTACAAGGGCGGCAGTCTGTTTGCGCTCTGTTTATATATTGCTTTTTGTTTCTGCGATACGGGCTGGAATTTTCTGCTTTCCGTTATTTACATATACCGGCCGGCATTTGATATTTTCAGACGGCCTCTGATGTTTAAAGGCCGTCTGAAAACAGCGGCAGGGCAAACTTTTATTGCTGTTCCGCCAAAACGGCGGCAATCAACTCTTCCGCACCGTCGTCGGCCAGGCGTTTGGCCACGGCGCGGCCGAGTGCGTCGGCATAGGCGGCCGGGGCTTGGGCGGAGGCTTCGATGATGACGGAGCCGTCGGGATGGCCGACCAGGCCGTTGAGGGTCAGAAGGCCGTCTTCCATCACGCAATAAGCCGCCAGCGGTACTTGGCAGCTCCCGCCCAGCGCGCGTGCAAGGGCGCGTTCGGCGGTAACGCAGGCGGCGGTTTCTTCGTGGTTCAGCGGACGCAGGATGTCGGCAAGGTCGGTGCGTCGGGCGGCGATTTCGATGCCCAATGCGCCCTGCCCTGCCGCGGGCAGGCTGTCGGCCGGCGAGAGGATTTCGCGGATGCGGCCGTCCAAGCCTAGGCGTTGCAGGCCGGCGGCGGCAAGGATGACGGCATCGTAATCGCCGTTGTCGAGCTTGGACAGGCGGGTTTGGACGTTGCCGCGCAGGGGTTGGATGGTCAGGTGCGGGAACTTCGCCCGCAGTTGTGCTTCGCGGCGCAGGCTGGATGTGCCGACGATCGCGCCTTCGGGCATGTCTTCCAAACGCGCATATTGATTGGATACGAATGCGTCAAACGGGCTGGCGCGTTCGCCGATTGCCGCCAGTGCGAACCCTTCCGGCAATTCCATCGGCACGTCTTTGATGGAGTGGACGGCCAAATCGGCACGGCCATCTTGCAGTGCCTGTTCGAGTTCTTTGATAAACAAGCCTTTGCCGCCGATTTTTGACAATGTGCGGTCGAGGATTTGGTCGCCGCGCGTCGTCATGCCCAGAATTTCCACTTCGCAGTCGGGATACAGGGCTTTCAGACGGCCTTTGATGTGTTCGGCCTGCCACATCGCCAGCATGCTTTCCCTGCTGGCGATAACCAGTTTTTTCGGTGTGTTCATCGGTTTTCCTTAAATGGGATGTGCGGGCCGTCTGAAAACAAACGGACTTTTCAGACGGCCGAGAGGGGATGTTTCAGGCGGTTTCGACGTACAGCGAGATTTTCGGCGTGTACAGCATGTCGAGGGTGGGCTGATTGATCAAATCGGACAGGGTGAATTTGTCGAGGTGCGCGAGAAACGCCCGTCCGGCATCGTTTAATATATTGCTGAGCCGGCAGCAGGAAGTCAGCAGGCAGTGGTTATCCGCGCCCATGCATTCCACCAGTTTCATCGGTTCTATGTGGCGCACCACGTCGCCGATAACGATGCCTTCCGCCGAACGGCTCAAGCGCAAGCCGCCGCCCTTGCCGCGCACGCTGTCTAAAAAACCGCCTTTTACCAAGGCGGTGGCCACTTTCATCAGGTGGCTTCTGGAAATGCCGTAAACTTCGGCGATGGTCGCGATATTAACCAGTTCTTCGCTGTTGGCGGCCGCATAGGCCAAAACGCGTAGAGCGTAGTCGGTTTGTTGAGTTAGGTACATATTGCAAGCGTGGTGTTAAAGTTTCATAATATCTGCAACATTATACACAAACGACACGCTACCACTAAGACAAAAAACCATGAAACGACACCCCATACTGGTCCCCCTGTCGCATGAGCATCATCACACACTCGCCCTATGCGCCCGCATCCTGCGCCATCCCGAACTCAACCATTCGGCCGACATCAACGAACACTACGTCGGCCTGATGCCGCATTTCGAACACGAAGAAACCATGTTCGCCCCGTTGTGGCACGACTTGAACCGCGACGACCTGCGCACCCGTTTTGAAAACGAACACGCCGTGCTGCGCGCCATGCACGCCGCGCCGGAATACGACAATCCGTTATGGAACGTCGAGTTCGCCACCCTGCTGCGCGACCATGCCCGCTTTGAAGAACGCGAGCTGTTCCCCGCCATCGAAAAACTACTGCCGCCCTCCGGCTGAGTGCGGAAAATCTCTGAGAAACCGTTTCGGAGGTTTTCAGACGGCCTCAACACTTCCCCGTACGGCCTTTACACGTTTATTTTAAAACGGCAGACAGGCCGTCTGAAAAAGCGCATTTGTTTTTTCAGACGGCCTGTTTGTTTGGAACCGCAAGCCGGTTGCGGCCGGCATGTCGCACAAAAATCCCCGCTTATTTTGCCTGCCGCCGCTGTGCCATGTTTTTTCCGATTGCGGCCAGTTTGTCGGCCGGAATGCTTTTTTTGCCCAATTCGAACAAGCCTTCTTCCAAAGCCAGATGCACGGCATAGCCGTCCGTAAAGCGTTTGAACACGGCCGCATCCGGCCGGTAGTGTTCATCGGCGGCAATCTTTTCAAATTCCGCCGCCACCGCCGCCCAATTGTCGTGCAGCAATCCGTGCTGGCGCAGCAGTTCGTCCACATCGGCCTTTGCCTGCGGCGCGTATTGCAGCAGCAGCGGGAAATAGTCTTCCTCTTCGTCCTGATGGTGCAGCGGCGCGGCGACGTTGAAATATTGGCCGATCTGCCGCACGGCCTGCAACACGATGTCGTTCCGGCCGTGTTCGGCGATATAGCCGTCCAACATGCCGACCTGTTCGCAAAAACGGCGTACTTTGCCGTGGCAGGCGTACAGCATTTCTATCGGTTCGGCAAAGGTAACGCTACGCGTATCAAATAAATTCATTGCAGCCTCTTTTCGGAAGGCCGTCTGAAAAGTCATCAATCGGTTTCAGACGGCCTGTATGGTTTGTGTAAATCGGGCAGTATAGTGCCAAGCCTGCGGTGCAACAAGGCGTTGCAAACGGAAAAACGGCCTGCACGAGGCAGGCCGTCTGAAAAAACAATACGGCTTATTTCAACGTTACATTGCCCAGCATTTGGGAAGAGTGCGCCGGGAACGAGCAGTAAAACTCGTATTTGCCGCCGTCGGCAAATTTGCTTGTATCGATGGTTACGCTGGTTTCTTCGCCGCCGCCGATCAATGCGGTATGCCCTACCACTCGGGCATCACCTGCTTTCACGTAATCGGCATCCACGCCTGCGGACGCACCGTCGGCTAATACGCCTTTGGTGTCTTCGGCTTTGGAAATGACGATGTTGTGACCCATGGCGCTTTTCGGCATTTTGCCGGTGTGTTTCAAGGTTACTTTGAATTCTTTACAGTTGGTTTTGTCGATAACCAGCTCTTTGGTGTTGAAATTCATTGCATCGTCAGACTCCACCACGGCTTCGCAGGCACCGGCGGCAGGAGTTGCAGCCGTATCGGATGCGGCAGTTGAGGCCGGTGAAGCGGGAGCTTCAGGCGGGGGAACTTCGGATGACTGGGAAGCAGAGGGTTCTGCAGAAGCAGCTACAGGCGGCGTGGATGCGGCAGGTTCTGCCGGTTTGCCTTGGTCGCCGCATGCGCTCAATGCCAAGGCTGCGGCGGAAATCAATGCCAGATATGTTTTCATATTTATCTCCTGAGGTGTTGCGGGTATGGGAAAAGCAAAACATATTCATTGCAAGGCAGCCGTTAAACCCCCTGCCCGAATATGCGTTACTTATAGAAATTTACCATAAAACCAGCCTAAAAGATAATTATTTTTGCCTCTTCTTAACCAAATTTTTCAAGGCGGCGGCCAGCTTCGGATGGTGTTGCAGCCTTTCCGCACTTTGACGGAAACTTTCCAAAGCGGCGGGACTGAGCTCCAATTTGTTGATTTTTTGGGGAGGCGGCGTTTTCGGCACGGTTTTGACCTTGATGTCGCGGATCAGGTCGGTATGCCTTTGCAAGCGCGGCAGCAGGCCAGGCGCAAGCATTTTGGCGCGGGACGCGGCCATGCCGTTGGCCGCCAACAACACCAGGCAGCCTTCGCTGATGCAGGCCGTCTGAATATACGGGTGCAGGTTGGCCGGCAATTCTTGTTTGACCAGGCGGTCTATCTGCTGCCAGGCTTGCGCGCTTTGCAGCAGGAACTTCAGTTGTGCCGAAGCATCGGGATGGTCTCCCCGCCCGCTGCGTTTCCCTATTTTTTCCAAATCCATTTTTTCAGACGGCCTTTCGTATGTATAGTGGATTAAATTTAAATCAGGACAAGGCGACGAAGCCGCAGATAGTACAGATAGTACGGCAAGGCAAGGCAACGCCGTACTGGTTTAAAGTTAATCCACTATATTTATCCTACCCTGTCTTTTAACTCTGCACCCAGTTTCTGCAAACGCTGCAATACTTCGTCCCATGCTTTGTCCAAATTGCGGCACGCCCCGCCTTCCGCCTTGATGCCGAACTCGATATGCGGTTTGACCGCCGTTCCGTCCGC
>ERZ772766.1602-NODE-1602-length-11973-cov-4.176036_pt1 | contig 11973 bp, 13 predicted proteins | sample MGYA00511379_ERZ772766 | MGnify/ENA primary metagenome ERZ772766 (study PRJEB29015, sample SAMEA2737895) | human oral metagenome | biome: human oral; feature: human-associated habitat; material: dental | place: China | collected 2116 ...
GAGTGGAAAGAAATGGAAGATAGAATGCACAGAGGGGAAGATATTTTTCCGCTAACGATAGAGGACTAAGATGTATTAGAGGGCTTCTATCAGAGATACGCTTTTCATGGACAATGACAAGCTGTATCATGATGTTGGGAATGCGGCGTGGATTATTCAGATGAAATACAAAAATACGAAGCGACTTTACTAGGATTTAGTTCAGAAGGCATCATAAAATAACAAGCAAAAGAGGAGTAAGACGGCTGTCCTACTCCTCTTTTTTTATCTTACAAATACCAGCTTTTCTGGCGTTGATCGTTCCACATCAAACGTAAATCCATCTTCTCGAAAAGCCTCCAACTGCTTGACGTCAGTTACTTGTTCGCGCATGGCAAAGCCCACTAACAACCCGCGCCCTTTTTTCGACGTCGTAGAGTGTTGTTTTAACGTTCCGTCTTTACGTTCGTAAAATTCCACATCTACCCAGTTGTAACGCGAGCGGTCTAACAATGTGCTGAACTCATCACTGGCACAGTTTACCACCGTTTCACCTTCTTCGAACAACTCGGCCCACTCCGCTTTCCAGTAAGTCTTCAAGCTCTTCCCGTCCACGCGCAATGGTCGTAACATATCCAAGCGATACGGCTTCACAAAAGCATCCGGCGCCACAGCTCCATACAACGCTGATAAGATGCGCACATGCTCGCTTCCATAGCCTAAGCCCTCATTCCATTCCTCTACTTGCTTCAACCAGCGAAACGCCAGTCCGTTGTAAAGTTCAATGGCAGGTGCAGCCTTCGCCACGTTCCATCCTTCGATAAACACTTTGTTTTCGTCGAGCAAATTCCCTTTGACCCCAAGCACTCGTGCAAGGTCTTCTTCAGGCACTTCTCTCACAGCCTCCACTACTTTCCTAGCAGCCGGACTCACTTCCCAGTCACGCTCCTCTAAAGCGTCACTATTCATTTCCTTTGCAGGCGATAGTATGAGTTTCATCTTGGTCCTCCCTTCGTTCATGTCCTCTTTAGTGTACCGCACCCGCCGGATTTTGACAAAACACAAGGAGAGATTTATACTGATTACTATCAAGCTTAAAGGAGAATTGTATGCCTCAACCATTGACACTTCTGATTAATTCCATCGCCTCATTTTACTTATTACCGTTTTTTGCCGTTGGAATTTATGCTATTTGGGCCAAAAAATATTCACTCGCAAACTTCTTACTCTTTTTTGGAGGTGCGAACGCTCTCCATTCGATTCGTCTAATCTATCAGAAATCAGTTATTGGATATATCATATGGTTTGTAGCGTGGGCGCTGATTCTTTACGCGTCTTACTGGAATAACCAGCATGAAAAGCCCTATAAAACAGAAAATGCCATGCTGGATTTTCTCGTTTGTATTGTGAATGGAAATCCGTTTCCTGACAAAATCGAAGACCCAAACAAACTTCGTGCCATTATTGCACTCGTACTCACAATTTTAATGATTATCGCCTAACAAGGAGGACCTCATATGGACTTTGTATTCATCTTATTTTCTATTCTTAGTTTCTTTATCGTTACATTTGCTTTCTTACATCTACTCGCAGGAGGCGTCGCTCTTTCAAAAGGAGACAAAACAACAGGAAACATCCTCATTTTTGTAGGAGGCCTCATCGCACTTCCTGCAATCCCATTACTAGCAATGGTCCACGGACTTTCATTCGTTACATGGATTGTTGGGGCAACTCTTTGCTGCGTGGGAGCCTATATGAACGGAAAAGAAAATGGCAATAACAATATATCACATCACATTATCCGCATCACCATTGCAGTCCTTCTCACGATTGGACTGGCACTTGTTTAAAAAAGGATTATATTATAAGGAGGATTTTTTATGGCGGAGGCAATCGAACTTTTACTGAAGTTATTTTACTTATCAGTCGCTATGATTATTTACACTCTCTTCAATTTATTTGCTAGCGCTCGGGCCTTTCACAAAAATAAGGACATGCCCGGAAACGACTTTATTTTGGTTAGCGCAGTCTGTTCTCTCTTTGCAATTCCAACGTTATTCGGTGTCTATCCTGTTGCGATAGTGGCTTGGGTGGCCGGACTGGTGTTGTATTACATCGGATCTAAAAAGAATCATGAAGCAAGCGAAGATTCCGAACCAACGTATTACTTTATCAATTTAACTTTCGGCGGCCTTATTGCAGTATTTATGATTGTACTTTTCTTAGGATGATAAGGAGGTTCTTAGATGTTAGCATTTTTATTTGATTTTTATAACGTACTATTCGTGATTTTCGGTTACTCCCTATTAAACTTAACGGTTAGCTTAGTAGCCCAATATAGAAAAAAGAATACGCCTGGAAATAACTATGTTTACATAGGTACACTTTTTTCTCTCGGCACAATTCCATTGCTATTCCTTTACTATCCTCTCGCGATAGCAGCTTGGTTTGTCGCCATAGTGTTGTATTATAGCGGAGCTAAAATGAATCATGAAGCAAACGATGATACTACACCGCTGTTTTATGTATTTAGTTTAACGATTGCGGCTATTATTACATTTGCACTATTTTTACTTCACGTATAATTGTTTAAAGAAAGGAACTTCATATGCTCGGATTAATCGTAATAATACAAGGACTTGCAGTTATCGCTTTTTTCTTCGGAGTATTCAATGCTTCGAAAGGGTTAAAAATGTTTTCAGAAGATAAACAGTCGCCACAAGGATACTTAATGAGCATCGGCGGAGCACTTGCCGGTTTGTCTGCTACAATGTTTATGCCCATCAGTCTAATAGGCATTATTCTCTGGTCTGTTGGCTCTGTCTGCTGTTGCATCGGTGCCAGTTGGTATGATAACACTCACGAAGATAAGATATACGGACAAATTATCCGTATTTTCACTACGATTTTTGTCTTTGTTATCTTAACCTTCTTCTACAATGTTGTTCGTTAGAAAAAATAGCGTACGGAATTTTCCGTACGCTATTTCTCTATCTACCACACCATAATGATTGTCCCGGTCGCAATCAGTGCACAACCAACAAGAGACTTCACCGTGAACGTATCATGCAAGAAGAAAAAGGCTAATATCAATGTAAAGACGATACTCAACTTATCAACCGCCGCCACTTCTGTTGCACTCCCCATCTGAAGCGCCTTGTAGTAACAAAGCCACGACGCTCCCGTCGCAAGCCCTGATAAAATCAAAAAGATCCAACTCTTCCGACTAATCTCAGACAAACCGCTCTGATTATTCGTCACAAACACCATCAGCCACGACATCACAACGACCACAACTGTTCGGACCGCCGTTGCCAAGTTCGAGTTCATCCCATCAATCCCAACCTTTGCCAAAATCGACGTCAACGCCGCAAACACCGCTGACAACACTGCAAATACTATCCACATTTGAAAGACCCCTTTCATTACATCTTTCTACTATTATACCTATTTTTTTCTAGAAAAATATAGATTGCATCTGAATGAATTTCTGCTACAATGAACTTACTGACTGAAAGGGAGGAAAAGAGGATGCCAGAAAAACTTTTTGAAGAATTAGCCCAACTAGAGCAAGTAGAAGCCGTGGTCCTTGGGGGTTCTAGAGCTGGAGAACATTATGATCAAGATTCAGACTATGATGTCTATGTCTATTTAAAAGCTCCGATTGCTCCTGAAATCCGCGAAAAACTACTGGGCAAGTACTGCTCGTATATGGAAATCCAAAATCAATTTTGGGAAGTGGAAGATGATTGCGTTCTAAATAATGGAATTGAGATTGAATTCATCTACCGTTCCTTGGATGATTTTGATAAAGAATTACAGAAGGTGGTTATAGAGCATCAACCTCAAAATGCCTACACGACTTGTATGTGGTACAACTTGCTTCATAGCAAAGTTCTATACGACCAAGAGAACCGATATACCGCTCTTCAGAACAAATACCGCATACCTTACCCTGCGACTCTGAAGCGAAATATCATCGAGAGACAGTCCCTTTTACTCGAGACATCCTTGCCCGCTTTTTCAAAACAAATCAAAAAAGCCCTTAAACGCAAGGACATTCTCGCCTTGAACCACAGAAGCAGCGAGTTCTTTGCTTCCTATTTTGACCTACTCTTTGCTTTGAACGAGCAATTACACCCGGGCGAAAAACGAATGCTATCCTATGCGAAGAAAAACTGTACTCTTCTCCCACAAGATTTTGAAGCAAACATCCAAACATACTTCCAAAATCTCTATCAATGGGACAAACCAGAAGAAACATTAGACACCTTAAACCAACTCTTAGAACACCTAAAGAAGCTTGTCGAAACAACTCATCACTAAGAGGAACGCTCTTGGCAGTGGTTTATGAACGGTGAGGGCAATAAATTACGAAACAAAACGGATTCACAGTGTGAATCCGTTTTTTGCTTCTGCCTTTCTGCGATGTATCCTGTGTAGTTGAGCTCGAAAAGGCATAGGCTCAAGCCTTTCGAGGTTAGTCCGCAGGACTACAAGCAGTCCTTTGCGTCTAACCTGCGAACCGTCATCGCCTATTAACGCCTTTTCTCACATCCTGTTTTGCGGATGTTCCGGTGGTCGACGAAGCAAATTTTAATCGTTCAAAAGACAGACCCTCTCGCTTTTCGGTCAAGAAATAAAGAAAAATTCGTTGAACCATTTTGTTTGAAAAATAGAAGCTTGCGAGTTTCTTTGGATTCCATCCAAACGCCTAAGGAGGATAAACGAAAAGAATCAGTTTATTGAAAGAATAGTGGGAACAAGCATTAAAGCCTCAAAGGGGACGTAGGAATTTATTTCATACGTCCCCTTTGAGGCTTTAAAGGTGCAAGACCAAGGCTTGCACCGGTGCCCCACTATAACTCTTTCAATAATAAAACTGATTCTGAACTTGTTTATCCGACAATGCACTCATTCTCCTAAAATCCAAAGAAACGAAGCGAAGCTTCGCTTTTTTCAAGCACACACTCATTCACAATAGTTCAACGAATTTTATCCTTTTATTCCATCCACTTTTTATTTTTTTGCACACAAAAAGCCGAGAGGGTTCTCGGCTTTTCAAGGCGATTATTTGTTTGCTAATAAGTCGCGGATTTCTTTTAAGTAATCTTCTGCAGTTGGTGCAGCTGGAGCAGCTTCTTCTGCTTGGTTAGATTTAGCTAATTCAGCAGCTTTGTTCATACCTTTAACGATTAAGAACAATACAGCACCAACGATTACGAAGTTGATAATAGCAGCGATGAACGCACCGATACCGATTTGAGCAGAACCTAATTTAAATGAAACTGCTGCGATATCTCCTGTGTTTGCTACCATAGCGATGATTGGTGAAATAATATCTTTAACTAATGAATCAACGATTGCTTTGAAAGCTCCACCAATGATTACCGCTACTGCTAATTCAACAATGTTCCCGCGCATTAAAAACTCTTTAAACTCTTTTAACATAAATGTTTTCCTCCTTTGTTTTTAGATTAACTAATTACCTCCCATAGAATACTAAAATTAAAAGTAAAACTCAACTAAAAACATTCAGAAATTTACACTTTTCGGACATAATTTTGCGGAGTGTATTTTTCTACTGAAAATCCGACATCTTCCCCTGAGGCCATGCGAGCCAAACATTCGCCAATCCAGACACCGCTCGTAAGCCCCGAAGAGCCCAAACCACTCGCCACAAAGGCATTTGTCGTGTTTGGTACTTCACCAAAGAACGGTAAAAAATCGGAAGTATACGCACGCGTTCCGACGCGTACCCCACTGCTTTTGGCATTTTTTAGACTTGGAAGACTCGCGCACGCTTCTTCGTACATGCCGTTTAAGAGCTCCTCATCTGGAATCAAATTGAAACCTTGCGTATTTTCGTGAGTCGCCCCTACTAAAATTTTACCGTCTGGGAATGGAAGAATATCGATCTCACCGTGCAACATGCACACTGGCCATTTCGACGTATCTTCGCTCGTCTCCAAGGTGAGTTCAATCAACTGTCCCTTTTGCGGACGCACATCCACATAGTAGTCCAGCGGTTCGAGCAGTTCTTTGACCCACGCGCCACTAGAGAGGAGCACCGCATCGAAGGAACGCACCTCTTCGCCTAGACGCACACGAACTTCTTCTCCACTTGCTTCCAGCGTTACTTTTTCACGGATCACACGAGCTCCGTTCTTTTCGGCCTGTTCTAGTAGAAGCGTTACAAGCAACTCGCCGTCCACGCGACCACCGCCGCTACAATACAGGGCTCCGTCTGGATTCGACCAGCCAGGAATCACACGAGAAACGTCTTCTGGCGTTAGCGCACGAACCTCGCCAATCATCGGCGCATCCACGCGTCGCTCCACGGCCATCTCTTCGACTTTCACCAATTGCTTCTCAGTATGCTTGAAAATATACGCCCCGACTTGCTCATACGGCAGTTCACTAACGCCATCTGCGCGCAGCTGATCCATCAACTGCGGATAGTATGCCGCCCCATGAGAGACGAGTTGGTACCAGTCTTTGTTGCGACGTTGCGACAACCATGGGCAAATAATCCCTGCAGCCGCCTTCGTTGCTTGACCCACGCCCGCGTCAAATACCGTCACATCGATTCCTTTTTTGCTAAGTTGATACGCCGCAGTCGCCCCGACGATGCCAGCCCCTACGATCGCTACTTTCTTCGTCATCTTCTTCACTCCTAGCTGAAGTCTCTTGTTTCAAATTGCCCTTCGCGTTCAAACCATTCCGCCACCGTTAGGAGCAACGCCTCTTTCCCCCGCGCCGCCATGAACTGTACGCCGATTGGAAGTCCCTTTTCGGTTAAATGCACGGGCAAACTAATCGCCGGTGCTCCCGTAATATTGGATAATTGCGTAAATGGTGTGAGCGCAAGCGTGCGGTCAAACATGCGCCAAATCATGCTTTGCTGCTCCGGCACACTCAGTTCGTCCATATGCTCTAACGCGTGTCGCACCGCTTCTTCCATCGGGAATTGCGTATGCAGTGGAGCCACATCGCTCACAGTTGGCGTTAAAATGAGGTCGTACTGCTCATGCACCTTTTCCATCGCATGCGCATACGTGTCCCATTTCGACAAAGCCGCGCTATAATCTTTCGCTAAAATACGTTCCCCAGACTGGTAAATCCCCCAAGTCATAAGTTCCATAACGTCTTTCGTGAACTTACGGCCAAAGCTAGCCTCCATCCCTTGGAACATCGCCGCCGTCTCCACACTATTCATCACGTAGTAGTTCTTCATCACTTCTACGCCGTCGACGGGCCAGCCAATCGGTTCAACTACACAGCCGACACCTTCTAGGAAATTCACGGCCTTACGAAGCGCCTCCTTGGCTTCCGGAGCGACCACACTCTCGATTGGAGATTTCTCAATCACGCCCACTCGAAGCGGACGGTTTGGAAGAGCGTCCCAATCTTTAATAAGCGGTGTTAAAAACGGACTGTCTTTTTGCTCGACTTGCATCCATTTTAACAACTCGCGAGTATCACGAACCGTCTTCGTCATCGCAAAATTCACCGCAGCACCTTGCCAGCCACGATAACTGCCTGGGCCGACCGGAATGCGCCCACGACTCGGCTTCAAGCCGATTAAGCCCGTAAAGCTCGCTGGAATCCGAATCGAACCACCGCCGTCACTCGCCCCCGCAATCGGAACGATACTCCCGGCCACCGCAGCCGCCGCGCCACCGCTGGACCCACCAGCATTGCGATTCAAGTCATACGGATTATTCGCAGGGCCCCACAACTCGGGCTCTGTCATATTCTTAAAGCCAAACTCTGGCGTATTCGTACGTCCTACAACGATAAACCCCGCTGCTTCCAGACGCTTCACGAAGTTATCCGTACGACTAGCAGGAATTCCCTTCAAGAGCTTACTTCCCGCACTCGATGGCTCCCCTGCTTGATTTTGCCCGAGGTCCTTCAAGAGAAGCGGCACCCCGCCAAACGGTAACCCTTCAAACGAACGCGTCTCTGCTTCTTCTAGCGCACGTTCGGCCTGCAAGTGCACGACCGCGTTTAGGCTTGGGTTTCGTTGTTCGATTTTATCTAATGTCTCTTGGACTAATTCCTTTGGAGATACCGCACCACTAGCTACGGCCTCTCTCATCTCAATGGCATCTTTCCACATACTCTCACGTCCCTTCATGTCTTCCTTATTGTACAGTGAAACGGAAAGTCGGTAAAGGCTCACGCAATGGGGTAAGCATCACGTACGACAAAAAGTGATAGAATTTTTTGGAAATAAATTCGGAGAAACGATCTTTATTACCGTTTACCATGTAACAATCAGCGCGATGTTCGTTTTCGTTTCAAAAAAAGCAGAACAAAACTAATCTAAATAAACCTATTTAAAAAGCTAGCAGATTTTTCTGCTAGCTTTTTTGCGGTTCCAGTAAAGGAAGTACCTATGAAATTTCTCCTAATATTGCCTCATTTTTAGGCGATTTAAAAATAAGTTAGGCGATTCTATCCACCTCCAAGCACCTCTCTCCTCCACCGCGGGATTCCAAATGCAATAAACGTTAACGGCTCGTCTATTCAGTTAATTTTGTTTTCATTGGCATTATACTCGCTTACTGAGAAGCACAAGAAAAGATGACGAAGAGACCTGTGGATGTTATACAAACCGTAACGTGTTTAGCATTACATGCGAATTAGTTGGCGTAGGAATTTATTCCTTACGCCAACTTTGAGGCTGTAAAGGTGAGAGACTCTTCGAGGCTCGATCCGGTGCAACGTTATGGTATGTATAACGAATATCCGCAAGGTTTCGAAGTCATCTTTTCGGACCTTTGGTTCACTTGACCATCTCTTTTGTTACGAGTATAATTTCACTTATGAAAAAAACAGCGATTAACTTAACAGACGGGCCGATTTTGCGGTCTATTATTGCATTTGCAATCCCAATTATAATTTCTAATATATTCCAGCAACTATACAACACTGCCGATATCATGATTGTAGGGAGGTTCCTTGGACAGGATTCGCTGGCAGCAGTCGGAGCCACAGCCGCCATCTTTGAACTCATCGTCGGCTTCTCGCTTGGAGTCGGAAACGGGATGGGCGTTATCATTGCACGCTATTACGGGGCCAATAACCACCGCCTCTTGAAACGTGCCGTTGGAGCAACTCTTGTCATCGGAGCCTTTCTTAGTCTCCTTGTTGCGATTATCGGAAGTTTCGGCATGTATCCTCTCCTTCAGTTCCTTGGAACGCCTGAGAGTATCATCAATCAGTCGTATGAGTATATCTCGATTGTTGTACTCGGTATTGCCGTAACCTTCGCATATAACCTCTGTGCGGGTCTGCTTCGTGCAGTCGGCGACAGCCAGGCGGCACTCTACTTCCTGATTTTCTCAGCGGTCGTAAACGTGTTTTTAGATATCTTACTGATTACGACGTTCAACATGGGCGTTTCAGCAGCCGCCATTGCGACGATTATTGCTCAGGGCATATCGGCCGTTCTCTGCTTTATCTATATCAAAAAACGCGCCAGCTTCCTCATTCCGGCCAAAAGTGATTTTGTCCGCGACGATGAACTGTATCTAGACCTCATCAGCCAAGGATTAGCCATGGGACTCATGTCATCCATCGTCTCACTAGGATCTGTGATGCTCCAGTCCTCTATCAACTCGCTTGGACCTGTCATCATCAGTGCGCAAACTTCTGCTAGACGGATTTTTGCGTTCTCGACCTTGCCATTTGCGGCGATTGCGGCAGCAATGACGACCTTCACTTCGCAAAACTTCGGTGCCAACAAACCTCACCGGATTGGAAAAGGGATTCGTCAAGGCAGTCTGCTGGCGTTTGGATGGGCGATTCTGGTATGCATCTTCTTATTCTTTGCGAGTCCTACCTTAAATGAACTCATCTCTGGTTCAAGCGACCCTGTACTTTTGGACAACGCGGCTTTATACAACCGTATCGGGTCAGTGTTTTATATTCCGCTTGCGCTTCTATTGATTTTACGAAATAGTTTGCAAGGGCTAGGGCAAAAGGTGACACCATTGGTTTCGAGCTTTATTGAATTGGTGGGAAAGGTGCTTTTTGTGATTTTTATCATTCCGCACACTGGATATCTTGGCGTTATTTTCTCTGAGCCGATCATCTGGTGTTTGATGGCGATCTATCTTTCATATGCCTTCTTACGCCATCCGCTTATTAAAGAAGTGAGACATGAAATATTTTAATAAAAAAAGAGACAAATTCAACCCTCGGTTTCTTCATAGTGTTGATTGTAAGGACATCGGGCTGAGCTTAAATCTCAGCCCTACCAAGCTTCAAACTGAGTCTACGAAATCAAATTTCTAGACTCAGTAATTCACATTGGTTGTTCTTCCTTACCATTCACACTATAGAACCGAGGGATTTTTGTCTCTTTTCAGCATTTCTATAATTTGAGGGGGGATGCAAGAAGCTCCTATGACATTTCTCAGCTCCTTATAATATTAGAAGAAGGGGCCGGCAAGAGCCGAAGTCTCTTTGCCTATCGAACTTCAAAGGGCGTCATGTTGGTAACACCAACTGACGCCCTAATTCATTTCGATTACACTCGTTATTTCCATTACTATAGAATCCGCAAGGTCTTGGAAGCCTATTTTTATATTTTCTTCTTTAATGTAGATGACGCAAGGAGAAAGAATAGTGCCCTCTAGCGCGGATAATCGACACAGGGGCAAACTTCAACATTGCCGGTGCTCCAAAAGGATACTGTCATAGAGGAAGTGCTACTGGAAGATTTTTAGGTGTTGTTGGCTTTCTTTTGGAAAATCCACAATGCCTATTTTTTAATAAAAATTTGTCGTATAATGAAGGGGACGAAATAGAAAGAGGTGCAAGAGATGAGCAATTATATAAAAAGTAATCAAGATCGATGGAACAATGTAAAAAATACCTATACTGAGCCAGTAACACATGAAGCATTAGAAGAAGCTAGAAAACAACCCATTTCTGTGGCATTAACGATTGGGAAAAAAGTTCCCCAAGAATGGTTTGAAAAAGCGAGTGGAAAAAAGATATTAGGGTTAGCTTGTGGTGGTGGACAGCAGGGGCCCGTTTTTGCTGCAAAGGGTTATGATGTCACCATCATGGATTTTTCCACATCACAATTACAAAGAGATGAGATGGTGGCTAAAAGAGAAGGCTTAACAATCACTACCGTTCAAGGTGATCTGACAAAACCATTCCCATTTGAAGATGAAACGTTTGATATTGTTTTTAATCCGGTTTCAAATGTATATATAGAAGATTTAGAAAACATGTATAAAGAAGCCTCTCGAGTATTGAAAAAGGGCGGTTTGTTAATGGTCGGATTTATGAATCCTTGGATCTACATGTATGATGCTGACACTGTGTGGGACAAACCTGATGAGGAATTACAGTTAAAGTTTTCACTACCTTTTAATTCAAAAGAGCTTGAAGAGGAAGGCAAAATCACCATCAATCCAGAATATGGATATGAATTTAGCCATACCTTAGAAACGCAGATTAGAGGGCAACTGAAGAATGGTCTCGCGATGATCGATTTTTATGAATCGTGTGATCAAAGAAATCGATTATCCCGTTACGGCAATGACTATATAGCAACTCTCTGCGTCAAACTATAATGTGATAGAACATCATTGTGCAAATCGCGGACGGCGCACATTAATACAAACAAAAAAAGAGCATTGGATGGTCAAGATCCAATGCTCTTTCTGGTTTTAGTGCTTTGAGGTATCTACTTCTCTTTCTCCTTTAATATACCATAAATTTCTTTAATGTCAAGATTAGCTCCACTCAAGGTAAAAGAACGGTGAGATTCCACTCATACATGAAAAAGGTGAGGCAGTTTAAAAAAAGACAAAAGGCCCTCGGTTCTATAGTGTGAATGGTAAGAAGAGCAACCAATGGGAGTAAGACAGAAGAAACTTGTTTCTTCGTAGTCTTACCCCCGCAAGGACAAATAGAATTCCTTGAACTGCTTGACAGTGAAGAGGAATTCATTTGTCTACTGCG
>ERZ772766.1608-NODE-1608-length-11941-cov-15.182568_pt1 | contig 11941 bp, 5 predicted proteins | sample MGYA00511379_ERZ772766 | MGnify/ENA primary metagenome ERZ772766 (study PRJEB29015, sample SAMEA2737895) | human oral metagenome | biome: human oral; feature: human-associated habitat; material: dental | place: China | collected 2116 ...
ATCCAAGAGGTATTTTCTGCGAATTTGTTATTATCCAGGTCGAAGTATGTTTTACCGCGTGCGTTTGTAATGATGATGTCGTATGTAGGGATTAGAAATAGCGCGGCCGCTACTATGCCTCTGATCCAAATTCTCTTAGTGCATTTTATGGCGATAACCATAACTATGGTGCTAACTGCTAAGTAAGGAATAATGTAAACAACCAGTATTATCATCCCCATAGCATCCCCTTTGAAGACCGGATAAAGCTAGGAGTAAAGTTGGTGCCACTTTCTTGCATATCAGTCCTTTTCTTGCTATCCCTTGGCGCGGATTATATAGCCGCATTTATAAAAGTATGCTTAAGCTTTATAAAATATTTTCAGGCTTTGTTTTAAAGCGGTTTCTTAAATTTTTAGCGCTTTCCTAGCTATTCATTCCCACCGTACTATTATTGGTTTCACAAATTCTCTCAATCCCTTAAATTTCTTTAAAATTCCCTCCGAATTTAAGCCCCGTTTCAAATAGACTTAATAGAATTCTTTCAAATTTCACTCAAAGGTATCTAATGCAAACCGCCCTGGGCTCGCTAGGTCTGATAGCCGCCGTAAATCATATCCCATTCGATGCCAAGGCGCTTATAAACAAATTTGCACTAAGCAGCGAGGAGCCGCAGATCGAAGAGCTGGTGCGGATGGCTAAGCATTGCGAGTTTAAGGCTAAGATTAAAAAGCTAAATCTTTCAAATTTGATGCGATATAAGCCGCCGTTTATACTTCAGAAAAAGGATGGAAGCTACTTCAACGTCTTAAAGATCGAGCAGCAAAGCGAAGCGGATATTAAAGCGGCAAACGCTAGCAAGACGGCAGCCGATATAAATAGCGCAAATTCCAAAGACGCGGCAGGCTCTAAGGAGATATTAAGCCCTAGTGGCGGCGCGGTAAATTCTTCCCCCGCGGACGCACTCCATTTGTCTGCCAAAGAGACTAAAGCTTCTCGCTCATCCAAATTCTCGCAAGAACAAGAAGCAGCTATTAGATTTATCGTATTTGACGGCGGAAATTCCGTAAAAGAGCTTAACGCGAGCGAGCTATTTGATCTTTGTAGCGGCGAGTTTATCGTGCTAGCTCATAAAACTCTGAATTCTCAGATCAAATTCGGCTTTGCGTGGTTTTACAAGCGGATGCTAAGCTTTAAAAGAGTGGTATTTGAAGTGCTTTTGGCCTCATTTATAATGCAGCTTTTCGGTCTTGTTACACCGCTTTTTACGCAAGTGGTGCTCGATAAGGTTTTAACTCATCATAGCATTAGCACGCTAAACGTAATTGCATTTGCATTTTTGGCGACCATCATATTTGAGATGCTTTTAAGTCTAAGTAGAAATTATATATTCGCGCACACTACCACTAAAATCGACGCTAGGCTAGGCAGCGAGCTTTTTAGCCATTTAGCTTTGCTTCCGATGACCTATTTTGAGAACCGCAAGGTAGGAAACATCGTTGCTAGAGTACGTGAGCTAGATAGCATAAGAGAGTTTATCGCAAATAAAAGCGTTAGCGTGCTACTTGATATTTTATTTAGCTTCGTATTTGTCTTTATGATGCTGCTTTACAGCATTAAGCTTACGCTGATCGCAATCGCATTTATAAGCGTAATTGCTGCAATATACTTTTTTATCACGCCGGTGCTTAGAAAGAGGCTGGAGGATAAATTTCAAATGGGAGCGGCTTCAAACTCCTATCTCGTAGAAGCAGTAACCGGTATGCAGACGGTGAAATCTCTAGCAATCGAGGGCAGTATGCAAAAGATGTGGGAGGAAAATCTAGGCAGATACGTCCGATCGTCTTTTAATCTTTCAAATTTAAGCAATGTCGCAAGCGGCTTTGCCTCCGCACTGCAAAAGCTTATGACGCTTTGCATTTTATATTTCGGCGTGGGGCTTGTGATCGAAGGCAAGTTAAGCGTAGGCCAGCTCATCGCCTTTCAGATGTTTGCGGGGCAATTTAGCGCTCCTGTAATGAGGCTGGTTGGTCTTTGGAATGAGTTTCAGCAGGCCCTTCTTAGCGTAGATAGACTGGGAGATATATTAAATACTCCAACCGAGCAGAGCACCGATAAGCCGATCGCGCTAAATAATATAGAAGGGGATATAAAATTTGACGCCGTAAATTTCAGATACAGACCGGATCTAAATTTAGTGCTAAAAGATATCAGCTTTCACGTAGAGCCGGGCAAAAGCGTAGGCATAGTCGGTAGAAGCGGCAGCGGCAAAAGCACGATTACGAAGCTGATCGAGCGGCTCTATCTGCAAAGCTCGGGCGCCGTTTATATCGACGGCATAGATATCAGACATCTAAATCCATATCTTTTGAGGCAAAACATCGGCGTGGTCCTTCAAGAAAACTATCTATTTAGCGGCAGTATCAAAGAAAACATCGCCTTTGCCGCAAGCGGAGCGAGTATGGAGGAGATCATCAGAGTTAGCAAGATCGCAGGCGCTCATGATTTTATCGCAGAGCTTGCAGGAGGCTACGATACCTTCGTAGGCGAGCGCGGCTCGAGCCTTAGCGGCGGACAAAAACAGCGCATCGCAATCGCTAGAGCGCTCATAAATAATCCTAAAATTTTGATCTTTGATGAGGCGACCTCTGCGCTTGATTATGAAAGCGAAAGCATCATCAATCAAAATTTAAGCGAGATCAAAAAGGGAAAAACCTTCATCATCATCGCCCATAGGCTAAATTCCGTTAAGAATTGCGATGAAATTTTAGTGCTAGATAAGGGCGAGATCGTAGAGCGCGGAAAGCACGAGGAGCTAATGGCTCTGGGCGGCTACTACAAGAGCTTATATGATAAGCAGCTAGGATAGGTCGAAGGGCAGGGCGGGATAAACAATGCTAAAAATTTTCAAAAGAATAGAGGATGATTCAAACGAGTTTAAGCCTCTTTTAATCGAGATAGAGGATGCTCCGCAAAACCCTTTGGGAAGATCAATTTTATGGATAGCTTGCGGGGCTTTGATATTTGCCGTGCTGTGGACTATATTTGCTAAAGTGGATATCGTAGTAAGCGCTAACGGTAAGGTCGTGCCCGACGGTGAGATTAAAATTTTAAAATCTCTCGAAAGCGGCGTCGTCTCTAAAATTTTAGTAAAAGAGGGCGATAGAGTAAAAAAGGGCGATCATCTTATCTTAATCGATCCCAGCGTCTCTACGGTAAATTTATCCACCAAACAAGAGAGTTTGGCGCTACTTGAATACTCTATAAAAAGGCTTGACGCTCTAAGCTCGGGTAGGAGTCTGGATGCTAACATCAGCGCGGACGAGCTGAGCTTATACAATACGCAAAAATCAAACTATGAAGAGAGCATAAACGTCTATAATCTAAAAATGCAAGCTCTGCAAATGGGGATAAATTCCACCAATTTAGAGGTCGAGAGACTAAGCGGAATTTTAAAGATAGATGAAGCGCGGCTAAACAATCTAAACAAAGTAAAAGATATAATAGCGCGGAAGGATCTATATGAGCTTAAATCCAAGGTAATCGAGCTAAACTCCAATCTTAAAATTTCAAAAGAGAAGCTCGCCGAACAAAGGGCAAATTTAGATGAGCTAGCCAAAGAGCTTGAAGCCTTTAAAAGCCAAAGCATATCTAAATGGCTCGATGAGATGCTAGCCAAGCAAAAGGAAGCAAGCTCGCTAAAAGCAGAGATCAACGCGATTTTATTTCAAACCAGACAGCAGATCATCTCCTCTCCGGTTGACGGCTTTGTAGGAAAGCTACTAGTAAATACGCAAGGAACCGCCATCACAAATCAAGAAAATTTAATCTCTATAGTGCCTAGCGACAAGCCTTTGATCATTAAAGCGAACGTGCTTAATAAAGACATAGGCTATCTGGAAAATAATCAAAGCGTAGCGATTAAGGTTCAGACCTTCGACTTTCAAAAATACGGCAAGCTTGAAGGCGAGCTGATCCACATCGCAAACGATGCGATAAATGACGAGAAGCTGGGAGAGATTTACGAAGTAAAGATCAGACCGGATTCTACATTTTTGATCGTAGATGGGATCAAAAAGGAGATCGAGCCCGGTATGAGCGTAACTGCCGAAGTAAAAGTAGGCAAAAGGCGCGTAATAGAGCTATTTATCTACCCCGTCATCAAATACCTAGACGAAGGACTTAGCGTAAGATAGGGAAGGAGGGCAGGCGGCTATTTACCGTTTTTTATTTGTTCAAATATGACTTGAAATTTTAGAACGGATACAAGAATTTCTAGATTTTTTAGTAAGTAATCGTTTTTGCCGCTATCGGCCCTTTATCTCAATCTATCATCAAATCCCCTGCTCATATAAAAATTTGGCGCATTTTACCCTTTTATTTTTATGAAGTATTTAAAATTTAAAATCGCTTTATCCTGCCTAATTTTAGGGCCTTTTGCCGCTCCAAATTTTAAAATTTTACTTCGCAGTATCGCAAAATTATAAAGCATAGAAGCAAATGCAATACGCGATATAAAACAGATAGCTATTCACATACCAACAAACACCAAAGCAGCCATCCATCAGATTATGGAGCAAACAAATGATATAGGAATATAAAAGAGCGATGAAAAGACCAAATAATGAATAAAAGGATAAAGTAGATATTCTAAAAGCTCATGCACTCATAACACCAAAAGCGAACATTGAAGCTTAATAGTTGCAGCGAAAAACATCTCATAGTATTAAAAGAAGTCATAGAGCATTGCAATCACAAAGAACAATATCTTTTAAGCTTATAACTTTTATAGTTATGATGATTAAAAAATACGTGGGTGTGTTTTTAAATTTACGTGTAGCTGTAATATACAAAAAATATAGTCGAAAAAAGAAAACCCCCATAAAAGCGCTAAAACGTCTCAAATACGTCAAACAAGGTAAAACGCGACGGAAAGACACACTATAAATATCCGTCAAGAGCCTATCGCCTCTTGACGGATATCCCCCAGCCATGGGCATTTATAGCTTGCATATGGCACGCTTCATAGCGTAAAATGAGACGAATGAGAAGGCAGATGGGACGACTTTTTACTTATCGTATTATCGTTGTTAGCTCCATTGGATTCGCTTGTCCATTATGCTTTCTACCACTTTCCTTTTGCGCCCCTCGCTCAAATACTTTCTTTAAATTCTTTAAGTGCTCTAGGGAGTTTATAATATTCCTCTGCCGCTTTATAGGCAGGATTATACTTTGAAGCGCTTGCCTTAGTCTTTCAATATTTAAGACGGAACTCAAAATTTCATCCGCCGTTTTATAAAATTTTAATCCGCTTTCGTATAAAATGCATTAAAATTTCATTTATAAAGAGCCCAATTTGGATAAATTTAAACTTCATTTGGATAAATTTAAAATAGCTTTCACCGTTTTTGCTTTGATCTTAGGCGCAGGCACGTTAAACGCAGCGGATAAATTTAACTCTACCGCACCGAAACCCATCCCTGATAGGGCAAATGTGCAAAGATCCTCCTCCGATAAAACGAGCGTGCAAAAACCTACCTCTAATAAAGCATCAGTTCAAAATCAAACGGACGTACCGAAATCCTCTCTTGATAAAGCTATCGCGCAGGGATCCACTCCCAACAAAACGTCCACCCAAAACCAATCAACGATGCAAAAATCCACGTCCAATAAAATATTGGCACAAAAATATACTCAAACTCAAAGATCCCTACAAAAGCTAACGTCCGATAAACAAAGCATATCCAATCAACAAACCATGCCAAACGCTCAAAGCGCCTTAGAAAAATATCTCTCCACTCCCGAGACTGGCCCCAAACAAGATAGCTCGCAAAGTGCCTCAAAGAATTCAAACCCAAAAGCCCCTGCTAAAATTTACAGATTAGATAGATCAAAAATACGGGATATAAATCAAAAAAGACTGGACGGGGAGCTTGATTCAAATTTTAAAGCGGGTTTAAATTCCTTCTCTTTTGACGCGCTGCTAAAGCACACTCTAGCTAATTCTCCGAGTTTAAATTTAACCAGACTGGATGTGCAAAGCGCTCGCAACGAGCTTGAGTATCAAAAGGCCTCACGCTATCCCGAGCTTGGCATAAACGCTAATAGCGAATATGCCAAACGCTACGGCGCCCGCTACAACTCCGTGCAGATTGGCGATGATAGCCTAGTCTCTCAAAGCGGCTATGGAGATTCCGTCTCGCTTGTGCTGCGCCAAGATATATTTAAATTCGGCGCGGATGAGTTAGCGATCGAAGCTGCCGAAGAGAATATCAAACAAGCAGATCTTAAAAGATGCTCTTCGTATATGGATAGCTCGATTAAGCTTTTGGAGCTTTACGATGAGGCGCTCGGATATAAAAACAAAATAGAAATTTATGAGCGGTTAAAAGATGCCTACGAGATGCTTTATATCTATGAAAAGAGACTATCGGGCGCAGGAGAGCTAAGCAAAACAGCTCTAGCAGATCAAGCCATAGCATTGGCCGATACGAGTTATGAGCTATCTCAACTACAGCTTAATGCCAATAACGCCTTAAATAAAATTTACTCGCTTTCTGGAGTTAAAATTCCAAACGTGTTTTATCTTTCGGATCTAGGCGGAGCTAATAGTATCAACTCGGAGTTCGTACCCTTTGAAGATAGCGTAATCGCTAAAGGATTTGATCATGAATTAGCCGCAAATGAGCTAAGTATGAGATCGCAAGAAAGGCTTTATTATCCTACCGTTTCTCTCTACGGCAGATACGATCTTTACGGCAGCGACAGAGATGACTTTAGCCGCGCCGGAAAGGATGTCAAAAGACATGGATATAGAGCGGGACTTACGGTGCATATGAGCCTATTTGACGGAGGCAAGCGCGCCGCACAGATCAAAGAAAAGCAGATCAATAAAGAGAGGATTTTATCTAAAAAAGAAGAAGCTAAATTAGAATACGAAAAGCAGATCGCTGATCTTAAACTATTTCTATCCAAAAAGGACGAATACGATAAAATCCTATCTAATTCCTCTAAAATTTCAAAAGATATCCTAACTATGCAAAAGAGATTAAATGCCGGTAACGAAAGCTCAAAGATAGATGTTTTAAACTCTCTAATAGCTTCTTTAAAAAAGGAGCTAGCCCTTAAAGAACATGCGCAAAAAGCTAGCTTTAATATCAAAAAAGCAGAACTACTGTCTAGATACGGAAGGTGCGAGTAGGTTATTCGGTAGCCAAGTAGATGATTTCGCGGCTAGCCCAATAGATAGTTTAAGCGGCTATGGCGTTTTAACATAGCGTCTTGCATTCGGCTTTAGGCTTTGTATTTTGCTGCGCTGAGAAGTAAAATTTTAAAATTTAGAGTAGTAAAGAACCTTGAAATCTAATATGGCAAAGCACTTTTAAATTTTAAATATGCCGTAAGAATAAAAGGGTAAAATGCGCCAAATTTTTAGCTATGCCCACATGTTAGTATATAGGAGATAAAATGAACGATATGAAACCGAGTGAGCCGTTACTAATCATAAAAAGGGCGAGGCGTTTTTACGGACCTTTTTATGCGGTAGTTAAAATTTTGCAATTTTATATCGCCATTGTTTTTATAATGCTTGACAAGCCTTATGCGCCTATCGTAGGCTGGATAACGCTAATCGGTCTTTTTTATACGACGGTTATTCCGAATTGCTTTAAATTTATTGCGTGCTACGATGATAAAGTGATAGTAAGATATATCTTTTGGCAAAGGGTTCTAAAATATGATGAGATTAAATATATTGCTACATTTGCATATCTGCCTGGAGGCGAAACACTTTGCCTAAAACTAAAATTTAATTTGGCAAATATCGTATTTAATCTAAGCTCGATTATTTTGCCTTTAAGCTATATAACAAAAGAAGATTTTGAAAAATTAAAAATTTTAATGAGCGATAAAAATATCGAATACAGCAATTTTATTTAAGGAGTATAAAATGGGATATGGTTGCAGCTACTGGACGGAAGAGAACGGTAAAGTAGTTCTTCATCTTATGAATTCGGAGGAAAAAATAGATTGTCCTACCGATGATAATAAGAGTGGAAATGTTCCGGGGTCGGGCGAAAGTACTCCTCAACCTAGTCAACAACAAAAGAGTCAAAAAATAGCTATGAGCGCTTTCAGCGGTTATTTAGCTTTTAGTGGAAGTTTACTCGAAAATGCCGGTAAGATCGCAGGAACCGTCGCCAAAGCTACCCCTTATGGAAAGATCTTTGCAGTAACGGATGGAGTAATATCGGGAGTATTTGACGCAAACGGAAATCCTGATAAAAGTATGAATGATGTAATTGGAACGGCGGCCACAGCCATATTAATGGGCGAAGCGCTTGGTGCTCTTGGTTTTACGATTGGCGGTCCAATAGGCGGAATCATAGGCGCAACTATTGGCGGTGTTGTCGGAGCCGTATGGGGTGAAGATTTTTATGAACTTGGTATTAAAGCTGCTTTAAAGGCTATGGAACTCGCTGATCAAGCAGCCGAAAGATATAACAAACTTTACGATGAAACTGTTAAATTTTGGAATGATTTATTTAATGACGTTGGCGATGAGATATCAAAAACCCTCCAAGACGCTAAGAATTTCTACAGTCAATTATTCAGCTCTATTTTTAACTTCTCCATCTACGACCCTCTCGCCCTAGATCTTAACGGTGACGGTAAGATCGGTATCAATCCTATATCCATAACGGCTTCGGATAAAAAATCAGGCTCGAATAATAATGAAAGCGGCGGAGCCTACTTTGATCACAACGGCGACGGAGTATCTCACAGATCATCTTGGATAAGCAAAGAGGATGGAATTTTAACCTACGATCGTAACGGCAACGGCAATATAGATGACGGTAGCGAGCTATTTGGAAATTTCACGCAGATAAAAGATAAAGATGGCAATAAAAGATTAGCCAAGGACGGCTACGAAGCTTTAAAGGAATTTGATAGCAATAACGACGGGCTTATAGATAATAAAGACGATAAATTTAAAGATCTTAAAATTTGGCAGGATGCGAACTCTAACGGGATCTCAGACGAAGGCGAGCTAAAGAGCTTAGATGAGCTAGGCATAGCTAGCCTAAGCCTAAATCACAACGAGGTAAACGAAGATCTAGGAGGCGGAAATACCCTAAGCCTAAAGGGAAGCTACATTAAAAAAGACGGCACCGCTCATAGTATGGGCGATCTGAATTTCAACGTAGATACGATAAACTCTAAATTTAAAGATGAAACGCCGTTAAACTCAGAAGATATGGCTAGAGCAAATATCAAAGGCTTTGGATTACTAAGAGATCTAAGATCGGCCGCTGCATTAAATAAAGAGCTAGCTGCCGCACTAGATAGCTACTCTCGCTTAAGTACCAAAGAGGAGCAGCTCAAGGCTCTACCTGCTCTCATAAAAGCCTGGAGCGAGACTGCGGCAAGAAGCACGGACGGAAATTCTAATGCTGCTGGCTACGAAGTAAGCCTAAAAGGGGTGAAGCTTCCAAGCAATGTAAATCTAGGCGCAGGATCAAACATCAATGTAGATGCAGACGGTAACGTGATAAGCTCCGGTAATCCAAACGCTAGAAGACTAAGCCTCACTCCGTCTCAATACAGAGCGCTTCTAGATAGTTCTAAATCCGTAGATGAAAACCTACTAAAGGAGTTTGAGAGTATAAAATATAAGATCAAAGTAATCGATGCTTTCACCGGTTCAAAGACTGCAGAGCTCTATTATATAAGCAATGACGATATAAAAGCTATCATCAAAAACACAAACGAAACTTATGATAAAATTTTAAACTACTCCTATGCTTCGTTACTGGCTCAAACCAGACTAAAAAGCTATGCGGATCTGATAAGTCTGGATATGATCTCCGTGCCTAACGATACGGCTGCGGGCGGCGCTTCGGCGGGCGATAATTCAAAATCCGATACCGCAAACGGCGGCGCAAATACATCTGCTAAGCCGAAGCATGATTTCAGACTAAATTTCACCAAAGTAATCGATAAATTTAAAGAGATAAACCTAAGCGATCCGAAGAAGGCTTTCGTGGATTTGGCGGAGTTCGCTACTTTATTTCAGAGCAAAAAGGAATTTGCCGCAGGGCTTAGCCTACTTGCCGAGTTTGCATACGGAGCGAATAAACGAGGGGTGCTAAGCGAGTATATAGCCGCCATAGGCCAAGAGACGCAAAATAAGCTAGATATAGCAACAATAACCTCTAATTCCAGCGGCACAAATGCAAATGATATTATGGTCGGCTCAGACGGTAACGACAAGCTCTACGGCGGAAATGACAACGACATCCTCTATGGCGGCGACGGAGATGATATTCTTGCTGGAGAGAACGGTAACGATACCTTGCAAGGCGGAGCCGGTAACGATAGATTGGAAGGTGCTTGGGGAGACGATACCTATATATTCGGAAGAGGCGATGGAGCGGATACTATCTATGACTTTACGGGCAACGATACGATTAAATTTAAAGAGGGGATTACTGTAAACGATCTACTTGTAAAAAGAGCTAAAAACGATATCAATAGCCTCGAAATTTCCATCAAAGGAACCGAGGATAAAATAACCGTAGAAAACACATATCATAGCGATGGAAGATATTACAATGGTGGTATGATAGAGAATTTCGAATTTGCGGATGGAACAAAACTCTCCCTTCATGAATTAGAAACTCAAGCTGCTTTTAAAGGAACCGATGGTAACGATACTATTATAGGTGCAAACGCTAAGGATGAAATTTATGGCGGAGCGGGAGATGATACTATCGTAGCTAACGAAGGTAACGATACCCTTTATGGTGGTGAAGGTAACGATATCCTTTATGGTCAAGATGGTAACGATATCCTTTATGGCGGCGAAGGTAACGACAAGCTCTACGGCGGAAATGACAACGACATCCTCTATGGCGGCGACGGAGATGATATTCTTGCTGGAGAGAACGGTAACGATACCTTGCAAGGCGGAGCCGGTAACGATAGATTGGAAGGTGCTTGGGGAGACGATACCTATATATTCGGAAGAGGCGATGGAGCGGATACTATCTATGACTTTACGGGCAACGATACGATTAAATTTAAAGAGGGAATAAATAAGGAAAATATCACCTTCCAAAGGGTCGCCAACGATCTAGTCCTCAAATACGGCGAAAACGACAGCGTCCGTATAAGTGATCAATTCGGCAGCTCATCCATAGAGCAAATTGCGCTTGCTAGTGGAGAGTATATCACTGCTAGCAAGATAAATAAGATCATTGAGGATCTCAACGCTTACGCCTCAAATAATGGTATGAGCAATATCTCGATGGATGATATGAAAAATAATCCGGATATCATGCAGATGTTTGCGAGCGGCTGGGGGAATTGATCTCCCAGCCAGCTGTAGCTTTTCGCCGATTCGGTTCCAAAGTTCCTGGCAGGCTAGCTGTGTAGATTTGCCTTTTGGTTTGGCCTTGCGAACCAAACCATATAAAACCTTCAAAGAAGCCATCCTTTTTTTTAACTCATCCTTGCTTCTCCCCTTAAAATTTAAACCCCAACCCCTTTAAATAACCTAGCCACCATGTTAGAACCCTACGCGTATTCTCAATATTCGTAGCTTTGTTATAAATCTTTTGTATCTCTCTTTGTGCATGAAAAAGGGTGCGTTCAATGCTATAAGGATCCAGCTTGTTCTCATGGATTTTTTCATATGCAAAGGTTTCTAGTATCTTTCTAAAAGAGTGAAAAACTAGTCTATTCTTAGCTATTACGGGAGCATAGGTTTTAAGCGCTTTAACTAGAGTCATATCGCTTAGTACCTCTCCTTGCGTATTAGCAAAGCATAGCAAGCAGCTGCTATTATGAGCGTGTAACCTTTGCAGCCATTGCCCTACTTCTGTAGGAAGTCCCAGATGTTCATCCCCATTGCTTTTTACCTTATTCTCATCTTGCGGGAATAGTAAGTAGTATTCTCCAT
>ERZ772766.1609-NODE-1609-length-11937-cov-4.682040_pt1 | contig 11937 bp, 13 predicted proteins | sample MGYA00511379_ERZ772766 | MGnify/ENA primary metagenome ERZ772766 (study PRJEB29015, sample SAMEA2737895) | human oral metagenome | biome: human oral; feature: human-associated habitat; material: dental | place: China | collected 2116 ...
TTTTGTTCATTTTTTATTTTAACAAATTCTAATATATTTATAAAAAATAGGCAAGGTATATTTTGTTATATTCTTAAATTATAAATATACTTTTTTATGCGGATTATATAATTTGTAAAGATTAATTTAAAATTAAAATATTGAATATAATTATTCTATAGTGTATTAATACAGGATTATTAACATTAAAAAATTTTCAATTCCTTAAAATAAATTTTGAATTTTCAATTGTGAATATCTAAGCTTAAATCCAAATAGATAGCTAGGCTATAAATTTACGGTGTCAAAGTAATGGTAGCACTTAAGCCTCATTTTTTATCTCTTTAGTATATTTTAATTAATTTTAAAATAAAAAAAGTCGAATAAAAATTCAGATGATTTTTTCGTATAATATGTTTCTTAATAATAATTTATATTATTATCAACGTGTTTTTTGCTAAAATTTTGTGTTATAATATAACTAAAATTAAAGAGAGAAAAGAAAGGTGAGAAATATGGAACATAAAGAATTTGCGGAAATTTATGATATATTCATGAAACACGTAGATTATGACAGCTGGTATAATTTTCTTAGGAGTTTTATTAGGGAAAAAGGAACTTTGCTGGATTTGGGATGTGGAACTGGGGAGTTTTCAGTTCGGTTTTTGAGAGATGGATTTTCAGTAACTGGAGTTGATTTATCGGAGAAAATGTTGGACATCGCGGAGAAAAAAATAGCTGATAAAAAACTTGAAAATTGCGACTTTAAACTTATAAAAGAAAATATTATAGATTTTGAGAGTACTTTTAAAAATGGTGAAATTTGCCAAGTTGACAATATTATTTGTAATTTTGACACGGTAAATTATTTGAAAAATGGAAGCGAATTTGAAAAGTTTTTGGAAAAATGTTCTAAAAATTTGAAAAAAGATGGATTTCTGATTTTTGATGCCGTCACGAAAGATATTTTTTCTGAAATTTTTGAAAATGATATATTTTTGGATGAAGAGCCTGAATATACGAGTATTTGGCGTCACGAAAAACTTTCGCAAAGAAAACATCTTGTGGAAATAGATTTGTTTGTCAGGGAAAATTCCAATGATAATTTATTTAGAAAATACAACGATATTCAGTACAAATTTATTTATGATCCGAAGTGGATAATTAAAACTGCTCAAAAAAATGGATTTGAAATATTTGACACGGCGAGTAATCCTGAATTTGGGGAGAGCCGAATATTTTTTGTATTAAAAAAAATATAAGTTAGGAGAAAAGTAAATATGTCAGAAAATAAAAAAAATTTTAATATAAATGAAAAAAATACAGACAAAAAAAATATTGATGAAGAAGAAAAAAGAAAAGAAAGAATTTATGAAATTGAAAAAAAACTTGGACGGCACAATGAAAATGAGAAAAAAAATCGAAAAAGAAATAATAAACTTATAAAATATTTTGCACTAGCTACAAATATGGTTTATACTTTATCCGTGCCAGTACTTCTTATGTTAGGATTTTATATGCTTTTAAAAAAGTTTTTGTTTAAAACTGATCAGCCGATAGTTTTAGTTATATTTCTTATGATTGGCGCGGTTTCAGGTTATTGGTCTTTAATTAAACAAATTAATAATATAAAGTGAGGAGTAAAAATGTTTGAAAATATGCCTTGTGAAATAAGAAAAAATTATAAACTTTCAATTTATATTACAATAATTGTATTTTTTATTGGACTTGTTTTTAAAATTGTAGAACTTTACTTTGGATTTTTTGTGGGAGGAATAATTTCATTAATAAATGTTAGGCTTCTTATTTCGGGAATAAATAAGATTTTGTACTTTAAAAATAATCCAAAATTACGTGGAAATTTTGAGCTTTGGAAAAGACTTTTAGTTTTTTGCATCGGAATGTTTATTGTTGGAAAAGTCAGCCAGAGATATTTTGTGGGGCATGTACTGACAAATCTTTTATTTACTGGGATTGGAGCGACAAATTATAAACTCTCGATTATTTTGAATAATTATTTTAAAAAAATTAAACAATAATTATTTTTGTATTAATAAAACATTGTGTTATTTTATTGAAAAATAGATTAAAATATCTAAATAAAAAGACTTGATTATAATACAAAGTCAATAAAATCAAGAAAAAGTGAAATTTTAAACTAAAGAATAAAATTTGCAAAAAAAAAATAATTGGAGTATAATAAAAGTACGAGTGAAGTTTTTAATCTTTTTGCTCCAAAAATAAAAAAGAACTCTTAGAAGAAAGGAGGAAAATTGATGAAAAATAAAGTTTTTAAATTTATTGGACTCTTATTTCTTATGATGGTGATTGTAAATGTTATTTTGGCAATTGTAAGTACGGTTTTGCCAATTAATTTTGAATCGCCGAGTTCAGTTGTAGAGCCCCCGCATTATTTTAATTTTATTATCGGCAGCTTTAAATTCTCGCTAAGTCAGACAGTATTAAATACTTGGGTTTTAATGCTTGTAATAATGTTCATTATAAATTTAGGGACAAAAAATGCAAGTGTAAAAAATCCAAGCAAAATGCAAATTATAATGGAAGAATATTATAATTTTATTGAAAATACGTTTCTTACAACTTTTGGAAAATATAAAAAGAAATATGTTCCATTTTTTGCGGCACTATTTGCCTTTATAATGTTTTCAAATTTATGTGGATTTCTATTTCCGTTTGTGATAATGATTTTAAAAGGACAGCATGGAATGGAAATAAAACCATTTTTTAGAACGCCGACAGCTGATCCAAATACGACAATTGGACTGTCACTTGTAGTAATTGTTCTTTTTTTAACAGTTTCTATAAAAAAAGGCGGATTTAGAGCATATTTAAAATCGTTGTTTGAGCCAATGTGGTTTATGTTTCCGCTAAATATTGTTGACATCTTTTCAAAAGTTTTGAATACATCAATGCGTTTATTTGGGAATATGCTTGCAGGATTAGTAATCGTGGGACTTTTATACAGCCTTGTGGGGCATCAGTTGTTTCAGTCTATAACGAATAATTTATTAAAAGGAAATTTCTCGTTCGCAGTGGGTTGGACAATGATTTTACAACTATATTTAGATTTATTTATAGGAATTGTTCAAGCGTTTGTCTTTACAGTGTTGTCATCCGTTTATATCAGTGAAGGATTAGGCGAAGAAGAGGAAGATGAATAATTTAAGATAAATTTGAATATCAAAGAGTATAAAGAATAAAAAACTAATAAAAAAAATAAAAAAATAGGAGGATTTAAAATGGCAGCAACAGCAGAAATCATTAATGCAGCAGCATTATTAGGAGCAGGAATAGCAGCAATAGGAGGAGTTGGAGCAGGACTTGGGCAAGGAATTGCAACAGGATATGCAGTAGAAGCTATTTCAAGACAACCTGAAGCAAAACAAGACATTATGCAGACATTAATTACAGGATTGGCAATTACTGAGTCATCAGCAATTTATGCATTAGTAATCGCATTCTTATTAATTTTCTTAAAAGGATAGTTCTTATATTTTTAAAGAAAGGTTGTGAGTGTCATAAATTTAAAAAAAATAACAATAGGATTGTATTTAATTACATTTTTTAATATATCTTTTGGAGTGGCAGTAAATAACCAAACACAAAAAAAATCTGAAACTACAAAACCTAAAACAGTAACTCCAAAAAAAGGAACAGGAACGCTGAAAAAGGAGACTGGCGATAAATCAAAAGAAACAAAAGAGGTAACTAAGCAGACAACTACAAAGAAAACGGCTGGAAGTACCCAAAAAAATGACACAAAAATTACAAAACCAGCACCAAAAAGTTCAGCTACAACAAAGACAAAATCTGTTAAAACACCAGCAAAAACAGTTGATAAAAAAGTAGACACAAAATCGATGCCAAAAACTTCAAATCCAGTAAATAATAAAAAGCTTCCTAAAATAATGGGAAAAAAGACTTCTGATGAAAAAAATCCAGAAAATAAAAAGAATAACAATAAGTCATCTGGAAAAAAAACAACTGAGGGAAAGTCAAATAATAGTGGAATAAAACCATCGAGTACTAAGGGTTTAAGTGATGTAGAGATAGGAAAAGATATAAATAAAACTAAGAAATCAATTGAAAAAGAGTTTTCTGGTAAAAAAGAAAATATGAAAATTTTAGAGAAATCGCAAAAAATGGTAGATGATAAAATTGAAAAAGATAAACAAGTTGATAGGGTAAAAATAGATAAAATTACAAAAGTAAATCCTGAAAAAATATTGTCTTTCACTAAAAATTCGGAAGAAATTTTAGCAAGTGCAACTATGGTGTCAACTGAAAATTATAAAATTTTATTTACTGGAATTAATGAGGTCAATTCTGATGAAAGTAGTGAACTTACAAAATCTGATAAATTAAATACAAGTTTTGTTGCTGGTTTTCAGATAAAAAAACCAGAAATTGAACTGGAAAGTGTAAAAGTTTATTTGATTGTATCTGAAAAAAGTGAAAAATTATTGATTTCTTCAAAAGTTCCAGAAAATAGAGTAAAGAGAGAAGAAAATAAACCTTTTGTGGAAGAATGGGGAACTGAAGTTGGTAAAAATTCTAAAATAAAAGGGTTTGGAAACGAGAAAGACCAAAACCCTGTCAGTTGGAATGGAGAATCGGACATTATTGGTACAGTTAGTTTAAGAAATTTGTTAAAAGATAATAAAATTGATTTAGAAAAAGTAAAAATTTCTAAATTAAAAGATCTGTTTGCATTAAGCAACAAAAAATATCGTTATTTATTTAAGTTTGTGATAAAAGCTAAAGGAAAAGAAGAGGAAGTTATTTTTCAACCTGGTATTTTGAATATAAAATTAATAGGGGGTAAAAATATAAAATAAAAAATAATTCTAAAAAATTAAGGAGAAAAAATGAATGAAGGAGCAAAATTAGTAAATATTGATTTTACAATGGCTATTCAAATAATAAATTTTTTAGTATTAGTCTATTTTTTCACGCGGGCATTTTCAAAAAAAATTGGAAAAATTTTGGAAGATAGAAAAAAAATGGCGTTATCAGAAATGGAAATCGTTGAAAATGAAAAAGAAAAATTGGAAGAAAAAAAGAAAAATATTGAAAAGTTAAAAAAAGAATCCAAAAGACGTGCAAATGACATTTTGATAAAAGCTGAAAGACAAGCTGATGAAAGAAAAGATCAAATTATAAATTTGGCTATGAATAACCGTGAAAGAATGATGATGAAAGCGGAAGCTGATATTGAAAAAATGCGACAAAAAGCTAAATTTGAGTTGCAAAAGGAAGTCGGAGAAATGGCTGTGGATCTTGCAGAAAAAATTATTAAAGAAAATATTGATAAAAGTCAAGATAAAACAATTGATAAATTTATTGATGGATTAGGAGATTAAAATTATGGAAGACGAGATTGCAAAAACATATGCCAAAGCTATCTATGATATAGCAAAATCTTCTAATAAAATAGATGAAGTTCGAGAAGTGCTTAATATTTTAATTGAAAAATATTCAGAAGAAGAACAGTTTAGAAGAATTTTAGAAAATCCGATAATTAAATTTTCTGAAAAGGAAGAGTTTTTAAAAAAATCTTTTAGTTTTGCTAGTGCAGAGTCAATTAAAGTGGTAAGATATATCATTAAAAAAAATAGATTATCTTCAGTAGCGAAAATAAAAGCAAAATTTTTGGAAATTTATTACAAGGAAAATAATAAACTTCCTGTGACAGCTATATTTGCAAAAAAATTATCAAATGAACAGGAAAAGAAATTAACAAAAAAATTGGAAAAAAAATACAATAAAAAAATTGTATTAAATTTAGTTGTTGATAAAAGTATAATTGGTGGAGGAATCATAAAGGTAAACGATGAAATAATTGATGGTTCAATAAAAAATCAAATAAGCGATATGAAAAAAGTTTTTTAGAAATGGAGGTGCTTTTTTTGAAGATTAAACCAGAAGAGGTAAGTAAGATAATTCGTAGCGAAATAGAAAATTACAAAAATAAAATTGATATTTCCAACACTGGAACAGTTCTCGAAGTTGGAGATGGAATTGCTAGAATTTATGGATTAAGTGATGCTATGTCTGGAGAACTATTAGAATTTGAGAATGGTGCAACTGGAATGGCTCTAAATCTAGAAGAAAGCAATATCGGAGCAGTTATTTTTGGAGAAACAATCGGAATAAAAGAAGGAAGTTTAGTAAAGGGAACGGGAAAAGTTGCACAAGTGCCTGCTGGAGAAGAATTACTTGGAAGAGTTGTAGATGCACTGGGAAATGCTATTGATGGAAAAGGTGAAATAAAAGCTAGTAAATATATGCCAATAGAAAGACAAGCTTCTGGAATAATAGCAAGAAAACCTGTAAGTGAACCGCTGCAAACTGGAATAAAAGCAATTGACGGAATGTTTCCAATTGGAAAGGGACAAAGGGAACTTATAATTGGAGATAGACAAACTGGAAAAACAGCAATAGCAATTGACGCAATAATAAATCAAAAAGAAAATGACACGATTTGTATTTATGTTGCAATTGGACAAAAAAGATCGACAGTTGCACAAATTTATAGAAAATTAGAGGAAACAGGAGCGCTTGACTACACTATAATTGTGGCGGCAACAGCGTCAGAATCTGCACCGCTTCAATATTTGGCACCATATGCGGGAGTGGCAATGGGAGAATATTTTATGGATAACGGAAAAAGTGTTTTGATAATTTATGACGATTTGTCTAAACACGCTGTAGCTTATCGTGAAATGTCTTTACTGCTTAAAAGACCGCCTGGAAGAGAAGCCTTTCCTGGAGATGTATTCTATTTGCACTCAAGACTTCTTGAAAGAGCAGCAAAATTAAGTGATAAATTGGGTGGTGGATCAATTACGGCACTACCGATTATTGAAACAAAAGCTGGAGATATTTCGGCATATATTCCAACAAATGTAATTTCGATTACAGATGGACAGATTTTCTTGGAAACTGATTTATTTAATTCAGGATTTAGACCAGCGATAAATGCGGGAGTTTCTGTATCAAGGGTCGGTGGATCAGCACAAATAAAAGCAATGAAACAAGTTGCTTCAAAAGTGAAATTGGAACTTGCACAATATAATGAATTACTTGCGTTTACACAATTTGGTTCAGACTTGGACAAAGCGACAAGAGATCAATTAAATCGTGGTTCTAAAATAATGGAAGTATTAAAACAAGGACAATATAGTCCGTATAAAGTGGAAGAACAAGTAATTTCATTTTACTGTGTAACAAATGGATTTTTTGACGATGTTCCAACAGAAAAAGTTCGACAGTTTGAAAGAGAATTAATTGATGCACTTTCAAGCAAAACGATTATTTTGAAACAGATTTTGGAGAAAAAACAGATTGATGATGAAATTAAAAATTCTTTAAATGACTTTATTCAAGACTTTAAAGAAGAGTACGTCTGGTAAGTAGGTGAAAAAATATGGCTGCAAATATGAAAGAAATAAAAGAGAGAATTGACAGCGTAAAAAATACGAGTCAAATCACAAATGCGATGAATATTGTTTCTTCTACAAAATTTAAAAAGTTTCAAGTATTGACGCTAAAATCTCGTAGTTATGCGGAGACACTGGATATAGCGTTTGATAACTTAGTTGCGGGATTAAAAGGTAATAAATTTGTAATATTCGATGGAAAATCTCAGGTAAAAAAAGTTGGAATTATTGTTATGACTTCAGATAGAGGGCTTTGTGGAAGTTTTAATTCAAATACGCATAGAAAACTTGAAGAAATGAGAAGAAATTTTCAAAAAGAAAATAAAGAGATTTCTGTAATTACAATCGGAAAAAAGGCGAAAGATTATTGCAAAACAAGAAATATAGATGTCGATAGTGAATACACACAAATGATACCTGAGACTATGTTTGAAAAAGCAAAAAAAATAAGTGAAGATGTTGTACAGTTTTATTTGGATGACTACTATGACGAAGTTTATTTAATTTACTCAAAATTTGTATCAGCGGTAGAATATAATATCCAGACAGAAAAATTACTTCCAATTGAAAAAAAGGAAGGGCTTCCAACAAAAGAGTATATGTTTGACCCATCGGAAGATGAAGTGTTAAATGCGTTTATTCCACAAGTTTTAAACATAAAATTGTATCAGGCTCTTTTGGAAAATTCTGCAAGTGAACATTCAGCCAGAATGTCAGCAATGAAGCAAGCCAATGACAATGCTGCAGATATGATAAAAAAATTGGAAGTGCAGTACAACAGAGAACGTCAAGGACTTATAACACAGGAATTGACGGAAATAATCGGAGGTTCATCGGGAGTACAGTAGAAATTAAATTTACATAAACAGAAAGGAGAGCGAAATTAATCAATGAATAAAGGTAAATTAGTTCAGGTAATTGGACCAGTTATAGATGTAAGATTTGAAAATGAATTGCCAGACATTTATAACGCTTTGGAAGTCCAAACAAAGAGTGGTAAATTAGTTGCAGAAGTACACTCGCACAACGGAAACAACGTAGTAAGAGCAGTAGCGATGTCTGGAACTGACGGATTAAGACGTGGGCTGGAAGTAATTGACACAGGAAAACCTATTCAAGTACCAGTTGGTAGAGATACTTTGGGAAGAATATTCAATGTTTTGGGAGAAACGGTTGATGATGGAGAACCACTTGATAATGAAAGCGTTCTAAAAGAGTCAATTCACAAAGAAGCACCATCTTTTGAAGAACAAGGAACAGACACAGAAATCTTGGAAACTGGAATAAAAGTTGTAGATTTATTAGCACCATATTTAAAAGGTGGAAAGATTGGACTTTTTGGAGGTGCAGGAGTAGGAAAGACTGTGCTTATTCAAGAGTTAATTAATAATATTGCAAAAGGACACGGAGGACTTTCTGTTTTTGCAGGAGTAGGAGAACGTACAAGAGAAGGAAGAGATTTGTATAATGAAATGACTGAAAGTGGAGTTATAGATAAAACTGCCTTAGTATACGGACAAATGAATGAACCACCTGGTGCAAGACTAAGAGTAGGTTTGACAGCGCTTACAATGGCTGAATATTTTAGAGATAAGGAAGGACAGAATGTACTTTTATTTATCGATAATATTTTCAGATTTACTCAAGCTGGAGCGGAAGTTTCGGCACTACTTGGAAGAATGCCATCAGCAGTTGGTTATCAGCCAAATTTGGCAACTGAAATGGGAGCGTTGCAAGAAAGAATTACTTCAACAAATGCAGGTTCAATTACATCGGTTCAAGCTGTATACGTTCCAGCGGATGACTTGACTGACCCAGCACCGGCAACAACGTTTGCACATTTGGATGCAACTACGGTGCTTTCAAGACAGATTGCTTCACTTGGAATTTATCCAGCGGTCGATCCGCTTGATTCTACATCGAGAATATTGGAACCAGAGATTGTTGGAAATGAACACTATAAAGTTGCGAGAGATACTCAAAAAGTGTTGCAAAGATATAAAGAATTACAAGATATAATCGCTATTTTGGGTATGGATGAATTGGATGAAGAAGATAAATTAACCGTAAACCGTGCAAGAAAAATTCAAAGATTTTTCTCACAACCATTTTCAGTAGCAGAACAGTTTACTGGAATGAAAGGAAAATATGTACCTTTGCGTGAAACAATTCGTGGATTTAAAGAAATTTTGGACGGACTTCACGATGATTTGCCAGAACAGGCATTTTTATATGTAGGAACTATTGATGAAGCGGTTGCAAAAGCAAGAGAATTGATGGCAGAATAAAATGAGAAATTAGGAGTATTAATGTTGCTCCTTTTTCGTGTTTATAAAATTTTTTAGTTGTTAAAGGAGGGAAGATGGCTACAGAATTTATTTTAAAAGCAGTAACTCCAGAAGGTCTTGTGTTTGAGAAGCCGGTAACTTTCGTGAAGCTTAGAACAGAAAATGGAGATATTGGGATTCTTGCCAAACATATAAATTTTATTTCCCCAATCGGTGCTGGAGAAATGGTAGTTAGGGAAAATGACAAAGAGGAAGTTACATATTATTTGGAAGGTGGATTTTTAGAAGTAAGACAGGATAAAGTTGTAATTTTGGGGGAAACTCTGGTTGAATCAACAAAAGCTGAAGCTGTCAAAAGAGCAAGAAATGCTGCAATTGAAATTGCGAAAAAACATAAAATTCAAGAAGAACGTGATATTTTAGGGACTAAAAAACGACTTCAAAGTAATTTGACAAGAAAGTAAATTTAATGTAAAATATAGGTATAAAAAATTTATGGGAGGCGGTGTTATCATGGTGCAAAAAAATCGTAGGGCAAAAAGAACACATTATAGAAATTATGTAAATAAAAAATTTACAATGAATAAAAAAATAGAAAGAGAATTAAGAAAAATATTAAACTTCGTTCCATTTGAAGTTGTTGAACGAATGTTGATAGTAAAATCTTTAAAAAATATTTTTGAAATAAAAAGAAGCAAAGTTTTTTATAGAAATTTTATAAATAAAAAACTAATAGGAAGTTTAGGTAAAAAATATAGAAAAATTTTTAGAGAAATATCCTTTAATTATGAAAGTATGACAGTAGATCAAATAAAAAAAAGACATACCGAAACAGAAATAAATCGTTCAAAATTTGCGATAGGAAGAGAATTTGATGGAAATTCTAATCACGGAGATATTTATTTTGATAAATCGCCGCTTCCATCTTCATACTTTGTAGATGAAATAGTTCTTATGCCAAAAAATCCAACAACATTGTTTGCTTATTGGGAAATTAGGGAAGATACATTTAGAAGATTGTCGAATGACAACAATGTAGTTGATAATGTAATTATTAAATTGTTTAAAGATGGACAAGAATACAGAAAAATAGTAAGACATGAAAGAATTGGTTCACATTATATTACAGGAATTGATGTAAATGAGCATTATGAAGTTTCAGTTGGATATGAAGATATTTATGGAAATTTTTCTGAAGTAGCGCATTCAGTTGAGGCAATTTCACCAAATGATAAAATATCTGATAATTTAGACTTATTATGGGGAACTGTAAAAGAAGATGAAAATACAAATCAACTTATAAAATATATAAATGTTCCTGTGATGACACCAGAAAATAAAGAATTTTTGGAACTTTCTGGAGAATTTGAAGGTGAAACAGGAGATGAATTTGTTTATGAAATAATAAGAAGATTGAGAAAAGTTGGTTCATCTGAAATTTTAGTCGAAGAAGAAGCATTAAAAGGAAGAACATTGAAATCAAAACCAGATAGGCTTGATATGAGTGGAGCTAGAAGCAGTTAATGAGCAATTAATTTTGAGAGAATAAAATGTTCTCTCATTTTTTTTCGATTAAATCGCGAATAGGGGAGATGAAAATAGTGGATATGGAAAGTTTTGAAAAGATAAGTAAATTGAGAAAAATAATAGAAGAAAGTAAAAAAATTGTATTTTTTGGAGGAGCTGGAGTTTCCACAGAGTCTGGAATTCCTGATTTTAGAAGTGCAAATGGAATTTATAGTCAAAAGTTGAATAGACATTTTTCACCTGAAGAGCTGATTTCGCACACGATGTATTTAAAATATCCAAAAGATTTTTATGATTTTTATAAAAAAAATTTAATTTATAAAAAAGCTAAACCCAATTTTGCACACTTTTATTTAGCTAAACTGGAAAAAGAAGGAAAACTGAGTGCTGTTGTAACTCAAAATATTGACTGTCTGCACGAGATGGCTGGAAGTAAAAATGTTTTGAAAGTGCATGGCACAATTGATAGAAATATTTGTACAAAATGTGGCAAAGTTTATAATTTAGACGAGTTTTTGAGTTTTTGCGAAAAGGAAGAAATTCCACATTGTCCTGACTGTGGCGGAGTTATAAAGCCAGATGTGACTCTTTATTAAATAGTGCAAGAACACTTGCAACGCAAGGAGTGAGATGAATTGCACGAAAATTTTAGTAAGCATATAGGGAAACTTGTATGTAGA
>ERZ772766.1611-NODE-1611-length-11931-cov-3.370074_pt1 | contig 11931 bp, 5 predicted proteins | sample MGYA00511379_ERZ772766 | MGnify/ENA primary metagenome ERZ772766 (study PRJEB29015, sample SAMEA2737895) | human oral metagenome | biome: human oral; feature: human-associated habitat; material: dental | place: China | collected 2116 ...
TCTGGGTGGCAAAAAGCTGATATTGATAAAAGAGTGGATGAATTGCTTGAAATTGTTGGGCTTTCAGACAGAAAAGAAAATTATCCTGAGCAACTTTCAGGAGGACAAAAACAAAGAGTGGCAATTGCTAGGGCTTTAGCGAATAATCCTAAAATACTTCTGTCTGATGAAGCGACTTCAGCGCTTGACCCTAGAACTACAAATTCAATTTTAGATTTATTAAAACAGATAAATAAAGATTTTGGGATAACTATTATTCTAATTACTCACCAAATGGAAGTGATTAGAAAAATATGTAACAAAGTTGCGATTATGTCGAATGGGGAAATTGTTGAAAGTGGAACTACAAAACAAATATTTTTAAGTCCCAAAAATGAACTAACTAAAGAATTTGTCGCTCACTTGTCACACGATACTTTTAGAACGGAAGAAGAAATTAAGAGAAGAAAAGAAAATAGCAGTGGCGGTAAACTGAGATTAAAATTAAAATATAACGAAGAGCAAGTTAGCCGTTCTTATATTGCAGAACTTATAAGAACTTTCGATGTGGAAGTAAATATTTTAGGTGGCTTTATTGACAAAGTAAGCAACATCATAATTGGAAATTTGCTTATTGAAATTACAGCGAATGAAAAAAAAGTTCACGAAATTATAGATTGGCTTACAAAACATAAAATAGATTCGGAGGTGTTATAATTTATGAGATTTGATTGGATAGAATTTTTTCAATTTCAAAATATGATTGTACCACTTTGGGAAACAATTTATATGGTTGGAATTGCGACTTTAATTTCATTAATTATTGGTTTTCCAATAGGAATTTTGTTGGTTACTTCTGAAGAGAAAGGAATTAAGCCGAATAAATCACTGCATAAAATCTTAGATGTTATTTTGGTAAACATAACAAGATCAATTCCATTTATTATATTAATGGTTTTGTTGCTTCCATTAATGAGATTTATTGTGGGAACTTCCATTGGAAGTGTTCCGTTTATTATACCACTTGCGTTAGGTGCTGCTCCATTTGTTGCAAGAATAATTGAAGGAGCATTAAAAGAAGTGGATGAAGGATTAATAGAAGCTTCAAAATCAATGGGAGCAACTTCTAAAGAAATAATTTTAAAAGTGATGATACCAGAAGCATTGCCTTCGTTAGTACATGGAATTACTTTGACAATTATCACGCTTATTGGGTATTCTGCACTTGCTGGAACTATTGGCGGTGGAGGATTAGGAAATTCGGCTGTAATGGATGGTTATCAAAATCAAAATTATGCAATTATATGGCAAGCTACAATAGTTATTATTGTTTTAGTTCAAATTATACAATTTATTGGAGATACAATTGTAAATAAAATTATTGAAAAAAGAAAAAAAGTATAAATAAAAAATTTAATTTAATTTAAAAAGAAAGGATGATGCAAAATGAAAAAAATATTAGCATTGTTAGTTGCGCTTACACTATTTGTAGTGTCTTGCGGAAAAGGGGAAAAATTGAAAGTTGGAGCGACTCCAGTTCCACACGGAGAGTTCCTAAAATTAGTAAAAGATGATTTGAAAAAACAAGGAGTTGATTTGGAAATTGTTGAATTTAACGACTATATTTTGCCGAATAAGGCTCTTGCGGATAAAAGTATAGACGCAAACTTTTTCCAACATGTTCCATATATGGAAGATTTTGCAAAAAGAAATAACATTCCTTTAGTTTCAGTTGGAAATGTGCACTTGGAACCAATGGCGCTTTATTCTAAAAAAATTAAGAATATAAAAGATTTGAAACCGAATGACACATTAATTATTCCGAACGATCCGACAAACGGTGGAAGAGCTTTAATTTTGCTTGACAAAGCGGGAATTATAAAATTGAAAGATAACAAAAAATTGGATTCTACAACTAAAGATATAGCAAGCAATCCTAAAAAAATTAAAATTGTAACTTTGTCAAATGAACAAATTGCACCAAGATTAGTTGAAGTTGCAGGAGCAATCATTAATTCAAACTTTGCAATTAATGCGGGAGTTACTAAAAACGAAATTATTTTGCAGGAAGATAAAAATTCGCCTTATGCAAATGTTGTAACTGTTCTAAAAGGTAATGAAAATGACCCTAGAATACAAAAATTGATGAAAGCTCTGCAAAGTGAAAAAGTTAAAAAATATATTGAAGAAAAATATGAAGGAAGAATTATTCCAGCATTTTAGAATTTATTTTAAAATTTCAGAAAGTTTTTTATTAAATTAAAAAAATGAGCGGTATAATAGTTTTGAGGAAAAACCAGTTAAGAGGGTAAAAAAAGCAGTAAAAATAAAGACTCTGTTCTTATTGAATAAGGGTCTTTATTTATTGATTAATTTGCGAATCAACTTCAAAAAGTTGGACAGATATTTTTATGTACCACCACTTATTTTCAATAAGCTAATTTTGTCAACACATAAAAATACTCCGTATGAAAAGTGTTGTGATTGAAAATTGACTTTACTGTTTCCATATGATAGTATTCATAGAGAAGAGATTGTAAATTTGAAGACATAAGTCATTTAGTAAATAAATAATATTAAATTCAAGAAAATAAAAAAGTGAGGAAGTGATTTTATGGAGAAAAAAGCGGCTCCCGTAGGAATTGAAAATTTTAAAGAATTGATACAAGACGGATATTATTATATTGACAAAACTTTGTTAATAGATGAAATATTAATAACCAAAGCAAAAGTTACACTTTTTACAAGACCACGGCGATTTGGAAAAACACTGAATATGTCGATGATAAAATACTTTTTCGATGTAAAAAATAAAGAAGAAAATAGAAAACTTTTTGAAAATTTAAAAATATCTAGCAGTAAATATATGAGTGAACAGGGGAAATATCCTGTTATATTTATTTCACTAAAAGATTTGAGGGGAAATACTTGGGAAAAGTGCTTTGAAAATTTAAAAAAAACAATGTATAAAATTTTTAATGAATACGAATTTGTGCGAGAAAAATTAAATATTGTTGAAAAAAGAGAATTTGATAAAATTTGGGAAATGATAGATAGTGAAGAAAGTTTTAAAACCTCGCTTTTGGATTTATCGAATTATTTGTGTAAATATTACGGAGAAAAAGTAATAATCCTAATAGATGAATACGATGCTGCAATAATAAATGCTTTTGATAAAGGATACTACAATGAAGCAATAAACTTTTTCCAAGTATTTTACAGCTCAGCATTAAAAACAAATGATTCCTTAAAATATGGTATTTTAACTGGAATAACAAGGATTATAAAAGAAGGAATATTTTCAGGATTAAATAATCTTTATGTGAATACAATTCTAAGTAAAAATTACTCAGAGTATTTTGGACTTCTTGAAAGTGAAGTAATTGAAATGCTTGAGTATTTTGATATGAAATACAGAATAGAAGAAGTCAGAGAATGGTATGACGGATACATTTTTGGAAACAAAAAAATTTACAATCCTTGGTCTATTGTGAATTATGCGGGAGAAAAAGAAATAAAAGCGTACTGGGCAAATGTTTCAGGAAATACGCTTTTAGAAAATATGCTTTATCACGCTGGAGAAAGTGTTTACAATGATTTAAAAAGGTTTACTGAAGGGGAGAGTATTGAAAAATATATTTCAGATGGGACTACGATAAAAAGCCTTTTAAACAGTGATGATGAAATATGGCAACTACTTTTATACAGCGGATATTTGACAAAGGATGAAAAGCAAAGAGAGATAGACGTAACTTCAGAATATACGAATATTTACAATTTAAAAATACCAAACAAGGAAATACGAAAGTATTTTGGAAATATGTTTTTAGATAGATTTTTTGGAACAGAAATAAAGACTGATATTTTAATAAGGGCGCTTGAAAATGGAGATATTAAGAGATTTGAAAAAACATTGGGTGAAATAATGATAAATATCCTAAGTCACTTTGATTTGGACAAAGAAATGGAAAAAATTTATCAAGTGTTTATGATAGGGCTTGTTGGATTTTTGATGGGAAAATATGAGATTATTTCAAATGACGAGAGCGGATACGGAAGATATGACCTTGCAATGATTCCAATAAAAAATAAAGAAAAAGCTTACCTTATGGAATTTAAAATATCAAAAACAAAGAAGGGAATGGAAGAAAAGGCATACGAAGCACTGAAACAAATTGATGAAAAGAAGTATGACACAAGATTAAAGGCAAGAGGGATAAAGAATATTTCAAAAATTGGAATTGCGTTCTATGGAAAAGAAGTGAAGGTTGTTTGCAAATAGAGTTTATTAATTTAGAGGATGAAATAATAAAATCTGATAGACTGAATTTTTTAAATTGTAGTTTAAAATTAAAAGATGAGAGATGTAGTGATTTTGAAAAAAGTCATTTGATATGGAAATAGGTAAATTACAAAAATTAAGACTCTGCTATTGAAGTAGTGTCTTTTTTTTGTAACTAAAAATAAAAAAAATTTTTTTCCTAAAATAAATAAAAAACTTTTTTACGCTATACCTATAAATATTGAAATTGCGTTTGTTTTTTCTTTTTAAATAAATAAAAAAACTATTATTTGTTTAAATTTTTTTGCTATTTCTTAAAAAAATACTTGTTTTTTTTTTGTTATAATGTTAATGGTTCAAGAAATAAAAACAAATAAAATTGAAGAAACTGAAAAAATTATTAACCACTCACTCACTCATTTAAAACTATTCTTGATAGCTTTTTTGGATTTTTTAATTTTAGGAAAGAAGAGGTAAAAGTATGACAAATGATTTGAGAATTCTAAAAAAAGAATTGAAATCTTTTGCAAAAAGAGTTAAAGATTTTAAATACACCGATTCGGCACTTATTACTTTCTTACTTACTGGGCTAATAATGCTTAGCGGTATTTCACTTAATCTTTACTCGGATGAAATCAAGACACAGCAGGAAGCGATAAACACATCAATATTCCAGCTACAAAAGGACTTTAAGCGTGCAAGGCAGGAAAACAATAAACTTTTGAGAAATACGAATTTAGAATTGATTCAGTTAATGGAACAGGGGGATCACGTAGTAAAATCACCTTGGGGCAGTTTTCAGTTCGGTTCAAACTATGTGTATAACGACTGGAAAGGGACTTACAAAGGTCGTGGAGATAAAAAGGAAGCTATAAAATATGCGAGAGAAAATGACAAGTTCGGGACTTATGCGGGAGCAAAGCAGGGGACTACTGAGTTGAAAAGGGTCATTGAACCGATTTCGGCGGTGCCTGTGGATGCGGCGGTTAGGCCTAAAACTGTAACTATAGATGCTATAGCTGGCGCTTCAGCTCCAGTTATAAAAACACCGACTTTGAATGTTAATGTGTCAAGTGTGACACCATCGACTGCATCGGTTCCATCTATAACACCACCAAAAGTTAATATTCCTACTGTTAGTATGAAAAATGTTGAAGGTTTTACTTTAGTTTTTCCTAATTCATTAGATAATGGAACTCATGGTACACGTAAATATTATACAAATGGTAGTGATGGTACATTATTGGATTTATCTTCAAATTCACATTCTCTTACACCATATACTCATCCAGCAACTCCTAGTAGTGTTCAATATATTTCATACTATCAATTTGCTGGAAATCAAGATGGTACGGGTAGTCCTATATATAATACTTCAAACACAACAATAACTATGATTGGAAATGCAACAGCAAATAATATACTGGGTTCCAACTTTTATGGTGGAGGAAGTAGATTTGCCTATATTGATGATGTTAGGAATAGTGTACCTGGTTTAACTTTTAAATTAGAAAATCAAGCTAATATTAAATTAGTTGGACCTGCAATAGCCGCTATAGTAAATGAGGAAACTGCATATACAGATGGTAATATAACTACAAATATTACAAATGTAGGAAGTATTAGTGACGAAAGTGAAAGTCTTTCACCAAGTACTAGCTACTCAGGAACTTTAAGAAATAATGTAAATGCAACATCGCCTTATGGTAAGGATGTATATGTAAATAATAAAGGAAAAACTGGTTATAAAGTAGGTTTGGCACAAACTACTGAAGAAACAGTCAATTACACAAGAAAGACATTTTATGAATTTTTTAATGGAGATACAGCAGGTACTCCTAGTTCCTTTAATGACTTTGATAGTAAATTGAATGCTGCTGTTAGCAGTCCTACTTTTTCTTCAATTTTTACTGCATTAAAAGATACGAATATTAATGGAAATATTTTTCCTCAAAGAGGCGTAATACATTTTAGTGGAGACTATTCGACAGGAATACAAGTTGCTGCTGAACATAGACCAGGTGGTACACTAGGTTCAACTGGTGATCGTTCATTAGTTAGAGCTAATAATAAAGAAAATGGTTATATTCAGTTAGATGGTTCACATTCTTATGGAATGAAATTATCAGGTCAGGCTATAAAAGTTGATAATAGTGATTATAATCCAAATTCTGATGCAGCTTCTTATATGGCAAATAATGGTTTAATCTTAATTTCAGGTTCATATGACACAGGAATAAACAATGGTGTTACTAATGATAATAGTGATGCATCTCATAATTATGGTTCATCGGCTGGTATGGCAAAGTTAAAAGAAGCAAAATGGTCTTCACAACATACAATATTCAATAATGGTAAAATTTATGTAGGAGGTTATAATAATTCAGGGATTTTGTTGGAATCAATTTATGAAGATACTGTAACAAATAATGGAAATATTACTATTGATAAAGCATACAATTTGTTTAATAATCCAGTTCAGTTACTTATTCTAATGCTGTTGCTGAAAGTAATGCTGGAATAAGGGTACAAAGTTATGATACAACGGATACAGCGGCAGGCAAAGATATTGTAGGTATAAATAAAGGAACAATAAATATTAATAACGGAAGTGGAAATGTTGGTATTTATGCTTTTGATGTACATTCAGGTAATATTCCTTCATCTACTGGACATTATATTATAGGTGATAATACTAATACTATTAATATTAATGGTGGAAGTAACGTTGGTATGATGGCACAAGATGATTCTGGAGCTACAACCAATTTTAAAGCTATTATTAGAAATAGTGGAAATATAAATGTTGGTGGTAGTAGTTCGATAGGTATGTATACAAATGATAAAGAATCTTTTGCTGAACAAAATAGCGGAACCATTACTGCATCTTCAAATAATGTAGGAGTTGTAAATAACGGAACCTTTGATTTCAAAGGTGGAACAATAAAAGCAACTGGAGTAAATTCAGTGGGGGTCTATTCTAAAAATGGTACAAACTCAACTACTAATATAGGTACTGGTACTCCAAATTCAGCAACATTAAATGTTTCTGATGGTGGAGTAGGACTTTATGCAGATGATGGTTCCACACAAACTTTAAAAGGATTGAATGCCGATGTTTCAGGAACTGATAAGGCTGGATCAATTTTATTTTATAACATTAAGTCACAATCAGCAACAAGTGGTGGAAAATTTGATGTAACAAATGCAAATGCTGGTAATGCAACAATAGGTAAATATTCATTTGCTTTCTATACTAATGATAATCTATTTTCAGGTGGAACTACATTTGCTCAATTTTTAAATGATTGGATTGGTGCATCAGGACCAGGAGTGAAATTAACAATGAAACCTGGTTCAAGTTTATTGTTAGATGATGTAAGTGATGCTGGAAATAAAAATGTATTATTCAGTAATATAACACCTATAACAGGACCAACTTTACAAAATAAAAGTAGTAAAATAGTAGCGACACTTACTGGAGATTATCAATATTTAACAGTAAAAGGGGCAGATGTAAAAATAGACGAAACAAATTATGATTTGTCAGACGTAAATAATAAGTTAAATAAAGTTTCAATATATGACTCAAATATAACTGTAAATAATGGAACAACTGTTCATGATGGGGCTTCTCCTAATGTGGCAGCATCAACTAATTTAGTCAGTCAAGGGTATATTCTTGGAGTAAATAACGGAAGAACCTTGACTAACAAAGGAACAATTACAATGAATTCTACAACACCTGCACTAAAAATCATTGGTTGCAATAGGAACTGATGACAAGACACATACAGTAGCTTCAAAAGCTGTAAATGATGGAACTATCACAAGTAAAATCAATGATGGAATTGGAATTTATGTTGGAGACGGTTCAGAAGGTACTAATAATAGTGGTAAATCTATAACAATGGACGGAATAAAAGCGTTTGGCATAGTCGGTTCAGAAGCTAATACAGAAAATAAAGGTGACATTACAATTAATGGAGTATCGTCAATAGGAATGTATTCTGTTGAAGATCCTTTGGCAGTTTTAGATAAAAAAGCAAAAAATAGTGGAAATATAACGACAACTGGAGACAATAACATTGCAATGGTTGGAGATAATTCCGATATATTAAATGACACAACTGGAAAAATTAATTTAAATAATTCTAATAACAATGTTGGAATGTATACAAGTGCTAAAGGAACAATTACAAATAATGGAACTATTAAAGGAATAGATAAAACAATAGGAATTTATGGAAAAGATAAAATTGAATTGGGAAGCAGCTCAAGTATAACAGTTGGAGATTCAGGAGTTGCCTTATATTCAAGTACAGGAGATGTTAAAGTTAATCCTGGCGCTAAGATTGAATTGATAAAAGGTGGAAGCGGGTCAACACCAGCTGACAATGCAACAGGAGTATTTGTAGATAATTCTCGTGGTACAGCTTCAACTGTAAATATAGATGTGCATGATTTAGTTCAAAGTAATCTTGGTAAAAACTCTTATGGATATTTCTTTAAAGATGTGAATACTTTAAATTATACAAATTCAAATGGAAGAAATCCAATTACATTAGATGACGGTTCTATTTTCATTTATTCTGATGCAACAAATGGAAATGTACATAATGCACAGGATTTAACTTCTGTAGGTAATGGAGTAATTGGTCTATACCAAACTGGCGGAACAATTACAAATGCTGGAAAACTTGAATTTAATACAGGAACTAAAAATACCGCAGTATATACTGTAAATGGAGCGGCTACAAACCAAGCAGCTGGATCAATTGAGGTAGGTGCTTCCAATTTTGGTATGGTAACAACAGGTGGATTTTTAACAAATGATGGAAAAATTAACATAACAGCAAATAAAGGTACTGGTATGTATTCATCTAGTTTAAATGCAATAACAAATAATGGTATAGTAACAACAGCAACAGGTGTAACTGATGCAGTTGGTATTTACGGTAAAACTGTAAATAATACATCAAGCGGTAAAATTACTGTTGGAGATGCCAATGTAGGTATTTATTCCAACGATGGAGATATAACAAATGATGGAACTATTTCAGTTGGGAATAATAAAGCAATTGGTATTTATACGGTTGGTTCTAATCAAAACATCAATACAAATGTAGGTTCCACATTTAGCATAGGAGATGACTCATTTGGATTTGTGGACGCAGGAAAAGGGAACACGATAACATCATACGCAAATCCAGTAACTCTTGGAAGCGATGCAATCTATGCTTACCAGAATGACAATACAGGAAAGATAGTAAACTACACTCCATTGACATCATCAGGGGACAGAAACTACGGACTTTATGGAAACGGGACTACTGAAAACTACGGAACAATAGACTTCTCAAATGGAAACGGTAACGTAGGAATTTATTCAACAAACGGCGGAGTAGCGACAAACTTTGGAACAATAAAAGTGGGACCTTCAAACACAAGTGCAAAAGAATACGGTGTAGGCATGGCAACAGGATACTATGATGAGGCAACAAATAAAACTTCAAATGAAGGAACAATCATAAACAGAGGGACAATAGAAGTAAGCAAGGCGAACACAATGGGAATGTATGCAGTAGGGCCTGGCTCAAAAGCAATAAACTATGGAACTATAAACCTATCGGGAAGAGATACGATAGGAATGTATCTTGACAGGGGTGCACATGGTGAAAACTGGGGGACAATCCAGACAACTGTATCAGGACTTAGAGGAGTAAAAGGTATTTATCTTTCAAACGGAAGCTACATAAAGAACTACGGGACAATAAACATAGCGGCTTCAGATATTAAGAGTGCAGGGATCTGGGCAGATACTCAGTCGTTCCCGAACGCTGAAGAAAATTCAAGCGGAAGAAACCCGATAACAGGAGCAAGCCAGACAGGAACTTCGACACCGCTAATAAAAGTGGTGACAGCGGATGACATGAAGGAAATGGGAGGAGTGACAATAAAAGTTCCGCCAAGAATGACGCCTGTGACAGTGACAGATGCGCAAGGGAATGTGATACCGATAGTAAAAGTTGACACAGACACTCCAGCACCGAATCCGGTGTCAGTAACGGTGACATCGCCATCAGGGATAACAACATTGAATCTGGCGGTAAACAATATGCAGAACTTCCCGTCAGCTTCGGAAGCGACAAGCATCGGAATGTATGTGGACACGTCAGGGGTAAACTACACAAATCCGATACAGGGGCTTAACAACTTAGTCGGGCTTGAGGATATAAGCCTGTACTTTGGACCGGAAGCTTCGAGATACACAACGTCTAAAGCCATAGAAATAGGGGACAATATTTTGAAGCCCTACAATGATGCGCTAAGAGGGCTTGTCACAGCAGGAACGACATTGTACGTAACTTCGCCGAGCCTTACTTGGATGGCGCAGCCTACGAAAGATCCGTCGACAGGACTTCTGGACAAGGTGTACCTGGTAAAAGTTCCTTATACAGCGTTTGCAAAAGACGGGGATGACCAGACATACAACTTCCTGGCAGGGCTTGAAAAGAGATACAGAGTCGAAGGACTGGGGACACAGGAGAAACTGATATTCGATAAGATAAGCAGCCTAACTGGCGGAGAAGGTCACATACTGGCACAAGCGATTGACGAGATGAAGGGTCACCAGTATTCAAATATCCAGCAGAGAACAAAGGAAACAGGGGATATTTTGAACAACGAGTTCAGCTACCTGCAGAATGAATGGGAAAATCCTACGAAAGACAGCAGCAAGATAAAAGCATTTGGTCAGAGAGGGGAATACAAGACAGACACAGCTGGAGTGGTAGACTACGCAAGCAACGCCTACGGGGTGGCCTATGTTCACGAGAAGGAAGGCGTGACGCTTGGAAACAAGACAGGATGGTATGCAGGAGCGGTAACAAACCACTTTAAATTCAAAGATTTGGGAAGATCAAGGGAAGACCAGACAATGATGAAAGCTGGAATCTTTAAGACAGTGTCGCCAGCAAAAGACCACAATGGCTCACTGCAATGGACAATATCAGGGGAAGCGTTTGCAGGAGCGAACCATATGAAGCGAAGATACTGGGTTGTAGACGACACATTTGAAGCGAAATCAGATTACGCGACATATGGAGTGGCGCTAAGAAATGAACTTGGAAAGGACATCAGAACGAGCGAGAGAACAAGCATAAGACCATACGGGGCGCTAAACTTGGAATATGGAAGATACACAGGAATAAAGGAAGATGGGCCGATGGCGCTTGAAGTGAGAGGAAACGACTACATTTCAGTGCAGCCGGAAGCGGGAGTTTCATTCAACTACAGACAGCCCGTGGGATTAAAGAGCAGCCTGAAAGCAAGTTTGGCAGCCGCCTATACAAATGAGCTTGGGGAAGTGAATGATGTCAAGAACAAAGCCAAATTGAGAGGGGCGGATGCGCCGCACTATGAACTTCGCGGAGATAAGGAAAATCGGAAAGGAAGCGGAAAGTTTGACTTGAATTTAGGATTTGAGAACACAAGATTTGGAGTGACAGTAAATGGAGGATATGACACAAAAGGAAAAAACGTAAGAGCTGGAATAGGATTCAGAGCTATTTACTAGAACGAAGATAAAATGTAGAATAAAAAAGAGAGGACAGTAGAACTTAGGTTTTGCTGTTCTTTTTTTCCTCATAGATTGTATAAAAAATACC
>ERZ772766.1612-NODE-1612-length-11927-cov-8.819912_pt1 | contig 11927 bp, 14 predicted proteins | sample MGYA00511379_ERZ772766 | MGnify/ENA primary metagenome ERZ772766 (study PRJEB29015, sample SAMEA2737895) | human oral metagenome | biome: human oral; feature: human-associated habitat; material: dental | place: China | collected 2116 ...
CGGCTTCGGCGGCTCGGCGGCTCGGCGGCATCGGCGGCATCGGCGGCTTCGGCGGCATCGGCGGCATCGGCGGCATCGGCGGCATCGGCGACTTGGGCGGAAAAGGAAGTCATAGAAGAAGCCTACGCATCCTTGCATGCAAGAGCATCCCAGCAAACAGAAAGCCCCGTCGGGGAAACGGGGCGTGTGAGTAAAAATTTATGTTTTTAGCTGTTTGAATAATAGCGAAGACTGCTTCTTGCTACATTTTCATCAAGTCTTGAGATCGTTCCAGCAAGAAAAATATAACATGGATCATTATCAACAATACTATCTAACCATGCCCCCTGCTTGAACTCCGGTTCACAATTAAAACTACATACACACCCGAAAATTTCAGTAGCCATCATTGGTGATCTATTGGAATGCTGATTGTTTGACCAAATCATCTTGACCACCATTTCTTCTTCTTTGCTGCTTCAAGTTGAGATAGCCGCCGCTCACGTTCCTCAAGCATCTTGAGATGTTCATCAAACACCTCTCCGCTTGACTTCGCAATCTCGTTGATAGCATATTGTTTAACCGCTGCCACCTGACGGCCAAAGTCATCAAGGGCTTGGCTCAAATGGGCAATATCTTCTTGCAGTAATTCAAAACTGGTTCTCAGTTCCTTTACGCTTTCAGATATTGCCTTCATGTCTATAAAAATATCTTCAATCAGAATTTTATGATCTGACTGGCTATACCTTTCTACCATTATTTCTTGTTTATAAGCCTGTTAAAGATCTCTTGATAATTTTTATCAAGGCTTCTTAATGCGCTCTGCCGTGCAACTTTTGCTGCATATTTTCTGGCTTCTTCTCTATTTCCTGCTAATTTGGCTTCCTGCATCTTGGCCATAAAATCTTCGTCCGAAAGCATCTCGGATAGGTTACGACCAGTTGAGTATAAGGTATGTTTTTCTATAATATTACGAAAGTCCATCCCGATTTTATATTGAGAGGTAGCTTTCTTTAGAACCGAAAATATTTCCTCTACTGGATTTAACGGGTCAATTACAACTTGATTACATATGATATGTATTTTGTTTGGAGCTACTTTTACCTCTAATAGATCTTTAATAGTTTTTATCGTATCTTGTTGCTGTTTCCTCTCTGGGGTAGCTGGTAAAATGAACAAATCAATCTTGTTAAGGATCTCCCCCACTTTTGCACTCGATCTAAAAAATGCTTCTAAGTTAGAGGATCCGACGTCTAGTATCAGACCGTCATTATAAATGATCTCAATATGTAAATTTTCCCCATCATCACCTCTAATTATAACGCTTTCTTGTCCGTCATTATTAACGGACTCCATACTTACCAACTCATAGGCCGGTAAGCGACGTTTGAATACATCACGCGCTAACGTTGTTTTTCCAACGTTACCGCTATAGTTAATCAATGCGATCTTCATATTTACTCCTAAATTTAGTCATCATTAAGCTCTCTCAGAGCTTCATCTAGCGCGTCAAAATTATGTCTGCCATCGGTATTGTTATCTGGTGGCGACGCCTGTTCTTGCCGCGAAGTCAAAGGTTGCATAGGTGTTGGTTGGATATTTGCTGATAGCTCTTTATCAGATAGTTTTCTCTGCCGCAAAAACCTAAAAAGAGTTCTTGGTGAAATGCCAAGATTTTGGGCAATTCTTGCTTTGGGAATGCCTAGAGCCATCATCTCTCTAACCTTGTCTATATCGACAATTTTTCTCTGCATCTTTCTCCTTTAAGTCATGGATGGATGTGTCTGCCAGTATTGACCCACATCAGCGACACTATCGCGCCTATATTGACCTGACTTCCTGCCAATATTGGCGCACATTAGCGACACTGCTACGCCGTATTGACCTGATTTCCTGCCAGTATTGGTACACATTAGCGACATCACTACGTCGTATTGACCTGACTTCCTGCCAATATTGACGCACATTAGCGACACCGCTACGCCGTATTGACCTGACTTCCTGCCAATATTGGCGCACATTAGCGACACCGCTACGCCGTATTGACCTGACTTCCTGCCAGTATTGGCGCACATTAGCGACATTTCCGCACCGTATTGACTCGATCTCCTGCCAGTATTGGCGTTACCGATCCAAATCGGGAAAACCATGCCAGTATTGGCATGAAAAAGCGACATGGCGTGCTGACATTGGCTCAACTTCGCGCCAGTATTGACGCAAAACAATGCCATTTATGCACCTTTGTCTTGCTTTTGTGCCAGTATTGGCGCGAAGTGAGGACATTATAGGTAAAAAGGCGCAAAAATCAACTACAAGTATATTAGTGTACAGTATTTCTACGTTTCCTATTAATTTTTAAGGGAATTATGTACTTACTCTTGACTCTAATGTCCAGATAATGCACTATGGATTGCAGATTGCGGGGGTAGAACAGGCACGATGGCGGTTGTAGACAAATCTGACGATTTGCCCCAACCGCACGTGCCAAAGGGGCTGCCGCCCCTTTGAAACCCCTTGGAGGGCGGACACCACAAGATTGTGCTGACGCCTGTTGGTTTGCGTGGAGGGACAATTGAAAGTCATGGGCAACTTGTCCAAACCTTATAGATTACGTTTGCCCGAGGATGTGGCAGAACGTTATGAACACATAGCTGAAACAGCCAACATAACTATCTCCGCTGTCTTGCGTAAGGTGCTGACAGAAGACAAAGAGATTGTTATTACAAAACCTGATCTGAAGCGACAGGAAGACAGGGCACGCGTCATGCGCATTTTGGGTAATGCCGGCAACAACCTGAACCAAATTGCGCGACACCTGAATATCCTGTCTAAGCAGGGCGATTTACGCTACAGCGAAGCAGTGCATTATCTGTACCTCCTCGAAAATATTGAGGAGCAATTCAACGTGACCTTGTAGATTTATAACCATGCTGATCCGGATTAGTGGCGGCAGCAGCGGCATCGTGCAATATCTAACGGGTGGACGTAAATCCGGACGTTCGTATTCACGCGATGAACTGGATCAGCGTGTAGAATTGCATGGGAAGCTGGCAAATATTGATGCCGTGCTGGATAGCTTTGATCCTCAGAGTAAGCATCAGAAATATTTACATATTACTTTATCATTCAAAGAACCTCATATTGATCAAGAAATCTTGCAAAAAATTGATAGTGAATTTAGGCAGTTTATCTTTGCTGCTTGTAAAGAAGATGAATTTACTTATTACAGTGAGGCACATTTGCCTAAGATTAAAGCGCTTAGAGATATTAACGGGGATGAATATGTCAGGTTCCCACATATTCATGTAGTTATTCCGGAATATAATTTATATACAGGGAAGCGCGATAATCCTCTTGGAAAGATAGAAAACATTACGCATTATATCAATGCTTTTCAGGAGTTAGTGAATCAGAGATATGGATTGGAAAGCCCAAAAGATAATATACGGGAAATTTCTACTGGACGCGAAGAAATTCTTAATTGCTATAAGCTACAACCGGATTCTACGGTTAAAGAAATTAAATCTGAAATTTTCCGTTTGGTTCGTGAACATCCGGAAATAACGTCAGTGGATATACTCGCTGAAGTGATTAAACCCTTTGGCAAGGTTACTGGGCGTGATTCAAAGAAATTTAGTGGGAAATATCTGAATTTGCAAGTAGCAGGGAAGGATAAAGGAATCAATCTGAAAGATTGCAGTATTTCTCAATGCCTATTTGATATCAAGAGACAAAGACGTTACCCAGACTTTTGATGCCGAAGCCCATCAGGAGCTATATGATAAGTGGCTGGATTACGGTGCGCGCGAGGCCCGTTTTTTACGCAATGCATCCAAGCGGGATAGAGCGGCTTATAGTCAGATGAATCCGGCAGAAAGAAGGGATTGGCTTACGGCGCGCTGGAGCAAGCATGAAACCATGCTTGATGCGCTGGTAAAAGGTGAAGAATCCAGAAAACCTGCCAATATTATTGAAACAGGGGATACCCGAACGGCATATCCTGACGTTGCATCTATTGCTTTTGTGAACGCTCTTCCTTTCGTGGATGATTCGCGCCATATCGACGATATTCCCCACATCTATGACTTATCCCATTTTGGTGACAGCTTTTATATTCACAACAAGGACAACGATCATGAACGATATGAACGATTTGAGAGACCCCATCCCGAAAATTCAAAGGGAATAGGTGGATTCGATTTGCATGACTTGCGAGTTTGGCGTAGTAATGGAAGAAGGAACAATGGAAAAACGTATCCGGTGGATTCATTGTCGTCTGATCAACGCGCTGACGTGGTCGGAAATGAAGAAGGCACATCTGCGTACTTGTGCCCATCACCAACTCCGCGAACAATCAGCACCGCCGGACGAATAAGGCGAGAACTGAGCAGAACTATTGAAGAAAAAGAGCAGTCATGGTCGAAACTCATCAGCGCCCTCGATACCAGGCACCTACTGGATTATCTGGCTTACCACTATGCCCTTGATACCGGCTCACTGCGCATCGAGCGCAACAAGTCGGGACATGAATGCGTTGCAGACGACGGCAGGCATTACAGCCCCTCTGACTTCCTGACACGCCGGATGAACATGACCTAGCCGGAGGCGAAGATGGTGTTGCAAACCGTCCATGCACAACAACAGACCGTTGAGCAACGCCAGCGCGCTGTGACCTCAAAATTGCTTTGGCACCGTTTCGAGCGGTATGAAAACAGATTACCGGGCATCGCCGCGATCCGTGCGGCTTATCGCAAGCGGCGTGAGGAGATATTAGCAGGGGCGCGGTTCCAGCCGGACGCGGCACTGAGCAAGGCGCAGAACGCCGTTAAGCGGCGTTTGCTGCGAGAGCAGCGCCGCACTGAGCTGGAACAGTTGAAACAGGATCAAGAGGCCGAGCGGCGCTATTACCGCCAACGGCCGCATGACCGTTTTTTGGAGTACCTCTACGAACAGGCAAAAAAAGGGGATGGGGCAGCACTGGACGAGCTCAACCGTATTTATCCGGTGCGCGCCTTGCAAGAGGCTCAAGCGTTTGAGATCCACATCAGGGAACGGCAACGACCAAACACGCTTTTCAAACCCGCCGATATGGGATACACCGTGGCAATACAGCGCAATGGCACAGTCGAATACCGCGACGAGGAGCAGCGGGTGGTGATTGTCGATACCTTTGCCAGCATCAAGGTGCAGGAGCGTAGGGCTGATGTCATCGCAAACGCCCTTGAACTGGCCAAATTGCGTTATGGTGTTAACGGCTTCGAGATCCGCAATGCCACGCAACGTGATTTGGTCGCGATTGAGGCAGCTGTCCGTGCAACCGGTACCAGTGTAAAAGTATTACCGAAAGAATCGGCGAAAGAACGGGATGATGGTCACGAGCGTTGAGTCGTGTTTTTTTGGGGATCAGTTTCTGCTAGTGGCCTGAAAAGCATGCAGGGCTAGATGAAGCCATAGCTGAACTAGTGGAAAGTCAGGATAAAGTCCCTGAATAGATAGAGTAATTTCTTTGATAAACAATAGGCTCTCTTCAAAACAGGGATTTTAAAGAAGAGTGTCTGAACGGACTTTTGAATAGTCTAGAATTTAAATATAGCAAAAAGATTGAGGTGCAATACCACTTGGTAATACGTCTATCAATTTTTTTCCTTGGCATATTTCTTGGTTTTTCCAACTTTGATGGCATAGGCAGTATCCCGTCCATCAAAATAAGTATTAAAGAAATGAGCCGTGATTCCTGAAAATTCAGCAGTTCTTTTCCATAATTGTGAAGGTGAATCTGATATTAACTCTTCAATTTCAAATTCTCCCACTACCTTGCCTATGGGCAGAGTGGCGTAGATGACTACCTTTTTAACGGCTTTATTTTTAGGGAGAGTCCGACAGAATTCAAATTTTTTCTTACCACTAAGAATTTTTTTCGGCATATTCAGGTTTAATTGATAACAAAATTTTCATTGACTTGACCTAATTTCAAAATGTGATGTGCCTGCTGGAGTGTGAGTCGCATAAAACCAAAATATTTACTTTCGTTTAAGCCAACTTGCTCAAGTAAATCTTTTCTTATGATCCTCTTAGGTAAGGCAATATTATATGAAAATCTGAATACATGGTGGTACTTCTTTTTTTGCCAAAATTGTTGCAACTCTCCTCGAGAAAAAACGCTGTAAGGGGCGCAGTATCTCTCAAATTCAGTATAATTTTCAAATGAATCAATATGTCGATATTCTTCAACAACGCATACTGAGCTTACCAAGGAACGGTAATAAGCAAGGCCAGGTTTATCACTAGTTCGATAAATAAACAAAACATCTCCTTGCTTTAACCGTTCAATTCCACTCATTGATGTTAAATATACTTTATGAATACTGTTTGTTGGAGAAACATCTTGGACTATAGAAGCATCTTCGTTTCGCAGAATTGAATCTGGAAGCAATCGAGTGTGCCATTGGGGGAGGAGCGATAATAAATAGAACTGAGGCTGGAAAGTATCGTCCCCCTTAAATCTACAAGAGGGTAATTTTTATTGGTGTTTTCCACACCGTCATCTATGATATTGAAGCGTCGAGTTAAAACAAACTCTGTTCCATTGGCTGTTATCTTTTTGGCCTCTCTCCTGAAACCATATCGTTCAAATAACGTAATCAAAGAGGCATGTTCAGGAAAAACTGTGATATAAATATCATTAAATCCGTATGTGATAGCATAGTCAAAGATTTTCTTGATAAAACGTTCACCAAGCTTAGTTCCGTGTGCATTGATTTTGAGCGTCCCTACTTTCAACCAGCTACGATTAAAGTTGGTGGATAATGCTGGAATACAATCATCAATAACTTGGGGTTCTTCTTTCAAATATAGGAAACCATCAATCAGGCCGCGGTCACCATAAAACACATAGGCATATTCCTCTGCTTTTCTTCGGAACCAATCTGAAAATTCACGATAAGAATCTTTCAAAGAGTCAAAAAAAGGATCGCTCAGATCTGCATCAGCAAACCGTTTGTATTGTAAGTTTTCCATACTAAATTTCCTTATGTTAATTGTAAGCCGTAGAAATCTTTCTGCGGCGCGATGCCGACTTGCCCAGACAAAGGCGATGGGACGTTCAGCACGTATGCGGCACTTGCAAGGCTTTGTTGCAGGTGCTCAACCAAGACATGGTATCCCTTCTATTCTTCTTCAGCAATCAGCTACCGACTGCCGGATGCCCGACGGATCCCCAGCCATCGCCTGCGACCAATTCAAGTCGCCGCTGACTTATTTCAGCTGCGTCACCGTCAGTTGATGTCCCTTGCATAGTCCAGTTTTCTGATATGGATATAGCCAAAGCGGTACAAAAAATTATCCAACCATCGCCGCCATACACTGCGACTCTGCAAGTAAGTGTTGTAATCACTTTCTGGCAGTTTCAGATTTTGCTCTTCTTTAAGGGTCATAGTGGCCTCCTTGGGATGAAAAAAGGAATTAACAGCTTCAGGAAACAGGGCAGGATGGCTCAAGGGATTGCTGTATCCGCCTGCCTATCCAGCGCATGACCGGGACGGCCATTGCGTTGCCTATTGCCTTGTAGCGTGGTGCGTCCGGGCAGCGGTCGACAGGTTTGCCGCGCCACGGGATGCGGGTGTGGTTATCCGGCATGCCTTGCAGGCGCTCGCATTCCAGCGGCAGCAAGCGGCGGATGTGCAGACCGTTGAGGATCACATTCGTGTTGCCGCTGCTTTCGGTGTCCAGTCCGTAGGCTTGATGCGAAACGCAGGGATCTTGCCGGCCATGCACCACAAGCGGGGCTTCGTGGTTGCAAGTCAGGGTAGGGGCACCGTTCTGGCGGATTTCCGCGCCGCCCTGACCGTGTGCCATGCAGACCAGGCCACTGCCGTGCTGGCTGAACAACTCTTGGTCACTCTGTCCGATGATGCCGCCGCAGCCGCTTTGATTGAGGGTGGGGTGCGGGTTATCCGGATGATCCCAATGCGAGCCCCTACGGATGCCGCCGGAAACAATCAACGCCTCACTCCCGCCTTGGGCGTGGCTGCCTTGCGCGTGCAGGCTGGCCGCTACGCCGCCGCTTCGGCGGTGGCCGCCAAAGCGGCTTGCAGCAAAGGCGGCAACTTCTTGCCGCGACTCTCCGTCCGGCGCAGAATCCCCTGCTTCGCGGTGTCGCTCAAATAGTATTTCTGCGGGATCGCAGTCTCGAGCAGATGCGACAAGGAAGACGCGTCGCCGCCGTTGGGGCAGTCCGAAATGTTGTGCGTCGAGCACCCGCCACGCGATACGGCGCCGGGGTCCAAACACACAACCAGCGTCCGTCCATTTACGCCCTGCCGGTTCGAGCGGCAGCCCTTCGCCGGCAAGTCCTGCCAAAAGGCAGCCGAAGGCATTGTCATGGGCGCTGAGGACGCCGGGGACGTTCTCCCAGACGAGGATGCAGGGCTGAAGCCCGCCGCGTAGTCGGACAAGGTCAATTGCATTGAGAATCCTCACAAGTTCGAGGGTGAGATTGCCGCGCGCGTCTCCCAAACTGCCGCGCAAACCGGCGATGGAAAACGCCTGACACGGTGTCCCGCCGACAAGGATGTCCGGTGCGGCAACATCCCCCCGCGCAATCAATCCGGCAAGACGGGTCATGTCGCCGAGATTCGGCACATGCGGCCAATGGTGCTGCAAAACAGCACAGGGGAAGGGGGCGGTTTCGGCGAACCATGCGGGCTGCCAACCGAGGGCTTCCCATGCCAGCGTGGCCGACTCAATGCCGCTGCACACGCTGCCGTAGCGCAGGTTTTTCATTCGTCCGGCGAAAGGCGCTGGGAATTGTCGCTGCGTTTCTTGCACTTGCAGGGTTTTATGCAGCCGTTCGGCCAGGACACGGTGTCCCTTCCGGTTCTCTCCGGCAATCAGCGTTTCCACCGACTGCCGGATGGCCGGCCGGTTTCCGGCCAGCGCCTACCGGACCAGTTCCACCAGTACATCTGCCTGCATTTCGCCCTATCTGTCGCCGTGACCGCTGACTTATTCCGCCACGTCGCCGGCGTTATCGGCTGCCGCAGATGCGCCTTCTGCTTCGTCAGCCGGCATCAACCCAGCCAGTTCCGCTGTCAATACCTGCCCACGGAACGCCCGGATGGAATGCTCGCGCAGGAAAGCCTGCCTTTCTTCCGCTGTGCAGTTATTGAGACGCTGCCGGAAATCCTGCATCCATATCTCGGCCTCGTCACGGGGCACGACGGGCTTTTGCTGATCGTCATGGACGGTCTGCGCTGCGGTTTCAGGGTGTTCAATTTGCATGGTTTTCTCCAGTTTGGGTTTATACCGTGTATCACGCTTGGCAGCTAACCATAATTTTCAGGTTTATCATTGAGAAAGTGGATAATATAAATAACACAGATATGATTAGAAGGCATATACGCACCGTGTCGCAAAACATCCTTATTAACTGCAAATCTATCTTTTCATCATGTGCAGAAAAGAACCTCGTTACAGAGAAAAGATTGAACAACCTCCTCCGCTCCATCTGAAAATCCGAATCAGACACATCATGGCAGTAGAACCGCTTTACCCTTTGCTCCAAATCACGGATGTGTGGCATCGGGTTTATTGCCCTCAAATAATCTCGAAATCCTCTTGATAAACCCTTCATGATGCCTCCCCTGACTTGGCAATAAACTGCTGCACCTCTTCCCGGGTCTTCCCTAACTGTTCCGGTGTTATGGCGTGGCGCTCAATGATATTGGCAACATGGGTGTATTTGTCGCTGTCCAGCATTTTATGCATATCTTCCATTTCTGATGTGCTTGCCAAATTTATGATATGAATTTTATAATGCTTGGCCATCTTGATAACGTACTCAACAAGCTCGGCAGGCAGATTAAAACCCCTGTTGTGTACATCCTTTTTCAGTTTTATGGTTTGTTCTTGCAGGTAGGCCAAGGATTCCCGAATGGTCTCGCGCTGTTCGTCCAGCCGCTTGTTGATGTCTCTTGCATAGTCCAGTTTTCTGACATGGATATAGCCAAAGCGGTACAGAAATTTATCCAGCCATCTTCGCCATGCACTGCGGCTCTGCAAGTAAGTGTTGTAATCACTTTCCGGCAGTTTCAGGTTTTGCTCTTCTTTAAGGGTCATAATGGCCTCCTTGGGGTGAATAAAAGGGGAATAACGGATTCAGGAAACAGGGCCGGATGGCTCAAGGGATTGCTGTATCCGCCTGCCTATCCAGCGCATGACCGGCACGGCCATTGCGTTGCCTATTGCCTTGTAGCGTGGTGCATCCGGGCAGCGGTCAGCAGGTTTGCCGCGCCACGGGATGTGAGTGTGGTTATCGGGCATCCCTTGCAGGCGCTCGCATTCCAGCGGCAGCTTCCGATGAAGGTATTGTCTAAAACCCTGTTCAAAAAATCAACTATAAATACAACTTGCTGTCAGAAGTAACGACTTATAGTGCCATTTACGAGTTTGTTCTCTGAACGGGCAGAAAAAAGCCACCCGCACGGCGGATGGCCCTTCTTTCTGACTTTTTGGTTTGCCGGTCACTCGCTGAAATAAGAGCCTGTTTCTTTACCATTTTGATAAACAATGACTTTCAGTACCCGGCTGCATCCCCAGCGGAAGTCACCATGTTGTGTCCGGCAGCTTGTGCCCGGTTCATACGTGGTTGAACCTTTAAGGCTGATTTTTACCCATGACTGGAGCTTGTAGGTGAACTTGTCGTTGTTTTGCATCGGTTGCCCGTCGTCACCAACGGCGCACTGCTCAAATGGCGGCATCGGGGCTCTGCCGCGCCGCATCCGCTTTTTGAAGGCTTTTTTGGCACCTTCGCAGCCGTCCGGGAAACCGGCCGGCAGGCAGAGCCAGATGGCGCAATCATCACTGACGTTGGCATTGTTGCCGAAGAGGTTTCGTTTGCCGTTTTTTTGTTGCGGGTTTTGCCGGCTGTTGACCGGACTTGCAGCGTCACCACGGCCGTCCCAAGGCTGCATGACTCTGATTTTTGCCGCTTCGGCATCTTCCTTGTCGTATTTTTTGATGCGGGCATCGATACATTCCTGCTCGGTGGCGTAGTTGTCTATCCCCGCGCCGTAATATCGATAGTGACCCCGGGAATCGTTGCTGTCGAACTCAACCAGGGTGCAGTAGTTGCGTGCGCGCTGTTCATTGGTGATTGCCGCAAATGGGGCCTCATCCATTTTGGTGGCACCGTAATAGGATTCGGCCGTCTTGGCATCCAGACAGGATTGTTCGCTCAAATAGAGGTTGTTGTTGGAAAGGTGGCGGATAGGTTGCTCGGCCTCGGCACCGCGCCCGTACCATCTCGTACCATCCGGGTTGGTGTGGCTTTGGCTGCAATATTTTTTTGCATAGGCACGATCCTGATCCGTCGGGTTGTATTCCGCCTTGGCGGGATCCTGCCGGATGGCAAAGTCTTTGGTTTTGGCGGCTACGCACTTGTGCCATTCATGGAACTCGCCGCGTTCCTGGCCGAACCAGCTGTCCGAAATCACCCTGTCGAGGACGGGGTCTTTTTCGCCGGTCATCTCGTTTTCACGGCAATACTGGATGGCGTACTCTTTGGCGTATTGTCTGGTTTTCGGTGCGGCCGTGGTTGCCGGTGCCGCTTCGCGACCATTTGTGCCACCGGCAGCCGCCGGTGGGGCCGTTGTTGTCTCCGTTGATGCGATATTGGCATCATTTGCCGTGGCGGCTGATTTCAGTCGTGCGGCTTTCAGACGGGCGGCGGTATTCGCCGAATCATCCGGTTGCACTTGCGCCGACTGCACTGACTGCGTAACGGTTTCCGTTGTTGTCGCGGCCGTTGCCGGCAGGATACAAAGCGCCGTGGCGATGGCCGCCGTTATTCTCTGTTTTTGCATATATAGCTAATACACCTAACATTTCATACATATAAGCAAATAAAGTAGCGTGAAGATGCAATGAGATTTAATATAGATAAAATCCTT
>ERZ772766.1613-NODE-1613-length-11924-cov-6.044401_pt1 | contig 11924 bp, 8 predicted proteins | sample MGYA00511379_ERZ772766 | MGnify/ENA primary metagenome ERZ772766 (study PRJEB29015, sample SAMEA2737895) | human oral metagenome | biome: human oral; feature: human-associated habitat; material: dental | place: China | collected 2116 ...
TTAGCGTTTGCTGCGGGAACGGCAAGAGTTATAAGTGTGACCTTCCTCCCCGCCGTCCATCTGCTGTCGTCGCTCTCGGTCGTCGATAGGACCACGCGTGCATTCCGGCATAAAACATCCGTGCTTGGAACCTGCTGAAATGCTTCCGTGCCAGCAGCGTCGTCCGCCGCCCGGACCGCGACCTCCCCGATGACGTCCACGTGAGCACCCGGCTCGGCCAGCTGCGCCCCGCCCTCCACCGGGACCTGGACCAGCCGTTCGCCGTCCCCCAGGTCGGCGGCGAGCGCTGCGCTCGTCATCGAGGAGGTCACCACCGTGCCCCTCTCCAGCCTGATCGCAGCCCGCGAGCCGACGACCTCGGAGCCCGCCAGGCCCTCGGCGGGCAGGGCGCCCGGGGGCAGCTCGCGGGTGGCGAGGTCCTCGGCGTCGATAACCTCGCCCGCGCCGATGGGCCGCGCGGCGACGAGCACCTCCCGGCCGTGCTCCGATCCGGGCCGGAGCACGCTGAGGGCCAGCACCGCCGCGGCGCCGAGGCACAGGGCTACCACGAGATGGCGGTGTCGCCACAGCGCGAGCGATGGTCGACGGATTCTCGGGCGGGACGGCGCTCGTGCGCTGCGGGAGGGTGCGTCGGGGGAGGGGCGGCTGCGTCGGAGCATGTCTTCAGGGTGGGGCCTCGGAGCCGACGGCGCACCTGTGGCCCCGAAACCTGTGGACAGCGCCGCGACCCGAGGACACGGGCCGGGCCTGTGGGGCCCGGCGAACGACTCCGTCGCGGGCCGCCGCGTCCTCGTGAGCCTCGCCTCCTGGATGACTGCTTCCGGGGCGCGGGCCTGCGGCTCTCCTCGTCGAGATCGGCCCAAAGGGGGCTGCGAAGGGGGTGGTCGGGGCTGTGAGTGGGCACGACCTCCGGGCGTCTGCCCGAAGCTCGTTGGAACGTGAACGTACCTTCGTCGCGTGAACGTACCTTTCTCCCATCCTTCTGGGGGTAGAGCTCAGAAGGATGGGAGAAAGGTACGTTCACGTTGGAAAGGTACGGTGATGTCGCCGGCCGTGGCTGACGACCGGGGTGCCGCTCACCCGGCCTGACCTGCGCCCTGCTGGAATCACCCGTCCGGTGGTGTGGGCCGGACCGGACTGCTCCGGATCGGGGAGGCGAGAGTCCCGACCGCTCAGCTCCCGGCGGCGAAGGCCGAGCCCTTCAGCAGGAACCAGGCCGACGGCGTGATGACGGCGTCCACGAGCTCGTCGTGCTCCTCGGTCGGCAGCGGCCCGGAGACGAGCTCGTCGTCGTACACCATGGCGAAGACGCCGACGCCGTCGCGGCGCAGCGGGAGCATCCTGTCGTACCAGCCTCCGCCCTGGCCGAGCCGGCGGCCGCCGCGATCCACGGCCAGGGCCGGGATGATGAGGGCGTCGACCTGCGCGATCGCCTCGGCGGGCAGGGCCTCGCCGCCGGGCTCGGGGGGCCGTCCCGGCGCCCGTTCGGCCAGATCGCGCGCGCCGTGGAAGTCCCCCCACGACCGCGCCAGGTGCGGGCCGAGCACCGGCAGGAGCACGGCGATGTCCCGCTCGGCGAGGCGATCGAGCAGCTGCCGGGTGCACGGCTCGTGCCCGACGGAGACGTATGCGGCCACCGCTCTCGCGCCGTCGAGGGCCTGCAGGGCGTGATCGGTGAAGGCCCTGCAGACGGCGTTGTGCCCGTGCTCGCCGTGACGGTGTCTGGATCGTCGGTGGGAGCGCAGGATCGCGCGCAGCTCCTCCTTGGCGTCCTCGGTCTCCGAAGAGGTTAGCGATGCGGTGTCGGGCAGGACGGCGGGTTCGGCGGGCTCAATGGTCATGGGGTCATTTTTCTCGGGCTGCGGGGGCGGGACAACCGAGACTCTCCCGCCGCCGCGCCGCCCGGTCCGGCCTGCTCGGGGATGGGTCGTGCATGCGCGTAGCCTGGGGAGGACACGCCCGGGGCACCAGGCTCGGGCGGGACACGGAGGAGCCAATCCCATGCGCACCGTTGCCGAGCACCTCGCCGCGTGCCTCGAGATCGCCAGGCCCGCCGCGCCGCTCGACGTCGTCCTGCTCGACGCCGTCGGCTGCGTCCTGGCCGAGAGCGTCGTCGCCGACCTCGACCTGCCCGCCGTCGACCTGGCGGGGCTGGACGGCTACGCGGTGATGAGCGCGGACCTGGCCGCTGCAGCAGAGACGACGCCGGTGACGCTGGAGGTCATGGACGCCGTCCGCGCGGGAGACGCGCGCCTCGCGCGACTCGTGCCCGGGGCCGCCGTCCTGATCGACTCCGGGGCGCCCATGCCCAGAGGCGCCGACGCCGTCGTGCCCTGGATGCTCACCGACCGCGGACGGTCCCGGGTGCGGGTGCGCGCCGCCGTGGGCGCCGGTCAGAACGTGCGGCGCCAGGCGGGCGACGTCGCGGCCGGCACGACGGTACTGCCGCAGGGACTGCGGGTCTCCGCCCGCCAGGTCGCCCTGCTGGCCGGCATCGGGCGCTACCGGGTCAAGGTGGTGCCCGCGCCGCGAGTCGTCATCGTCTCGATCGGCGACGAGCTGGTCGAGCCGGGCCAGTCGCGGGACGCGGGCGACGTCTTCGACGCCAACGGCCACGCCCTGGCCTCGGCCGTCACCGACGCCGGCGGACGGGCCTTCCGCGTGGCCGCCGTGCCGGACGAGCTGAGCGCTCTGGCCGAGACCATCGAGGACCAGCTCGTGCGGGCCGACGTCCTGATCACCACCGGCGGCCTGTCGGTCGGGCAGGGCGACACCGTCAAGGACGTCCTGGCCCCGCTCGGCTCGGTGCGATTCGATGCCGTCGCCATGGTGCCGGGCCGGCAGCTGGGGCTGGGCACCGTCGAGGACACCCCGATCTTCTGCCTGCCGGGGGACCCGGCGAGTGCCCAGATCGCCTTCGAGGCCTTCGTGCGCCCGGTCCTGCGGCAGCTCGCGGGCCGGCAGGACCTGCACCGCTCCTCCCTGCCGGCGGCGATCTCGGCGGGCTGGCAGTCGCCGGCCGGCAGGCGCGAGTTCGTCCCCGTCCTCCTGACCGGTTCGCCCTCGCGCGGTTATGCGGCCGCGCCGACGTCCCGGCCCGGTACGACCAGCCTGCTCGGCCTGGCGCGGGCCAACGCGCTCGCGGTGGTGCCCGAGGCGACCCGCACGGTGGTCGCCGGGGACGCGCTGCACTGTCTGCTGCTGGACGCCTGAGCCGTGCTGCGCTCCCTGGGCCCGCTGGCCGCCGGGGCGCGCGCCCTGTCTCGACGGCGGCGGCGCTTCGCCTGGCCCGCGACGCTGACGGTCTCGGCGGTCACCGAGAGCGGGCTCGCCCGCGGGCCCGAGACGGTCAGGCTGCGCGCGGTGCGGCGCACGGACGAGCAGGCCTGGTACGCGCTGCGCCTGGTCGACGACGCGCGGCTGACGCCGTGGGAGGCGACCCTGCCCGCCGGCAGCCTCGAGACCCTGCGCCCCTTCGCGGCGTACGTGCGCGAGCAGAACCGGCTGGCGCGCCAGGGCGCGGCCATGCCCTTCGTCGTCGAGGTCGACGGCGTGCTCGCCGGGCAGGTGCCGGTCGCGCCCATCCAGTGGGGGGCGTTCTCCTCGGCGAACCTGGGGTACTGGATCGGCGGGCGCTGGGAGGGGCAGGGCGTCATGGCGCTGTCCGTGGCCATGGTCCTGGACCACCTGCTGGGCCCCGAGGTCGGGCTGCACCGGGTCGAGATCAATGTCCGCCCGGAGAACGTGCGGAGCCTGGCGCTGTGCCGGCGCCTGGGACTGCGCGAGGAGGGTCTGCGCCGGGGGCTGATGAATATCGATGGCGCCTGGGCGGACCACCTGAGCTTCGCGGTCGTCGCGGAGGAGATGGAGGGCGGTCCCGGATTCGTGGGGCGTCTGAGGTGGGTGTGACTCCTGATGTTCGAGGGTCGTAAGAGGTGTTTTACGATTGCGATTTCGATCGCCCTGTGCCAACACGCCGGGTTTCTGGCTACCGGGGCGGCCCCGGCCCGCATACCGTTGACTCGTGGGAATCGAGGTTTGGGTGCTGGTGGCGCTCGTGGCGATTCTTTCCGCGTACCTTCTGCCGTTTCTGGTCGGACGCCGAGAGGTGATGCGACAGTCCAATGCCGATGACCGCTACTCCTCCGAGCTGCGGGTCCTGGCCACGGGCGACGCACTCGCCTCGGACGCCTCCGACGAGGACTGCGACAGCAGCGGGCGCGCGCAGATCTTTCGACGTCGACCGGAGGTGAAGGCCATGAACAGGCCCGCAGTGAGGAATGTGCGAGCGCTGCGCACCGAGCGCGAGCTGATCCGTGCGCGTCAGACCCACAACGAGGCGCGCGAGCGCCGCCGTGTCGCCGCCTCCCACCGCGCCGCCGTCGCCTGCACCATCATGGGGGTCCTTCTCGGCCTGGTGGTGGTGTGCTCTCTGACGGCCCTGCCGTGGCCGAGCCTTGCCGTCCCCGGGGTGCTCCTGCTGGTGTCGGTGGGGGCCGGGCGTCGTGCCGCGCTCGCCTCGGCGGCGCTGGACCGGCGCGAACGACGCCGGATCGCCGAGCTCGAGGACGAGTTGGCCGATCTCGCCGGCGAGCGGTCCGCCGCCCTGGCCTCGGTTCATCCCATCGCGTCCAAGGATGAGCGAGCCCCCGCCGAGCGGAGGGCGGCGCCCGAGCCGGCTGTCGACGTGGAGCGGGCCGACCAGGCGCCGGCCACGAGGACTGCGGAGCCCGCCGAGCGGAGGGCCGCGGCTGCGGAGCGGTGGGCGGCGCCCGCCGTGCGACGAGCGCCTGCGGTGAGCGAGGCCGCGGAGCCGGTGGAGCCGGCGGCCGAGGAGAGCAGGGCCGAGACTCCCGCTGCGGAGGCGACGCGACCGGCCGAGCGGGCGGGCGAGCGCGCCGCCGAAGCGCCGTCGGCGGGCGAGAGGCGGCCCGCGACCGAGGAGCCCGCTGCCGGGCCGGCGGAGCGCCCGGCGGCCCGCAGCGGCGAGGGGGCGGCGGTCCAGCAGGCTCTCAGGGCCGTGGCGTGGCCGGTCACCGAGCTTGAGTCCGACGACGGCGCGTCCTCCGGGTCGGTGTCCGTACCGGCGGGTCGTGAGCGGAGCGCGACGCCTGTGCGGGAGCGGAGGCCGGCAGCGGAAGACGCGACGAAGGCCGCTTCTGCGATGCAGGAGCATGAGGCCGTGCCCGCGACTCCGCCGCAGGGATGGCATCCGGTTCACGTGCCCGCTCCCACCTACACGCTCGCGGCCCGCGCGCCCAGGCGCGCTCTGGGGGAGCTGGAGGAGGCGTCGTACCCGTCAGCGCCCGTGCCGGCACGGCCGAGCAGCGTGCGGACGCTGCCGACCGAGGGCGTGGAGAAGGAGGAGATCGAGTTCCACCCCATCGACCTGGACGCGGTCCTGGAGAAGCGCCGCGCAGCCGGCGCCTGAGCCCGGCGCGTTGGGCGGGGCGGCCGGCGAATCGGAGGCGACGTGCGGACGGTCGGAGCCGAGAGCGCAGTGCGACTGCCGTCCGAGCGGCGGTGGCGCGGGTCACGGGGCGCTGAGTTGCGGGCACCGGCCGCCGCGGTGCTACGATCATCCCGCGCTTGGGGCTATGGCGCAGTTGGTAGCGCGTCTCGTTCGCAATGAGAAGGTCGGGGGTTCGAATCCCCCTAGCTCCACCACATCGACCGGGAAATGAGCCCGCTCCGCCCGACGGCGGGGCGGGCTCTCCGGTGATGGCGACGAGCTCGACCGCTCCCTCTTGCGGCGGTTCATGGGGCTCGGCGTCGATGCCCGGGGTGAGGGTGTCGTTCCTGCGGGCGACGGCCGCGGACCGGTGCTCCTCGCAGTGGGCGAGGCCTCCGGCCATCCCCGCGGGCCGTTCCCGCCCCTCTCCTCGTCCGGAGTCGTTCTCTCGCGGACACCCTGCTCCTCGCAGGTCCCGCATGTGGTTCCACCGTGCCAATCCCGAGCCGCCCTGCACGCCGCCCGGGCTGTGCGCCGCTGCCCCCGGCTCGCCGCAGGCGGGCTCGGACGCGGGTGGGAAACCCTTGACGCCATCGGGGCGCGCGACTATCCTCCCCATTAGTTACATGTTGTAACTATGTGATGCGGGTGTGCATCGCTGCAAATTCTAAAAGGAGCCGTAACGTGAGCACAGGAATGCGCCATGAGGATGTTCGCGAGAATCCGCGCGATGGTTCTTCGCGTCAGAATCCTGTATCGATGATGCTGGGCACAAGGGACCTGATTGCTCTCGGCGTCTACAGCGCGCTGTACATCGTGGTCATGTTCATCGCCGGGATGCCCTTCGCGTTCAGCCCGGTGCTGACCTATGCGCTGCCGGTCTCGGCGGCGTTCTTCTGCGCTCCCGTGTACCTCCTGCTGGTGGCGAAGGTCCCCAGGCGCGGGGCGGTCGCAGTTCTCGGCGCGGTCGTCGGTCTGGTGCTGTTCGTCACGGGCATGTTCTGGCTGTGGGCGGTCGCAGCACTGGTGCTGGGCGCTGCCGCCGGAGAGGTCTCTGCGCTCGGGCGCTTCCGGAGCCCGGGCCTCAACACGGTCGGCTACATGGTGTTCGCCCTCGCCCCACTCGCGAGCTACGTGATGGTCTGGCTCAATCAGAGCTACTACCGTGACTATCTCGAAGGGAAGGGCACCGATCGGGCCTACATGAGCACGATGCTCGATGCGGCGAGCCAGTGGCTCCTGGTGGCGGTCGTACTGGGCACTCTCCTCGCCGCCTGGCTCGGCACGCTGCTGGGGCGGCGGATGCTCGCCCGCCACTTCACGCGCGCCGGTATTGTCGCCTGAGCAAACGACTCGAGTGGGTAAGGACAATAGTCGAGGGCGGTGGGGGCTGCGCCTCGATCCGCGCACCAAGCTGGTCGTCCTCGTGCTTGTCAACCTCGCACTGACGGTCGCGATCCGCCCCGGATACGCCCACGTGCTCGTCGCCGCGGCCATTCTCGTCGCCGCGGCCTGCGGACGAGTGCGGGTGGCGCTGATCGCCGCGGTCGTCTACGTTCTCATCGCGGGCGCGCAGGTTCTCGGGGAGAGGCACCTTCCGGCCACGGCGCAGATAGTCGTGGTCACGTTCCTCCAGATCATCGGCAAGGTGTTCCCCGCCGGTATCATTGGGGCGGTCATTATTCAGACCACCCGTGTCAACGAGCTCATCGCTGCTCTGACGCGCTGGCGCATGCCCCGCGTCCTGATCACGCCGTTCGCCGTCGTCTTCCGCTACTTCCCGGCGATGCGCGAGCAGGCGCGTCATCTGCGGGACGCGATGGCGATCCGCGGCCTGAGCCCGACGCCGCTCTCCTTCCTCCGCCATCCGGTCGACGTCACCACGAGGCTCTATGTCCCGATGCTGGTGAGCGCCACGGTGATCGCGGACGAGATCGCCGCGCCGCGCTGGTGCGGGGCATCGACAATCCCGCTCCCAGGACCTGCCTGGTGGATCTCGCATTCGGCGCGGCCGACGTCGTCGTGATTCTCGCCTTCGTCGGCCTGTGCGTAGGAGGGATGGTCAGATGATCGAGTTCTCGCACGCCTCATTCCACTATGCCGCTGCGTCCGCCCGCGCGCTGGAGGACGTCTCGTTCCGGGTCGAGGCCGGGGAGCTCGTGGTTCTCGCCGGTCGGAGCGGCTGCGGGAAGAGCACGCTGATCAATCTCGTCAACGGGCTCCTGCCGAGGCACGACCAGGACGAGCTGAGCGGCGGCGTCACGATCTGCGGTCGTGACGTCTCGTCCATGGAGGGGTATGAGATCGCGCGCCTCGTGGGGTCGGTCTTCCAGAACCCCAAGTCGCAGTTCTTCAACCTCGACACCGACAGCGAGATCGCGTTCGGGCTCGAGAACGCCGGGGTCCCCAACCCCGCGCTCCGAGACCGCGTGGAGGAGACCATTGCCGAGGTGGGTATCCGTCAGCTCGCGGGCAGGAGCATCTTCGAGATGTCCGGCGGGCAGAAGCAGCAGGTGGCGATCGCCGGGGCCTATGCCCTCGGGCCGGAGATCTTCGTGCTGGACGAGCCGTCCGCGAATCTCGACCATCGGGCGACCGTCCGTCTGGCGGAGCTGCTTGGCGAGCTGAAGTCACGGGGCAAGGCACTGCTGGTCTCCGAGCATCGTCTCAGCTATCTTTCCGGCCTGGCGGACCGCTACGTCGTGCTCGACGCCGGAGCCGTGGTCAGCAGCTGTTCCGCGGACGAGCTCAAGGAGCTGTCTCCGGAGGAACGGCGCGGAATGGGACTGAGAGCCTTCACCCTGGCGGAGGCGACTCGGCACAGGGCGCGGCCTGCCGGCCTCACCGGCAGGCCGCCCGCCATCGAGGCGACGGGCCTGACGGTGTCCTTCCGAGACCGCACCGTGCTCAATGACGTCTCTCTGCGGCTCGCCCCCGGCGAGGTCGTCGGGCTCATCGGAGACAACGGCGCGGGGAAGACCACGCTCGTGCGCGCCCTGTGCGGGCTGCAGAAGACAGACGCCGGAGCATTCGCTGTCCGGGGGAGACCCGTCCGGGAACGAGACCTCAGGGGCGAGGCCTTCCTCATTATGCAGGACGTGAACTCGCAGCTCTTCGGAGAGACCCTTGTCGAGGAATGCGCAATAGGAGTGCGAAACCCCTCAGAATCACATATCAACCGGGTGCTGGAGAAACTCGGCCTGCTGGGGCTCCGTGATCGTCATCCGCTCTCGCTCTCCGGCGGGCAGAAGCAGCGGGCGGCGGCTGCGAGCGGGTTGTGCAGCGCTCGGAGCATTCTCATACTCGATGAGCCCACCAGCGGACTCGATCGTGAGTCGATGCTCTCCATCGGCGACTTGATCACGGAAGTCGCCGATGCGGGCTCGGCCGCCCTGGTCGTCAGTCACGACGCCGAGTTCCTCGCCCTTGTCTGCACGCGGGTCGAGGAGCTGCGCGGCGGAGAGCTCCAACCGCCGCCCGAGGGGGCGGAGGGCCCGTCCGCCCGGCTCAGAGAGTTCTTCGGCCGAGGAGCGGGCGACGAGGCGAGAGGCGAACGGGTCCCGGCCGAGGACACAGGGGACATGAGGACACCGCGAACGGCAGCGGCTGATTGCTGACGCGGATGAAGGAGGTATCGTGACGTTCTGGAATCTGATCGGTCCCGTGCGCGGGCTGGTCGTCAGCGGCGTTGTGCTGCAGGGCCTGGGCGCTGTCGCCGGCCTGGTCCCGATGATCGCGAGCGTGCAGCTCTCGACCGCCCTCGTGAGCCGCGCGCCGGCGGACGAGACCTGGCGCTGGCTGTGGGCGGCGCTCATCGGGATCGCGGTCAGGATGGCGCTCATCGGCACCGGGCTGATGCTGACGCACCTCGCGGACGCCCGCCTGAACCGTGATCTTCGCGTCCGGCTGACCACTCACCTGGGCCGCATCCCGATCGGGGAGGCCTCCCAGCGCTCCTCGGGCCGGGTCAAGAAGCTCGTCACCGACGACGTGCACGAGCTGCACACCCTGGTCGCGCACGCGTGCGGCGACATGGTGGTGGGGATCGTCACGGCGGTCGCCGCGCTCGTCCTGCTCGTCCTGTACAGCCGGCCGCTCGCCCTGGCGGCGCTGCTGCCTCTCGTGGGCTTCCTCGTCGTCTTCGGCTCGATGATGGGCAGGGCCGCGACGCAGTTCCGCGACTGGGACGACGCCAAGGCGAGGGTCAATGACGCGACGGTGGAGTTCGCGCACGGGATCGCGGTCGTCAAGACGTTCGGGCAGGCGGGGCGCGCGTCGGCGGACTACCGCCGGGCGGCGGACGACTACGCGGACTTCTTCGGCAGGCTGATGGTGCCGATGGTCGGGGCGTCCTCGCTGGGGCTGGCGATCGTGTCGGCTCCGAGCGTGCTCGCGATCATGGCGCTGTCGGGCCTGCTCCTCCTCGCCTTGGGATGGGCGGACTTCACCGGGTTCGCGGCGGGCCTGGTGCTCGGGGTCGGACTGGCCGGTCCGCTCACGCAGATGGACTCCTACGACGTGCGACTGCGAGCGGCGCGTGAGGCCGCCGCCCGGATCGGGGAGTTCCTGAGGACTCCCGTGCTGCCAGTCCCGGATGCCCCGGCGACGGCCGACGGCGGGGACGTCGCTCTCGACGACGTCAGCTTCGCCTACGACCCGGACGGGCCGGACGCTCTGTCCCAGGTCGCGATGAGGCTTCCCGCGGGCACGGTGACGGCGGTCGTGGGTCGCTCGGGCGCGGGCAAGTCGACCCTGGCCGCCCTCGTGCCACGATTCTGGGACGTGCGCGACGGTGCAGTTCGAGTGGGCGGACAGGACGTTCGCGACCTGGACCCGGCGGCCCTGTACAGGAGCGTCGCGTTCGTCTTCCAGGGCACCCGCCTCGTGCCGATGAGCGTGCGCGACAACATTCGCCTCGCCCGTCCCGACGCCGGCGACGACGAGATCGTGGCCGCGTCCTCGGCTGCGAACATCCATGACCGTATCGCCGCCCTGCCACGGGGGTACGACTCCGTCGTCGGGGTCGATGCGAGGCTCTCCGGCGGGGAGGCGCAGCGCGTCACCATCGCCCGCGCGCTGCTCGAGGACGCGCCGGTCCTCGTGCTCGACGAGCCCACGTCCTTCGCCGATCCCGAGAACGAGGTCCGCCTCCAGGCGGCGATCGCGCGCGCGGCCGAGGGCAGGACCGTGCTGGTCGTCGCCCACCGGTTGGCGTCGATCACCGCGGCGGATCAGATCGCGGTCATCGATGCGGGTCGAATCGTCGAGGTCGGCACCCACGCGGAGCTGCTCGCGCGGGCCGGGACGTACCGCGGGCTGTGGCAGGCCCGTCGCGCTCAAGGGGGTGCAGCATGATCCGCACGTTCGCCAATCTCGTGCACGTCGCCCGCGGGAGCGTCGGCCTCTTCCCGTTCCTCGCGCTGGTCATCGCGTTCGCCGCCGCCCAGGGGCTCGCCTTCCTCGCCGTCATCCCGGTCGTCGACGCCGTCGTGCGCGGCGACATGCGCACGGCGTGGCTCGCGGCGGGAGCCCTGGCCGCGGTCGCGGCCGTCTCCGCGCTGCTGTACTTCCTCCAGGCGCGCACCGGATACGGCATCAGCCTGGAGCTGATGCGCAGCCTGCAGCACCGCATCGGCGATCACGTCTCCGTCCTGCCGCTGGGCTGGTTCGACCGCGCCCGCACCGGGGAGCTGGCGCAGCTCAGCAGCAAGAGCGCCGAGGACGCCGGCTCGGTGACGGCGCACCTTCTGCAGCCGATCGTCTCGGCGGTCCTCACCCCACTGACCGTGGTCGTCAGCCTGCTCTGGTGGGACTGGCGCGTTGCCGCGGCCGGTGCCGCCTTCCTCCCGGTCGCCGCGCTCATCGGGTGGTTCGCCCCGAAGCGGACCGCGCGGCTGGACGCCGTCCTGGACCGGCGCACCGCCGAGGTCAACGAGCAGGTCGTCGACTTCGCCCTGGCGCAGCCCGTCCTGCGGGCGGCCGGGCGCACCGTTGGGAACTACCCGCCCCTGGACGAGTCCCTCGACCGGCACCACCGGACGTCGGAGCGCATCTTCTGGCGCACCATCCCCGGCGTACTCGTCAGCACGGTCGCCGTGCAGCTCTGGCTCGTGCTCCTGCTCGTCACCGCGGTCCACCTCTCTCTGACCGGCCGCCTCCCGGTCCCGGCGACCGTCGGGCTGCTCGTCGTCTGCGCCAGGTTCGTCGGTCCGCTCGCGGAGCTCTCGGAGTACACCACCGCCATGCGCACCGTCGGGGACAGCCTTGAGCGCATCCGCGCCATCCTCGACACGCCGACGCTGCCCGAGCCGGCCAGTCCCGCCTCCGCGAGGAGAACCGATCTGTCGGTGGAGCTCGACGGGGTCAGCTTCGGCTATGGGGCGGGAGACGTCCTCCACCGGGTGTCGTTCCGGTTGCAGCCGGGGACGTTCACCGCCCTGGTGGGGCCGAGCGGGTCGGGCAAGACGACCGT
>ERZ772766.1616-NODE-1616-length-11903-cov-24.156229_pt1 | contig 11903 bp, 12 predicted proteins | sample MGYA00511379_ERZ772766 | MGnify/ENA primary metagenome ERZ772766 (study PRJEB29015, sample SAMEA2737895) | human oral metagenome | biome: human oral; feature: human-associated habitat; material: dental | place: China | collected 2116 ...
TAGCTTATATTATAGCTACTTTTCTCGGTGTTGTATTCAATCAAGCCTTAATTTTGATAATGGCTGCAACAGTTACCGCGGTAGTATTTATGCCGACTAGACGACTAGGTCTTATGGGTCGACTATTTGTTACTCTTTCAGTTTACATGAGTATTAATGCTTTGTTAGCTTTTATACCATGGGTACTCAAGGTGCCGATGTCAATATGGCTCTTTGCCTGGACTGTCGGTGCATTTAATCTAGGTCTTGTTGTATTTTGTCGTTTCGCTCCTCCCAGCAGATGGTTTCCATTAAGCGAGATTATTAGTTCTCTAGTGAGTTTTATTGTATTTATCCTGATGCTGGTTCAATCTTTCTCTAGTTTCCAGAGTGCTGATCTTTTAAGAGTTTCTAATGGGTCAGGGGTAGATAACGTGTCTCATCTTAGTTTTATAGATACTGTCGAGAAGCAAAAGGGCTATGTTTACGGCTCAAGAGGTAATCAGTTACCGATTAACTCTATGCTAGGATCTGCTGCCAACAATTATCCTCAGGGCTATCATATAAATGCTTGGATTTTTAATGAGTCTATACAGCCGTTTATGAGTAGGCTTACTGACACTAATAAAAAGTTAGTTAGTTTTTTGTTGGGTTCGATAATTGACTATGTATTTTTAGTGTTTGCATTTATCTTTCTGGCAACGAAACTGGTTAAATTAGACGATAAGAAAAAGCCATGGATGTCAGCTATTATCGTTATTTCCTGTACGATATACACATTATTAGGTTTGATGTTTTCTGCGTTTACTGACGGTTTCATGCCACAAATTATGAGTCTCCATTTGCTGCTTTCGGTTATAGTCTTACTATTTTTATATTGTAAGGAAAGTGATATTACACAAAAGTATACCTACGGGCTATTAGCAACCTTTTCTGTTATTGGTGTTGGTCTATCCTATTTTTTCCTACTTCCAGTTGCGTTGGGTATATTTATCTTTACTTTGGCGGCTGATTATTTTTGTAGTGATCAAAAAGTAAAGTTGTCAAAACTTTTACTGGGCAGCATTTTATTTATTGCCAGTTTTAGTGTTGTACAAGGGGCTATTTATGTACTACTTGAGCGGGTGGCATCAGATAAAATTAATGATCAGGGTGGGGTGTTGGTCTTTGATGTATTTTATGTACTAAGTTGGGCGGTGTTTGCTGTGGCGTATTTGTGGCATAATCATAAGAAACGAACAGTTAATCCTCTAGCTATCGGGCTAGTTGCGTCATTAGTATTTTCGCTGGCATTATTTATATTTCAAAAAATAACCAATGGCGAAGTTAATTACTATTATCATAAATCTGTTTTAAGTTTACTCCTGTTGACTAGCTTGGTTATGGCAATGCTAACTATGTCGCTTATAGACAAAGCGCGGTCAAGTGGCGTCAAGATTTTAATGATTATAGGTATTATAATGATAGCCTTTTCAAATGGGGTTGGTGTGTTTGGAGTTTATGTGCAGGGCAAGGTAAAAGCGGCGTTTACTGCACCAGAGCTATTTGACTATGCGATTACTATCACTGAGAGTCCAATCTGTCGAGAAAAGTCTACGGCTATACTTTCAGTCAGAAGTGATCAGAAAACTGATGGTGATATATTTTTTAATAGATCTATGATGACTCTGACTGGACAGTCTACTACTACACAGGAAATAATTTCCAGGTGGTCAACTCCTAATGCTGACATACATAGTGCAAAGCAGGTTATAGCTAAGACTTTGCTCGAGGACAAAAATATAACCCCAGAATCTCGTCTCCTGATTTTGACGCGTAGTGACGACATAAAGGCTATATTTATTGAGGTTTTAGGCAATGAAAGAGTATTATTTGCTGACCCCAGCAACATATCAAAGGATAGCTTGAGTGGGATATGCAGCAGATTGCGAGGCATGTTTTAGCTTGATTGACAATCTACGCTAACTAGATACTTGCTATAACCAGATTTCTTGAGCGGCTCAGCAAGCGTGTTAAGTTGTTCTCGGCTAATCCAGTCATTTTTGAAAGCAATTTTTTCTGGGCTACCGATGATGCGGCCGGTTCGTTTTTGGATGACGCGAACGAAATCGGCGGCATCAGTCAGACTGTCGATGGTGCCGGTGTCTAGCCAAACATCGCCATTATCTAGAGTCTGGACTTGCAATTTACCGCGACGTAGATATTCAGCATTGATGGAGGTGATTTCCAGCTCGCCTCGTGCTGAAGGCTGGACGTTTTTGGCGATCTCAATAACATCGTTATCATAAAAATATAACCCGACCACGGCGAAGTTTGATTTTGGCTCGGCTGGTTTTTCCTCGATAGAAATAGCCTGATTCTGCTCGTCAAACTCGACAACGCCGTATCGTTCTGGGTCAGAAACTTTGTAGGCAAAGACGGTGCCGCCGTCAGGATTGGTACATTCTCTTAGTGATTCATCCAGTCGCTCACCATAGAATATATTATCTCCCAGGACTAAAGCCACTTTGTCGTTGCCAATGAATTCCTCACTGATAATGAAAGCCTGTGCTAGACCTTCTGGTTTGGGCTGGACAGCATATTCCAGATTGATGCCCCACTGCGAACCGTCGCCAAGGAGTCGTTGAAATCCAGCCTGGTCGTCTAGCGTGGTAATTATCAAGATGTCGCGAATTCCTGCCTGCATCAGTGTGGTTAACGGATAATAAATCATTGGTTTATCGTATATCGGCATTAGCTGTTTGCTAATAGCCTTGGTGATAGGGTGGAGGCGAGTACCTGAGCCGCCTGCTAAAATAATTCCTTTCATTGTTCCTCTCTCTAGCTTACTGTTAATATGATATCATATTAACAGATACGGGAGATAATATTCATAGGCGACAACGATACGTTTTAGTGTTAGCAGGAGAAAAAATCGACAGAGCGACTGGTAGTTTTATTATTCGTGGCGAGGCGATTCCTATTAAGCTTAATAAGGATAAAATCCCAATAGGATTGATTGCTAATGCTACGTTTAAAAGAGATATTAAAGAGGGTGAGACCATCTCGTTTGATGATGTAAAAATATCTAAATCATTAGCTCGTACTACATGGAAAGACACTCTAAAATGCCTGTAGTCATCGATAAACAATATAATCGAACGATTGGTCATTTTCTCGCCGACACCTGGTGGTATGGTTTGACGGATAGAATTTCAATAGACGATTTTTACGAGCTAGCACAGCAGCGTAAAGACGAGGGCTTTTCAGCTATTCAATTAGTAATGGGTATACCTCCTGAGGTTGCTATCGATAGCCCTCAATCCCATGGTGGTGGCAAGCCCGCCTTTTGCTTACAAGAGTCAAATTTGATTATAAATCAAGATTATATAGATGCTGCACTTGAAAAGATAGAAATACTAAATAAGTTGCATTTGAAACCAATAACATATGGCGGTTGGGGTCCGCAAATTAGTCAGATTGGTCGAAATAATATGATTGAATGGCGGAAGAGAGTAATTAAAGTTACGGAAAAATTTGATCCAATTTATTGTCTAACCGGTGAAATTGATTTGCGGGTTCATACTCAGCCTAGAACTATAATAGAAAAAGTTTTTAATAAACTTAACATTTCTTCAATAAAACAAAAAAGACAAATAGCATAATGGTTGCGAGTCTATAAAGAAGTTAAAAAGATAACTGAACTACCAGTAATTTGTCATACTACGCCTAATACGGATAGCTGGGCTGTTAGTCGAGACTTTTCTGCTATTACTGTACAGACCGGACACTCGGAGGCTTCTAGAAATAAACTATGGATGCTACCTATGGAGTATAGGCCCAACGAAAAGCCATTCATTAATTTGGAACCTTGGTATGAGGGTATTAATAATTCGTTTTTTGAAAGTGATCAAATATTTGCTTTTTGGGTAAGTATGCTATCAGGTGCTAGTGCGTATTGTTATGGCAGCCATGGTATTTGGAATGTTAGTGATGGAAATTTCTTGGCTCACTGGGGTCGGCGTACTTTCCGGGAAGATAAAAAACCTACAGTGCCATTAAAAATAGGAAAATCAAATAAATTGTTTTTATGTGCTAAGGGTTTTATACAGGGGAATATAAATAGTAAGGCTAGTGGCGTTGGATTTATTTAACGAGGTATTCACTTAAAGCATCTACCCAATTACGGCTAGTAAAACCAGTTGAATGTAGCTTGTCAAGGCTCATGTTACTGCCTAATGGACGCGGTGCAATTCCGTCTTTGCCAGCAAAATATTCAGCCGTCGTCGTGTTGGTAACGGTCAGGTCGTCGCGGCCCGCCAGTTTGAAAATTCGCCTGGTAATATCCGCCCAGCTCTCCAGTGGTCCGTCGTTGGTGGCGTTGTATGTGCCGAACGGTGCCTCTGTTGACAGTAAATGATCAATAATTCTCACTAGTTCACTGGTAAAAGTTAGACGCCCAATCTGGTCATCAACAACAGTTGGCGAAATATTTTTCTCCGCCAATCCCAGCATGGTGCGGACGAAATTTTTACCTTCACCAATTACCCAAGTAGTGCGTAGTAGATAAAACTTATCAAGCTGCTCAACGAGTAGATCTCCAGCCGCCTTCGACGCGCCATAAACACTCAGCGGACTGAAATCTTCACTTTCAGAGTGAGGTTCTTTCGTTCCGTCAAATACGTAATCGCTAGAAATATGCACCAAAGTCATGTTGTGAGTGCGGCAAACTCGGGTTAGGTTTGCAACGGCTGAGGCGTTAACCTTCCAGGCTGCGACGCGACCTTCTGGTGTTTCTGCGCCGTCAACATTAGTAAAGGCTGCTGCGTTCAAAACTATTGATATTCCTGACCAATCAAATGATTCGACTGATTGGCGGTCAGTGATATCCATTTCGTCTATATCAGCAAATTTAGCCTCTGGGTATTGATGACGGAGCGCTCGTCCTAATTGACCGTTTGCTCCGACGATAAAAATGTTATTTGGATTCATACTATACCTCCATTGGGATAACGTTAATTAATAGTGGGTGTCGGGCGTCCTTTTCGGAAATAATCGCCTGGTCTTGGCTGATCGGCCAGTCGATGCCGAGTGCTGGGTCAAACAGATTGACAAAGGTGTACTTTGCGTCTGGCGACCAGTGCGCGTCAACCAGGTAAGTGTAGGCGATGTTGTTATCAAGCGCCTGATAGCCATTAGCAACGCCTTTGGGTACGAAGATTGCTGTGCCAGGATTGATTTCATGGGTGAAAACTCGGCCGAAACTGTCGCCCTGACGAAGGTCGCACCAGGCGCCGAACACCCGGCCATTGGCGGTGGAGATGAACTTATTCCACGGCTCGGCGTGTAGGCCGCGGGTAGTGCCGGCTTTGTCGTTGAAGCTAATATTGTTTTGCACGATGGTAAATGACGGTAAGCCCAGTGCTTCCATTTTTTCCTTTTGGTAATTTTCTTTAAACCAACCGCGGTTATCGCCGTGGACGGGCAGTTTGACAACAAACAGCCCAGGGATTGGAGATTCAGTGACGGTTAGTTCGTTGTAGTTGTTTGGATCGAAGTTCATAGATTGTCCTTTCGCCATAGTTGATAATAATGTAGTCCTGCCAGAGTTTGACAATCATTAATCTCGCCGTTTCGAATCAAATCATCGATCTCATCAAGCGTGAAAAATCGCATATCGCTAAAGAGCTCATCGTTTTGTTCGCGTTGGCCAGTGAAGCTTAGTTCTCGGGCCAGGCAAATAGCCATTTTCTCCGTCATTAGGCCATTACAGACGTATGCCTCGCCTAGTTTTTGCCAAGACTGAGCGATGATACCGGTTTCTTCCTCGAGTTCGCGTTTTGAAGCTTCTAGTAGATCTTCATTGTCGCCCCCGCCGCCGGGCAACTCCCAACCAAAACTTTGTGAGGGGTAGCGAAAACCACGCACTAAATAGAGGCTCTCTTGGTCGTCCACCACTACAATCATGCACGAGTCTCGCGACTCCATGTAGCCATAGATTCCGGTATTTCCGTCTTGGCTAATGGTCTGATCTTCGTGAATGGTGATCCAAGGATTTTGGTAGACGATTTTGCTGCTGACTTTCGTTTTTGACGGCACATCTGTCATGATTATTGCCCCTGTTTTGCGTAGGCTGCTTCGACGGCTTCTTTTTGCGCTTTCCACCAATCTTTGTGCTCGCGGTACCATTCAATGGTTTGCAATAAGCCGTCATGCATACCCGTTTGATTGTCGGTGTATTCAGGCCGCCAACCCAGTTCGCGACGCAGTTTGCTGGAATCCATGGCGTAGCGCATGTCGTGGCCTGGGCGGTCATTGACATGTTCGTACCAATCTTTGCCTTTGCCCATCAGCTCACAAATCAGCTCAATCACCATTTTGTTGTTGACATGGTCGTTGTCGGCGCCGATGATGTAGGTCTCGCCTAGTTTACCTTTTTCCAAGATGAGGTGAACTGCCGAGTTGTGATCATCGACATGAATCCAGTCGCGGACTTGCTCGCCAGTGCCGTACAGTTTTGGCTTGATATCGCTCAAAATATTAGTGATTTGGCGCGGAATAAACTTTTCGATGTGCTGGTATGGGCCGTAATTATTGGAGCAATTGGAAATTGTCGCTTTGATGCCGAAGCTGCGAATCCAAGCGCGCACCAGCATGTCACTGGAAGCTTTGGTGCTGGAGTAGGGGCTGGACGGGTTGTACGGCGTGTCTTCGGTGAAGCGGTTTGGGTCGTCAAGTTCCAAATCGCCAAACACTTCGTCAGTCGAGATATGATGTAAACGCTTGCCGTGCTTGCGGACAGCCTCAAGAATGGTGTAGGTACCGACCACATTGGTCTCGACAAACGGCCACGGATTGCGCAGAGAATTGTCATTATGGCTTTCAGCGGCGAAATGCACTACAATATCATTTTCAGCGACCAATTTGTCCATCAACGCAGCGTCGCAAATGTCGCCTTCTACGAAATTGATTTGATCAGCTACTGGCTGTAAATTGGCAGTATTACCTGCATAGGTAAGCTTGTCGATAACAGTGATGTCGTATTCTGGCTTGTGTTTGACGGTATAATGCACAAAATTCGAGCCAATGAATCCCGCGCCTCCCGTGACTAGCATCTTTGTCATAACTATAGTATATCAGGTATAATATAGAAGTTATAGAGGAGGATACATGAAAATTGTAATTGTTAGCGGCTATTTTAATCCACTGCACGGCGGCCACCTTAACCTGTTTGAAGCGGCATCTCAACTAGGGGATAGGCTGCTAGTGATTGTTAATAATGACAAGCAGCAGCTGATAAAAAAAGGCAAAATTATCCTTGATGAACAAAATCGATTGCGCCTGATTCGGGCCTTACGAGTAGTTGATGAGGTGGTGTTGTCAATTGATGAAGATGGCACACAATGTGCTACCCTTGATCATCTTGCGAGATTGTTTGAAGGTAATGAGCTGATATTTGCAAATGGTGGTGATCGCAACTCCACTACCGAAATACCGGAGGCGACTGTTTGTGAAAAATATGGCATTAAAATGCAGTTTTGTGTTGGTGACAGTGAAAAATATGATTCATCGACGCGAATCAATCGAGCGACTGGCGCAGAAGATTAGTCCTTAACAACACTATTGTAAACCGCCAGCGTCTGCTCGGCCATTCGCTGCCACGAAAAAGTTTTGACGTGTTGCTTGCCCTTTTTAATCAACTGGCGGCGTAGTTTCTCGTCTGTTAGAAGATCATCAATAGCGCGTGCTATATCCTCGACATCGTACGGATCAAAATAGCAGGCGGCATCGCCGTGAGTTTCCGGTAGGCAAGTGGCAGTGCTTGAGGCGACTGGTGCGCCGTGTAGCATCGCCTCAAGACCTGGCAGGCCAAAACCCTCACTGAGTGAAGGAAAACAATAGACAGCGGTGTTTTCATACATCCAGCGCAATTGTTCATCTGATATAAAGTCAGTGAATACGACATTTTTAATTCCATGCTCATTGACATATGCTTCGTGGCGAGCATAATTACTGTCTTTTTTGCCAGCTAAGGCTAAAGTCAGCTTTGGATATTTTTTTTGCAATAATGCAAAAGCGTCAATCAGTCGCCGTAGGTTTTTATGCGGAGTTGGCCGACCGACATACATAATAAATTTCTTGCCAATTAACGATTTAACAGGATCATTACCCTTTGGTAGTTTGTCAGCCGACTCCAGCGTTACTGTAATTTTATCTGGACTAATACCAGTAAATCCAATCAAGTCATTTTTCACAAAATCAGAAATAGTAATTATATGAGCGGATTTTCGAGCAACTTTTTTATTGACCCATTTGTAAATTTGTTGCTTTATCCAGAAAATAACGGGGTTTTTATCAGGATTTCTAAACCGAACAGTGGTTAAGTCTTGCATAGTGGTGACGACTGGACTAGCATGATACCAAACTGGTTGCTGAACCATCGCAAAGTGCACCAAGTCTGGCTTTAGTTCCTCCAGCTGCTTTTTAAAATCAATTTGTTCAGCAAAAGTATATTCTTTATAAGGACAGGCAATTTTTTGAAAACGCGAATTAGTTGGCTGCCAGCTGTCAAAATCTTTTGGCTTTAGTAGAATAATATAATCGTTTTTCTTATCAATCTTTTGTAGATAATGAATCAGCCGTTCAATGTAGCGGCCAGTACTTGTTCGTAATGTGCGAGCGTCAATGGCGATTTTCATGAGAATACTCCTTCCATGATTTTTCAACTATATTTTTCATTGATTTGCGGAAAATGGTGGCCGAGAATTCATTGGCAGTAGCAGAAATTTTTGTTGGCGAAACTTTTTTACCTGGTAATTCTTTCAAAGTTTTTATCAATTCTTCAGCTGTTTGATCTGAGAAAAACCAGCCGTTTTTTCCTGGCTTAATATAATCAAGTGCGCCGCCCGCTTGGTAAGCGACCACCGGAATTCCTGCCGCTAAAGCCTCAACAGGGGCAATTCCAAAGTCCTCGTGTGAACAAAAAATAAATAAATCGGCCTCTTTAATATATTTTTCCCGAGTTACATCAGCAACAAATCCTAAGAAATTTGTATGTGAGCTGGCCAGTTTTTTTAGACGGTCCATGTCGGGGCCCTTACCTATAATATCTAACTGCCAGCCAAGTTTTTGACAGGCCTCAATTGCCACATCAAGTCGCTTCATTGGTACAATTCGTCCCCAAATCAGGCAACGCGGTTTTTTAGGAATGATTTTTTTCTGACGAGTTTTAGATAGCGGTGAGAAATTCGATAGGTCAATGGGCGGAAAAATAACGGTGCTTTTTTTCTGATAAAATTCTGCGATATCGGCTTGGATGCCAGTGGAATTGGCAATGAAAACATCAACCTGCTGGGCAGCAGCAAAATCACGTTTTTTCAGCGGACGAACCAAAGTTTTTAAGCCTAATCTGGCTAACCAGCGCGGACGAAAACTGGGGCGCTTAATATATTCATCATAGTGCCGCCAATAAAAGTGCGTTGGCGTGTGGCAGTAGCAAATATGCAGTTGTTCGGGGCGGGATTTGCGGGCAAATTTAGCTTCGCCATTGCCCGAGCTAGAAAGGATAATGTCGTATTGACCAAGGTCGAGCTGCGCGAACCACCACTGCCTAAGTAGCGGCAGAAAACGTCGTAGTTTGGCAAATGGCCAACGCTGCAAATAGCCAGTTACTACTTGATTATCCAATTTTCGCCGCCATTCGTCAGTGCAAAAAGAAGTATAGATTGGTGCCTCTGGGTATAATTTGTGGATTTCTAAGACGACTTTTTCCGCGCCGCCACCATACAACCAGTCGTGAACTATGGCAATTTTCGGTTTGCTCATCAATTATCCTTTTGGAAAATAACCAAGCAGGTTTTTAATAAAATAGTAATGTCCAGCCATAAGCTCCAGTTTTGTACGTAGTATAGGTCAATTCGCCGCCGCTCCTCGAAGCTAATGCTGCGTCTACCAGAAACTACCGCCAGTCCAGTTAATCCGGATTTTACCGCTAGTAAAACATGCTTTTTATCATATGCGCTGAGTTCATGTGGCACCAAGGCGCGCGGTCCAACCAGGCTGATATCACCCTTTAAAACATTAAACAACTGTGGCAATTCGTCCAGGCTAAACCGGCGAATAAAACGGCCGACCGGCGTAACGCGGAAATCTTGGTCAAGTTTATCGCCGTTTTTACGATATTCTTCAATCAGTTCCGGTTTGCCGACCATTTGGAATACTTCTTCGTCAGTTTTACCGTCAAATTTGGCATAATGCGAGCGGAATTTGTAAACTTTGAACGGTCGGTTATAGCGAGTAAGGCGTTTTTGTTGTTTGCCGTGCATCAAGATTGGGCCGGCTGGGTCGCTAATTTTCACGGCAATTGCCACCAAAAGCATTATCGGCGAGGCTAAAATAATACCAATCGTTCCGCCAACGATATCCATAATTCGTTTCACAATCTGGCCATAACCCATCAGCGGCGTCGGATGAGCGTGAATTAGCGGCACGGAATCGATGATGTCAATGGTATGTTTGGCGGTCATAATTCCGTCAAGTTCTGGCGATTGGTAAAAGTCAAGATAGTGTTTTTGGGCAAGTTGATAATGTTCGCCGACTTTTTTTGAATCGGTTTGGATGATAACGTCAATTTTATCTCTAGTCAGCGCCGATTCCAGCGATGATCGCCTTAGCTTCTTCAGTTCAATCGGAATAAACTCAGCCCGCGCCACAATTCCGCTAATCTTAAAGCCAGTCAGCGGACTGTTATCGATAAAATCGGCTAAAACATGAGTTAAGTCGCAGTTGCCAACTATTACGACTCGGCGCGCTCCCAGGCCGCGTTTTAACAGCCGCAAGCGAATAATATTTGCCGTACTTCGAAATATCATTAGTAAAATGAAGCCGATTCCCGCGGCATAGACAGCGACAAGCTTGGCTGGAAACAGCGGCGTGTTGGTGAAAAAGGTTACTGAAATCATAATCATAATTCCGGTAACTGATGCCAGAAGAATTCGTCCAAATTGGCGCAAAGGATGCGTGTAGCTTTCGCGGTCGTAAAGTCCGAAGAAATAAAACATAATAATCCATAACGGCAAGGTCATGATGATAGAAGTGATAAAATCTAGAGCATTAATGCTAATGTGAAACGGTCTGGGGTCTAAGGAAATTCGCAGCACATAAGCAATGGTAAAGGCGCTCACTAAAGCCAGAATATCCAGGACAACTAAGGCAATTTTGAAGTAAAAATCAGACTTTTTCCGCATAATCTTTGGGGTAATTATACAAAAATATACCAATTATAGCAAAACAATGGATTGTGTTGATGAAACTGCCGAAAAACCAAAAGTGTATAAATAAGGCAATTGTCAACGATAAAATAAATTGGGCTTTAGTTTGGCGGAGATTTTTTATGGCAAAGAAGAGAATAATAAACGGCGTAATGATGAGCGGCAGCAGTCCAACAATACCCAGTCCGCTAAGTAGTAGAATGTAGAAAATGTAGACGGTTTGGTCGGTCGGTACGCTAACGTGGAGGTACTTTTGGATGAAGCTGCCGAGGTTGCCGAGACCGACGCCGAAGAAAAAGGTGCGCGGCGAGTTTAGCCAGGATTTAATTGCTAGGTCGCTGGCGCTAAGACGGTCGTTGGCTGAGGCTTCGACAAAACCGGTAGGTTGAAAGGTTTGTTCGGGTGAAGTTGTCTTTGTGTCCGGCGTGTTATGCGGAGAAGGGCTTTTCGCCGCTGGCGCTGGCTGGTTTTTCACGGTGGTTTTTTGCGGTATTTTAATTCGGCCGAGGGATAATTGGTCAATCATACTAACAAGCGTGTTATGTGCGATGAACGGTGAACTGCCATAGCGAATATTGGCGGATAGAAATAGTAAAGTAAATCCGAAAAACGTGCCGATGATAATCAGAGGAAGTTTTTTATAGAGGAAAGAAATATTGAGGCGCTTGATTGAGG
>ERZ772766.1617-NODE-1617-length-11901-cov-2.012240_pt1 | contig 11901 bp, 10 predicted proteins | sample MGYA00511379_ERZ772766 | MGnify/ENA primary metagenome ERZ772766 (study PRJEB29015, sample SAMEA2737895) | human oral metagenome | biome: human oral; feature: human-associated habitat; material: dental | place: China | collected 2116 ...
TTTTTACGGCTTCTTCGCTAGGTGTGCCAATCACACTCATATAAAAGCCGGTCCTACATCCCATCGGCGAAATGTCTATAATCTCAACGCCATTGCCATTTAGGTGATTTCTCATAAAACCAGCAAAAAGGTGCTCTAAAGTGTGGATGCCTTTTTCTGGCAAAATTTCCTCATTTGGCTTACAAAATCTCAAGTCAAAAACGCTGATATCATCGCCCTTTGGCGTTTTCATACTTTTTGCTAGTCTTACTCCTGGGGCTTGCATTTTTACATGATCTACACAAAAACTATCAAGTAATGGCATATCTTCTCCTTTAAATTTTTGGTAATTCTAGCGTAAAAAATGTTTAAAATTTAAAGGCTCATGCAAAATTTCACATAAGCCTTGTAATATTTGAATATTTGTGGGTATTAAAATAATAAAAATTTTACTTACTATTATAAATTTCTCATATATTCCGTACTATAAATACCTTGAATACGTCTTTCCATGTCACTATACCAACTTTTTGGAAGAGTGGTAAGAGAGTTAAATTTCTCTAGTAAATTTAAATTTTTATTTGGAGCGTAAAAAAGTCTATTTACTTCTAAAATGCTCATATGAACTGGATCTTTTTCTATAACTTCTATCACGTCGCCCACTTTGCACGATCCTGGCGTAAGGACGCGGTAGTACCAGCCAGTAAGGCCTGTTTTGAAGATGTGAGTAGCCATATTTTCATTGCCCCATCTTTTTGAGAGTTTAAAACATGGTTTTCTAGGCTGCGAGACTTGAAGCACAAGCGAGCCCACCTTGTGGATATCGCCCACATAGACGCAGCTCTCATCAAGCCCATCAACACATAAATTCTCCCCCATCGCCCCATAAGCCATGTTTTTTAATCCTAAAAATTTCTCCCACTGGGCATAGTTTGCAAACGAATTTGCAAATATAGCTTTTTCAGGGCCTCCATGGTGTTTTGTATCAGCGACACTATCACCCACAAAGCCAAGCTCATTTGCGAAAATTTCGCTATTTTGAGCTATTTTAAATATAGCTGAACTCCATGGTGTATTTAGCTTATTAGTAGCACTTTGCGAGCCGTAGTTTTTTACCTCTCCGATTAATAATGCTTTTACTATTGCCATCTTTTTCCTATCAAAATTTAGCTTATTCTTAAATTATTCGCATGAGTTAATGCAATCGCGATCGCATCAGTGATATCAAGCGGTTTTATCTCTTTGTTTATACCTAAAATTTTCTTCACCATAAATGCCACTTGCTCTTTATCAGCTTTGGCCTTGCCAGTGACAGTTTTTTTCACCTGAAGTGGCGTATACTCAGCAAAATCACCATGAAGCTGTAAAATTTTAAGGCTGAGCGCTCCGCGAAACTGAGCGAGTTTTAAAACCGTTTTTGGGTTGTAAGCAAAAAATATATCTTCGATCGCGACCTCGTCAAATTTATGATTTTTAAAGATGAGATCAAGCCCCTCACAAAGCTCAGTAATCTGATATTGAAGTGTGTTTGGTTTTATTTTTATGAGTCCTGCTTCAAGAAGAGTAGTTTTTAATTTATTTTTTTCAAGTATTGCATAACCGCAATTCTTCGTACCTGGGTCGATTCCTAAAATTTTCATCACTATCTTTTCAATACTTTTTCACGACTTTTTCACGATGTGAAAAAGTTTGTCGGAGTTTAACAAAGGTTTTATTAAAATTAAGATAGTATCACTATAAAAATTCTCGAAATTTAAGGCATAAAAATTTGATAGCAGACGAAATTTTAGAAAATCTTTCAACACAAATTTCACCTGAAGAATACCAAAGTTATATCAAGCAATTAAAATTTAACGAAAAGGCTTCAGACGATCATATTATCGTATTTACTGCACCAAATGAGTTGATGGCTAAATTTATAAATACAAGATATGCTGATAAAATCGCTCATCTATATGAAGTTAGAACAGGCATAAAACCAAATATAGAAATTTCATCTACTAAAAGTAGCAAGGTATCAAAACAAAATCAAATAAATGTTAAGCAAATAAAAACACAAAGTAGCATTTTAAATCCAAGCTATACATTTGAAAATTTTGTCTGTGGAGCGTCAAATCAATACGCATTTTTAAGCGCAAAAGCAGCCGCTGAAAAACCTGGCGTACTTTATAATCCACTTTTTATATATGGCACGACGGGACTTGGCAAGACTCACTTACTTCAGTCAGTCGGAAATCACTGCCTAAATAAAGGGAAAACCGTTATTTGCGTAACTAGCGAACAGTTTATGATAGATTTTACCAGTCACATAAATAACCACTCAATGCCAAAATTTCGTGAGAAATATAGAAACTGCGATGTTTTACTAATAGACGATGTGCAGTTTCTTGGTAAAACTGATAAAATCCAAGAGGAATTTTTCAACACATATAATGAACTTTTAGCAAAGAATGGTCAAATAGTTATGACTTCAGATAGACCTCCAAAGACACTAAAAGGCTTTGAAGATAGGCTAAGAACGCGTTTTGAGTGGGGTATTATCGCCGATATCACGCCGCCGGAGCTTGATACTAAAATCGCAATCATCAAGAAAAAATGCGAATTTGATAAAATTTACCTCGACAAAGACGTCATAAACTACATCGCAACAAACATGGGCGACAACATCCGAGAAATCGAAAGCGCGATAATAAATTTAAACGCTTACGCAAGGCTGATGAGACAGGAAATCACGCTAGAATTTGCCAAAAATATCCTGCGCGATCAGATAAAAGAAAAACGCGAAAACATAAACCTAGAAAATATCGTCGAGATCGTGAGTAAAGAGCTAAACGTCAAACCAAGCGAGATGAAAAGCAAATCTCGCTCGAAAAATATCGTCGAAGCTAGACGCATCGTGATATATCTGGCTAAAAATTTGACGCCAAACTCGATGCCGCAGATCGCTCAGTTTTTTAATATGAAAGATCACTCAGCCGTAAGCCACAGCATCAAAAAAATAAACGAACTAATAGAAACGAACGAATATTTCAAAGTTCGCGTCGAAGAACTAAAGAATAAAATTTTAACCAAAGAGTAAAAACGTGAATAAAAGTGAAAAAATAATCAGTTTTTTTAACGCTGCAAATGCCCTATTTAAAGCAAATAAAAGCAGTTTTAAACTTTTCACGCCCCCTACTAATGCTACTAAAAGAAATTTAAAAACAAAAGGAAAAAAATGAAAGTCGCGATTAATAAAAACGCTTTAGAAAGCATCGTAACAAATAGCAATTCTTACCTAGAGAAAAAAGATCTAAGCGCTATAACTTCGCATATATTTATCGGAGCTAAAGACGGTATCCTAAATATCAAAGCAACAGACCACGAGATCGGTCTAGCCTATAAACTCTCAAACGTCAAAATAATGGACGAAGGAAACGCTACTGCAAACGGTAAGAAATTACTTGACATCATAAGAAGCTTAAAAGACGAAGAAATCACACTAGAGACGGTAAATAACTACCTCTACATAAAACAAAAAAACTCAAAATATAAGCTTCCGATGTATAAATTTGAGGATTTTCCAAATTTTCCTACGATAGAAAATAAAAATAAATTTGAAGTCGACGCCGTAATGCTTGGACGAAGTTTAAAGAAAATTTTTACAAGCATAGATAATAATAACCCTAAATTTGAACTAAACGGCGCTCTTATTGACATTAAGCAAAACTACATAAATATCGTAGGTACCGACACGAAAAGGCTTAGCGTATTTAGATTTGAAACGCCGACTCAGAGCGAATTTTCGCTAATAATTCCGAAAAAAGCCATTAGCGAGATACAAAAATTATTTTTTGATAAGATCGAAATTTACTACGACGACACGACATTGATCGCTCAAAGCGCAAATTTCGAGTTTTTCACAAAACTTATAAACGGCAGATTCCCCGACTACAACAGAGTAATCCCACAAGAGATAAAGAAAAGACTAAGACTAAGCAGAGACAAAATGGTAGAAGGCATCAAAACCGTCTCAATAATCTCTGAGAGCACGAAAATAGTATTTGCTCCTCAAACCATAAGCTTTGAAAGTATAGTCGAAGATAACTCTGAGGCTAAAACCACTATAGATTTTGCAACCGGACTAGAAGAAGAAATCTACGTCGGCGTGAAAAATAGATACTTGCTTGATTTCTTACAAAACATCGAAGAGGAACATTTCGAATTTGGATTTAACGACTCGAATTTAGCCTTTACGGTTAGCTCAAACGAGCTAAAAACGGTAATCATGCCGATAAATTTATAAAATAACAAAGGTAAATAATGCAGCAAAATTACGGCGCGGAAAATATTAAAGTTTTAAAAGGGCTCGAAGCGGTTAGAAAACGCCCCGGTATGTATATCGGAGATACCAACGTAAGCGGCCTACACCACATGATCTACGAGGTCGTAGATAACTCCATAGACGAAGCGATGGCGGGCTACTGCGATACTATAGACGTAGAACTAACGCGCGAAGGCTCTGCTATCATCACCGATAACGGACGCGGTATACCTGTCGATATGCACCCTACGGAGAAAATTTCAGCCGCTACTGTCGTTTTAACCGTACTTCACGCAGGCGGTAAATTTGACAAAGATACTTATAAAGTTTCAGGCGGCTTGCACGGTGTGGGCGTTAGCGTAGTAAATGCTCTTTCTAAAAAACTGGTCGTAAATATTAAACGAGACGGCAAACTACATAGACAAGAATTTTCAAAAGGTATCCCTCAAAGCGACCTTGAAGTTATAAAAACCACAAATAGAACCGGAACTCAGGTAGAGTTTTGGCCGGATGACAGCATTTTTGAAGTTACGGAATTTAACGATGAAATTTTAACTAAACGTTTTCGCGAGCTAGCCTATCTAAATCCAAAAATAACGATAAATTTTAAAGATCAAAGAAACGGTAGAAGCGAGAGCTTTCACTACGAGGGCGGACTTGAGAGCTTTGTAACGGATATGAATAAAAACGAAGCCGTAAGTAAAGCCGTATCATTTAGCGGCGGCGAAGAGGACGTTTTGGTTGATTTTGCGCTGATGTACAACGATACTTATAGCGAAAATTTACTAAGCTTCGTAAATAACATCAAAACTCCTGACGGCGGTACACACGAGGCGGGATTTCGCGCGGGTCTAACTCGCGTGATAACAAACTATATCGCAGCAAACGCCGCAGCTCGCGAAAAAGACACTAAAATCACGGGCGAAGATATTCGCGAAGGCCTCATAGCAGTTATCAGCGTAAAGGTACCAGAACCGCAGTTTGAGGGCCAGACAAAAGGAAAACTAGGCTCAAGCTACGTAAAACCGATCGTTCAAAAGATGGTTTTTGAGGTACTTAGCAAGTATTTTGAAGAAAATCCGATCGAAGCTCGCTCGATAATGGATAAAGCGCTGATGGCGGCGCGCGGACGCGAAGCTGCCAAAAAAGCTCGCGATCTAACGCGTAAAAAAGAGGGTCTAAGCATAGGAACGCTGCCCGGTAAACTAGCCGACTGCCAAAGCAAAGATCCAGCTATCAGCGAGCTTTATCTGGTGGAGGGCGACTCTGCGGGCGGCTCGGCCAAACAAGGACGCGATAGGGTGTTTCAGGCGATTTTGCCATTAAAAGGTAAAATTTTAAACGTCGAAAAATCGCGCTTAGATAAAATTTTAAAATCAGACGAAATAAAAAATATGATAACTGCGCTAGGTTGTGGTATCGGCGACGAATTTGACGCCGAGAGGCTTCGCTACCACAAGATCATAATCATGACCGATGCCGACGTCGACGGTAGCCATATCCAGACGCTGCTTTTAACGTTTTTCTTTAGATTTTTACACAAAGTCGTGGAAAACGGTCACATCTATCTAGCTCAGCCGCCTCTTTACCGCTATAAAAAGGGTAAAAAAGAAATTTATCTAAAAGACGAAAGAGCGCTGAATGAATTTCTAATCGAAACTGGCATCGAAGGGGTCGAGTTTGAAGGTATAGGAAACGCTGATCTCATAGACTTTTTAAAGATAGTCGCGGCTTATAGAAGCGTGTTAAACGAGCTTGAAAAGCGATTTAGCGTGATTTCTGCGGTTAGATATATGATCGAAAATCCGGACATCGTCTCAAAAAGCTACGCTGAAATTTTTGAAATTTTGAAAAATTATTTAGAAGCTCAGGGACACAATATCCTAAACTCCTACGTTAGCGAAGAGGAAGCTAGAATTTACGTACAAACCGAAAGCGGTTTGGAAGAGCTTTTGGTAAATGAAAATTTATTTACAAATCCTCTTTACGAAGAAGCGCTTTACATCAGTCAAAAGATAAAAGAGCGCGGTATCGAGCTAAAAGGCGACGTGATAGACGTACTAGACGAGATCGAAAAAAATGCCAAAAAAGGCGCCTATATACAGCGCTATAAAGGCCTTGGTGAGATGAATCCAGAACAGCTGTGGGAAACGACGATGAATCCAGAAAACCGCCGCTTACTAAAAATAAATATAAACGATGTAGTAAGCGCTTCGGATACGTTTAATCTCTTCATGGGCGACGAGGTCGAACCGCGAAGAAACTACATACAAGAGCACGCAAAAGACGTGAAACATTTGGACGTATAAATGCTAAAATCAGAACTAAAAGAACGATCAAATAGGTTTAAAACCGCGCTCGAGGTATCCTCGATATTTATTTTTAGCGTTGTCATTTTGGTCTATATTTTTGTTAAAAAAGACGATATAAAATTTGACGCTGATGATATTATTCTGATTGCGATTTTGGTTTTGTGTCAAGTATATTTCACGGCTTATAAAATTTACCAGAGCTTTCAAACGAGCGTACTCGATCAAGTAACAAAAGCCTATAATAGAGACGAAATTTTAAGACTTTTATCAAAGCAAGCTTCTAAATTTAAAGGCAAAAGCGGCGGCAATATGCTAATGTTAAAGATCGAAAATTTAAACGATATAAACGAGCGTTATAGTTTTGTTAGCACCGATATTTTGCTCAAACGACTAGTCGAGAGACTGGAGAAATTTTTAAACGAAAAAGTGTCTAAAAACACTCTCATCGGTAGATATTCAAACGAGTATTTTCTGATCTTTTGCGAGAGTAAAAGTACAGAGCTAATCCATCTTTTAAACGTTTTTGAAAAAAGCATTTTAAGCGACGGAATCTACAATATCGAGCTAAAGATCAAATTTGACGCTATCGATATAAATCACTCGGCAAGCCTCAAAAACTCGGTTTCTTATCTTATCCAAAAGCTAAACGAGAGCGATAACGAGGATAAAGTGGACATCACCGACGATCTTGAAAAAGACGTCTGTAACTGCATCGATATGCAAAGATTTATCTTCCAAACTCAGCTTGTTAAAAGCCTTCGTTTCGGCCAAAATTTGAAAAATATCATCGTAAAAGTTTACACCGATAAGCAAGGTCTCGTCTCAAAAGCAAAAGTGCAAAATATCGCAAACAAAAACGGCTACGAGGTGCTTTTTGACATAAACGTTATCAAAAAGCTATCCGAGCTTAAATTTAAAGACGAAGATCCGATCGTGATCGAAATTTCGTCGGTTTCGATTAGAAATTTAAAATTTACGAATTTTATAAAAGAGTTCGCGCAGATGGGAAAGATCGATCCAAATCGCATTATTTTCGAGTTTAGCGAGAAGCTAGTGTATGATGAGATAAATAGATTTAAAGAAATCTTAACGGAGTATAAAAATCTAGGTTTTCGCTTCGCGTTAAATAAATTCGGCGGTAATAATGCCGGATTTGAGTATTTTAAATTTTTGCCGATAGATTTTGTTATCTACGACATAGAATTTAACAAAAATATCAAAAATAATAAATTTAAAACTCTGTTTGAAAATCTAAATTTAACCGCAAAAAGATTAGGCGTGAAGACTATTGTGAGATTTGTGGAGAACGAGGAGTTCTTTAACGTCGTGGAGCGCTATCAGACCGACTTCGCGCAGGGCTTTTTCATAGAAAAGCCAAAAGAAATTTAAAGGAAAAAAATGCAAGAAAACGAGGTCGTAGAGCCAAAATACGGCGAGAAAATAATAAGCGAATTTGACGTAGAAAAAGACCTGGAAATCTGGGAAAATAAGCACGAACGAGACTACAAGATAAAAATAACGCTGCCGGAGTTTTGCTGCTTATGTCCGCGCTCGGGGTATCCTGATTTTGCGACGATATATCTTGAGTACGTGCCGGCTAAATTCGTCGTCGAGCTAAAAGCGATCAAACTCTACATCAACAGTTTCATGACGCGCAATATCAGTCACGAAGATAGCATAAACGAAATTTACGGCGTTTTAGAACGAAAGTTGGCTCCAAAATGGATGAAAATCACGGGAGACTTTAACCCGCGCGGCAACGTTCACACGGTGATCGAAATTTGCTCGGACGAGATAATCAAAAAAACGCAAGAACAAAGCTTTGAAGCGCCTAAATTTGAGAAATTTACGCGAAATAGCGATCGAAGTTTTGATAGAGGCGGATATGGCGGACGCGAGTCTAAATTTAGCAAAGACGGCTCTCGCGGTAAGAGTTTCGGAGCCGATAAAAGAGATGCAAAAACCGGCGATAGAAAACCTCGCGCGAGCAAAGATAAATTTGACGATAAACCGCGAAGAACAGGCAATAAAGATGGCTTTAAAAAGCCTGAATTTGCCGGCGAAAAGCGCGCCCGCGTCGTGAAAAAATCATCGGAAGATAAATGATAAGCGCGCAGCTGATCGAACACATCTTTAAGGCCGCGTCCATCTCGCGCTGGAACGACTATCCCAAGATGACGAATTTAGTCGAGCTTGATAAGCAGGCGCATAAATTTATCATCGCGTATTTCATCGCAAAGCTCGAGCATAATGCCGATATGAACTACATCATCGAGGCGGGTATTTTCGAGTTTCTCGCGCGCGTCGTAGTCACGGATATACGCCCTGATGTGTTTCATCAGATGCAAAAAACCAAAAACGAGCAGATAAACGCTTGGGTGCTAACGATCCTTGAAGGGCTCGTAAAGGACGTCGAGGGCGGTAAATTTTTAGAGCGGATGCGCCGCTATCTCACGCACAAAGACAAGGCTCACGCCAAAGAGCGTCTGATCCTAAAGGCCGCTAGTTACTTAGCTACTCGCTGGGAGTTTTCGATCGTTTATCAAACTAGCAAATTTCTAAGCGACATAGACGAGCTAAAAGCGCGCGTGGAGGAGGAGTTGGAGGATTATTACGAGCTAATAGGCGTGCGTAAAATCGTGATGAATCAAAAGCTAGCCAAGCTAGTCGATCTAGCCGGCAGACTGCGCTTTCAAAAGCGCTGGGCGCAGACGCCGCGTATACCTGAAACGGCAGTGCTTGGCCACATGCTAGTCGTGGCGATTTTGAGTTATTTTTACTCTCTTGAGGTTAAGGCCTGCAAATCAAGGCTAGAAAATAACTTCTTTTGCGCGCTCTTTCACGATCTGCCCGAGTCGCTAACGCGCGATATCATTAGCCCCGTAAAATACGGTATAGAAGGGCTAAACGAGATAATCAGCGAATATGAAATGCGCCTGATAGACGAGAAAATTTTGCCTTTCGTGCCTGAAAATTTTAGAGACGAGTTTAGTTATATCCTCGGTATCCGTATGGAAAATGGCAAATTTATCAAAAACGAGTTTGAAAACAGGATCTGCGAGAAAAAGCCTCTGCATCACGAGGGTACGATGGAGAACGTAAACGAGGATAAATTTAACGCCATCGACGGCAAAGCGCTTAAATTTTGCGACAAGCTCGCAGCGTTTTTCGAGGCGGGGATCTCGATCAGCTACGGCGTGAAGTCAAACGAACTAACTGAAGGCTTTAATAATACGGATAAATTTTTTCAGAAAAATCAGAGCTTGGACGGAGTGAATTTTTCAAAAATCTGCGATGATTTTAAGGAGCATTTTTCGCTTTTGCAGGTTTAAAAACCCTCTCTCAGATGACTGCGGCACACGCCTAGCCTAAGTGCTCTGCTGTGTTCCCACCCTGAAGCGGTGCCTAGAAGAGACATTGCACAGGTCTAAGAAAGGGCAAGAGCGATTTTACTCAAATTTTACTTAAATATATTTTAGGCGGCAACATGGGATTTGATATAAAATGTAAATTTTTGTCGTTGTTTAGGGAGTTTTTGGTCTATCACCACCGCTCGCTCGAGTTTCGCGCGAAGATATTTGCGGCTATCATCTCGGCCAAACTCAATCCCGAAGAGGACGATTTTGCAAATTTATACGATATCTCGAGCGAAATTTACGGCGACGACGATAACCGCAAACGCGTACTTATCGAAACCACCAGAGAGTATGTCTCCCGTATCAAACGCAAAGACCCGATGACGCTTGATAGCTTGCTCTTAGCGATCGATCAGGCCATCAGAGCGAACAAAAACTACGCGCTAAAGATCGACTTCGAGCACCTACGCAGGCTCATCGACGCCGACGAATACGAAGGTCTCGTGCAGCAGCGCGTGTATGATTTTTTACTCTATGAGGTAAAAACCTACGCGCCAAACAGATAAAACCTCAAATTTGAATTAAATTTTGCTTACTTTTGCTGTTTTTTTGCGGCGTTTTATTATGGATTTGATTTTTGGGAGGCGATACGCTCGATAAGGGCATTTATAAAGGGTCGGTATGCCTGAGGCCGGTAGCACAACCGACATAAATTTTACCGTCAAAAAGGCCGGTATCTACGAGATAAGTTTCATCTACTCGTAAAAGCAAAAAGAGGAAGAAAAACTCAGCGAAGAGGCCTTCCCGGGATACGGCAGCGACGCGTTTACGAAGTTGTTTTGCGAGAAGTTTACAGCCGCTAAGCTAGCCGGCTACTACGGTTATACGACGCAAGGCGTCCCTGAGCCAATTGGCACGAGCGAAGAGGAAAAAGCGGCTTGTACGGGCGAAAAAATATTGCTAAAAGTTATGCTCAAATCTCTACAAAACCGCAAAATAAACTACATAAAAGGCGGCGAAATGAACGAGCTAAAGCAAAATTCGAGCGCTGTAACCGAAACGTTTGATCTGTCAAAATACGGCGCAACTTCATGGTACAGCGCGCCAAACGGAGGCTTTGCTCACGATAAAGTTTTGCTCCGCGCAGAGCTTTAAAAAGGCGAATATAGCGTAAAAGTGCAGGCTCTAAGCGACGCGCCTGAGCTAAAGAAGATCGTGACCTTTATTAAAATTAGCAGATATCACAACTGAAAGTGATGATTTGGGAGATTTTGCACGTCAAATTTGACGCCGATTTTCTTGCCGACGGCCTCTATCATATCGATTTCAAAGCCTACGATTTTGTTGTGCTCGTCGATATACTCAAACGGCGGATAGTCCGCGCTCGAGCCTACTTTTATCGTTTGTTGTACCGCTACGGGAGCTGCCTCGTTTTTTACTGCGTGTGTACAACTTTCCAACTGAAAAAGTGCCTGCGCCGCCTTCTCCAAAGCAGTAGTTGCTTTCCGGGTTTACTCGCTGTTCTTTGGTAATTAGTGATAAGTCACGCTTCCTTTCCTGCACATTTTTTCCCCGTTCTATCACTATCGGGCGCATACCCAGCTCTATCAGGCGCAGTGCTGCAAATAATCCGCCGGGTCCGGCGCCCACTACGACCGCCGATTTTCTGCCCCTTACGTCGTGATACAACGTTTCTTTGTATGCCGGTTCGGTAGGCATTTCGTTGATAAACACCCGCACCGAGAGGTTAACGTATATCGTGCGATGGCGTGCATCGATGCTTTTCTTCAGTATTCGTACCCGGTTTATGGTGCGCACATCTATGCCTTTATCTCGCGCAATAAAGTCGCTGATGGCTTGTTCGTTAGCTGCCTGATGCGGTAAAAGCCGCAACTGATATTCTTGTATCATCTTGTTTGTATCTGCTTAATTTAACGTTGTATGTATGATG
>ERZ772766.1618-NODE-1618-length-11889-cov-27.429356_pt1 | contig 11889 bp, 9 predicted proteins | sample MGYA00511379_ERZ772766 | MGnify/ENA primary metagenome ERZ772766 (study PRJEB29015, sample SAMEA2737895) | human oral metagenome | biome: human oral; feature: human-associated habitat; material: dental | place: China | collected 2116 ...
GGCGGTCCCTTGTGATCCAGCATCAGGGGAGGTTCTCAAAGGCGAGGGTCTGACCGTCGCCGAGGTCGAGGACGTCTCCGCTGCGCAGGAGCACCGGGGTTGCCGAGGACAGGCGCACAGGCGCCTCGTTCTGGCGGTTGAGAACGGTGCCATTGCAGTTACCCAGGTCCTGGGCCAGCACGCTCCACGCATCCAGATCGATGAGGATGTGGTTGCGCGAGACGAGCTGGTTGGGGCTGGCGACGGTCAGCGGGCGGAGGGGGACCTCCGCGACGCTGGTGATGTCGTCGGCCACGGGGTTGCGACCCACCAGGAGGGGACGGTTGAGCTCGATGCTCTCGCCGCCGGAGGTCACCACGCGCCCCAGAGGGGGGCAGGCGACCGACTTGGCCGGACGGTTGAGCTCGGCTCCACAGACGCGGCACACGGTGTAGTTCGTGGGGTTGGGGTGGCCCTGGGGGCACACCGCCGACAACACGATCCGGATGGCGTCGGGCTCACTGGGAGAGCTTGCCGAGGCCGGGGACGCCGGGCTGGAGGGTCCGGAGCCCACGAGCGAGACGAGCTCGCCCACCAGGTCCTCGGGCAGGCCGTTGATGGTCTGTCCGTCATGGTCGCCGCGACCCAGCCCCTCGGAGCCCCCGGCGGAGGGCTCGTCGGAGGAGGGCTGCACGAGCCCGACCACCGTCTCGGCGACTGCGGCGGATCCTGCCGACTCAGCAGCCTCCGCCGACCGACTCGGCTCCAAGGGACCGAGCCCCTGGTCGAGCAGCTCGGCGCGCAGCTCCTGGGAGAGGTCCTCGGGCAGGCCGTTGATGGTCTGTCCGTCATGGTCCCCGGAGCGTACGGGCTCGTCCTCGGCATGCGCCTGCGCAGCGGCCTCGGCGACAGCGGTGGCCTCCGCGACCACAGCGGCCTCGGCTGCCTCGGCGGGCACGACGTCAGCCGGGGTCTGGGCGACCTCGGTGACCTCGACGGCAGCGTCCTTGATACCAGCAGCCTCAAGATCCTCGCTCGACGGGGGTGGCGGGGGCGGGATCATGGCCTCTGCCTCCGGAGAGGAGGGGATCGGCAGGGCCGGGATATCGAAGACGGGGGCGATCAGCAGGTCCTCTCCGGAAGCCTCCGGTGAGGACGGGGTGGTGACCTCAGCAGCCTCAGGAGATTGGGCGTGCAGGGTCACGGCAGGAGCCTCAAGGGGCTCAGCACTGTGGGCGCTGTGAGCAGAGGTCGCGCTCTGGCTCGACTCCTCGACGACCTGAACATCGGCCTCAGTGACCTCGGCGGCCTGAGTCCCCTCAGCGAGCTCCTCGGAAACCTCGGCCGACTCGGCTGACTCGACCGGCTCGGCTGACTCGACCGGCTCGGCTGACTCGACCGGCTCAGCTGACTCGGCTGACTCAGTCGACTCGACGGCATCCGCGATACCGGCGACGACGGCAAGCAGGTCAGCGGGCCCGTCGGACTGGGCGAGCTGGTCGACCTCCTCAGGGGAGCCCGAGACCTCGGCAGAGATTGCGGACTGGCCCACCTCGACGGCCTCGAAGGACGCGGCGAGCTCGGCGCCGTCAAGGGCCTGTTGCTCGGCGTTGTCCTGCGCGATCTCGATGAGGTCGTCGACGACGTCGGGAGAACCGGCGGCTTCGGCAGGAGCCCCTTCAGACGAGTCGTCCTGCTCCGAGTGGCCCGACGACGCGGACTGACGGCGCGAGGAACGACGCGAGGCCCGACGGGAGGACCGAGAGGACCTCACCGCGGCGGCGGGGGATCCGGCAGAACCAGCAGCGGTGGTGGAGTAGTCAGGACCGGCCGGGTCAGGGTCATCGTCGTCGGAGTCACCGGACCCCTTCGACGATGCACGGCTGGGGGACGGGGTCCCGCTCGACTTCTCCGACCCGCGCAGCACCAGGTGTCCGGTGCTCACGACGGCGTCCACCGCCGGGCGACGCACCTGACCGGCGCCGTCGGGCGCGCTGACAATGACCGAGTTGGGGGCGGTCACCGTCGTCTCAAACCAGGTGGTGACCGCAGAGGCGTCCAGCGCCTTGCCGTCGACCTCCATCTGCGGGGCGCCGCGCAGCGCCACGTGGAAGACGTCCTCGGGCGCGGAGACGGCGAGCACGAAATCCGGGATCGCGCCCAGACGTCCGCCCATCCCCATCACCAGCTCATCCAGGGCCCGCGTCAGCGAGGCCTCCTCACTACGCAGCAGCCGCCACAGGCGCTCGGTGAGGTCCTGCGGAACCGACGGGGGCAGGATCATCACAGCACGTGGCGTGACCACGCCTGTCCACGAACCCTCGGTCCACCAGACCTCGTTGTTCGCGCTGCCGTTCGGGCTGTTTGTCATCATATTTCTCCTCAACGGACGATACAGACACCGTCACCCAAGTATGCCTGGCGTCCTCGGTGCACGTACTCCGCTCGGCCCGGTGAGAGTCGATGAACCCCCTCTTCGTCCTCGACGTGAGTGCCGTTGGTGGACCCCAGATCTGTGACCAGCACCCCATCAGAAGCAGGCACGAACAACGCGTGCGTCTTGGACACGGAGTCCTCCGAACGGAGCACCGCAACGAGCTGAGCATCCGGGTGGGACTCGATCGGGGCCGGCCGACGCCCGAGAACAATCGGCCCCAGAACTGGGATTACTGACCCCTCAACCACTAGGGAGCAGGTCGACACCGAGGTCGGCCTGGCACTGAGGAGGACCGTTCCGGACAGTCGATCGAACCAGGTGCGCTGTTCGGTACGCCATAGTGAGAGGATCCACAAAACAAGGGGGGCAACCCCTGCGGTTGCCACCAAAGAAAGGACTAAAAATGCGACGTAAATCACCGCTGACCGTCCCGGCGAGCCGTTCGGGTCGACCACCTTCCGGAGGCGGACCCCGGTCACTAATCCACCGGGTGTGGCGCCGGTCATCGCCATCATGGCAGTCATCACAACGATAAGCAGCACAACTGCCCCGACAGCGAATAAGATTCCACAGCAGCGCTCCGTGACGGCACAGAGTGCGATGATGAGCCCGGCATCTACTAGCACGCGGACCACACGGCGGCGTGCGGATGCAGGCATAATTGTCGTATGTCGCTCTCGGGTCCTCATAGGACAGACATGGTAAGCGCCCAGTCCACTGCCTCGCAGTCAGACGAGGTCTCGGAAGGAGCACACAGTGCAGATCGCGGTCACGCCTGATCCCCAGCGATGGGTGATCATCCCGCCCTTCCCACCTCCGGGATGGGCCCGGGAGGAGGCGAGGCACCGCAGCGCCCACCTGGGAGTCACCGGTCCGCAGTGGCGCTCCGAGCTGGAGTCCCTGCTCAATGAGCTGCAGGCCATGGAGCGCCAGGGGCGCTTCGCTCGCCTCATGCACATCGACGACGTCGCGCACCCGCCCTTCGTCATCGACCTGAGCCTGGAGATCGCCAAGGATGACGGTTCCAAGGAGGGGCGCCGGGCCACGCAGCGCCAGATCGTCGCGGCCCTCCTGCCCGAGGCCGAGCTGGTGCGCCTGCGGCCGGGTCCGGACATGGTGGGGTTCTCCGCCTTCTACGAGTCCAACGGCCCCACCCAGGGCGTCGTCGTCCTACGACTGGCCGGACTGCCCACCGTCCCGGTGGACCTGGTCATGCGGCTGTGGGGCGCCGCCGCTGAGGACATCGCCCCCAACCTGGATCATCTCGTCGAGCTGGCCCGTCAGGTCGCCCCCGTCGTCTGATCCGCCCTCGAGAGGCCTCAGTCCCCGAGGTCGTCAGAGCAACCGGTGCTGTCTCCCCTCGTCCCTTCCTCACCGTTCTTCCCCGCCCCGTCCCGGTTTCCCCTCGAGGTCCTTCATCAGGGCGCGACGACCGCACTCGGATCAGGACTCCACCATCTCAGCCGCCTCGAGCCACTGCTCCTCCAGCTCGGCATGGGATGCCTCGGCGGCCACGAGCTCGCGGCCGAGCTCGGCCAGCTCCCCCACCCGGGCCGGATCGGCCGAGACCGCCTCCATGCGCACGTGCAGCGCTGCGACCGCCTGGGCCGAGCGCTCCATCTTGCGCTCGATGCGCCCCAGCGCCTTCCTGGCCTCATGGCGTCTGGCCCCGCTCGAGGCACTGCGCTCGGCCGCGGCCCCGCCCGTGGCCCGCGTCGTCGTGGACTCCGCAGAACCGGCTGAGGCTCGCGCCCCCCTCGATCCTGCGGCCTCGCGGCGCAGCTGGAGGTACTGCTCCACCCCACCGGGCAGGTCGCGCACGCTTCCGTCCCCCAGCAGGGCCACCTGGTGGTCGGTGACCCTCTCCAGGAGGTAGCGGTCATGGGAGACGACGACGAGGGTGCCGGGGAAGGAGTCAAGGATGTCCTCGACGGCGGCCAGGGTGTCGGTGTCCAGGTCGTTGGTGGGCTCGTCGAGCAGGAGCACGTTCGGCTCGGTCATGAGCAGCCGCAGGAGCTGGAGGCGACGGCGCTCCCCACCGCTGACCTCGCCGACCCGGGTCCAGGCGCGCTGGCGGGTGAAGCCGAGACGCTCAACGAGCTGAGCGGCGGTCATCTCCTTGTCACCAACGACGACCCTCTCCCCCACCATGGCCACGGCCTCGACGATGCGCAGGTCCGCGAGCGCGTCGAGCTCGTGGGTGGACTGGGACAGGGTGGCCACCTGGACGGTCTTGCCGCGGGCGACGCGGCCGCCGGTGGGCTCCTGGACGCCTTCGAGCAGGCGCAGCAGGGTGGTCTTGCCGGCTCCGTTGACGCCCACGACGCCGACGCGCTCACCGGGTGCGAGTCGCCAGGTGACGTGGCGCAGGATCTCCCGCTCCGACGAGGCCGCGACCCCGTCGGCCCCATCGGCACGACCGGAGGGGACCGGGTAGCGCACGGTGACGTCCTCGAGGTCGAGGACCTTCTTGCCCAGGCGGGCGGTGGCCATGGCGGTCAGGGCCACGGTGTCGCGCGGAGGCGGTACGTCGGCGATGAGGGCCTCGGCGGCCTCGATACGGAAGCGGGGCTTGGAGGTGCGGGCCGGGGCGCCGCGGCGCAGCCAGGCGAGCTCCTTGCGCAGGAGGTTCTCTCGCTTGACGGCGGCCACGGCTGCCTGACGAGCGCGCTCAGCCCGGGCCAGGACGTAGGCGGCGTACCCGCCGTCGTAGGTCTCGATGCGGCCGGCCACCTGGGGGCGCCCGCCGCCGGGGTCGACACCGGGAACGACCTCCCACACATTGGTGCAGATGGCGTCCAGGAACCAGCGGTCGTGGGTGACCGTAACCAGGGCACCAGAGCCTCGGCCGCCGGAGCCGGAGAAGCGGGCCTGGAGGTGGCGGGCCAACCAGTCGACGCCCTCGACGTCGAGGTGGTTGGTGGGCTCGTCAAGGATGACGACGTCGGCACGGCAGGTAAGGACCGCTGCCAGGGCGACGCGGCGGCGCTGACCGCCGGAGAGGGTGGCGACATCCGCATCGAGGTCGAGGTCGGCGATGAGCCCGGCGTGGATGTCGCGCACCGACGGATCGGAGGCCCATTCGTGCTCGGGGACCTCACCGTGGATCGCGGTGCGCACGGTAGCGCCCGGCGGCAGGTCGTCGGACTGGTTGAGAACGGCCACGCTCACGCCGCCGGTGCGGGTGACGCGGCCGCCGTCGGGCTCCCGCTGGCCGGCCAGCGCCGCCAGGAAGGTGGACTTGCCGGCGCCGTTGGGGCCGAGGACCCCCACCCGGGTGCCGTCCTCGATCCCCAGAGTGACATCATCTAGGAGCAGGCGGGAGCCCACGGTCAGGCGCAGGTTCTCCACGCCGAGCAGGTGCGCCATCAGCCCACCACCCGGGCACCGGACACGGGGGCGTCGGCACGCAGGACACCGGCGACCAGGCCCGAGGCCTTCAACGCGCGTGAGACGCGCTGGGCGCTGCCGGGGTCCTCGACCAGAGCGGCGATGGTGGGGCCGGAGCCGGAGACGATGGCGCGCAGGGCCCCCGCATACTCGGCCACGGCGATGACCTCGGCCAGCTCCGGGCGCAGGTCGAGGGCGGCGGCCTGAAGGTCATTGTCAAGGGAGTCCGCCAGAGCACGGGCGTCGCCGGCGCGCAGGGCCGCGGTGAGGGCCTCGGGCACGTCGCGCATCGCGGGTTGACCAGCACCGGTCAGCTCGTCGAAGCGGCGGAAGACCGCCGGCGTGGACAGCCCATCCTCGGCCAGGGCGAAGACCCAGTGGTAGGAGCCTCGGGTCATGATCGGGGTGACGAGGTCGCCGCGGCCGCTTCCGACGGCAGTGGCCCCGGTCAGGGGGAAGGGCACGTCGGCCCCGAGGCGGGCGGCCAGGGCGGAGAGCTCGGGCAGAGGGAGTCCCGTGCCCCACAGGGCGTTGCAGGCCACGAGGGCGGCGGCGGCGTCGGCCGATCCCCCGGCCATGCCGCCGGCGACGGGAACGCGCTTGCGCAGGAGGAGGTCGACGCCCTCTCCCACACCGGTGGCCTCGGCCAGGAGCATCGCGGCCTGCACGGCCAGGTTGGAGGCATCGGTGGGGACGTCGGCATCGGGCTCCTCGAGGGTGAGGGTGACGGTGCCGTGGTCCTGGGCCGACTGGCGGCGGGCGGTGACGGTCTCGATGAGACGGACCGCCTGGAAGACCGTGGTGAGCGGGTGGTAACCGTCGGGGCCGGGGGCGCCGACGGACAGGAAGAGGTTGACCTTGCCCGGGGCCTCGACCCGCACGGAGCTGGCCGAGCCGCTGCGGGGCGAGGCCGACGACGAGTCGCAAGAGGGACCGGTGGGACCGCTGGGAACGGCGCGCAGATGGCTCATGACTGCTCCTGTGAGGTGAAGGAAGGCGTGGACGCGGCGGCGCCATCGGCAGCGGCGGGGTACAGCGCCTCGGCCAGAGCGGCAAAGGCGGCGACGTCGAGGGTCTCGCCGCGCCGTGCCGGGTCGATGCCGGCGGCGCGCAGGGCGGTCTCGGCGGCGTCGGCTCCTCCGGCGAGCTTCGCCAGGGCCTTGCGCAGGGTCTTACGGCGCTGGGCGAAGGCGGCGTCGACGACGGCGAAGACCTGCTCGCGGGTGGCGCGCGTGACCGGGGGGCGGCGTCGGACGAGCTCGACGAGGGCCGAGTCGACGTTGGGAACGGGCCAGAAGACGTGCCGGGAGATGGTCAGGGTGCGGCGGACGGCGGCATACCAGGCGGCCTTGACGCTGGGGACGCCGTAGGTGCGCGAGCCGGGCTCGGCGGCGAGACGGTCGGCGACCTCGGCCTGGACCATGACGGTGATGGTCTCCAGGCTGGGCAGCGCCTCCAGGACGGTGAGCAGGACGGGGACGGCCACGTTGTAGGGAAGGTTCGCCACGAGGCGGGTGGGCGGCTGCGCCCCGGCCTCCCCCAGCGGCTCGGGCCCGGTGATGCTCAGCGCATCGGCCTCGATGACGCTGAGGCGACCGGCGGCCTGAGGCATGCGGTCGGCAACAGTGACAGGCAGGGCCCGGGCCAGGAGGGGATCGATCTCGACGGCGATAACGCGCGCCCCGGTCTCCAGGAGTGCCAGGGTCAGGGAGCCCAGCCCCGGCCCGATCTCCAGGATCGTGTCATCGTGATGCACGCCCGCGCTCTTCACGATGCGGCGCACGGTGCCGGCGTCGTGGACGAAGTTCTGCCCCAGGGTCTTGGTGGGGCGGATCCCCAGCGCCTGGCACAGGCCCCGGACCTCGGTGGGCCCTAGGAGACCGGAGGCTCGCGAGCCGGGTGCGGCGGGGCCCTGAGAATCGTGAGGATCCTTGCGGGAGCGGCCCGCACAGGCGGGGTCGGATGAGACCTCCGAGGCGGTCTCGCGGGTTCCTGCAGGGTCAGGCCCACCCATACGGGCGGATCCTGCCGGGGGCACCTGCGCATCGGGTACCGGCAACGTCATGGGGACACAGTAACCGGCGTCGGATGGTTGTCACTATGAGGTATCTGGGAACACGCCGCATGCTCCCTGCATGGACGGTCGCGTCCCTCGGGTCGCGCGGGCCGCTCCGGTGCCTCAGCGCAGGCCGAGCTTGTCCGCGCAACCGGGCCACTGGCCCCAGCCGGACTGAGCCTGAAGCTTCTTGGCCATGGCGGTCTGGGTCGCGGCATCGGCCTCGTGCGGGTAACCGGTTCCGCCCAGGGCCTGCCAGGTCTCCAGGGTGAACTGGTACATGCCGTAGAAGCCATTGCCGGTATTGGTCTGAGGGTTACCACCGGACTCGCACTGGGCGAGCTTGGCCCACACATCGTCACCGACCTCACCGCCGGTCGCGCCGGCGCTGCCGCCGGATGCCGAACCGCCAGAGCCTGCAGAACCTCCAGAGCTGCCAGAGCCGCCAGAACCGCCAGAACTGCCGGAGGAGCCCGACGACGCCGAGGGCGCGGGGGTCTGCTCCTGGGACTGCGGCTGCTCCTGCTTCTTGGCGGCGCCGGTACCCACGAGGACAACCTCATCCACCTTCTGGGTGACGACGACCTGCGCGATCGGAGTGCGGGAGACCTCCTTGCCGCCCACGGTGGTGATCTCGTAGGTGGTGCGCACGACGCCGTCGACACCCGGCGTGGCGACCTTGGTCTCACCCTGAGGCAGGTCACCGCTCTCCTGCTGGACGGTGCCGTGGGGATCGGTGGCATCAACCGTCTCCGTGGTCACCTTCTGGGCACTCGGCGTGGCCGAGACCCCACTGCGCCCGCCCTCGGCGCCGAGAATGTCGGCATGCCGGTTCGCCGCGTCGGAGGACGAACCGTTCTGGCCGACTCGCACGGCGGCGTAGGCACCTCCTGAGACCGCCACCGACAGGGCCAGGGCCGCCAGACCGGCGCGCAGCGCCATGGTGCGTGTGCTTCGGCGTTCCTGGGCCACCTCCTGCTCCTGCGAGGCCGGGGCGTCCGGGTCCTCCGGCAGGGCATGGGCGTGGCGATGGGGGGTGGGAGTCACGGGGAGACGTCCTTCCAATCGACGACGAGCGTCACGGTAACGGAACGACGAAGGTCCTGACAATAAGGCACCTCACCCCGATGTGAGTCGCCTCTCACTCAACACACGCCCGGCGGCGCCCACTCCGCGAGGAAGGGGGCGCCGCCGTGATGCGAGATGCCTGTGAACCCAAGCGGGTCCGGTCGGCTCAGTACCAGCCGACGGACTCGGAGTGGGCCCAGGCGGAGCAAGGAGTGCCGTAACGGCCGGAGATGTAGTTCAGGCCCCAGGTGATCTGGGTGCTGGGGTTGGTCTCCCAGTCGCTGGCCACCTCGCTCATCTTGGAGCCGGGCAGCGCCTGGGGAATGCCGTAGGCGCCCGAGGAGGCGTTCTCGGCCTGGTAGTTCCAGCTGGACTCACGGTTCCACAGGTTCTCCAGGCAGGAGAACTCGGAGTCCCCCCAGCCACGGCCGGCCATCATGGACCGGGCGATGGCCTTGGCGCTCTCAGGGTCGGTCCCCGCGCCGGGGTCGGCAGCCGGGGCGGGCGTGGAGGGGGCGGCATTCCCCTGAGCGCCCTGGGCACCCTGAGCGTCCTGTGCGGCGGAGTCGCCGGAGGGCTGCTGCTGGGCGGCCGCAGCGTCCTGCTGCGCCTGTTGAGCCCCAGTGCCGACGAGGACGACCTCATCCACCTTCTGAGTGACGACGACCTGCGCAACCGGGGTGCGGGAGATCTCCTTGCCGTCCTGGGTGGTGATCTCGTAGGTGGTACGCACGAGCCCGTCGACGCCGGCGGTCTCGACCTTGGTCTCACCCTTGGGCAGGGCGTCGCTCTCCTTCTGGACCGTGCCGTGAACCTGCGGCTCATCGACGGTGGTGGTGGAGATCTCCGCGCTGGCGATCTTGCCGGCCTCCTGCTGCTTCTCAGAAGCCTCAGTGGCCTTCGACTTCCCGTCGGCCTCACCGCCGATCAGCCCGAAGGAGCCGCCCGAGGAGGAATGCCCCTCGTCACCACCGGCGGAGATGGCCGCGTAGGCGGCTCCGGAGACGGCCAGAGAGAAGGCGGCTGCGGCGCCCCCTGCCTTGAAGAGCATGGGGGTCAGAGCGGTCTTGGCGGGGCCTTCGGCGCGTCGACGGCCGTGAGCACCGGGAGCGGTCCGCTTCTTGGCGGCCATGGATCCAAGGCCGGCGAGTGTAGTACTCAGGGAGCTGGTCTGGGAGTGACGACCCACGATAGAACTTCCTTCGTTTGACGACTGCATGTCACCGTAACCGATGACCAAGGGGCGTGCCAATGCGCCTGCTCACACCCCGAGGGCTTGTGACCGAACCGTGCGAGCACCCCCTGATTCCTCGCTGCTTTCCGCCTGAGACCAGTCTGAGAGAACGGTGGTAGCCTGGGAGTGATTCGTCCGGACATATTCCACCCTATGACGACTGCGCGCACCCCTTTGCCAGGCTCCGATCCGCTCACGACCCGCACCCCGCAGGACATCAGGGGTGAGGCTCGTCCTACCAGGCCCCGTAGACGGTCTCGGTGGTGGCCTGCAGGCGACGGCAGAGCAGCTCCTCGCTCAGCCCCCGCTGCTCGGCCAGGAAACGGACCGTATCCCCCATGAGGTAGGAGGCGTTGGGCCGGCCGCGCCAGCGCTTGGGAGGAAGGTAGGGCGCGTCAGTCTCCACCAGGAGGAGCTCATCGGGCAGGAAGGCGACGGCCTCGCGAAGGGGCCCGTTGGCCGGATAGGTGAGCGGGCCCGCGATCGAGGCGTACCAGCCGCGCTCGGCGCAGACGGCGGCCAGATCCAGGCCGCCGGAGAAGCAGTGGAACACGGTGCGCTCGGGGGCGCCGTCGGCCTCCAGCACCTCCACGCAGGCGGCGTGCGCGTCGCGGTCGTGGATCTGCAGGGGCAGGTCGAGGTCCTTGGCCAGGGCGATGTGCGCTCGGAAGGCCTCACGCTGAGCGGCAGCACCCTTTTCACCGGTGCGGAAGAAATCCAGTCCGCTCTCTCCGACGGCGACGACGACGTCGGCGTTCGCCCTGAGCGTCTCCTCCAGGCGGGTGATCACGGACTCGATCGGCTCGGTGTGGTGCTCCTGCGCACGAGGAGCGAGCCCGTCAGGGCCGGTCTCGCGCACCCCGGCGTGGAGGACGGCCTCATTGGGATGCACGGCCAGGGCCACGCGCACGCCCGGCAGGTCTCGGGCCAGGACCAGGCTCTCCTCCCAGGTGGTGACCTCGCAGGCGGAGGTCACCACGCGGGTCACGCCGACAGCGGCGGCGCGCTCAACCAGCTCGGCGGCACTCAGCGGAGCCTCGGACCCGGGCCCGCCGGTGTCCGCCGCGACCGGCAGGTGCGTGTGGTTGTCGGTGACCGGAGCCGCCAGGGGGGCGACGGCGTCGGCCAGCGGCCATGAGCGGTCGCGCTTCCTGGGGCTCATAGGAGCTCAGGCGCCGGTGACGTCGTCGGGCACGGAGCCGGCATAGCGGGCCAGCTCGGCCTCGATGATCGACTCATCCAGCTTGGTGAACACAGGAGTCGGCTTGGCCACGGGGGTACCGACGGTGACCGGGTGACGCTCCCAGGTGGGGGCGTCCTGGTAGTCGCCGGTGATGATCGGGTAGCCGGTGCGCCCGTCGAAGGCCTCGGGCAGACGTTCGGGGTCGAGCTCGTCGACCTCCTCGATGCGGGGCATCGGGGCGATCCGGCCGTTTCCACCCAGGACCCGGTCGACGTCGTTGGCGGCGTGCGGCAGGAAGGGCGAGAGCATGAGATTGAGATCGGTGACCACCTGGGCCAGCGTGTGCAGGACCGTGGCCAGACGGGCCTGGGTCTCCGGGTCGTCGCCCTTGAGCTTGAAGGGCTGGGTGTCGGCGACGTACTTGTTGGCCTCGCCGACCAGCCGCATCGCCTCCCCCAGGGCCGCTTTCTGACGGTGCTGGGCGATCAGGTCGCCCACGGAGGCGAAGCCGGCCTCGACGGCGTCGAGCAGGGCCCGGTCGA
>ERZ772766.1623-NODE-1623-length-11865-cov-9.145385_pt1 | contig 11865 bp, 9 predicted proteins | sample MGYA00511379_ERZ772766 | MGnify/ENA primary metagenome ERZ772766 (study PRJEB29015, sample SAMEA2737895) | human oral metagenome | biome: human oral; feature: human-associated habitat; material: dental | place: China | collected 2116 ...
TAACCCAACCCGAAGGACACAAAACGATTACACCACTCCACAGGACTTGACCCCTCCGGCGCCCGAAACACCAGCGGCGCCACACAGCAACACTCCCAAAAGTCATATGAGAAATATGAGAGCTTCATAGGTTCTTCACAGGGTCGCGTGGGGAAATTGGTGCATCGACAAAAGGAGACACCAATGACCGCCCTGATTCTGATCGCCATTGACCTGGTTGCCATGGCCGCCCTCGTGTTCGGCCTCTACTTCCCACGGCACCGCCGTGCCGACCTGGTCGCAGCGTTCCTCGGTGTGAATGTCGGCGTCCTCGCCGTCACGATCATCCTCGCGAACTCGACCGTGAGCGTGGGCCTTGGCCTCGGCCTTTTCGGTGTTCTCTCGATCATCCGACTGCGTTCGGATCAGATCTCGCAGACGGAGATCGCCTACTACTTCGCGTCGCTGGCGCTCGGCCTGCTGACAGGCATGTCTTCGGCGGTGACCCTGCTGCTGGGCGGCCTCATCGCCCTGATCCTCGTGGCGCTGGCCTTCGGTGACTCGAAGCTGGTCTTCGGCCGCTACACCTCGCAGACTGTCCAACTGGATCGCGCGATCGCTGACCCCGCCGAGCTGAAGGTCGCCCTGGAGCAGCGCCTGGGCGCGTCCGTCGCGTCGGTGAATGTCGTCAAGCTTGACCTCGTGAACGACCTGACTCTCGTGGACGTTCGCTCGAAGGTCGCCTGACCCGCCGGCCTGAAACGCCGGTCTCGCCGACCCGCCAGCAGACACCGCCATCCAGCAGCCAAGCTCTACGAAGGACATGACTCATGAACGCCACCCTGAACTCGATTCTCGCCGACCTCGACGCGATCGGCCTCGATGAACTGAATAAGCGCGCGGCGATGCTGACCCGAGTGGACCGCAAGTATGCGCTGGACGGGGCCACGGCCTCGGCGATTCTGAGCCGCCTCCCTGAGGATACGAAGGTCCTGCAGATCGACGGCCAGGTGTCCCAGGGCTACGCGTCCACCTACTACGACACGCCTGACATGGTTTCGTACCTGCTGACCGCGCTCAAGCGCCGCCGCCGCTTCAAGGTCCGCACCCGCTCCTACCTCTCGTCCGGCGCGTCCTTCCTGGAGGTGAAGACCCGCGGCCCGCGCGGTGTGACCGTCAAGAAGCGCATGCCGATATCTTGGGACGAGGCCGGGGCTCCTCTCGCGGGTGAGCGCCGCGCGTGGGTGGCCGGGAAGGTCGAGAAGACGGGGTACGGTCACCTGCTGCCTGCCCTTGAGCCGGTGCTGACCGGATCGTACGAGCGAAACACTCTGCTCCTGCCTGGTGGCGAGGGGCGCGCGACCGTAGACACGAAGCTGACGTGGCGCTCGCTGCGCACGGACGGCACTGAGGTTGCCCGCCCCGACCTGGTCATCATCGAAACGAAGTCGGGCGCGACCCCTTCGATCGTCGACCACCTCCTGTGGGAGGGCGGAGTGCGACCCGTGACAATCTCCAAGTACGGGACCGCGATGGCCGCCATGCACCACCTGCCCGCGAACAAGTGGCACCGCACGCTGGACCGGTACTTTCACGAATACGTGGAGGTCCCCGAGCTGAGCCGCGAGGCGCCCCTGACGATAGCGGCCTGACGGGCGTCATGCAGATGGCCATCGGGCTGCTGGCTGTCAAGCAGGCGGCCACCATGCGCAGGCGGACACCACGCGCGGACGACGCCACGCGCAGGCGGACACCACGCGCAGGCGACCACCATGCGCGGACGACGCCACGCCGCTCCTCCGGTTTTGCCACATCGGCCCTCACGGTTTCGAACGCGCGCAAAACGCAAGCGCCAAGCATATGAAACATAAGCCTAAATTGCATGAAAGAGATGAATCAATGAAAGCCCTGAAGAAGATCATGACCCCCGCCCGGACGATCGGCGCGATCGCCCTCGTCGGAACGCTGGCGCTGGGCGCCTGCGGCGCCTCGGGCGTGACCTCCTCCGGCTCCACCGCGACGAGCGCGACCGCTGTCGTCGCGGCCTCCGGAACCAACGGCGACACGACCGCGCCGCCCACCGCGGCCGATGCCCTGGCCTCGAACGCGAAGGCCTCCTACGTGAAGGACGGCGACTGGAAGGCCTCGGACGCTGTCGACGTGACGCTGAGCGGAACGACCGCGACCTCCTCGTCCGACGCCGTGAGCGTGAGCGACGGCGTGCTGACCATCTCCAAGGCCGGCGTCTACAAGCTCAGCGGATCCTTCACTGGCAAGGTCGTCGTGGCCGCAGGAGCTGAGGACCAGGTCGTCCTGATCCTCGACAATGCGACCATCACCTCGCCTGCGGGCGCCGCGATCGAGGCGACCAGCGGCGACGACCTCGTCCTGTCCCTCGAGGGCACGTCGACGATCACCGACGGCACTTACACCGGCACCGAGGACGCGAACGCCGCGATCTACGCCGACATGGACCTGACGATCACCGGCTCGGGCACGCTCACCGTGACCTCCGGCGCCTCGGACGCGATCACCTCCAAGGACGACCTGTACGTCCTGAGCGGCACGATCAACGCCACCGCCTCGGATGATGGCCTGCGCGGCAAGGACTCCCTGACGATTGCCGGCGGCACCGTCACCGTGAACTCCGGCGGCGACGCCCTCAAGTCCGACCAGGACAACGACGAAACCAAGGGCTACGTGTCCATCGTGGACGGCACCGTCGCCCTGACCTCGGGCGGCGACGGCATCGACGCGTACACCGACGCGATCGTCACCGGCGGCACCCTGTCGATCACCTCGGGCGGCGGCGCCTCGGCCGGCAAGCCCTCCACGGGCTCGGCCAAGGGCATCAAGGCTCAGACCTACATCATCGTCGACGGCGGAGTGACCACCATCGACGCCGGGGATGACGCCATCCACTCGGGCGGCGCCCTGCGCCTGAGCTCCGGCACGATCAGTGCCGCCTCCGGCGACGACGGCGTGCACACCGAGGTCGCGGCCGTCCTGGACGGCGCAACCGTGACCGTCACGCAGTCGAACGAGGCCCTCGAGGGCGGCCTCATCACGATCTCCGACGGCACCGTCGACCTGACCTCGAACGACGACGGCATCAACGCCTCGGGCTCGATCACCGTCGAGGCTGGCCTGGCCGCCGCCGCCGAGTCCAGCTCGGATTCGACCACCACCGATACCACCACGACCACCCAGCAGATGGGCCCCGGAGGCATGGCTGACGGCGGCGGCTCGATGGAGGACACCGGCGAGCAGCTCACCATCACCGGCGGCACCGTGACCGTCAACGCGAACGGCGACGGCCTCGATTCCAACGGCTCGCTGACCATCAGCGGCGGAACGACGACCGTCTACGGCCCGGCGTCCGGCGCGAACGGTGCCCTGGACAGCAACGGTGCCATGAGCATCACGGGCGGCACGGTCATCGCCTTCGCCACCAACGAGATGGTGGAGACCCCGACCACGACCGACGGCCAGGGCTGGGTCTCCGCCTCGGCGACCGGCTCCGCTGGATCCACGGTGACGATCACCGACTCCTCCGGCTCCGTCCTGGGCACCTACACCTCGCTGAAGGCCTTCGGTAACGTCATCTACTCGACCTCCGGCATGACCAACGGCTCCACCTACACGGTGAGCGTCGACGGCACTGCCACCGAGGCGACCGCCGGCCAGGGCGGCGGCATGGGGATGGGCCCCGGTGGCCAGGGCGGACAGCCCCCGGTCAGCGGTCCGGGACAGGGTGGCCAGCCGCCGACTGGCGGTCAGCCCCCGGCGGGCGGTCCGGGTCAGGGCGGTCAGCCCCCGGCCGCTCCCCAGGGCTGAGGCCTCCCACATAGTGCGCCCCGCGTGATTGTCGACACGCGGGGCGCACGCATGCCTCCACCGCGTCTGTATTCGCCGAGGCCTCGGCCGGTATCTCACGCCCGCACCCTCGCTCGCCACCCCCGGGATCAGCGCAACTAAACTGGAACAGGAGGACGAGGCCCCGGCCTCGTCAATAAGAACGAAAGGACCTCACATGCTCCCCTCCGAGAAGCTCGCCGAACTCGGCCTCGAACTGCCCGCCGTCGCCACCCCCGTCGCCGCGTACGTGCCGGCCGTCATCGACCGTGGCGTCGTGCGTACCTCCGGCCAGATCCCCGTCGTGAACGGCGAGCCCGTGTGCATCGGCGCGGTCGGCGAGGACGGCGCGGACCCCGAGGACGCCAAGGACGCCGCGCGCGTGTGCGCCCTCAACGCCCTGGCCGCAGCCGCCGCAGCAGCGGGCGGCATCGACAACCTCGCGGGCGTCGTGAAGGTCGTGGGATTCGTGTCCTCGCGCCCCGACTTCTACGGCCAGGCCGGCGTCATCAACGGCGCCTCCGAGCTGTTCGGCGAGATCTTCGGCAGCCAGCACGCGCGCAGCGCCGTCGGCGTCGCCGCGCTGCCCCTCAACGTGAGCGTCGAGGTCGAGGCTGAGTTCCTCATCAAGTGAACGCGCGGGCGCGGCTGAGGCGTGCCTACACTGGGTGAGGTATGCCGAAATGGCCTTTCGGGCCGACAGATAAGGAAAAGACATGACTGACCGTCAGATGTTCAAGCTGGTCGACGCCAACACCGTCCCCTCCGAGGACGGCAGCTGCGGGTGCGGCTGCGGCGGCGAGGGTAAGAAGGAGCGCGCTGCCGCTGAGCAGGCTCCGGCTCCCGCCGAGCAGGCTCCTGACCAGCGTGGTGGAGGCTGCGGCTGCGGTGGACAGGGCCACGGCCATGGCGGTGGCCACGGGCATGGCGCGCAGGCCGCCGAAGCCCCCGCCGAGCGCCCCCACGAGATGGCTGCCGAGCCCATGACCTCCACCGCTGGCGGCTGCGGCTGCGGCGGACACGGAGGAGGCCACGGGCATGCTCACGGCAAGGCCCACGCGGCTGGTGCCGGTGTCATCCACCGTCCCGGCGCGGACGAGCTGGTCATCCACTCGATTCCCCGCGTCGTACGCCACGCGGTCCTTTTCGCCGCGGTCGACAACCTGCCCGTCGGCGAGAACATCCAGATCTGCGCGCCCCACCAGCCCGAGCCGCTGTTTGCGCACCTTCAGGACTCCGAGCAGCACTACCGCGTCGAGACCCTCGAGGCCGGTCCCGTGGATTGGCGCTACCGCATCACGCGTCTCGGCTGATCGCCCTCCCCTCAACGAGGCCGTGGCCCACTCCCGCTTCCCCGCGGGCCGGCCACGGCCTCGCCGAATGTGCGCAAACGCGGCGTCCCAATGCCTCGTGCACGCTGACATGCGCGAATGTGCTCCCGTTCGGGTGTCCATTCGCGTGCCTGGGAGCGCCCGAGCCGGTACCGTTGATGCATGAGCTTCTTTGACATGACTTCTGACGCCGACGTTGAGGACGACCTGGATCGCGTTGAGACCGACATGGTCGTGGACTGCGACATTGAGGCCGCGTGGGCGCTCGTGTCGGAGCCGGGCTGGTGGGTCAATGACGGCCCGCTGGGTGACCACGAGGTGAGCCTCGGGGATGACGGAATTTATCGCGTGAGCGACCCGGACGCCGGCGACTGGCTGATCGAAAAGGCCGACGAGGATCCGATGGATGTCGTCGCCTTCCGCTGGTACCCGCTGGCCGACGACGAGCTGCCCGACGAGTACGCGACCCGCATTGAGGTCTCCCTGTCCGAGGAGCGCGGCGGCGTCGCCATCCACGTGGAGGAGTCGGGTCTGGCGTCGGTCTCCGACGACGAGGCCGAGGCCCGCCAGGCGTACGAGGACGCGATCGGCATGTGGGAACAGGTCCTGGCCGCGGCGAAGACCCACCTCGAGGGCCGCTGAGCGTCTAGGCTTGCGAGCTCCCGGCACCTGCTGGTGTCGGCGGAGTGCCGTCCTTTCGACGTCAGGGTCGTTGGCTGCGGAGGGTTGTCGTCGTTTCGGCATCTGCTGGTGTCGTCGAGGTTCCGTCGTTGCGGCATTCCGCCGCGAGTGACTCGTAGTTAGCGTGTTGCCAGACTTTGCACCCCCGCGGCCTCACGCCCGCAGGGGTTGTTTGTTGGCGGTGCGGTTCACGGATGGTGAGCTGAGTGTCCGTCCGGGTGTGTCTCCCAAATTTCGCACGTAATTCCCCGTGGGTACTTCAACTTTTTGAGTCAGAACGTTGAAATTCTGCGGTTTCTGGGGTGTTGTTGCGTGTGGCCGTCAGGGAATTACGTGCGGAATTGGTGAGTGTGGGGACGGTGGCGCGGTGTTGGCTGCGGGCCGCCGGACGTTCGCCGCGGTGGGGCTTGTGCGCGTGGGTGCTGCACCCGATCCGTAGGCAGTGCACCCGTTCTGATCGGGTGCAGCGTCCCGTAAGAGGTGTAATGCCCGGTGTGGGAGTTGCTGTGTGAACCATGGTGGAGCTTGTGACTCCGAAGCGTTGCACTAGTTGAAGGAGCAATGCACTAGATGGGGGAGCATTGCACTGGATAGTAGCTAGTGCAATGCCCTGCTAAGTAGTGCAATGCTGGCGAAAGTAGTGCAATGCCTCCCGGTGCCGAATGATGGGGAGCTGTATTGACGTGGGCGGGGAGCGGGCGTCAGCGCTCCCAAATTTCGCATGCAATTCCCCTGTGTGTACTTCAACTTTTGAAGTCAGAACGTTGAAATCATGCGGTTTTTGAGGTGGTGCTGTGTGTGGCCGTCGGGGAATTGCATGCGAAATTGATGGGGCCGCCGTGTTTACTCCACTGTGTGAGTGGGCAAGCATTGCACTAGTTGAAGGAGCAAAACACTAGATGGGCAAGCATTGCACTGGATAGTAGCTAGTGCAATGCCTGGCTAACTAGTGCATTACATGCGCAAGTAGTGCAACGCCTCCCGGCGCGCGCCGACTGCGTCGTGAGCTGCGCTTTACCGTTCCGAGGCCTCTTGTTCTGCTGCCACATGATCGGTGGCCTCACGCTCAGCGGCCTCACGCTCCGCCTCGCGGACTGCCTTCTTGGCGCGGGCGCGGGCCTCGACCTCTTCGGGGGTGAGTGGGCCCTGCGTCGAACCGTCGCTGCCGTCGGTGCGCTCCCACGAAATGGCGAGGCTGTCGCGCGCGCCGAAGCGCGCCAGGTGGATGCCGACGATGAATTCGAGGCCATCAGCGTGCTCGGGCTCCGTGCGCAACTCAAGCCTCAGATTAGATGCCGACGCGACGACGTCGAAGCGCCCCAGGACCGGACCCTCGCGGTCGAACAGTAGGTATCCGCTGCTCGCTTCCTCGTCCCAGAAGCCGGTGATCTTGTGTCCCATGTGGCTGACGAGCTGCTTGCCGTAGCGCGCCGCCCGCTCGGTCGGGATCGTGGCCACGGAGATCAGGGGGAACGAGGTCTCGCCCGTCGAACGCGTCGAAGTCTGCGTCATAAGGCAAACCTAACTTGAATGCGGCCCTTCTGCCATGTGGGGATCTAGATTCGGTCATGAGCGTGCCCGTGCGGTAGCGTTGGAGAGTCAAGCGCTTCGCGAGAGCGCGCAAAGACCGCGCAAAACGTCCCAGGTGGGGCGGGAGCAGGCAGAAGGAACAACGATGACAGTCGAGAACATCGAACACGGCGAGCCGCGCCAGGGCGGCGAAAAGCTTCAGCGCACGCTGAAAAACCGCCACATTCAGCTGATTGCCATTGGCGGCGCGATCGGCACGGGCCTGTTCATGGGCTCGGGTAAGACGATTTCCGTCGCGGGCCCCTCGATCCTGCTGGTCTACATGATCATTGGCGCGGTGCTCTTCCTGTTCATGCGCACCCTGGGTGAGCTGCTGCTCTCCGACCACAAGTACGCGACCTTCGCGGACATTGCGCGCGATCTGATCGGCCCGTGGGCTGGCTTCGTGACCGGGTGGACCTATTGGGCGTGCTGGGTGGTCACCGGCGTCGCGGACATGATTGCGATTACCGGCTACACGCACTTCTGGTGGCCGGACTTGCCTGCGTGGGTTCCCATTGGCGCGACGACCCTGCTGCTCTTCGCCCTGAATGCGATGACGGTCAAGGCCTTCGGCGAGACGGAGTTCTGGTTCGCCCTCATTAAGATCGTCGCGATCATTGCGCTGGTCATCGTCGGTTTCGCCATGGTTGCGATGGGCACCGTCGATACAGAGGGGACTGCGGCCGCGGTCTCCAACCTCTGGAGCCATGGCGGCTTCTTCCCGACCGGATTCACCGGCTTCCTCGGCGGCTTCCAGATCGCTCTCTTCGCCTTCATCGGAATCGAGATGGTGGGTACGACCGTCGCTGAGACCGACGACCCGGACAACACCCTCCCGAAGGCCGTTAACTCCATCCCCGTTCGCATCATGCTCTTCTACGTGGCGGCGCTCGCGGCCATCATGATGGTGACCCCGTGGGATCAGGTGAGCCCCGAGAAATCACCCTTCGTCACGATGTTTTCGCTGACCGGCCTGGGCGCAGCGGCGACGATCGTGAACCTGGTGGTTCTCTCCTCGGCGGCCTCAAGCGCGAACTCGGGCATCTACTCGACGTCGCGCATGCTCTACGGCCTGGCCCGTCAGGAGCAGGCACCCAGCATCTTCGCGCGCCTCTCCAAGCACCACGTGCCCCTCAACGCCCTGTTCCTGTCGTGCGTGTGCCTGCTGTCGGGCATCGTCATCATGGGCATGGGTGGCTCGATTTCCGCGGCGTTCACGCTGGTGACCTCGGTGTCGGCCACGCTGTTCATGGGTGTGTGGGTCGTCATCGTCGTGTCCTACCTGGTCTACCTGCGCAAGCGCCCGCAGCTGCACACGGCCTCCACGTTCAAGGCCCCCGGTGGCGCGTTGGGCGCGTGGGTGGTCCTGGCCTTCATGGGGGCCATGGGCGTCATCCTGGCCATGTGGGACGATACCCGCCCCGGCCTCGTCTACTCGCTGGCGTGGATCGTGTTCATCGTGGGTGCGGCCTTCGTGAATCGCCACTTCCTGCTGCGTCGCGCCGAGCGCGGCGTCCTGGGCGACGGTGGTACGGGCGAGGGACCTCATCAGGGCCCTCACCTGCACGAGTAGCGCGATGAATACCAAGTGACTATCCTCGCTTGAGTGCCACGGGAGCTCGACGAGAGCTGAGAGGGGGAAACCCCCGACCGTAGAACCTGATCCGGATCATACCGGCGTAGGAAGGCTCTTCCCTCGTGGCCGCCGTGCAAAACGAAGGGAGTATTTTCGCATGGCATCCACTGCTCCGTCCCTCCGCTGGAGGGTCATTGACATCGTCACCGCCGCCGTCCTGGGCGTCGCGTGCGGCCTCATTTTCGTCATTTGGAACCAGGTGGGCGGTGCCGCCTACGAGGTCCTCAAGGCCGTTGCCCCCGGCCTGGGTGGCCTCGCGACGGGCATCTGGCTGCTGGGCGGCACGCTCGGCGGCTACGTGATCCGCAAGCCCGGCGCCGCGTTCTTCGTCGAGCTCATGGCTGCGACCGTCTCCATGGCCCTGGGGTCCCAGTGGGCCGTCGAGACCATCTACTCCGGCCTCGCGCAGGGCCTTGGCGCTGAGATCGTCTTCGCCCTGGTCGCCTACCGCCGCTTCAACGCGATGATCGTGTCCGGCGCGGGCGCCGTGTCCTTCGCCTGTGAGTGGGTCCTCGAGCTCTTCCTCTCCGGCCACCTCGAAAAGGGCGTGCTCTACAACGCGATCTACCTGGTGTGCGGCGCGATCTCGGGCGCCGTCCTGGCGGGCCTGCTCGCGTGGGCGCTGACGAGCGCGCTCGCGAAGTCGGGCGCGCTCGACCGTTTTGCTTCGGGACGCGGAGCGCGTGAGCTTGTCTGATTCCCGATCCATGGACGAGGTCCACTCCGCCTCCTCGCGTCCCGCTCCCTCCCCGGATGGCCGGGTGCCGCTGGGTGAGGGGGCGGGCGCGCGCGTGTGCGCGCGCGACTGGGGATGGCGTCACGCCGGGCGCAAGAACCCCGCGCTGTCGGGCGTTGATCTCGATATCGCGCCGGGCGAGCGCGTGCTCGTGTTGGGCCCGTCCGGGTCGGGCAAGTCGACGCTCATGGGCGGCCTGGCCGGCCTGCTGGGCGGCGCCGAGGAGGGTGAGGCCACCGGCACGCTCACCGTCGATGGCGTCGCCCCGGCCGATGCCAGGGGCCGCGTGGGCCTGCTCATGCAGGATCCCGAGGCCCAGGTGGTCCTCGCCCGCGTGGGCGACGACGTGGCCTTCGGCATGGAAAACCTGGGGGTTGCGCGCGAGGAGATCTGGCCGCGCGTGGAGGAATCGCTGGCGGCCGTGGGCCTGAGCGTCCCCCTTGATCATTCGACGACGGAGCTGTCGGGCGGGCAGAAGCAGCGCCTGGCCCTCGCGTCGATTCTTGCGATGGGCCCGGGCTTGCTTCTCTTGGACGAGCCCACCGCGAACCTGGACCCGAGTGGTGTCGCCGAGGTGCGCGGCGCCGTCGAAGCCGTCGTCGAGCGCACGGGCGCGACCGTGGTCGTCGTCGAGCATCGCGTCGACGTGTGGGCCTCCCTCGTGGATCGCGTCATCGTGGTCGCGGACGGCACGGTCGCGGCCGACGGCCCGCTCGCCGAGGTGCTCGAGCAGCAGGGCGATGCCCTGCGCGAGCGAGGCATCTGGCTGCCCGGCGACGACGTCGCAGCCGAGGTCGGCCCCGCCCCCGAGGTCCCCCCGGCCTCGGCCGAAGGCCCGGAAGGGGGAGCGCGAGGCACCACCCCGATTGCCCGCGTCACCGACCTGACGATCGGCTACGACAAGAATTCCCCCGTGCGATCCGGCATCGACCTGACGATCGAGCGCGGGGTTTCCACCTGCATCGTTGGCGCTAACGGCGCCGGAAAATCGACCTTCGCGCTGACGCTGGCGGGCCTCCTGCCGCCCATCTCGGGCACGGTCGAGGTCGAGACCTCCGACGGCACGCGCGGCGACCCCCACGAGTGGAGCAGCAAGCAGCTGCTCGGCCGCATGTCGATGGTCTTCCAGGAACCCGAATACCAGTTCCTGGCCTCCACCGTCGCCGAGGAACTCGCGATCGGCCCGCGCGCAGCCGGCATGACCGACGAGGAGATCGCCCCCCTCGTTGACGAACACCTCGAGGCCCTGGGCCTGACGAAACTCGCGCGCGCCAACCCCATGACCCTGTCGGGCGGCGAGAAGCGCCGACTGTCGGTGGCGACTGCGCTCATCAGCGCCCCCGAGCTGCTCATCCTCGACGAGCCGACCTTCGGTCAGGACCGCGGCACGTGGCTGGGCCTCGTGCGCCTCCTGCGCGCCGCCCTCGAGCGCGGCGTCACCCTGGTGTCAATCACGCACGACCCCGCGTTCGTGGCCGCGATGGGCCAGCGCATCGTCGACCTCGGGCAGGTCGGGACGCGCGGCGGGGCCCCCGCTGCTCCCACGGACGAGGCCGGGGCCGCCTCCGCCGGTAACGCTCACGATGAGGGCGCGAAGCCCGTTGCCCGAGGCCTGCTCGCCCGCACGAATCCCGTCGCCCGCGTGCTCGCCCTCCTGGTCGCGACGACGCCCCTGCTGATTACGATCGACCCGGTGAGCGCGGGCGTGGCACTCGCCCTCGAGCTCGCGCTCATGCCCCTATCGGGTGTGTCCGCGCGCAGCTTCTTCCTCAAGGCGACGCCGCTGCTCGTGGCCGCTCCGCTCGGCGCGCTGTCTATGCTGCTCTACGCCTCGCCGGGCGGAACCGTGTACTGGCAGTTCGGGCCGGCAGCGATTTCGGACCACTCCATGTGGTTGGCCCTGGGTATCGGGCTGCGCATGTGTGCGATCGTCATGCCCGCAATCGCGCTGCTTGACCGCATCGATCCGACTGACATGGGCGACGGCCTCGCGCAGATCCTGCACTTGCCTGCCCGTCCCGTCCTCGCCGCGCTCGCGGGCGCGCGCATGACGTCGCTGATGGCGGCCGACTGGA
>ERZ772766.1631-NODE-1631-length-11846-cov-11.115766_pt1 | contig 11846 bp, 9 predicted proteins | sample MGYA00511379_ERZ772766 | MGnify/ENA primary metagenome ERZ772766 (study PRJEB29015, sample SAMEA2737895) | human oral metagenome | biome: human oral; feature: human-associated habitat; material: dental | place: China | collected 2116 ...
CCGCAATCCGGGTTAACCCACAGGTCAGAGATGGTTCCGTACCCAATCGCGGCACGGATCAGCTCCTCAACCTCGGCCTGCGAAGGCACACGCGGCGAGTGAATATCCCACACGCCCGGGCCCAGCCCCGAAACATAGCTCTCGGGAATATCCGCCAGCAGCTCCATATGCGAGCGCGCCGCCTCAATACTGGTCACATCCGCATTCAGGGCATTAATCGAATCAATAATCTCGTTGAACTCCGAGTAGCACAGGTGGGTGTGAACTTGAGTTTTATCCTCGACCGCACTCGTCGCCAGGCGGAACGCATTCACCGACCACTTCAGGTACGCGGGCTGCTCATCACGGCGCAGTGGCAGAAGCTCACGCAGTGCCGGTTCATCCACCTGAATAATGCGGATGCCCGCCTCTTCCAAATCGGCGATTTCGTCGGCGAGCGCCAATGCAACCTGATTCGCGGTTTCCTCGCGCGGCTGGTCATCACGCACGAACGACCAAGCCAGAATAGTCACCGGGCCGGTCAGCATGCCCTTAACGGGACGATCGGTGAGCGACTGGGCGTAGGAAATCCAGGGCACGGTCACGGCCTCGCCGCGCAGCCCTTCACCCGAGCGTTTCACATCGCCGAACAGCACCGATGGGCGGGTGCAGCGTGAACCATAGGACTGCACCCAGCCGTGCTTCGTCGTGGCGAAACCATCGAAATTCTCAGCGAAGTACTGCACCATGTCGTTACGTTCGGCCTCACCGTGCACGAGCACATCCAGGCCCAAATCTTCCTGGAGTTTAATAACGGAGGCGATCTCTTCACGCAGGAACTCGTCAAGCTGCTGCTGCGTGATTTTACCGGCACGCGCCTCTGCACGGTGGCGGCGAATATCGCCGGTCTGCGGGAACGAACCAATGGTCGTGGTCGGCAGCTTCGGCAGATTCAGATCGGCTTGGGCATCCCGGCGGATTTTCAGTTCGGGACGCTCAAAATCCTGCGGTTTCACGGATGCGGCACGCTCACGGATTGCCGCATTCTGCTTACGCGGATCCGCTGTGAAACGTGCCAGCGCTTCGTCGGCGGTCTTCAACTCTGTCTCAACCGCAGACTCACCGTCGGCAAGACCGCGGGCAAGAGTCACGATCTCGGCGACTTTCTGGTCGGCAAAAGCCAGACCGTCTACGGGCACATCGGCGGGGTCTTCAAGGTCGAGATCGTGCGGCACATGCTGCAGCGAGGTTGAGGACGCAACCGCCGCCGCACCGCCGTTAATGTTCTGGAGTGCGTGCAGGAGCGCTCGCAGGTCGGCGCGCCAAATATTGCGCCCGTTAATGGCACCTGCCACCAGGGTTACGCCGGAGTCTTTGAAGGCGGTCAGCGCCTCGGCATCGTAGAGCGTGGAAACCAGGTCGAGATGCAGCGCCTCAATACCGGTGTCTAACAGCGCGGGCAGGTTCTCGCGCAGGTTGCCGTAGGGGCTTGTCACCAGGATTGCGGGGCGGTTCGTTTCGGCTGCCAACGCGGTGTAAGTTTTACGCGCCAATTCGGCGATTTTGGCGTTGGGAATGTCGCGGTCCACGGTCAGGCCGGGTTCGTCGAGCTGCACCCACTGCACGCCGCGTGCCGCCAGCTCGGCGAGCACCTGCCGGTAGGCTTTCACGAAATCGTCCAGGCGATCCAGCGGTGTGAACCCTTCGGGCGAACCCTGTTCGGCTTTTGCCCCGAGAAGCAGGGTGAGCGGGCCGACCAGCTGCGGGCGCACCGTCACCCCATGTTCCTTGGCGACTTCAAGCTGCTCGTCAATAGCCTCAAGATTCAGCTTGATCTTGGTATCCGGACCGATCTCGGGCACCAAGTAGTGGTAGTTCGTATCGAACCATTTCGTCATCTCCAGCGGAGGCAGTGTCTCGGTGCCGCGTGCTAGAGCAAAGTATCCGGGCAGATCGAGCAGGCCGCGCGCATCCTTGGCGTCGGCAAGACGCTTGGGCACGAGGGTGAAAAGGCGCACGGCATCGAGCACCTGATCGTAGTACGAGAAAGTCGCCGGAATAGACGAATCGGTGGCGCTAAGACCGCGCTCGATCACACGGTCATAGTAGGTGCGCTGCACATCTGCGGCCGCCTGGTGCAGTTCATCCTGCGTGATTTTGCCTTTCCAGAACGCTTCCTGTGCCTTCTTCAGCTCGCGGAAACGGCCCACGCGGGGGTAACCGATGATGGTTGCTGCGGGGAATGGGGTGTGGGTCATCTTAGTTCCTTACTGTGGGAGGGTGTCAAATAAAAGGGGAGTTTAGAGGTATTGAAGATCGCTTAGTGGGAGTTTGAAACGGTTCGAGTAGCGCGGAACGTCGAGTTCTTCGAGGACGTCCAGCACAGCCTCATGCTCGTTAAATGTGAAGAAATGCAGGCCGGGGGCGCCAGCATCAAGCACCTTGCGACATTGGTCGAGTGCATGTTCCACGCCGATGCGGTGCAGCTCGCGCGGATCGCTCGCGGTTTCCAGGCGATGCGCCAGCTCGCGCGGTACTTCAAGCCCGGCAAGCTCGCACAGCTTCGTCAGCCGAGTCAGCGAGGTAACGGGCATAATACCGGGGATAATGGGCATCTCCACCCCGGCAAGGCGCGCAGCATTCACCAACCCCGAATAGCGCTCGGTCTCAAAGAAAACCTGGGTGATGGCGAAATCCGCCCCGGCACGCTGTTTTGAAAGCAGAATCTCAATGTCTTGAAGAAGCGAGGAAGACTCGGGGTGCTTATGCGGGTATGCCGCAACCCCAATCGACACCTTCCCCGCGGCAAGATGAGCGAAATCCTCACGTTCCACCCTGCGAATCAGCTCCACCAGGTAACGGGCAAAAGGCAGCTCAAGCGAGCGCGTGTTTTTGGGTGGAATATCGCCGCGTAGCGCCAAGAACCCGCGTACTCCAAGCCCCAGAATCAGACGAACCGAGCGTTCCAAATCGGCCACGGAATGCCCCACGCAGATTAGATGTGCCAGCGGATTCAGCGAGGTTTCATGTACCAGGTGATCGAGCAGAGCCAGCGTCTTTTGGCGGCGCTGCGCATCGCCCGAATAGGTGACGGAAACGTAATCCGGGTTGGTTTGCTCAAGCTCGGTAATGGTTTTGAGCAGGGAATCGCAGCTTGCGTGCGACCGTGGCGGATACAGCTCGTAAGAAAGAGCCGGGTGAACTGTCGTCATTTTCATTCCTCCGTGTTCACCCGATAGAAGCGTGCCCGAAGGTACGCCGAATCTTAGCAAGACGCGAAGGGAATTCACTTCTATCGGTTCTGGCGGGAGCACCTTGTCCGTCCACCTAACGGGTGGAGGCTGGCGAGGTTGCTGCGACGTCTAAGAGCCAGATCTCTCGGTCGCTCTGGATAGATAACGTTCCTATTCTAGGCAGGATGCGCGGTGTCAGCAAGAATATGTCAGCACATGTCGTCGAGCGGTCATAACCGCTTAATATATTGTGGGATGCGGCGAAACAATACGTCATACGGGTTCGCGGCAGTTCGGATCGGCGGATCGAACCCTCCACTTACACTTAATTTGGCCGTAAGTTCAGCCGCGAGCAGATAGCGGAATGTTATCTACTCGCGAAGAGTACAGAGGAGGTGACGCGGCGGCGAGAGGGAGAAGGCATTCTACAAGGAAAAAACCGGGTATTGTTCTGAGAAAACATGTCGTGTAAACTATGTGTAAGAGTCCCCCGACCGCCTCTACCCGTGAGTCTGCAGGTTCACAGGATATGCGCATATGTCGGGGCCCTTCTTTATCTGCTTCCGGTCTTACTCTAGGGAGTTGCAGGGTGCCGTGAACGTCATGTTGCGACCATGTACTGTCAAACACGGTAGAGTAAATGTATGGAACGCATCGAATCTCCCGCATATGCACGCCTGGGTAACTCCGGGCTGGTCGTGCCCTCTGTCGGTATCGGCTGCAACAACCTGGGACGCCCCGGCACCCCCACTCAAACTCAGGAAGGCACCAATGCCGTTATCGCCGCCGCAGTCGAGGCGGGTATCGGCTTCTTCGATATTGCCGACCTGTACGGTGCCGAACCCGGGCTGTCAGAAACCATGTTCGGTACCGCGATGCGCAAACTCAACCTCAACCGCGATGACCTGATCATCGTCACCAAATTTGGGCTTCCCACCGGTACCCTCAACGGCAACGACTGGGATGCGCGCGGCTCACGCCGATACATCATGCGTGCCGTCGAAGGTTCACTGCGCCGCCTGGGAACCGAGTACATTGACCTGTATTTCTACCACAGCCCCGACCCGAACACCCCGCTGGAAGAGACCCTGTCTGCGCTCGACACGCTCGTGACCAGCGGAAAGGTGCGTTACCTGGGGCACTCCAACTTTGCGGGGTGGCAGCTTGCCCACGCCGAGCACCTCGCCCGCGAACTCGGCACTGAGCGGTTTATCGCCGCCGAAAACCACTACAACCTGCTTGACCGCCGCGCCGAACTCGAAATTCTTCCCGCCGCCCGCCACTTCGGGCTCGGGGTGCTCCCGTATTTCCCGCTCGCTAACGGGCTTTTAACCGGAAAATACCGCCGCGACAGCATCCCTGCAGGGTCGCGCCTGTCGCATTCCAAAGCGCAGGTACTCGCGCAAGCCGACTGGGAACAACTCGATGCCTACCACGAATTTTGTGTCGATCTGGGGATCTCTGAGGTTCAAGCATCCATCTCTTGGCTTAAACAGCAGAACCCCGTTGCCAGCGTGATCGCCGGGGCAACCACCCCCGAACAAGTACACACAAACGCGCAGGCCGCAAGCGTGTGTTTCAACGATGAAGAACTGGCGCGGCTCAACGAGATTTTCCCAGCACCTGAAAGCATCGCGCTTTTCTAACAATCTCCTTCGCCACTGCAAATATAGCCAGCTGGAAATATAACTAATCGGGAATATACCCAAGCCAGCAAGCGTTTAAAGACTGTGCGGTCTCTCAATCTGTGCCGTACAAGACCCGCATGAAAGACAAAAATATCCGCATGAGCATCACCACCGAGCCGCCGAACCGCGCCAGTGCACTACCCCCGCTCGGGCAGGGCGCGCACACCCGCCGCCTAGGCGTTATCGCGCTGGTGGCAACCTTCGGCGGGCTCCTCTTTGGGTACGACACCGGCGTTATTAACGGCGCTCTCGACCCCATGAGCCGCGAACTCGGCATGGACAACACCATTCAAGGCTGGGTCACAGGCTCCCTCGCCTTCGCTGCCGCCCTCGGAGCCATGATCACCGGGCGTATCTCAGATGCCATCGGACGACGCAAAACCATCATCGGACTCTCAGTCCTCTTCATCGCGGGCGCGCTCACATGCGTCTTCACCCCTAGTATTGCTGTACTGTTGATGGGTCGTACGATGCTCGGGCTCGCCGTGGGAGGCGCATCCGCGGTCGTACCCGTATTCCTCGCCGAACTTGCACCCTACGAAATTCGCGGCTCACTCTCCGGGCGTAACGAACTCATGGTCGTCGGCGGGCAGCTCGCAGCGTTCATCATGAATGCCATCATCGGCAACCTCTGGGGCGAACACGACAGTGTATGGCGGTGGATGTTCGCCGTCTGCGCTCTGCCTGCACTCGCGCTTTTTATCGGTATGCTGCGCATGCCCGAATCCCCACGCTGGCTTATCGCGCAGGGGCGCACCGAGGATGCGCGCACCATTATGCGGCACATCCGCCCCACCGAACGTGCTGATGCCGAAATCGCGGACATCGCGCGTTCACTTGAGGAAACACGCACCCAAATCGGCGCGGGGACTAGGGGCAGCACAGGTAAAATTCTGCGTGAAAAATGGTTTGTGCGGATTCTGCTGGTCGGTATTTTGGTGGGTGCCGGGCAGCAGCTCACCGGTATTAACTCCATCATGTACTACGGCATTAAGGTGCTCAAAGAGGCCGGGTTTGACGAAGGCTCGGCGCTCATTGCGAATATCGCGCCGGGCGCTATCGCCGTGGTCGGCTCAATCTTTTCGCTGCGCATGATGGAACGCGTGAACCGCCGCACGATGGTGATTACGGGGTATTCGCTGACCGCGTTTTTCCACCTGCTGATCGGGGTAGCGTCTATGCTCCTGCCGGAGGGCAGCCCCGCGCGTCCCTATATTATTCTGGTGCTTGTGGTCGGGTTCGTGGGGTCGATGCAGACCTGCCTGAACGTTTCGACGTGGGTGCTGATGAGCGAGCTGTTCCCGCTTCGGGTGCGCGCGGTCGGCATGGGCCTTTCCGCATTTTGCGGGTGGATGATGAACGGTCTGCTTTCTCTCGTATTCCCGGTCATTCTGGGTGCACTGGGACTGACCGGATCATTCTTCGGGTTCATGGTGGTGAACGTGCTGATCGCCGTGCTCATGTGGCGTAACCTGCCCGAGACCCGCGGCAAAACCCTGGAAGACGTGGAGGCGGGCGTTATCTCGGGCGCAGCCTATCCGTTTGCGGTTACTCGGTAGACGGCATTCCTTAGCTCGCGAGCAGGTAGGATTTTGCCGAACAGGTAGGATTTTCCGACCTGCTCGTACCGAAAACCACCTGCTCACGGAAGAATAAGACCGCTGGATGCGGTTTACGGATTCTGTTGTAGAAAGTCTTCAAGAGAGATACGATAACCATCATCTTCGGCACGGGCTTTACGCAGAGCCTCAATATCAAGTAGCTCTTCGTATTCTTCTACGGGGTCTAGACCAGTCATATGTCCTACTCAAGGTGATGTTATTGATAGAGAATGCTTGTGTTAGTCTTAACATATCTTCGCAAAGTTACCTGCGTACAGTGGAAGACTCAGCAGCGGCAACTACTGAGCTTTCCTAGTAGGTAGAGCACTACTTCAGAAGCTTAATGAGGCTTGAAGCAAAGCTCATGATGTACGAGACGGCCTGAGCAGCTCCATCGGTAAGGGCAAAACTTACCAAGAGCGCTTGGGCCGTTTCTACGTAGTCGTAGAAAGACATCGTATCCCACCGCCTTTCCGCCCCGGGAATCTCCACAGGATATTCTTCGCAAAGTGGCTGTGGGATTACCCTGCAGAAAGGCACTTCTAACTTTACTGTACGCATATGTTAAATTCTGCAAACGTGCGTTATATGACCGTCTTACGGGAGTAAACCGGCGATAGCTCTAGGCTTTACAGACCCACCTAGCAAAGGCACCCCTATCCTGCGGGGGCGCGGGTTAAGTGATAGTGTCAAATATGTTATAACTATCCTTCGGTTGTGGTGCCGTCGCGCGATATTCCCGTTGCCGACTCCACGGATAGCGCACGGTCGCGCATACTTGACGGCACCCGCATACCTGTGACTTTTAGAAGGCAGAAAGTCGTGGCAGACAACGTAAAAAATGATTGGGATTTGCGCAGCGAGAAGGTTCAGAAGAACCAGGTGGCCGCTTATGACGAGATGCGCCGCCGCTGCCCTGTAGCGCACGACGAGTTCATGGGCTACTCCGTGTTCAAGAACGCCGATGTGCAGCATGTGCTCGACCATCCCGAAATTTACTCGAATGTCGTCTCGACTAGGCACATTGCCGTGCCAAACGGTATGGATGCGCCCGAACACACAACGTTCCGCGCCGTGAACGACAAATACTTCACCCCCGAGCGCCTGAAGGAGTTCGAGCCGAAAATCCGTGAGGTCGTCAAGAACCTGGTGGCTGATCTGCCGCGCGGCACCGAGGTTAATGTGATGGATGGGTTCGCGCAGGCTTATGCGATGCGCATCCAGAACGCGTTCATGGGCTGGCCCGCGAGCCTTGAGAAGCCGCTGATCGAGTGGATTGAGAAGAACCGCGAGGCTACGCTGCGCCGCGACCGTGAGCAGATCGGCAAGGTCGCCCTTGAGTTTGACACCTATATTCGTGAGCTTCTGGATGCGCGCCGCGACCAGGCCGCCGCCGGTAACCCGCAGGATGTGACCGCCGAGCTGCTGACCGACACCGTGCAGCTGCCCGGTCAGGAGCCGCGTACCATGACTGATGAAGAGATTGTGAGCCTGATTCGTAACTGGACGGTGGGGGAGCTTTCGACCGTTTCAGCGTGCGCCGGGATTATCGTGAACTTTTTGGCGCGCAACCCGCAGGAGCAAGCTCGACTTCGTGACTTACTGGGGGAGGGGCATGCGGAAATCGCCGCCGCAGTTGAGGAGATTATGCGCCTTGAAGACCCGCTGGTGACGAACCGCCGCGTGACTACCGAGGATACCGTGCTGGGTGGGCGTACTATTCCGGCTAATTCGCGGGTGACGATTAACTGGTCGAGTGCCAACCGTGACGAAGACGCGTTCGAGGATGCGCTCGCCTATAACCCGCATCGTGACCAGTCCCGCAACCTAGTATATGGCGATGGTATTCACGTGTGCCCAGGTGCGCCGCTGGCCCGCTTGGAGCTGCGCCTGCTCATGGAGGAGCTGCTGAAGGCAACCGAGAGCATTGTTCCTGGTGACGAGTCGGATGCGCCGGCCACCGAGAACGCGACCTACCCGATCTCGGGCTACTCGATGGTCCGGGTGGTGTTGGGGTAGAAAAATATGAAGGTTAGCCCGAGACCATGTGATACGGTCTCGGACTAACCTTCGGTAAAAATACTTAAATAATTACCTATATATTCTTTGATGAAGATTTTCGATATTATTAGCAGCTCAAACGATAAAAAATAGATTCCGTAAGAGTAGCCGGAGGCCACATCTTCCCATCTAGACGAGCTTTTAGGTTCTCGCAGGTTCCTGCTCCATTTACTTGCTCAAGTTCTTGTTCGCTGAGCTCTTGCAAGGTCATAGTACTTTCCTCCCGTTGATGATAACTTTTGAATCTACACACATTATATACATGATTGACTGCTTTAATGAACCTTATACATGTATATATTAGCTCATTAGGATTATTTATTCTGTCTAAAATTTATAGCTTACCTTAATTAGGTTATGAAAGATGCGTAAGGTTCTTAATGATTTTATTAATCAAATAGCTGATATGCCACGGTTTCTGTCTGAAAGTTAAATAAAAATTTCAGGTTAATCTATGTTACTGATATGCCAGTGGGGTATTTTGTAGGTGTTGCCATATGAGTGCATGCCTTATTTAAGGTTGAGATCCTCTCATCTAATACCTATTGCCCTGAAATTTTTAATAATTGAAAGGAAATTCCAGTGCACAATGATAATATCATCCTGGAGGAACTCACTGACCAAGAGCTTAATACCGTAAATGGTGCGGGTTACTGTGAGAATATGAAGGGTCGCGTTGAAGGTTCTGAGTGGCCTCCGGCTGGCCTTCTCGAAACCTTTTGGTACTACCGCAAATGCAAATAGTGTATAATAATTATTAATAATCATAGAGCATTTCTAGATATTATAAATTAAATGCCCGCTATACCTTCTTTCTGAAGGTGTAGTGGGCATTTAATTTGATAGTTTTTAAATAAAGCGTTTGTACTGTTCATGTCGAAAAGATAGTAAATATATACGGTTAAAATTTGTGTTAGGCATTTTGAAATTTGGAGATGTCTATTTTTCGAGGCTCTATACCCTCTCTAGTCGTGCGTCATTAAGGTCATCCCTAATGTTGTATCTAGCTTTTGAACGGATAATTTCACCTATTTCATAGCAATATGCCCTGCCCGGCAGATCGTGGTGATGGAACACGGACGGGTGGTACAGGTTGGCCGTCACGAGGATTTGATCTCGACTGATGGCCGATACTGGGAGTTATATTACCAGGAAGAAAAAGCAGCCGTGAGGAGTATGCATGAAAACCCTAGCCGTGATGAACGGACCTTGAAGTGGCTTTAGAGGCTGTAGCGGCGAAAAAGTTCCATCCAGTGATAGATTCGGTGTATTCCCCGGATCAGGCAGAGGAATTCCTGCGTCGTAGCTTCGGTGCAGAGCCGCGGTTTGGGAAAGTCATCATGGATATGCGCAGCGGCTCGCACGAGTAAATAACCTGAGCCGTAGAGCAACCGAAAAACGTGGATGCTGTCGCACAGGCGCGCTGCCTGGGCGACAGCATCCAAATTTTTTTGGTGCTTTCTCAAAAACCAGCGCGGCAAGTTCTCTATAAACCGCATAATATTTCACCCATAAAGTTTAAATTTCTAAGCAACAATACTCAGATTTCTCGGGAATTTTTAATGGTTTTGTTATCTTAAAAATGATACCAAACCGTTACAAAAACTTTTTCAAAATTATTTTTCTAATACAAAAACAAAAGTTACTTTAAATAATAAAATACTTTCCAGGCGCTTTATTTTCTGAGTAAACTAACCTAATCCCTTGAAATTACAGCCCAAAATCGTAATGATTACTGTTTTGAATCACGTTTAAAATGCTTGACATCAATATTATTTACCATTTTAAAGAGTGCACAATAAATTTTTGACCCCTAGAATACATCTTGAAACACGTTTATCAAGTTGTTACTGTAGAGTCACCGATTTCAATAGAGAGAAAACCGACTCTGATAAGGACCTTTGTTCCATGACCTTGCCGCATGATGAGAATAGAAGATATATCTCACCACCCCCATATGTCGTAGCCCGCGACGAAAGTTCATAGTCAATGAAGATGTGAGGCTTTTGTTGCTTGGCACCTGTAGCACACGCGGCATCCCCACATAATTTAGATGACATAGCTCTGACAGCTTGTGTCTAATAGCTATGTTTGTAGTGCTACAGAAAATAAGTAACAAATTTTACAAACTTCCTTTCCTTGAGGCGTTAGTGCGCCGTGAGGAAGGGTAGTGGGTTCCAGGTGAATACTGTGGAAAAGCAAACACCTGGAACCCAGTCAGAGAATAGTTTGATGTCTTCAGCATCAAACTAAACACCGATAATACTATTCCTGAACGGATCAGGAATATTTAAGGAGGATAACCATGGCTAAGGATATCACGCTCCTGGAAGAGATCTCGGACCTCGACCTGGACCAGGTTAACGGCAGCGGTCACGGCGGCGGCGGCTTCTCCGGTGGCGGCTCCACCGGCGGTGGCAACGGCGGCGGCAACTACTGCGGTAACGGCTGCGGCAACTACAACTTCGGCTTTGGCTTCTGGGGCGGCAGCTCTTCCTAAGTCCGGGGAATAAGTAAATACGATAGATAAGGAGATACCAGGTGTTAATCAGGGAACTTCTTCCTGAACTGGATGATGAGCAATTCCGACGCCTAGAAACGTATGTATCTAGCACTTCGTTGTTAGAACGTTTGGGTACCGCATCCAATACTCCCGACTCCGAGTCTATCGTACGGTTGTCGGCTCCGGTGCTCGAAGCACTGGGGCCGACGGCCGAACCCTCCATGTTTCACGCGCTCATTGCCCAGCTTGCCGAGGGTGAGCGTGACAATGTTGAACGTGCTGTTGCCGCATCGGGCTACGCCGCACCGTCGCGGCTTCCCCTCCTGGTTAGTCAGTTTTTGGAGAACCTGACCGCGCGTTTAACTAATTTCTACCTCAGACCGCTGGTTGCGCACATCAAAAAGATCTCTTCGCAGGGGCTTCTGCACGGGAGTACACCCGAAGAACGGTATGAAGACTACTGCCGACGTTGGGGTGAAGAATTTAGTGATGACTTTTATGCAAGCTACCCGCTTCTGCCCGGCGTTCACGGCAGGACTATTGAGCAGTTTCATGCGATGATTGCCGAAATTTTTGAGCGTGTGAGCGCTCATGAAGATGATATTCGCGAGCTTCTTAACGTCAAAGATGACGAACCCCTCAAACTCGAATCCTTCGGTCTGCCCAGAACCCGTTACGGCGGCGGACGCGCCGGTTGCCTTCTCGAATTTACCCAGGGCATGGTGGTCTACAAATCCCGCAATGTTGAAGGCGAATGGGTCTTCTGGAAAATCGTTCAAGA
>ERZ772766.1633-NODE-1633-length-11840-cov-16.646754_pt1 | contig 11840 bp, 20 predicted proteins | sample MGYA00511379_ERZ772766 | MGnify/ENA primary metagenome ERZ772766 (study PRJEB29015, sample SAMEA2737895) | human oral metagenome | biome: human oral; feature: human-associated habitat; material: dental | place: China | collected 2116 ...
ATTCACCTTTTATTAGTATAAAAGTATTTTTTAATATATCTCTACTCATTTTTCTTTTATCTATTTCAGATACAATATTATATATATTTTCTGGATCACCTTCTAAGAATATAATAGGGTTTTCTAAAATTTCTTTATCTATATTTAATTCTTCAAAAGTTTTTACAATATCTAATATTTTTTGTGGTTCTGATATTAATAGTATTTGCTTATTTTTTGTATAATATTCTTCCATTCCTAAACTTTTCAAAATACTAATAGTTTCTTCCACCTTATATGGAGTGGTTTTTGCTATTATCTCAGGATTTAATTCTATTATATTTCTATCAAGATTACCTTTTTCTATTTCTTCCACAAAATCTATTAAATTTTGCATATTTGCTGCAACAATTTCTTTAAAGTCATTGTTTATAACATTTTTAAATATATCATCATATGCTGTTATAAATTCTAATTTTCTTAATAATTTATTTACTGATATTTCATCATATATAAGTACTTCTGGCGCATTATTTATCTCTTCTTTTGAAATTCCATATCCTTTTATTCTATTTATTATATTTTCAATTTCCTTAGTATCATTTACATATACAATTTCTGGTGTTTTTGTTATAACATTTTTTTCTACACCATTTCTTTCTAACATATTTACTATTGCTTGTATTCTAACTTTAGTTGTTTCTGCTAAAATTTCTGGATGTTTTTTCAATATACTTAATCCGAAGCTTTTCTTTTGGATTTTTATATAATGTTATAATATCTTCAATAACAGAAGCTGTATTTGAATAAAATACTTTAGGACATTTTTTTACTACTTGTTTTAATAAATCATTTTTTTCTAAAACTACTATTATCTTCTTTATTTCTGCTGAATCTCCATATGCTAAAATATCTCCACCTATTGTTTCAAAATATTTCTTTTCAATCTTTATATTTTGAAATAATTTTAAAATATTTAGAATATTTTCATTTTTTCCAACTGCTATTATTTCTGGAAATTTTTCAAGCATTTTCTTTGTTAATATTTTTTCATTTAAAAGATCTGCAATTTTTTTTACTCTTGCACCAGTTGTTTTTTCAATTATACTTGGATTTTTTTCCAAAATTTCTATTGGTAAATTAGATTCAATAAAAGCATCTATAATATTTGAAACTTTATTTGACTTGATATTAACAATATTAGGATATACATTTATAGTACTTATACTTATTTTTTTATCTTTTAAACATGAAATTACTTCTAATGCATTTTCCTTATTTTCTATATCTATTCCAAATTTTATAATTATTTTTTCCAATATATTTTCATATTGTTTAACATTTTTCCCCATATCATCTCCTAGATTTTTAGTATGTTATATTTGTATATACTCCTACTATTTTTCCCAAAATATTTTCAGTACTATCTCCTCTTTTGTATCTCCTTATTCCAATTCTCGTATAATTTTCTTTGTTTTCTATAATTGCTACAATATCATTTGAAATATATCTTTCTTCTACATCAAAAATTACTATTGATTTTTTCAAAATTCCTAATTCTTTAAAATCTGAATTTTTACTTTCAAAAGCATACATATTTTTTTCTTTACCATATTCTATTGGTACAGCAATATATTCTTTTAAATTTTCTTCTGCAAATATATTTTCCTTATTTATAATCTTATATATATATGGAATTTTTGCAACTTTTAAACTTACAAGTTGATATCTTTCTTTTTTTCTCTTTCTTAAATTTGTTCCTTTTTCATTTAAAGAACTTATAATAAGATCATATCTTGTGACTTTATCATTCTTATTTACAGATTTTTTTATATATCCTCTTTCTTCAAGTTTTCGTATAGATGCATATACTGTTGAAGTTGATGATATATTTACTCCTTTACATATTTCTCTATATGATGGAGTAAAACCACCAGTATTATACCATTGTTCCTCTATATATCCGAAGTATTTTTTTATCTTTTTCTGTTAAATCATCAGAATATATCTTTTCTTCATATGTAATCTTTGCCATATTTATCCCTACTTCTTTTAATTATGTATACCACTCAAATTCATAACCTGCAATTTCTATTAAATCTCCTTCTTCTATTCCGAAGTTTTTCTAGTTTACTTGTTATACCTGTTTCCTCAAGTGTTTTATGTAAAAAATACATTGATTCATTATCTGCAATATTTACTCTTCCCATTATCCTTGTTGCAAGTTTACCAGAAACTTTAAATAATTTTATTCCTTTTTTCAAAATAATTTTTTCTACTGATATTTCTTCTTCCTCATCTTTTAGTTCATATATTTTTTCTATATCAACAAGTGGTTCATTAGGTATTTTTTCTAATTTATCTGCTATCATTACAACTAATTTTCCTATATTTTCAGTTGTAACTGCAGATATTAAGATATAATCTAATCCTTCTTTTTTTGCATATTTTTCTATTTTTTCTATATTTTCTTTACTTGCAATATCAATCTTATTTATACATAAGATTTGCCTCTTATTTCCAGTCTTAGCACTATATTTCTTTATTTCTTCATTAATAATTTTTATTCTTTCTACTGGATTTCCTTCAAGCCCTGATCCATCAACAATATGAAGAAGTAATCTACATCTTTCTATATGTCTTAAAAACTTAAATCCGAAGCCCTACACCTTCAGATGCTCCTTCAATTATTCCTGGTATATCTGCTACTACAAACTGTCTTCCAAACTTATCTGTAACTACTCCAAGATTTGGTTCTAATGTTGTAAATGCATATCCTGCAATCTTTGGTCTTGCCTTACTTATCTTTGATAATAATGTAGATTTTCCTGCATTTGGAAATCCTAAAAGGCCTACATCTGCTATAGTTTTAAGTTCTAAAACTATCTCATGTTCTTCTGTTTTTTCTCCATCTATTGAAAAATTAGGAGCTTGTCTTTTTGAATTTTTAAAATGTGTATTTCCGAAGTCCCCCTCTTCCACCTTTTAAAATTAAATATTCTTTATTATCTTCTGAAACATCTGCAAGTATATTTCCTTTACTATCTGCAATTATTGTACCTTTGGGAACTCCTATTTTTAGTGTTTCTCCTTTTTTACCTGTACAATTTGATCCTGCACCATTTCCGCCATCTTCTGCCTTATATAACTTATTCCACCTAAAATTTCTCAATGTATTTTGGTCTTTATCTACGATAAAAATGATGTTTCCACCATTTCCACCATCTCCACCATCTGGTCCTCCATCTGGTATATATTTTTCTCTTCTAAAACTTGTTGCTCCGATCTCCACCATTTCCGAGCTTTTATTCTAATTTTTATATAATCTACAAACATCTTTTACCTATTCTATTATTTTTCTTCTAACTTATTTTTTAAATATTCCACTAATTTTGAAATTTCTATTCTTTCTTGTTTCATTGTATCTCTATCTCTTACTGTAACCATTTTATCTTCTAAACTATCAAAATCAAAAGTAACACAATATGGTGTACCAATTTCATCTTGTCTTCTATATCTCTTACCAATACTTCCTGTTTCATCAAATGTTACTGAAAAATATTCTTGTAATTTTTCATATACATTTTCTGCATCTTCTGAAAGTTTTTTAGAAAGTGGTAATACTGCCACCTTATATGGTGCTAATGTTTTATCTAATTTTAATACAATTCTTGTATCTCCATCTTCTAAAGTTTCTTCATTATATGCATCACATAAAAAGGCTAATAATACTCTATCACATCCTACAGATGGTTCTATAACATGTGGTATGAATTTAGTATTATCCTCTCTCATAATTTCTAAATTTTCTCCAGAGAATTGTTGATGATTTCTAAGATCAAAATCTGTTCTATTAGCAATTCCCCATAATTCTCCCCATCCAAATGGGAATAAATATTCTAAATCTGTTGTTCCTGTACTATAATGTGATAATTCTTCTTTTGAATGATCTCTTCTTCTTATATTTTCTTTTTTCATACCATGTTCTATAAGCCAATTATGACAAATATCTTTCCAGTATGAGAACCAATCCTTATTATCTTGTGGGTCAAAGAAAAATTCTAATTCCATTTGTTCAAATTCCCTTGTTCTAAATATAAAATTACCAGGTGTTATTTCATTTCTAAAACTTTTACCTATTTGAGCAATACCAAATGGAAGTTTTGCCCTTACAGCTCTATAAGCATTTTTAAAATTAACAAATATACCTTGTGCTGTTTCTGGTCTTAAATATATTTCCGCTTTTTTATCTTCAGTTACTCCTTGATATGTCTTAAACATTAAATTAAATTTTCTTATAGGTGTATAATTTAATTTCCCACAATTAGGACACACAATATTATTTTCAATAATATAGTTTTGCATTTTTTCATCACTCCAACCATCAACTACACCTTCTATTCCATGTTTAAACATCCATTCTTCTATAAGTTTATCTGCTCTGTGTCTTGTTTTACATTCTTTACAATCCATTAATGGATCACTAAAATTAGATAAATGTCCTGATGCTTCCCATACCTTTGGATTCATTAATATAGCTGAATCAAGCCCAACATTATATTTAGATTTTCTTATAAATGTTTTTCTCCATTCATCTTTAATATTATTTTTTAATTCTACTCCAAGTGGTCCATAATCCCATGTATTTGATAACCCACCATATATTTCTGAACCTGCAAAAATATATCCTTTTTCTTTTGCAAATCCTACCAATTTTTCCATACTTATACTCATTTTTTTCTTATGACCTCCTCAGTTTTTCTTACATGTAATTTTATCACATATGTATTTCTTTGTAAATTTAAATAACTAATATCTTATCCCTTTTTTCATTTATTTTTAAACATTTCTAAATTTTTTTATATAAATTTTTTTATTTTTTTATATAATTTCAAAAAACATTTTTTATTACTTTTATTATTAATTCATTTAAATTTTTTTATTCAAAAATATATCTAAATCTTAAACCTTAAACTTTAATTTCAATTTTCTTTATCCTATATTTTTTAATATAAAATTAAACTTAGTATTTATTAATAAATTTTAAAAATCAAAATCAATATGTGTATAAAACCATATGAATTAGCTTTTTCCCTAAATATGTTGTATAATTAAAGTATAAGGTAGAATAAATTAATAAGTTTATTATAATTATACTTATTATAATATTTCACAAGATTAATGTTAATTGAATTATAAATATAATTAAATATAAAGAAAGGCAGGGGTTAAAATGACTATGAGAATAGAAATTAAAGATGAAATCACTTTATTTAATGGTAAATTCCAGGGGGAACCTATTTATTATATGGTTGCATATAATAACTGTTCACCAAGAGTAATAATTTTAAACAAAAATAAATTTGATCTTTTATTAAGAAAAAGAGAAACTATAAGTTTCTCTGAAAAAAGTTTCTATTTTAAATGTTGTGAAATATGTGTAACAACATTTTCAGATCGAAATTTTGAGCCTCAGCAAAAAACAAAGGCTCGTCATGTTAATTACTATTAAATAAAAGCAGCGTTAATTTACGCTGCTTTTATTTTTATCTATCTCCTCTAATATTTGTTCAAGTGTTTTCCAACTTAAAAAAGCACATTTAACTCTTGATGGCATATATGAAATATTTTTAAATGCATATGCATCACCTAATATTTCCATAAGTTTTTCATCATCTGTTTCATTTAACTTTATCATATCAAAAAATGTATTTATTATCTTTCTTGCCTCTTCTTTTGTTTTACCTTTAAGTATTTCAGCCATTATATTTGCTGATGCTTCTGATATTGCACATCCTCTTCCTGTAAAGCTTATCTCTTCTATTATTTTTTTCTTTCTATCTATCTTAACATATATTTTGAGTTCATCACCACAACTTGGATTTATTCCTTCTTTAGATATTCCTTCTATAATTTTTTTATGTTCTTTTTCTTTTGTATTTTCTATTATTACCTGTTTATATATATCCATCATTTCTTCTTTAGATATTCCCATTAAACATTTCTCCTATTCCAACTAATTTTTCAACAACATAATCAATTTCTTCTTTTGTTGTATATATACCAAAACTCAATCTTAATGTTGATACTTCATCAATATATCTATGTAATGGCATTGCACAATGATGTCCTGCTCTTACTGATATATTTTCTAAATTTAATATACTAATTATATCATGTGAATGTATATTATCTATTGTAAATGATACTATTCCGCATGTATTTTCAGTACTATATATTTTTATATCTTTAATTTTTTCTTTTAAGATATTAATCGTATATTTTGTAAGTTGTTTTAAATATTTTTCAATATTTTCTATCCCAATATTTTCAATATATTCAATTGCTTTTCCGAAGCCCATAAATACCTTCTGCATTTAATGTTCCACCTTCAAACTTTTCATTATATTCTTTAAATTTAAATTCATTTTCTAAAACAACTTCAATCATATCTCCGCCAAAATTTCTAGGTTTTACTTCATTTATATTCTTATCTGATATATATAATATTCCGAACTCCTTGTGGCCCATATATTTTATGTCCTGAAAATACTAATGCATATATTGTATCTAATTTTCTTACATCTATTTTCTTATGTGTTATTCCTTGTGAAGCATCTATTATTAAATATGGTATTTCAATATTAAGTTCTTTAGTTCTTTTTTTTACAATTTCACATATTTTTTCTATATCAATCTCTTCACCTGTAACATTACTTTGCATTGTTATACCTATAATCCTAGTATTATAATTTATTTTTTTTTCAAAATCATTATAATCAAAACTATAATCTTCTTTTAAATATACATATTTAATTTTGATATTTTTTTCTTTAGATAATATTTGATATGGTACTATATTTGCATGATGTTCAAGTATTGTTAATAATATTTCATCATCTTCTTTTACTATATCCTCTATCCCAAAAATACATGTATTTAAACTTTCTGTTGCTGATTTTGTAAATATTATATTTCTCTTATTACTATTTATATATCTTGCTACAATATTTCTCGTATTTTCAATTAATTCACTTGTTTTATCACCATATATGCTCATTTTACTATGTGAATTCCCATTAAATTTTATATAATATTCTTTTATTGCATTTATAACAACTTTTGGCTTTAATGCAGTTGCAGCAGTATCTAAATATATATTTCCTTCTTTTAATTGTTCAAAATCTTTTCTTATCTCTTCTACATTATATCCCACATTCACCTCATTTTTTATTTTATCTTTGATTTTATGTTATAAATTATACCATATTTAAAGATAAAAAATAACCGGCAATTTATGCCGGCTATTTTAGCTAAAAATATCTAAAATCGAAATTAATATACCATTTAATGGAGTAATTCCTAATATTCTCAACAAGATTGTGATCAAAACTACAATTAGCAAAAAATTTCTTGTTCTCAAGAATCTTTTACCCCCAACCGCTTCATATAAAAAGACAATATAGATGTTTAAGATAAAAATTATCATAATATATAAATCATATTGGAAATTGTATTTTGTCGCACAGAAATAAAATGCATTTCCAATAAGACTAAATGTATTTAGGACCCCCGTAAAAATGGGATAAGCCCATAATTCTAGATTTCCTTTAAAGTACAATAGAAACGAACATACATTAAGACCCCAAAATATCATTGAGACTTCATATAAAAAAAGTGTTTCTCTACTAACTGTTCCTAGCATCATATAAATCACCTCTTTATCAAAGTTTATGACCACTATGACCACATTACATATTTTATCACAATGATTATAACATTCATTGTGAATATCGTGATCTCTAGACTTCTAGAGACTTCCTCTATCAGTCCTGAAGTATCTGATTTATAATTTAATATATTTGTGATCAAGTATATTAAATAACAGATAATAATAAATGTAAGTTTCATATCTATTATTACTGTATTATAAGTAATTAAGGCTATCATTACAATGATATAAAATATTATTGTATAAATACAACTTATTTTATATCTTTCAACAATTTCTTTAACAAAAATATTTTTGATTCTCAAATTACTTCCATATAATGTATACATTATTGAAGCAATCACCATCCCTATTACAATATTAAATAACATTTTAAATCACTCCCTTATATTCATTAGCCTACAAAAACAATGGGATAATCCCAAATTTAATCAAAATTACCAAGACATTACAAGTTGTAATCATAACTTCTAATGCATTTCTTGACTCATCCTCATCTTCATCAGTATTACTGAAATTTTCAACCATTGATGGAATGAATGTAAATGTGCCAATAATTACAACATATGTAATATTATGGCCATATTTTTCAAAGATTAAATAAAAGAATATAGAAATATAAATTGCTATCTTATATCTATATTCTTTATCTATCTCAATATAATCATTAAAAAACTTATGAAATGATAATATTGCAAATAAGATATATATTACAATTTCCAATATTCTTGCCATTTTATTCACCTTCTTTCTAAAAATCAATTGATTTCTAAATAATTTGTAAACAATTTATGTATACATAATAACATATTTTTTAATACTTATCAAATATAAAATAACTCTCGATATTAAATATCAAGAGTTATTACATAATTTTATTCTATAATTAAGTGTTTTAATTCTTCTATTTGTTCTTGTTCTGGAGTATTATTTGCAATATATGTTTTAGTAACATTTATTCCATTTTCAATACATTCTTCTTTCCAAGATTCCATCCATTCACCAGTTCCCCAATCATATGATCCAAAAAGTACTACATTTCTTGTTTTTAATTTTTCCTTTTCCATATCAAAAAATGGTCTGAATTCATATTCTTCTAACTCTTCTGCTCCCATTGCTGGACATCCTAATGCTACTAAATCATAATCTTCTATATTTCCTTCAAAATCTGATACATAGAAAATCTCTGCATTTCCACCTTTTTCATTTACTCCTTCTGCTATTGATTCTGCCATTATCTTTGTATTTCCTGTTGCACTCCAATATATTACTGCTACTTTCATTATTTATCTCCTATTTTTCCTTTGATTCTATATATTCATTATATCCACATTCTCTTATTATAATCTTATCTCCAGTTATATCTATAATCTTATTTGCTACAGTTTCTGCAAGCTCATGATCATGTGATGTAAATATTATAACCCCATCAAATTTTATAAGTGCATTATTTAATGCTGTTATGCTTTCCATATCTAAATGGTTTGTTGGTTCATCAAGTATTAACACATTTGCACCAGATAACATAAGTCTTGATAACATACATCTAACCTTTTCTCCACCTGATAACACATTTGCCTTTTTTAATGCTTCTTCTCCTGAAAATAACATTCTTCCTAAAAAGCCTCTTAAATATGTTTCATCTGGATCTTTTGAATATTTTCTAAGCCAATCTACCAAGTTTTCATCTTTATCTTTAAAATATTCATTATTATCTTTTGGCAAATATGATGTTGTTATTGTTTGTCCATATTCTACATAACCTTTATCAGGTTCTACTTCTTTTGCTAAAATATTAAAAAGTGTTGTTATTTTATTTTCATTTTCTGCAAGCACTAAGACTTTATCTCCTACTTTTATATCAAATGTTAAATCTCTTATACTTGCTTCTCCATTTTCTTTCCATATATGACTAACTTTTATAACCTCTTTACCTACTTGTCTTTCTTTTGAAAAATCAATATATGGATATCTCCTATTTGATGCTACTATTTCATCTAATTGTATCTTTTCTAATGTCTTCTTTCTAGATGTTGCTTGTTTTGATCTTTGTGATGCACCAAATCTTGCAATAAAATCTTTTAATTCTTTTATTTTTTCTTCTTTCTTCTTATTTGATTCTTTCATTTGTTTTTGTATAAGTTGGTTTGATTGATACCAGAAATCATAGTTTCCTGGATATATTTTTATTTTACCATAATCTACATCCACAATATTTGTACAAACTGTGTTTAAAAAATATCTATCATGTGATACTACTATAACAGTATTTTCATAATCAATTAAGAAATCTTGTAACCATTCTATTGCTCTTATATCAAGGTCATTTGTTGGTTCATCTAATAGAAGTACATCTGGATTTCCGGAAAAGTGCTTTTGCTAAAAGTACTTTAACTTTATCTTTACCTTCTAGCTCTGACATATTTCCGGTATAATTTCTTTTCACTTATTCCAAGCTCTACTAACATTTTTATTGCATCTGTTTCTGCATTCCAACCGGTCTAGTTCTGCAAATCTTTCTTCAAGTTTTGCCGCTATCATTCCATCTTTTTCTGTAAATTCTGGTTTTGAGTATATTTTATCTTTTTCTTGTATTATTTCATAAAGTTCTGTATTTCCCATTATTACAACATCTATTATTCTAAAATCTTCATATGCATAATGATCTTGTCCAAGTACTGATATTCTTTCACCTTTAGTTATAGATACCTCTCCCTTATTTGCTTCTATTTCTCCGAGATAATATCTTTAAAAATGTTGATTTACCTGCACCATTTGCACCAATAACACCATAACAATTTCCCTTTTCAAATTTTAAATTAACATCATCAAAAAGTACTCTTGCTCCAAACCTTAAACTAACTCCTGTTACTGTTAACATTTTTTCTCCTTCTCTTAATTTATATTTATATAATCATTAAATTTCTTGTAAACTTTTTACAATATTTTCATATATTTTTTTCTTATAATCTAAATATATACTTTTTGTATTTTCTTCCATATATTCTTCATTTTCAAATATTAATGGTACTATTTTAGAAAGTACAACTTCTCTTTTTCCTTCTTCTTTACTATATCCTCTTGTTTGAAGATAAAATAGTTTCTTTTCATCAATCTTACCTATTGATGCTGCATGATTACCATTAACATTTTCTTCTGCACATAAAAGTATTGGCGAAGACTTACTTTTTGCATTTTTAGATAATAATAATACATTTTCTGCTTCTCTACCGTCAGATTCTGGAGTACCTTTTCTAAAATTTATAATTCCTCTAAAATCCTTATATGCATTTTCAAAAAGTACACCTTCTATATGAAGTGTTGTTATAGATTCTTTTCCTATATGATCTGCATAATACAAGAAATCCAATTTCTTATCTTTTCCGAAGTAGATATATTCCTTTTATATCAACTTTTGCTTTTTCATCTACTCTTGTAACATGTTTTATTATTTGATTTCCACTTCCTAAAAATACATATAATAGATTTACTTTAGCATTCTTCCCTGCTTCAACATATATACTATCAAGTGCAAAATTACTTTTATTTTCATTAAATATAATAACAACTTCAAAGTTTGAATTTTCTTCTGCTTTTATTATAATATTATTATCTCTATATGTATTTTCTTTATTTTCACATAAATTTAATACATATTTTGCTGATATATCTTTTCTTAAAATTATTTGTCTATTTGATAATAATATTCCATCATTTATTATATCAACTATTTTTTCTTCTTTATCTTTAGATATTATTATTTCTTCTATATTTTTTCTATATTTATGATCTTTTATTTTTTCATTTTTATCATCACTAATATTAATATTAGAATTTTGTATAATTCTATTTATTTCTTCATCATCTAAGAAATAATCTTTTCCATATTCTTGAATTAAATCTTTTCCATAAACATACCTTCTTTTATGTTCTGTATTTTTCCCATTATTTAATATTTCTTCTAGATTTTCTTGTTTTAAATTTACTTTTTCTTCTGCTTCTTCTATTTTTTCTATAACATATATATTGTTTATACTATTATTTTCATGTTCTTTATCTTTTCTTGTATAATTCCCAGGATTTGGTATTTTTCTTATCCTATCATTTATACTTCCTATAATCTCTTCAT
>ERZ772766.1635-NODE-1635-length-11837-cov-37.144627_pt1 | contig 11837 bp, 8 predicted proteins | sample MGYA00511379_ERZ772766 | MGnify/ENA primary metagenome ERZ772766 (study PRJEB29015, sample SAMEA2737895) | human oral metagenome | biome: human oral; feature: human-associated habitat; material: dental | place: China | collected 2116 ...
GGCCTTCACCCACCAGTGGGCCCGCACCGGCAAGATCAACACCCGGGTGGAGGAGTCCTTCTCCGGACACGCCCTGGTCCAGGTCTACGGGCGCACGGACTCGGTGCGCGAGGCCTTCGCCGCCGAGAACGAGGAGCTCTTCCGGGCCTCCCTGCGCGCGCAGTTCCTCTCCGGGATCATGATGCCGGTCATGCTGGTCATCGGGAACCTCAACTACGTGGCCATTGCGGTGGTCGGCGGCGCCATGGTCGCCTCCGGGTCGCTGCGCCTGGGTGACGTGCAGGCCTTCATCCAGTACTCCCAGCAGTTCTCCCAGCCCCTGGGCCAACTCGGTGGCATGGCCACGGCCGTGCAGTCCGGTACCGCCAGCGCCGAGCGGATCTTCGAGCTGCTCGATGCCGAGGAGCAGCGACCCGACGACGTCGCCCCGGATGGCACCGGCACCTCGACTACCACGGGCACGGCAGACGCCGCGGGATCCGCCACCTCCGGGGGTGCCGGCCGGGATTCGGCGGCCCACCCCAGCGGGCAGGCTCCGGGGGGCCCGGGTGTCATCGAGATGGAGCACGTGCGCTTCTCCTACAGCCCGGAGGTCGAGCTCATCCGGGACCTGTCGCTGCGGGTCGACCCCGGCCACACGGTCGCGATCGTGGGGCCCACGGGAGCGGGCAAGACCACCCTGGTCAACCTGCTCATGCGCTTCTACGAGCTCGACGGCGGCCGCATCCTGCTCGACGGGCGCGACATCGCCACCATGACTCGCCACGACGTGCGCCGTCGGACCGGCATGGTCCTGCAGGACCCCTGGCTGTTCGCCGGCACGATCCGCGAGAACATCCGCTACGGGCGCCCCGGGGCCACCGATGAGGAGGTCGAGGCCGCCGCGAGGGCCTGCTTCGTCGACCACATCATCAAGGCCCTGCCACAGGGCTACGACACGGTTCTGGAGGAGGACGCCGCCAACATCTCTGCCGGTGAGCGTCAGCTGCTCACGATCGCACGGGCCTTCGTGGCCAACCCGGCCGTGCTCATCCTCGATGAAGCCACCAGCTCGGTGGACACCCGCACCGAGCTGCTGGTCCAGCAGGCCATGAACGCGCTGCGCGAGGGCCGCACGAGCTTCATCATCGCCCACCGTCTGTCCACGATCCGCGACGCCGACACCATCCTGGTCATGGAGCACGGTGACATCGTCGAGCAGGGCAGCCACGATGAGCTCATCGCGGCCGACGGCGCCTACGCACGACTCCACGCGGCCCAGTTCGCCAACGGCGCCACCGTCGCCGTCGAGGACTGAGTCTTGGGCCGGGGCGCACTGAGCTCAGCCGGGCGGGACGTCGACGGGGCCGGCGCGGGCCTGGGCGGCGGCCTGGCGGGGCAGGCCGAGGATCGTCGCGGGAACAGTCACGCTGACCGTGACGTCCTCGCCGGCTACGGAGCAGGCGCTCACCGAGGCGCCATTGGCGGCGGCGACGCGTCCGGCCATGGCGCAGGGGTCGCCGGGGGCGACCACCGAGGACAGGACTGTGGCACCGGAGATGGCCGCAAGGTCGGCGGCGGCCCGGGCCCGGCCGGTGGCGCTCTGGGCCTGGATGAGCCCTGCGATGCCGACCGCGGCCGCCAGGAGCACAGCGATGACACCCAGGGCGTAAACCGTCCCCGAGCCACGCTCATCCCTTCGTGGACGGTTCATGGGCTGCTCGGTTCGGTGTAGGTACAAGCCCGGGCGCGCGCTGTCAGGCCCAGCCCGCCCAGTGGGCCGGGTACGGGCCGGGCGGCGGTGACGCAGGTGAGCTCGCCCTGCTCGACGCCGAGGCTCACCCCGCCGGCCACGCGCTGGGCCGCGCCGGTGTAGTCCTCCTGGCCGATGGCGGCCTTTCGGGCGACCGTGCGGGCGGCGTCGGCCACCCGAAGCTGAGTGACGCCGGCGCTGACGGCAGCCAGGACGATGAGGAGTACGAGGACGACGGCGGGAAGCGACAGCGCCGTCTCCGCCGTCACCATCCCCTGCTCGCCCTGCCCGGACTCGTCCGGGCCGCTGGACCCACCGCCGGACTCAGCGTCTCGATGGCGCGGGCACCCGCGTGACGGATGCGGTTCCGCCCGGCCGGAAGGCCGGCGGGAAGCGGGGCCCGGGCGGCGACGTCGGCCACCGCCGGGCAGCCGGACCCTTCGGGGGCGAGCGCGCCCACCCACTGCGATGACGCCGCACATCACACCGAGAGCGCCGACTCGATGATGGACTGCAGGGCGCCGCTCAGGCTGCCCGAGCGCATGAGCGCCAGCAGCAGGCCGGCGAAGGCCGCGGCCGCCAGGGTCCCGATGGCGTACTCGGCGGTGGCCATGCCCTCCTCCCGGGACACTAGGCGCCGCAAGCGGGTCGGCAGTGCCGACATTTCACCCGAGCGGGCCAGCATCACGCTGGTGCGCAGAGCGCGCAGAGTGGTACTCGTGGGTCTCCTCATGGTGGTTCTCCTCTGGTTGGTGGGGACCAGCGGACCGCTGCTCCCCAGCGGGCGCTGTGCCCGCCCCACCAGAATCGGTCCATCCCGAGCCCGCGCGCTCAGGGGCTTCTCAGCCCTGTGGAGACCACCTGCAGTCCCGAGCCTGTGGACCCTGGGACGCCCGCGCCTCAGCCGATCCGCCAGACCATGCGGAAGGCCCCCGACGGCGTCGAGAGCCTCAGCCCTCGATGAGCTCGCGAATCTCGGCGGCGGTCAGGGCCGCAGGGCTGAGGCCACCCGCACCCGCCGCACCCGCAACCCCGGCCGGCCCTCCGGCACCCTCACCGTCGGCCTCGACGTCGCCGGTACCCTCAACGACCCGGGCGAAGAGCTCGGCCTTCTTCTCCTTGAGGGCCATGACCTTCTCCTCGATGGTGTCGGCCGAGACGAGCCGGTAGACCATGACCGGCTTGTCCTGGCCGATCCGGTGGGTGCGGTCAACGGCCTGCTCCTCGGCCTGCGGGTTCCACCACGGGTCCAGCAGGAAGACGTAGTCGGCCTCGGTGAGCGTGAGCCCGAAGCCACCGGCCTTGAGGGAGATGAGGAAGACGTCGGCCCCGCCGGCCCGGAAGGCGTCAATGACCTTCTGCCGGTCGGGGGTGGAGCCGTCCATGTAGGCGGTCCGTACACCGGCGTCCTCCAGGTGCTCGCGCACGCCGGAGAGGTAGCGCGTGAACTGGGAGAAGATGAGGGCCCGGTGCCCCTCGGAGACGATGGGGCCCAGGTGCTCCAGCAGCACCTCGACCTTGGCCGACGGGCTCGGCCGCCGACCGGACCTCCGCTGCCCCTTGGAAGGAGTGGCGGCCGCCTTGTCCTTCACACCTCTCGCACTGCGGGCCGCTGTCCTCCCCGCCCCGTCGTTCCCGCCGTCGCCGTCGACGAGTTCAGGGTCGAGCGCCATCTGCCGCAGGGTGGTCAGCGCCTTGAGCGCGATGAAGCGCGACTGCGCCGTGTCCTCCTCCAGCAGTCCGAGGATCCTCTGCCGCTCCCGGGCCAGGCGCTGGTCGTAGGCCTTGCGGTGCTTGGCGCCCAGCTCGACGGCCAGGACCTGCTCGGTCTTGGCCGGCAGGTCCGCGGCCACCTGCTCCTTGGTGCGCCGCAGCAGGAAGGGCCGCATGCGGCGCCGCAGCCGTCCCAGCGCCTCGGTGTCCCCGCGGTCGATCGGCTTACGGTAGACCTGTCCGAAGCGCTCCGGATCGGGCAGGAGCCCCGGCGCCGCGATGCTCATGAGCGCCCACAGGTCCATGAGCGAGTTCTCCAGCGGCGTGCCCGTGATCGCGATGGTCGACGACGCCCGCAGCCGCCGCACGGTCTTGTAGGTGGCCGAGGTGTGGTTCTTGACGAACTGGGCCTCGTCGCACACCACCCAGGCCCAGTCCTGGGCGATGAACTCCTCCTCGCACAGCCGCGCGATCGTGTAGGAGGTGACGACGACGTCGGAACCCTCCGCGATCTGCTCCAGGGTCTCCTCGCGCTTGGCGGCCGTCCGCGTCACCGCCCGCACCCGCAGGTTCGGGCAGAAGCACTCGGCCTGCTCCACCCAGGAGCCGACCACGGAGGTCGGCGCGATGACGAGCACCGGCCCGGTCCCGTCCGGCTCGTTCAGCTCGTCGGAGTCAGTCGACTCGCTGTCCTCGCCGGTACCGACGTCGGTCGGCGCCTGTCCCTCGGCCTTCTCACGCTCCTCGGCGAGGCGCTGAACGGCGGCGAGCACCTGGACTGTCTTGCCCAGTCCCATGTCATCGGCCAGGACCCCGCCAAGGCCAGCCTGGCGCAGGAAGTCCAGCCAGCGGTAGCCCTCGAGCTGGTAGGGGCGCAGCGTCGTCCGCAGCCCCTCGGGCACAGGAGCCTCACCGGCGTTGCCCTCGACATCGGCAACGGCGTCGTGCTCAGCAGCGGCCTCGGCGGCGCGCGCCCGCTCCAGCAGCCGCCCGACCCGCTCCTTCCAACGCGCCGTGGCCCGCCCGATGACGCCGAGGGACTCCAGGACCTCGTAGTAGCCGGCGTGCAGGGCACTGACCCGCAAGCTACCGTGCGCCTGCGGATCGGCCAGCTCGCGCCCCTCCTCCATGAGGTGGGCCAGGGCCTCGATCTCCGGGCGGTCGATGCTCACCCACGTGCCCGACTCCAGGAGCACCTCGGGCTCACCGGCGGCCACGGCCGCCATGAGCGGCGCCAGTGGAATCTCCTCCTCACCCACGTGGACGTGCACGCACAGGGAGAACCAGTCGGGGCGGTCCTCGTCGTCACTGACGCTGGTGGTGATGACCGGGGCCTCGGCAGCCTCGCGGTAGTCAGGGACGTCGTCGTCGACCTCGACATCGAAGGCCTCCAGCTCGCGCAGGACCGGCAGCGTCTCGGTCATGAAGCGGGCCGTGGCCATGCCGCGCAGGTCCAGGGGGTGCCAGACGGCCGGGTGCCGGACGGCCAGGGGCAGCAGGCGGTTGAGGACATCGCGGGCCAGGCGGGTCTCCCCCTCCACGTCTCGGCTGGCGGCCCCGTCCTCGATGCGGCCCTCGGCGGCCTCGGCGAGGTCCTCGACGCCGTGACCGTGCCGGACCTCGCCGTCCTCGGAGATGTAGCGGATGGACCACTCGGTGGTCAGGTGGTGCTCGTCGGCGTCGATGTGGACCGCGAGCGCAGCGCGCAGCGTCGTGGGCTGGGGCAGGCGGATGGAGGCGTCGGCGGACAGGATCGGCAGCGCCCGGGTGAGGGCCTCGAGGTGCTCGGTCTCAAAGCGCTCGACGTCTCCGGCCGGGATGGTGATCGTCTCCCTCCCACCCAGGAGCAGCCGCGAGAGCGCCTCGGTGGGGCGCGGCTCGATCGGCATGAGCAGCAACTCGCTTCCGGGCATCCACGTGTAGAAGCCGTGAACCGGGTCGCCGATCGGCATGAGAGTCAGATCGAGCTCGATCCCGGGTACCTGCTGGCGGTTGATCTCCTCAACGTCGTCGATCTCCAGGGCGGGGGCGACGACGACGCCTCCGTCGCCCTCCCGGATGAGGTGGACGCCGCCGCGCAGGCCCTCGGCGAGGTGGACGGGCCGGCCGTGGCGCTGCGCGGTGGTGAGGGTCAGGCCGGCCGCCACCCCGCGGCGCAGCACCTCCCAGACGCGGGCGGGCGCGGTCACCAGGGAGACGCGGTCGTCGGCGTAGTAGAAGCCGTAGCCGCCAGCCATACCGGCCAGCTCGCGCAGGACGCCGATCACCTCGGGGTCCACCTCGTCGTCGAGCCCACCGGAGGCGATCTGGCTCCAGGAGGCGCCCTGTCGGTTCCAGCCGCGCTTGCCCTCGATGAGCGGCAGCATGGATGGGCCGGCCGGGTTGCCCCACATGCTGCCGGGGTCATCGATGATCTCCAGGGCCATCCGACGGTGCGGCGTGCGCTCCAGCCGCAGCAGGCCGGCCAGACGGCTCTCCCAGGGGGCGACCTGCCCGGCCGGGGCTGCGACGTGGGGCTCCTCCTGCGCCAGGGAACGCGCCGTGATGAGCAGGGCGGCCACGTGCTTGCAGTTGGCGCCCACCGGGCACGAGCAGTTGCCAGCCCATGCCTCCGGACTCCTCTGGTCGTGCTGCTTGCGGAAGACCATGGTCTGATAGATGTGGGTGCCCGAGCCCTTGGACTGGGCACTGATGATGTCCCCGTTCCCGGCGACGCCGATGCCCCGCACCCGGCCCTTGCGCGCGTAGTCCAGGCCGCGCTGGAAGGCCCCACGGCCGACCCGTCTGATGATCTGGTCATCAGTGAGCCTCACCGGCCAGTCGTCATGCCGAATAGCGCGCGCCATGACCCCAGGTTAGACGCGGGGTACGACGCGTTCGGGCACCATGAGCACCGATCGAACGCCCAGCGCGAACGGTCCCGGCTCTACGACGTACGGGACGAGGGCTCGACGAGGGTCCCACGGCCTCCGCCCGGGGCCGGCCGCGAGGACAAGGACCTCCCCCTCAAGGAGGACCCGCCCCGGATCCGGATCTCGCACCTACGAGGGATCACAAACAGGTCACGGCGCGTTGTACTGGACCCATGAATGCGATGCTGATCTGTGAAGAATTGTTCTTGCTGCTGACCAAGGACTCCGGAAAGCCCGAGAGTCGCATGACCTACCCGGTCTACGGCCTCACCGGCGCGCTGCTCACCGACCTGCTGCTGGCCGGCCGTATCTCTTTGACCGAGGAACGCAGCCCCCGCATCTACATCATCAACTCGGGGCCCACCGGGCACCCCGTGCTGGACTGGGCGCTGACGGTTCTGCCCGCCAAGGACGGCAAGCGCTTCTCCTCCGTGGTCTCATGGGGCAAGCTCAACCCCACTCGCCACATCGCCGCATCCCTGGAGACGACCGGAGTCATCCGCATCCACACGGGCGGACTGTTCGGATCCTTCAGCCCCACCTACCCCACACTCGACCCCGTTCCCGAGCGGCTGCTGCGCGAGCGCATCGACGGCGCTCTGCGCGGGGTGCAGCCGCCCACCGGACCCGACGTCGCCCTGCTGGCGATCCTGCAGGCACTCAACATCGCGCCGGTCGTCCTTCCGCAGCAGGAGACCGGGCTCAGCCGCGGTGAGCTCAAGCACCGGATCAAGGAGATCTCCGGGGCGAGCCCCGTGGGCCGCGCGGTGCAGCGGGCCGTGGACGCCACGACGATGGCCATCATCGCGGCCACGAGCGCAGCGGCGGTGTCGACCAGCTGATCGGGGCAACCTCGCCACCAAGACTCACCTTCGTGGCCGACCGATCATCTCAGCAGCACACCAAACCACATCACCCGCAACCGAGGGCCCGCAGCAGCAGATCCTGCTCGACGTCGGACAACGGCTCGGCCTCGTCACCTCCGGCCGCAAAGGCGATCCCAGCGAGGACAGCCCCCAGGACCAGTCGGGCTCCGGCATGAGGATCCAGGTCGAAGGCACCCTCACCGCGCGCCCGGGCCTGATCCCGGATCTGCTCCAGGTGAGAACGAGTGGCGGCGAGGAGCTCCCCGAGGAGCAGCTCCTTGAGCTCCGGGTCCTGCGGCAGCTCTCCCAGAAGAGACAGCACCGCCTGACCTGTGGCCCCTGACAGCGCCCGGTTCTTGTGGGCGATGAAGGCCTGCAGGTCCCCTCGCAGCGAACCGGTATCGAAATCCTCGGCCACGGCGGCACCGGACCCCACGGCCTCGTCGGCCACGCCGGTCTCGATCATGCGCCTGGTTGAGGCCAGGACGAGCTCGCGCTTGGTGGGCCACCGGCGGTAGAGGGTGGCGGTGGAGACGCCCGCGCGCCGGGCCACGGCCGCCGTCGTCAGCGCGGCGTAGCCGCTCTCGGCCAGGAGGTCGCGCACGGCCAGCATGATCGCCGGCCCCAGAGCGGCGTCAACCGGCCGCCCCGGAGTGCGCTTGCTCCTCGGTGCCTGTGGGCCCACTGCGTTCATGGGGAGATCGTACCGACCTATAGTGAAACTGATTGACTTCGTTTCCTAAGACTGTCAGGCTGCGGCCATGCGATCCTCGGAAACACGCTCCATCATTGACTTCGACTCCACCATCGACTTGAGCGGCATCCCGGTCGACACCAGCAGCCCCGTCATGGTCACCGGCGCCACCGGCTACCTGGGCAGCTGGGTCACCAAGGGACTGCTCGACGCCGGCGTCACCGTCCATGCCGCCGTGCGCGACCCCCAGAACACGAACAAGGTGGCCCACCTGAACCGCATGGCCGAGCAGGCGCCGGGTACTCTGCGCCTCTTCGCCGGCGACCTGCTCCAGCCCGGCTCCTACGACCAAGCCATGGAAGGGTGCACAGTCGTCATCCACACGGCCTCGCCGTTCATTCGCGCAGTCGAAGATCCCCAACGAGACCTTGTCGCCCCAGCACTGCAAGGAACCCGCAACGTGCTGGCCGGGGTGGGGCGCACGCCGTCGGTCACACGAGTGGTCCTCACCAGCTCCATCGCCGCCATGTACGGCGACGCCGCGGATATCGAGGGCTACCCGGGGCGAATCCTGACCGAGACCTGCTGGAACACCACCTCCTCCCTGTCCCACGAGCCCTATCCCTACTCCAAGACTCTCGCGGAGAAGGAGGCGTGGCGACTGGCCGCAGAGCAGGATCGGTGGAGGCTGGTGACCATCAACCCGGCCATGATCCTCGGCCCCTCTCTGGGCAGCGCCCCTACCAGCGACAGCTTCTCCACGATCCGGATGATGATCGACGGCACCGCTCGCCTCGGAGCACCACGCGTGGGCATCAGCGTCGTCGACGTTCGCGAGGTGGCCCAGGCGCATATCGCCGCCGCGTTCCTGCCCGAGGCCCACGGCCGCTACATCGCTTCCGCGGAGGATACCGACATCTTCGCGCTCACAAGCACTCTGCTGCCGCGCTTCGGCCGATCGCTCCCGTTGCCGCGGCGCGCCCTGCCTCGACCTGTAGTAGTGGCCATGGCACCCAGACTTGGACAGACTCGAACCTATCTTCGACGCAACGTGGGCTACACGGTCCGCTCCGACGCCTCCCGGAGCCGCCTCGAGCTGGGCACCCGCTACCGGCCGGTGCAGGCGTCGATGGAGGAGATGGTCGAGCAGATGCTCCCCTAGCTCGGCGGAAGAGGAGTCACTGGCCGCGGGGCCGACGACGCCGGGCGGCTCGGGACGTTCCGCCGCGCCGGCGCAGGTGGTGCCAGCGCTCGCGCCACTGGGCGTGGTCCTGCTCGATCTGGGCCAGACGTGCGGCCAGACGGTGCGACTCCTCCACCGACAGTCCGTGGGCGTGCAGCCCCAGGTCGGCGAGGTGCGAGGCAACCGGGGCAGCCTGCTCGCGCAGGTTGGGCCAGCCCACCAGGTCGGGCTGCGCCGGTCGTCTCACGCCTCCGGCTGGGGTACGCACACCTTCCGGCAGCCTGATACCGCTGGGCGGCGACGCCGGACGGCGCGGCTCCGAGACGTGCTCGCCGGCAGGGACGGTGGCCTCCTCCGGGGTGCGCCCGTCGGGTGCGGCCGGCCCCTGGACCACGCGCATCACCTCGTTGGCCGGAACGTGGTCGCTCCTGCGCCCCAGCCCCAGCCCCGCCGCCGGCAGGACGAGCACCGAGAGCACCCCGGCCAGCACGAGCGTGGAGGCGAAGGAGGTCGACATGGCCTCGGCGCTGACCGCCACCTGGGTGACGGCCACGATGATGGGCAGCGCCGTCGTCGAGTAGACGGCGATCTGGAGGCTCTGACGCATCGAGTAGGCGCGCGAGCCGTCTCGACGCCGCTCCACTCGGGAGGCCAGCCACACCGGCACGCCCCGCACGAGCACCAGCAGCACGAAGAAGGCGAGCAGGTTGCCCAGGTCCCCGGCGCTGAGGCTCGAGTCGATGCCCATGCCGGAGGTGACGAAGAAGATCGGGACGAAGAACCCGTAGGCCAAGCCGTCGAGCTTCTCCTCGAACTCGGCGTCGCCCTCGGGCAGGACATGGCGCAGGACGAAGCCGGCGGCGAAGGCCCCCAGGATGACGTCGAGATCGAACACGGCGGCGATCGCACACAGCCCCACCAGCAGCAGGACGGTGGCGCGAATGGTGGTCTGCGCCGTCGTCGAGGCCCCAAAGTGGATGGCCTCGACTAGACGGCGCCCCACGCGCTTGACGCGGCTGGTGAAGCGGATGATGAGCAGGGTGATGACGAGGAAGACGCCCAGGATCACCAGGCTCACCCAGGTGGAGCGCGAGCCCAGCAGCAGTGCCATGAGGAGGATCGGGCCGACCTCGCCGACGGCTCCGTGGTTGAGGATCGAGGCGCCCACCGCTGTGGGCAGCAGACCGCGGTCGCGCAGAATCGGCAGAATCGTGCCGATCGCCGTCGAGGTCATCGCGATGGCGATGGCGATGCCGTTGGCCGACGCCGCGCCACCGGTCACCCCGATGGCCGTCACCGCCCCGAAGGCCAGACCCAGCGAGAGTATCCAGGCGATGGCTGCGTGACGCCCGCCCGCGCCGCGCAGCTCGTTGACATCGATCTCGTAGCCGGCCATGAGGAAGAGGAAGGCGACGCCGAGCTCGCGCAGCAGCTCGATGGAGGAGTCCTCACCAGCCAGCCCCAGGCCGTGGGGGCCGATGACCATGCCACCGAGGATGAGCAGGACGACCTCGGGCACGAGCCGCTTGGGGACGGTCCAGGAGACCAGCGGTGCCACGAAGGCCACCGCCACGATGAGCAGCAGGGAGGTGAGGACCTGAGCCAGGTCAGTCATGGATGCATCGCCTCCTTGTCTCTAGTCGGTCGGGTGCCGGGAAGTCGGGATGCACAGCGGGCCGGACCCGGCGCACGAGTCCACACGAGTCAGAGAGACTACCCCGCCCTCGACGGCCCGGAGGCATCCGAGGGGACGCAAAGCGCGCGCGGGTGCGTCACAATGGGGGCATGCTCATGCCGTACGCACCCTCCGCCGAACCACTCACGCGCCTGCCCGACGGGACGGTCAAGCAGATCAGCCCCTTCACCGGCACCGAGGTATGGACCGTGCCGGGCCGCGCCAACCGCCCCATCTCGCACCCGGTCGCCGAGGTCCGCCCGCTCGAGGCAGCCGACCGCACCCACAGCTGCGCCTTCTGCTCGGCGCGCTACCTGGATACGCCCCCGGAGAAGGCGCGCATCGTGCGCCGGGCCGACGGCGGCTTCGAGCGTCTCGACGCCCTTACCGCCTCCGCCCTGTTCGACACGGTGGCCGAGTTCCGGCGGGTGCCCAACCTCTTCGAGATCCTCTCCTTCGACTACTGGCACATCAACCACGGCTACGAGATCCCCGACGCCGCCCGCGAGCGCATGGAGGCCTACCTGGCCGAGCCGGCCGGCGTCGAGCACGTCGAGCGGGTGGCACGCACCAAGCTGGCGGCCGCGGGCGCGGACCCGGACTCCTGGGACTCGATGGACGAGCGGACCCGCCACACCTTCCTGGCGGCCTTCTTCGCCGGGGGCCACGACGTCATCGTCGGCCGACGGCACTTCACCGACGACGCCGTCGACACCTCTGCCCTGGCCGCCTCGGGAACCCTGAGCGTGGCCGAGCACCGCGCCTACATGCACCTGGCGATCCATGCGATGCAGAGCCTGTACGAGGCCAACCGGTGGGTGCGCTATGTAGCCGTCTTCCAGAACTGGCTGCGGCCGGCCGGGGCGAGCTTCGACCACCTGCACAAGCAGCTGGTGGGCATCGACGAGCGTGGCGTGACCAGCCAGCTGGAGCTGCAGAAGGTACGGGTCAACCCCAACCTGTACAACGAGATGGCGGTGGACTACGCCGCCTACCAGGGGCTGCTCGTGGCGAGCAACGAGCACGCGGTGGCCTTCGCCGGGTTCGGGCACCGCTACCCGA
>ERZ772766.1639-NODE-1639-length-11811-cov-4.206448_pt1 | contig 11811 bp, 7 predicted proteins | sample MGYA00511379_ERZ772766 | MGnify/ENA primary metagenome ERZ772766 (study PRJEB29015, sample SAMEA2737895) | human oral metagenome | biome: human oral; feature: human-associated habitat; material: dental | place: China | collected 2116 ...
ACTTCTTATTTTGACCAAAATACGTCCATTTTGACATAAGGACATAAGAAACATAAAGAAGTTACATTTACCTCTTCCTCATTTTGTGCCGCAGGAAAGATGCTTTCAACTTGTAAAGAATGTGTTGAAAGCGTGCCCGCCAGGTTACCTTCTTGAGACAAAGACACATTTTGCCACAGACGAATGGGGTCAGAATTTCAGATTTCATCACATCTTTGTCTGGCACTTCGTACGTGAGTGGGGTGTTTGTCTTGGTTCTGCATCACAAAGATAACGAACTCTTCTCAATCTGTAGAAAGCTTAAAAGTCAAGACAACTTCAATGCGGGCCAGCTACTACAGCGCATGCCGCCCACCATCACCATTGTTTTTTCTCTACACCACCCTCAGCCCTTAGCCATGCGCCCCACTTTAAACGAGCAAGGAAAAGCATGCCGCGGAAAGTAAGTTCAACGGCCATAGCCGTCCAAACGCCCTGCAAGCCATACCAATGAGCCAACACGGCGGCAAGCGTAAGGCGCACGCCCCACATGCTGGCAAGGTTCATCAGCGAAGGTTTAAGCGTGTCGCCTGCCCCAACGCAAACGCTATTGCCCACTATGGCCGCAGCAAACATGGGTTCGGCAAAGGCCTCGATGCGAAGAATCTGCGTGCCCAAGACGCGTATTTCGTCAACGGGCGTCATCAGCCCTATCATCTCTGGCGCGAACACATACATCACCACACCCATCAAGGCCATAACAGCCATGCCCATACCTACTGTTAGTTTGGCGAAACTTCGGCACAAGCCATATTGTCCGGCACCCATACTCTGCCCCACAAGCGTGGTGGCGGCATCGCCAATGCCATATCCGGGCATGTAACAAAGACTTTCGGCAGTAATGGCAAAGGTATTGGCGGCGATGGCGAAGTTGCCCAAGGGCGCAACGATATAAGTGCTAACCACTTGCGCCCCAGTCATCAGCACATATTGCGCAGCAATGGGCGCACTTATCTTCACGGCGTTTCGAACATACGACCACATCCAAACGAAACGTGCCTTATCGAGCCGTAATGCGAGAATGGACGAGCGGAAAAGGGCGAACCAAGCCTCAACCGAGGCTACAATGGCTATAGACAACACCGTGCCAAGGGCTGCACCGGGTACGCCAAGGCCGGCCACATAGATGAAAAGATAGTTGAAACCCACGTCCAACACGCACATCAGCACGCTCATGATGCTGGGTATCTGCATGTTGCCTGCACTTTTCAGCATGTTAGACGAAAGGATGCCCAACTGCAAAAAGGGCACAGACAGGGCGTAAATAAGAAAATACAATGCGGCATCGTGGGCTATGTCGTCGCCACCACGCAACCAAATGGGCAACTTAAAGGCGATGAGCGATGCACACAAGGTTACCAACAAGCTGAATGACAGCGTGCAAACCAACGCATGGCGCAACACCTGTCGCGCCTTAATAAAGTCGTTGGCACCGATAAAGTGGGCTACCTGCACCGAAAAGCCTAACGAAACGGCCGAACAAAGACCGCCAAAGAGCCACGTGGCCGACTCCACCAAGCCAATGGATGCCGATGCAGCAGCACCCAGCTTGCCCACCATCGCCGCATCGATGTAAAACATCAGCACGTTGGTTACCTGAGCCAATATCGAGGGGATGCTAAGTCCCACGATTAGGCTTAGCATCTCGTTCCGTGTAAGCGCCTTTCCTTGCCTGATGCCGGCAAGAAGTGTGTCGTTGCTTTTCTTATCAAACATGCCCTTTACTTACTTTATCGTTTGTTGGCAACCTTGCAAAGGTACACATTAAGTGGCCAACAAACAAAAAAGCGATACCCTTTTACATCCAAGGATACCGCACCAACTGCTAATGTCAACACTTTGCCTTGCCAGCGCCAGCGGCATAACCAAGCCGCAGGCCATAAGCAAAGAGCAAACCTTAAATCATTTCTTCCTACGCTCACTACCGGGTGGCGGGGGGTTCCGTCGGTTATCCCGTCCCCGCCGCGTAGCCCATTACAGCACGAGGCTGTAAAAGGGCGTCATCTAACATCATTCTCTTTCTACCTTATCAAACTTAACCTATTAAGACTACAATCTAAACTGAAAATCCTTATTAACAACCTTATTATCTTACCTTAAACTAATACCCAATAATCCTGAAAAATCAATCTTACCTATCTATACCTAAACCTAAATATGTATTGTTTCCTGAAAAGTCAATCTTCTGTCTCACCTTTCGACTAATACTTTTGAAGTTTATTCTACCTTTTAATCTTGTTTGCCTTAATGTTCCGTATACCTAAATGTCTATCCGTATCATCAATCTCTCAAAATTACCTCAATTATAACTAAACCTTATTTATTGTTTGTATGTACGATTTCGTTCAAAGGTCGCCCCTTTTCACAGGGGCGAAATGGTTCTCCTGTTACAATCTAGTTGCCTATAAAAAACAATACCTTCTACCTAAACAAATTGGATCACTCCAACAACTAAACAATCTTCAATCTTATACTTAACTAAACACCTACTTTGTTTCTATCCTCTCAAACCTCTCACATTTGCTAATCTAAATCTGTTATGATTGTGATTTGTTTTCTTTTTACGATGCAAAGGTACTAGTGTTTGCGCAAACAGCCAAGAAATTAAACATGTTTTTTATCATAAAACGGCCTTCTTTTGATGCTAATCAAGCGTTAGTGTGTCCGCACACAGAGGTATAATAGACCATAAAATACGCATAAATATAACAGAATGAGCTTGTTACGAGCTTACTCTTTCAAATAGTTAATTAAACTAAATATCTTTCATCGATTATAAAATTTAGAGGGAAAATAAACCCAATTAAAAGGCAAAAACAAGCAACCGAAAGAATAAAACTTCCTTTTACCTCCCAAAATTCACCCTCCCCTCCTTAAACACACCATCAAAAACACGGCTAATCTCACCCCAATTGCACCATCCCCAGCCCGCCAAAGCCACCAACCAAGCCTCCAAATAAGGCAAAAGTGCTGTAGCTTCATGCTGCTTTAATGCCATCAAAAACCGATAGAACACGCCGCCACACAATATATATATAAGAAGTGCGTTATGAAAACATGCAATGGACAGACAGAATTAGGCAGGTAAAAATCATTCTGGTGATTGCCGCAACCATCATCGTTACGGCCTCACTGGTGGTGTCGCACGTGCTAACGCGCGACCTCGAAACCGAAGAACGCCACAAAATGGAAATATGGGCAGAGGCTATGCGCACGCTAAACCAAGCCGATGAGAACACCGACCTGAACCTGGTGCTGCAAGTTATCAACGCCAACAACACCATTCCCGTGGTGGTGCTGGATGCGAAAGGCAAGCCGCAAACGGCCCGCAACATCAACCTGAAAGGCAAATCGGGCGAAGACAGCGTGCTGTTGGTTAGCAATCTGGGGCAACGATTGCTTACCGAGGGGCGGTTCATCCGCATATCGCTCAACGATTCTATCAAAAGCGAATACATCGACGTGTGCTACGACGACTCGCTGATGCTGCAACGACTGGCCACTTACCCCTACGTGCAACTAGGTATCGTGCTGGTTTTCGTCATGGTGGCCATCATTGCCTTGCGCACTTCTAAGCGAGCGGAGCAAAACAAGGTGTGGGTAGGCCTGTCGAAAGAAACGGCTCACCAGCTGGGAACGCCCATTTCGAGCCTTATGGCATGGACGGAGGTGCTGAAAGAGACACATCCCGACGACGAGCTGATACCCGAAATGGAAAAAGACATCAGCCGGTTGCAGCTAATTGCCGATAGATTTTCGAAGATTGGCTCCTTGCCCGAACCTGTTCCTTCAAGCCTGAACGAGGTTTTGGCGCACGTCGTCGGCTACATGGACAAGCGTACGCCCAAACGCATCGTCCTTAAAACGCAATTGCCCGAAGAAGACATCATACTTAACCTTAATGCCTCGCTCTTTGAATGGGTTATCGAAAACCTTTGCAAGAACGCAATGGATGCAATCGGCGAAAGCGAAGGATGCATCACGCTAAGCGTGCAAAAAACGGCCCAAAAAGTGCTTATCGAAGTGAGCGACACGGGCAAGGGTATCCGCAAAAAAGACATTGCCAATGTGTTCCGCCCCGGCTTTACCACAAAAAAACGCGGTTGGGGACTGGGCTTGTCGCTTGCCAAACGCATCGTGGAAGAGTATCACAAGGGCAAAATCAGCGTGAAAAGCTCGGAAGTGGGCGTGGGAACGACTTTCCTTATCGAACTGAAAACGAAGGCATAAGGAACGTTTTTGCGCCAGAACTGCGAAAATTTGCACCATAACTGCTGAAAGAAAAAAATCCCGACTGCTCTAAATGGAACAGTCGGGATGCTGTTGTGCGCCTGATAGGACTCGAACCTACACGTCGCGAAACACTAGATCCTAAGTCTAGCGCGTCTACCAATTTCGCCACAGGCGCGATTTTGCGGTGCAAAGGTAATGATTTTTTAGGGGCAGGCCAAATTTTTCGCCGTCTTTTTACGCTTTTCTCGCGTGCGCGCGTATTATATAATGGTGTAGGATGCCCGACAAAAGCATTTTTTACCCCGTTTTCATTGATATTGGCCTGCCTTATTTACCACTCTTCGAGGAGCTCCTTTCCGCACGCTTTTACTTCGCCAACAGCTTTCGGGCGTACTCAATAAGCGTGTCTCTTCCCCGAGCCAGGTCGGCAGACTTCATGTCTACTTGATGCGTTGGGGCGATACCAAACTCGGTATCTTTCCCGTCACGGTCGTACATGGGGCAGGCAGAAAAACGTACTATCCAGCCATTGGGCAGTTCACTAGAAAAAGGTAGGCCCGCACCGCCGCCCGTCCTGTCGCCCACAATCGTTACTTGGGGCAGGCACTTCATGTATTTCACAAACTCGTTGGCTGCACTGTACACGCCACGATTGGTGAGAACCACCACTCGTTTTTGCCACCTAAGCCCCTTAGAGGGTTTAAGTATCTGCCGGCGGCGGGGCGAAAAGTCGTTATGCCCACGTCCTGTTTTGTGCTGCATATAGCCCACCAGCACTTCTTCGTTGGTAAAACGGGCCGCAAGCGTTTCGGCACTGGTCACCATTCCGCCGCCATTCTCGCGCAAATCAATAATCAGTCCGTTGCAAGGAGCGAAGTAAAGCAAGATGCGGTCGAGGTTTCCAGCCCCGAAATCGTTGACGAACGTGGCGCAACGCAGGTAAGCCACATTGTCGTTAAGTATGCGATACTTCATGCCGGCCGCAATCTTGTAGTCTTTTCCGAGGTAAAGTTTCAGCACGTTCTCGCTGAAATGGGTGGGATAATCTTCTTTCCACGACCAATCTCGCCCCACATCAAAGGGCGCATAGAGGTTAACGTGCCCGTCTTTAAGTTCGCCTAGCATGTTGGTCAGCACCTCAAAGGTTTGCTCCTCGGTCATTTGGTCGTCGAATTGGGGTGCATATTTGTTGTAAACGGCATGCCAATCCAAACCATATTCTTGCTGTTTATAGTCGAAAAAGCAATAATGTTCGTCTATTATCCGCCACAAAGCCTCGAAGTTTCCACGCGGGTTGTTATCGTATTGCTCAACATCAACACAGGCACCAAGCAAGCTCCACACTGCCATTAGCGGCAGAAAGAAGTATAACAGCTTTCTTTTCATGGCGCAAGTTTGATGAGGGTGAAACGTTTAACAAGGCCAATCACCACGCCATGCGTATAGACATGGGTTTTCAAGCCATTGACACGCGATTGCTGGATGTCGCCCATATAACCCAACCGAACGGTTGAACGCAAGAGCGGGAAGTCGACAGTGAGCATCTGTCGCAAGGATGGAGCAGAGCCAACAGTGGTGGGAACGACGTTATGGTCGTAGTTTCCTTCGGAGAATATCTCATAATACGACTGCCCATAGTTAGGCGAGAACATCACACCCAGCAGGGGTACGGCCACTTCGTAACGAAGGAGCAGGGGTATGCTGCCCGCCCTAAGCCTGTAACTAGCCACTGCCGAGGGTGCAAGATGCAGAAACACACGCGCCTGAGCAGGGTTGTTGGAGTTGTGGGTGTTGTAGATAAAGCCCACATGGGTTTCTACCCTCCCCCCTACTTGCAACTGCAAGCGGTGGTCCAGCCAATCAAATCCATAGTGCAAGGCATAGTCAAAGCTGTACATGCCCGCTATTTCGTTGCCACTTCCTGCCCTGTTTTTAAGGTAAGCCACGTTTCCCGTGTGCGTGATTAGCTGCGAAAGACGGCGTCCTTCGCGCTCGCGCTGGGTCTGCGAGATATAACGGAGGTCGGTACCTGTGTAATGTTCGGGCGAAAGATATGTGTCTAACACCTGCGCCCGGCTGATGCCCAACATGCGTGCAGTGGTTGTTATCTTGCCATTGGTGGGCAATGGTGGGTCTTGATTAAGCTCGTTTTGCGCCTGCGCCACAGGACTAAGGCACAACAAAAGCAAGCAAAGCCACCACCCTACCCACGCCCGTTGGCGAACGTGGGCACAGGTAAAGGTTTCGCTTGCGTGTGTGGCAACTGCCTGAATGCGCCACAAGGGGGATGCACTAAGGTTCATCTTGAAAAAGACTTGGTTGTTCGGGACTGGCCGCAGACTTGATGCGGGGCGACGAAGAGACGGTGGGCGGCGCGCTTTCTGCACCTTCACTGCCCTGTTCGCCATTATCTTCGGGCTCTGGTTCGGGTTCGGGAACGCGCGTAGGTTCCAGTTCTTCAATATGGTCTACATGCCAAGTGGTGATACGTTTGCCCTTAGCCTTGAAGCCCTTAATGCCAACAAAGTCGTCAATCTCTATCTCCATCGGCGCGCGTTCTTTGTCGCTGCCGCCGAACACCACCTTGATGCGCGGGTAAGGCTGGTCGGACAGGAAGAGAAGTTCGTTCTTGGGGTTGTCGCCAAGGAAAGATTGTTTGCGCTTAGAGCCATCCATCGTGAAACGTTTGACGTAAGCGAACTTGTCGTTGTCGGCATCACGCACCACGGCACTCCACACTTTGTTCTCGTCCCACTTCTCAATCAGTTTCAAATTGTCTTCGTAATGGTTGTTCACATCGAAGTCCGAGAGGTAGAACTCGCAGTTATCCAGCACCACAAGTATAGAGTCGTTCTCGTTAAACTCGCCCAGCAGTCGGCCGTGGTCGTCGTAATTGATGCGTTTCACGTCGGGGTCGAACCACACTTTACGGCCGCCCAATGTGCTGTGTCCCGCTTCGAGCAGACCTATTTTCTTCACCGGACGTTTGCAAATGATGTTTCCACGCGAGGTTCTCGCCTTGATAATCACCTTCGAGAAGTCGAAGTCCACGATGCATTTTTTGCGGCTTGGGGGTGCTTCCGGTTCGAGAATAACCCGTATCGTCTCGGCCTCGCCGTTGGGATTGGCCGTGAAATAAACCACTTTCGAACCCGGAGTGCCTTGCGTAAGGTCGTATTCGCGGTCGCGCGTTACGCTGGTGATGTTGAAACGCTTGATAAAATAATGGCCTTCCTTGCCGTCGCGATACACAATATTATAAGTGGTGCGCCTGTCGTTGCGCTTATGCACCTGCACATGCAACACGTTTTTGCCCACGAAAATCTTGTCGGCCACGCGCATTACCTTATATTTGCCGTCGCGATGGAACACCAGGATGTCGTCGATGTCCGAGCAGTTGCACACAAACTCGTCTTTTTTCAGCCCCGTTCCGATAAATCCCTCGCGGCGATTGATGTATAGTTTCTCGTTGGCCTCCACCACTTTGGTGGCCTCGATGGTTTCAAAACTCTTTATCTCGGTTAGTCGGGGGTGGTCTTTTCCGTACTTGTCTATCAGGAATTTGAACCACTTGATGGTGACATCCGTCATGTGCGCCAAGTCGTGGTCAATGCCCGCAATCTCTTCTTTGATGCGCGCCAGCAACTCATCGGCCTTATCTTTGCTGAATTTAAGTATGCGCTGCATCTTTATTTCCATCAATCGCATGATGTCGTCGCGGCGCAATTCGCGTATGAAGTTGGGCTTGAAGGGCGTCAATCGACTGTCGATATGCTCCACGGCAACGTCCATATTCTCGGCGTTCTCAAACTTTTTATCTTTGTAGATGCGCTCTTCGATAAATATTTTTTCAAGCGAAGAGAAGAAAAGCTGCTCCAACAGTTCGTCTTTCCTTATCTGCAATTCCAGCCTAAGCAGCCCCATCGTGCTGTCAACGTTATGGCGCAGCACCTCGCTTACGGTGAGGAAACGCGGCTTGTTGTCTTCGATAACGCAGCAGTTGGGCGAAATGTTTATCTCGCAGTCGCTAAATGCGTAGAGTGCATCAATGGTTTTGTCCGACGAAATGCCAGGGGCGAGGTGCACTTGTATCTCTACTTGGGCCGCCGTATTGTCGTCTACGCGCTTGGCTTTTATCTTTCCCTTCTCCACCGCTTTAAGAATAGAGTCGATAAGCGTGGTGGTGTTCTTGCTGAAAGGTATCTCGCGGATAACAAGTGTCTTGCTGTCCAGTTTCTCAATCTTGGCGCGCACCTTGATAGAACCGCCCCTTTGTCCGTCGTTATATCGGCTGACATCAATCGAACCGCCCGTGGGAAAGTCGGGATATAGCCTAAACGGCTCGCCTTTAAGATAATGTATGGCCGCCTCGCACAGCTCGCGCATGTTGTGCGGAAGGATTTTAGAGCTAAGTCCGACGGCAATTCCCTCCGCCCCTTGCGCCAAAAGCAAGGGGAACTTCACGGGCAACGCGATGGGTTCTTTGTTTCTTCCGTCGTAGCTAGCTTGCCATTGCGTGGTTTTGGGATTGAAAACGGTGTCGAGTGCGAACTTAGAAAGCCGCGCCTCAATATAACGTGGGGCGGCAGCGCGGTCGCCCGTAAGGATGTTTCCCCAGTTTCCTTGCGTGTCGATAAGCAGGTCTTTCTGCCCCATCTGCACAAGGGCGTCGCCGATAGAGGCGTCGCCGTGGGGGTGAAACTGCATGGTATGGCCCACAATGTTGGCCACTTTGTTGTACCTTCCATCGTCCATGCGTTTCATCGAGTGCAATATGCGGCGTTGAACTGGTTTCAAGCCGTCGGCGATGTTAGGTACGGCACGTTCCAAGATAACGTACGAGGCGTAGTCGAGGAACCAATTTTGGTACATGCCACTAAGGTGGTGCACCGCCGAGGCGTCGAAGCGGTCGGCGGGTTTATAGTCGGAATGCGTTTCAACGCCCTCTTCCTCGTTTTCGTCTTGTTGCTTTTCGTCGGCCATGTCCAGGCCTTCTTCCAGTTCGTTCGGGTCTTTTATTTCGTCGTCCATAGTGTGAGTTTCTCTATATTATGTATTTCCGCCAGATATTTTGTGCGTTATAAAGTTAAGCCACCGTCCAAACGAGGGGATATGTTTCGTTTCTTCGTGCCGTTTTATTAGCTGGTCGAGATACGACTTATCGCAGACGGCAGAAAGTTTAGCTTTCGAATACTTCATGTTCCGCTCCTTAAACATGACCTGAAGATAGCGATAATGAAACTGTGCCGTGGTTGAGAATTTTCCATTCTCGATGTTTCCCATCTGTTCGGGGTCGTTATCACGCACATTATAATGGTTTATATATCTTATATACTCTTCCTCTTGAGGATTACTTTTAAACACGTTTCTGTTACCAAGAAACCATGTTTCCATACAGATGTTTTGTTCAAACAGCACTAATTGGGCATCTCTCAACTGACGTTTATCTGCTGTGAGCTGTTCATTTATCCGCTTTTCTAACTCAATGCGAGTTTCTCCTTCGGTATCAAGACATACCATTAGATAATCGTAATGTCCCTTTCCACTGCTATTTATATCATTAATGTCGGCCACAGCGTTAGATATATCCTTGTAAATTGAGGCAATTCCGCATGCGCTGAACAGGTAATAGTTGTTCGTTTGCACCTTGTCCGCATAGTCAAGCTTTTTCAGTTGTGGCGCCAACAGGCTCAACCAAGCGGTATATACCATTGGTTCGGTGCGCATTCCCTCTACAATGATATACAAATTCATAGTTGCCCCGTTTTATAAGCGTTGGTTTGCAACAGCTGCATAAAGGCATCGTGGTGCGAATGTGTACCAATATTCAGCTCGCTGGCATTATGAATGCTCACATCGCTGCCATTTCTTGTCACCACTTTCCATTGCGATGTGGGCATGGTGTTAATGATATAGGGGTGATGACTGGTGATAATCATCTGAACATCAGCATCGGGATTGCGCACCAAGTCGGCCAGAAGGTCGATGCAATTCACTCCCAAACCGTTCTCAAACTCATCTATTAATATCACGTCACCATCCTTGGCTAAGGTGAGCGCCACGATTTGAGAAAGGGCTCTATACATGCCTGAAGAAATAGCACCACTCGAAATCCATGCATCACACCCTTTTTCCTTGATACGAAGAACTGGCATTGCTCGTTTATCATTCACAAGAGATAACGTAAAATCAATGTTTTCTACCAATGGAAATATACCTTTGAAGATTTCACTGATCACATCATATTCTGGCAGTTTGTTTTCCTTTAATAAGAAAAGGCTCACCATAGTGTTTCCTGATCGCTGTTTCACAATATCGTCCAATGTCATATTACAAAACGACCTATCTTGTGGAACTGTGGAAATGCAAGTTAATCGGTCATCTGTGTCCAGTTGGTAAATTTGCCTGAACGCCACAACAGCGTTGGCAACATCCTCTTCCTCTTTCAACAAGCTTAGTGCACTACGATTCGGATCTAACTTGACAATCTTCTCACCCTTGTATTTTATTTCGTCTTTATCGCGAGAAATAAGTTCCGTTCCATCTATCAATAAACACTCTTTAACAACAGGGTATTGCTTAGTAACATACCAACTCTCACCACTTTGTTTCTCGTCTAGTCCAAATTCCCCCACCCAACGATATTCTTTTCCATTTTGTGAGAACAAGACATCCCACTCCACTGCATTGAGCGATGTGCCTTTGGATATATCACGCAGCGCAAGCAACGCCCTTAATATCAGCGTTTTTCCCACTCCCGATGCGCCAACAAGCAGGGTAGTATTGTCAAATTGGGCATTTTTAATGTTCCAACCTGTCTGATGATTGATAAAAGTTAGCTTCTTTATTTTCATGACTACAAATGGATTGCGTTGTTAAAGATGAGCCATGCGCCTACCTGACGGCAGCCGAATAACGGCACATTAGCATGCACCCCATATTTATAATGGGGCGCGCACTCCAAATGCAAAAATACAAATAAAACTTGGATTAGCCGTGTTTTATCGCCGCCAATTAGTTATTTTGGACACTTTTTGGTGTACAAGGGCATTCTTTTCCTTAACATTTGTCTGAATTCTGCCGACACACCAGTGCAACCACAACGGTTGAGAAACTGATTTTTAGCACTGTTTTTCTTCTCTAGTTTAGAGAAGTCGGCTTGTCTTTTAGCCTTTCTATAAATTGAGAAGGGCTTATCATCTTTGCGTTGTAAAACCCAGATAAACACCCTTCTTCATGTACGAAGTACTGGACTAAGGTACGACAAACCAGAAATCCGGCCCCATTTGCCAGTGGCAAAGCCTGGCCATGTCTCAAAAAGATAACCAAGCGGAAGTTCTTTCAGTGCATTCTCTACAAGTTGAAAGCATCTTACCGGTGGCACATAATGAGGAGAAAGTCAAGACGACTTCTTTTATGTTCCTTATGTTCTTATGTCAGAAATGGACGTATTTATGTCAAAACCCGAAAGACGAACGATTAACTCGTTCACTTATCCACTTGTCTTCTCGTTAACTTGTCAACCCGTCAACCCGAAAT
>ERZ772766.1640-NODE-1640-length-11811-cov-2.825536_pt1 | contig 11811 bp, 12 predicted proteins | sample MGYA00511379_ERZ772766 | MGnify/ENA primary metagenome ERZ772766 (study PRJEB29015, sample SAMEA2737895) | human oral metagenome | biome: human oral; feature: human-associated habitat; material: dental | place: China | collected 2116 ...
GTATGCTAAGAGAAATGAAATATTAGATAGTGAATCTATACATGATAGTATTTTAGTAGCAGTAGAAAATCATATTACAGATGTAGTTAAATCTAAATTATTAGATAGTGAAAAATTAACGAAAGAAGATTTACAAGAAATAGTAGATTATTCTAATACATTACTTAAAGATGATATTAGTATGGATGAAATATCTTCAATGGATCCAGATGCGATAATTTACTTTGTAAAAGAAAAAATATTAAGCGAATATCAAGAAAAGATAAAAGAATTACCAACTGAAGTAGTAGAAGAATTTGAAAAAGTTATAACTTTAAGTGTAGTAGATAAATATTGGACAGAACATATAAATTCTATGGAACACTTTAGAGAAGCAATATACTTAAGAGGATATGGACAACAAGATCCACTTAGAGCTTATACAGTAGAAGGTTTTGAATTCTTTAATAAGATGTTACAAAATATAGATCAAGAAATAACTTTATTCTTAGTTAAATCTGAGATATCTCAAAATCAAGAAAGACAAGAAATATCTAAGTCAAAAATGACTAACGATGGAAAAGTTAAATTAAAAAACAAACCTAAAAAAACAGAAAAAAAAGTAGGTAGAAATGATTTATGTCCTTGCGGCTCAGGTAAGAAATATAAACAATGTTGTGGAAAATAACTCGTAAGATCTCATAAGAGAAAATACGAGTTTTTCTTTTAAGTCAAAGATAAGAATTTGAGACATTCAGGAATATTTTTTCTGTCTTTTTAATTTATTAAAATGGCATAATTTTATATTTTTTAGTCATTTTGATAGAAATTATTTGGAATAAACTAAAAAACTGTTGAGATAAATTTTGAGCTCAAATTACTATAAAAAATATATGATATAATCTACATAGAGAAGGTGTTAATAAAAATGACAAATTTACAAAAAGAACAAATTAAGAAAATTGTTTATAAATTTTCAAGTTTAGCTAATGTTAATAATGAAAATGTTTGTAATAAATTGATTTTAAATTTATCTACTATGAAAGAGGAAGATGTTATTGACTATTTGTTAGTTAATATTAATAATTTGGTAGAAACAATGAGAATCAAGCCAGAAGATGTTTTTCATAATATAGATTTAATTACATCGCTATCTGATAAATATTCTACAAAAGAAGATTTAATGACAAGACTAAATTGATTAAAGAGTATGAATATGATGGATTTACAAATGTCATTATCTGATAATCATAGATTAGTAATAGAAGCGTTTGATAAATTTAATCAAATAATTGGAACTAAATTTGATGCTTATTATACTGGTGGATTAATGGGATATTTAGCAACTAATCATTCTTTAGAAAGATATCATAGTGACTTAGATTTATTTATAAATGAAAAGCAATTATATTCTTTATATGAACTTATAAATGAAAGTGATGAATTTGAATTTATAAGTAATATGGATAATAAAGAAGAAAATGGTCATGAGTTTAAAATCCAATATAAACAAACACCTATGAGTATTGGGTTGTTCTTATTTGAAAGAAAACCTAATGATGAAATAGTTATCAAAGAGTATTATCATAAGGATAAAACTCCAAGTGAAGAATTGTTAGTTAATGAGAGACATTTAGCACCTAATTATGCTAAAATGGTATTAGATTACATAATAATATTCCATACAGAATGCAAAGCTTAGAAAGTATTTATAATGCTAAAAAGAATTCTAGACCTAAAGATAGATATGATGCAGCTATAATTAAAGATAGTATTGATTTAATGATTGATTATCAATTAGATACTAAAAAGCAAGATAATTATGATGTTAAAGCTAAAAGTTCAAACAATTCAATTATAACTATAATGGAAACAAAAAATTTAGAATGTGGAAAACATCTTTAAATTATATTTTTATAATGAAGTAACAGTTATATAATTATGAATAAGAGGTGGTAATGGAAAAGTTTTATTTAGAAAAACCTACATTAAAAAGAAAAGAAGAAGCAATAGATTATTTTAATGAACATATAAAATATAATGCTGATATGAATGATACGGGTGGTATTAATCAATTTTTAAAAGAATCAACTTATGAAAATTGGTTAAAAGAATTAGAGAAAAAAACTAATCTTAATTATATGAAAACTATTGGATGGGCTCCATCAATAACATATTTTCTTATTAGAGAAAATGATAATAAAATAATAGGTATGCTTAATTTAAGATGTAATGTAACGAAAGAATTAATTGCTAAAGGTTGTTCACATATTGGTTATGGAATTAGACCTACAGAAAGAAGAAAAGGCTATAATAAAATCAACTTATATTTAGCTTTATTAGAAGAACAAAAAATAGGTGAAAAGAAAGTATTATTAGAATGTTTAGCTGATAATATAGGATCAAATAAGACGATACAAGCACTAGGAGGAGAGTTAAAAGAATCTAAAATAGATAAGTGGGATAACGAATTAACAAATTATTATTGGATTGATGTAGATAAATCTATTGAAAAATATAAAAATGTATATGAACAATTTATAATAGATAAGGATATAAATGATGAAAATAAATGAAATAATTAATCATTATGAGATATATATAATCAGTTTATATAATAGTCAGTTAAATTATTATTCTTTTTTAGAGGTAGTATCAAGTACCTATGAATTTGAAGCTTTAAAAAGTGTTAATACATTAAAATCTATATTAAAAATCGAATTAGAGTTATCTTGTGGAAAATTAAATAATTCTATTAATAGGCATTTAGAGTATATCAAATGTATGGATAAAGAATTTAATAAAAAAATATTTAAATATAAAGTAAATAATTTAGATAAAATTAAGTTTGAAATAAGTAAATATAAAAAATTAGATTGTGGATAGATAAAAATGATAGCAATAGTTATTTGATACTTTTATTCTTTTGCAATGAATTTTATGATTTATTAAAGAAAAAAGAAGTTATTGTTGTTAACATAGATAATTTCTATGAAAGTAGTATATCTTTAGATGAAATACTAAAAAATAAACTTAAAGAAAAAGTTTTATTACCAAAAGAAATAAAAAAAATAGTGTGATGTAGGATAACGAGTTAAAAATAAATAGTGATATTAGAGATGTATCAAATGAAATAATTAAAAATTTGAAATTTGAGGATTTATATGAACCTATTTTAAAAGTTATAAAGAATCTAGGTAGAGTTAATAGATTGAAAGCTATTAATAAATTACAAAAAACTAACATTTTAAACAATAAACATCCAATAATATATAATTATATTATTAATTTATTGATAAAAGATGGTTTTTTAAAAGAGTATAAGTTAGATTATTCTATGGATAATTCAATATATAATTATGATAAAGAAGATGAATATAAAAAGTAATAATTAACTATGATTTTTAATTGAATATGAATAGTTTGACTAGTATCTAGGTAAAAAATATAGTTGATGTAAAATATAATTAGCTTTTAGAAAGGATATAAGATGAAAAGTTTTATAGAATTAAAAAATGTAAAAAAAACATATGTAATAGGAGAGCAAAAATTTAATGCTTTGGATGGGATAAATTTAGAAATTAATCAAGGTGAGTTTGTGGTAATTTTAGGACCATCAGGAGCAGGTAAATCAACACTACTTAATTTATTAGGTGGAATGGATAAAGCTACATCTGGTTCAATTATAATAGGTGAAGATAATATAGCTAAATTTAATGATAACGAGTTAACAAGATATAGAGCACATGATGTTGGTTTTATTTTTCAATTTTATAACATAATGCCAACATTAACTGTTGAAGAAAATGTTAATTTAATAAAAGATGTAACAAATACTTCTAAAGATGCAAAAGAGGTCTTAAAAAGTGTTGGCATATTAAGACATGCTGATAAATTTCCACAAGAATTATCAGGAGGAGAACAACAAAGAGTATCTATAGCAAGGGCTATAATGAAAAATCCTAAGCTTCTTTTATGTGATGAACCAACTGGAGCTCTAGATTCAAAAACAAGTGTAGAAATATTGAAACTATTAAGAGAACAAAGTGATCAAGATACGACAGTTATTATAGTTACTCATAATGCTTTAATAGCTAATATAGCAAATAGAGTTATTAAAATTAAAAATGGAAAAGTAGAATCTAATGAGTTTAACAAGCATCCAATGAAGATTGATGAGGTTAAATGGTAATTATGTTAAAAAGAAAAATGCTTAGAGATATTCGTAAAAATTTATCTCAATTTATAACAATCTTTTTAATGGTTATGATAGGAATAATGGCTTATTCTGGAATCAAATCATATATGGATGGTATGAGTAAAACAGCTGATAAGTTTTACTCTGAAAATAATTTGTTTGACTTAAATGTAGTAGGAAATTTGAATCATGATGATTTAAAAAATATTAAAAGTATAGATAATGTTAAAGATGCAGAACTTAAATTATCAGTAACAGCTATTACTGATAATGATAAAACTTTACTTTTGAATTTTATTGAATCTAATAATATATCTAAATTTTTTGTTTTTGAAGGAGAAAAATTTAATGCTAAAAAGAGTGGTATTTGGTTAGATAGATTTTATGCTCAAAAAAACAATATAAAAGTAGGAGATACTATTCTTGTAAAATATGATGGTATGATTTTACATGAAAAAGTTTTAGGTATTATTAATGTACCAGACCATTTATATGATAGAAAAGATGAATCAGAAATATATCCGGATAAAACAAAATTTGGTTTTGCTTATATGAGTACTAATGAAATATCAGAAGATTATGTTAAAAAATTAGTGATGAAAAAGCTTAATGTTTCAGATGAAAATATTTTAAATAAAGTTATTCCAAACTTTAATTATAAAGAATATATTCCATTTTCGAGTATAATGGTTAGTCTTAAGGATAAAAGTAAAAAAGACTTTGTAGGAAGTACTATATCATATAAGATAGAGAATGCTAAAGTAGTAGTAGATGTTAAAAATACTCTTTCTTATGGAACTTACCAAGGAGAAATAGATGAAGGTCAAACTTATGTTGGGGTTTTTTCAGGGATTTTTATATTTATAGCAATACTTTCTGTTATAACTACTATGACTAGAGTTATTAATAAACAAAGAATACAAATAGGAACTTTAAAAGCATTAGGATTTAGTAATAGAAAAATTTTATTTCATTATATTAGTTATGGATTTTGGATAAGTTTAATTGCTTCAATATTAGGCTTAATTTTAGGATATTATGTAATTGGTAACATGTTTATAAATTTTGAAATGTCTTTTTTTGAAATACCTAGTGGAGCTCCATATATGGATATAACTAATTATTATATTGCAGCTTTAATAGTATTATTAGTTAGCTTCATAGTTTATATGACAGGAAGAAGTATACTTAAAGAAAATCCTGCTGAAACATTAAGAAATAAGATACCGAGTATTAAAGGGAAAATATTATCGATTACTAAAAATAGATTTTTTAAAAAACTAAATTTTGCTATTAAGTGGAATATAAGAGATATTTTAAGAAATAAAGCTAGAACTTTTATGGGATTTGTTGGAGTTGTTGGTTGTTCAATGTTGATAGTATGTGCTCTAGGAATGCTTGATACTGTGAATAATTTCATTAAATTGCAATTTGAAGATTTATATAATTTTAAATATAAGTTAATTATAAAAGAAGATATTAAAGCTAATGAATTACAATCATTATATGATAAGTATGGTACTAATACTTCTAAAACTATATTAATTGAAACAAAAGAAAAAAATGGAACAAGAAAAATCAATAATATATTTATTACTGATGCAAATGACTATGTAAGATTTATTGATAACAAAGATAAGTTTAAAGATAAGCCAAAAGATGATGGGGTATATGTTACTTATAAATTAGCAACAAGTAAAGGTTATAAATTTGGAGATGAAATAACATGGAATATATATGGAGAAAGTAAGTATTACAAATCAAAAATTATCGGTTTTAATAAGGATCCTCAAAACCAAAATATATCTATGAGTAGAAAATATTTGGAATCTTTAAACATAAAGTATAAACCTGATACTATATATACAAATATAGATTTAAGTAAAGTTAGTGAAATTAAAAATATAAAATCTATTCAAAATGTTAAAAGCTTAAAGGAAGATATGAATGGAATGCTTTCGATGATTAAGAAAATGTTGGTCTTAATTGTTAGTGTTGCTGTATTACTTGGAGTAATAATTATTTATAATTTAGGTATTATTTCATATACAGAAAAAGAATATCAATTTGCTACTTTGAAGGTATTAGGATTTAAAGATAAACAAATAAAAAATATCTTTATTAAACAAAATAATTTGATTGCAATTATATCAATTTTATTTGGTCTTCCATTAGGTTTTTGTTTAACAGATTATTTATTTCAAAATGCTATGCGAGAAAATTATGATATTGGTACTTTTATTACAAATAGAACATATATAATTGCATCTATTGGAACATTTTTAGTTTCATATATAGTATCAAAATTTTTAGCAATAAGAATTAAAAAAATAGATATGGTTAAAAGTTTAAAATGTAATGAATAATATTTAGTACTATAATAAAAAATTCGAAAAATTAATTTACGAGTTTTTTGTTATTAATGTTATAAACATTTTTGTTCAAATTAATAAAATATTGTACAATTTAATTAGAATAAAGGAGAATATTAAAATGAAGACAAATATATCAGCATTAATGAATTTAATTTCAGAAGTAGAAAAAAATTTAAGTTCAAAGATTTATAGTATAGAAGATTATGCTTTAAATATATCTATAGAAGAACTAGATGGAAAAGTTAATTTAGTAGAAGACAATAAAGAAATATTTAATTTAAATTTAGCAGAAATAGAACAAGCTTCTAAAGAATTATCGAGATTAAAAGCCATTTTATATGAAAAAAATAATGAATTTAAATTAAGTGATGGTAGAACTATTCAACAAGCTATAGTAGATAATACTAATTTAAGAAAGCTTAAAACAACATATGAAAATTTATTGTTACTAAAAAATACTAAAAAAAGAGTTACAGAAGTAAATAATTCATATTTTGAATCTAAAACATTAAACTTTGATCAAAATAAATTAAAAAAGAGACTTGAAGAAATAGATAGCGAAATACAAAAAACTGATTTTGAAATTTCTAAATTAAATTCAGTAGAATTCAGCATTTAATTAATTGGTTCTACTAAGTTATTTGGTAGATTAAATAAAAATAACTATTTTTAGCCAAAGCATTCTTGCTGTCATTTTTGTTTATATATTTACTCTAAACAATTTACAATTTATTTAAATTTTTAATTTTAGAATTTATATATTACAATTTATAATTATTTACAATTAACTTTTAGAGTAAATATTTTTGATTTAAATGTTAAATTTGACAATAAGAAATGCGACCAGCTTATTATTTTAATTCCAAATGGGATTAGTTTAATAGCTGGTTTTATTTTTATAGTTATAAAATTTTATACATATAATTAAATATGAAAAAAGTAAAGACAAATAGGAATAAATATATATAATTATTAACTATCAATTAACTATCAGCATTTTCATTAAGGTATTATATATATTTGTATTCAATTATATGTGATATACTTTGTATAGAAAGTAATAGTGAGGATGTATTATGAAAGTAATAACTTTTCAAACTAAATCAGCTTTAGAATATTTGATAAAAAATGGTTATTTAATATGTGAAAATAAATATGTTGATATAGAAAAAGCAGGTCCTACTTATAACTGGTTTATAAATAACATGAATAAAAAAGTAGAAAATAAAACTACAGCTAAATATCCAATTTGGTGTTGGGTAAAATGTAATGATTCTATTTGTCCACCTAAACATAAAGGTAAAAGAGTTGAAGGTTTTGATGTAAAAATTACCTTTAATGTAAAAGAAGATGAAATATTCATAACTGATTTTAGAATGTATTCATTTTTGTTAAGTAATCTTTATATTCCTGATAATAAAACTGATAAAGATAAATTTGAAAGACTTTTAAAAGAAAATAAAATAACAAAAGAAGAATTAAAAGCATATGTTAGAAAAGATAAATTTAATGAATGTAGAAATGATGAAAAATTTTTAAAAGTATGTAATATAATAGAAAAAAGTTTTTCTAAATGTATTACTAATGATAGTAATATTTTACAAGGTTGTGTTTGGAAAATAGATTATAATCAAATAGAAACTATAGAAATATTATCAAAAGATGATGGTTATGTTTATGGTTCTTTAAATTATAAAAGAAAAAATGGTAAAAGAAGGGATTGGATATCGGAATATTATAAAATGTTAAAATAAAAAATTAAATATACTTTCAAAAATATATAAGAAAGGATTTGTTATGAAATATAGTTTAGTAGATGCTAGTATAGGTGATATAGATTATTTAAAACAAGCTAAAAGTAATACTATTTATACTTATGCTAATAATTTAACAAAAGAAGAAAAAATTAAAATAAATAATTATATTGATACTTCTATTCCTAAAGAATTAAAAGAATATAAGATAATACTATTTAATAATAAAACTATTGGATGTCTTTTGATAAAAAAACAAGATGATGGAGTATTGCTTGATGAAATATATCTAGAAGAATCTTATAGAAATTTAGGTATAGGAACAGAGATTATAAAAAATATATTAGATATTAACAATATTGTTTATTTATGGGTTTATAAAGAAAATAAAAAAGCTGTTTCTTTATATAAAAGATTAAACTTTATTATAGTAGATGAAACTGAAAGTAGATATTATATGAAATATCAAAAATCTTTAATAGTTGAATTTAAAGTTATGACTATAGACGAAAATATAGATTTAGTAAAATATGCATATAATGAAAAAGATAAAACTTTGGATATGTTTAAATATGTTGTTACTCTTTTTCCAGAGTTAAAAGAAATAAAAAAAGATGTAGATATAAATAAACAAATTGAAGATATCGTTAATAAAAAATATAGTGATAACTTTGATTTATTAAATCAAAAAATATTAGAATATACTAATATATGGAATAAATATAGTGATATATATTTAAAAAGGTTATCTGAATATTTTGGTATTTCTAATCTTAAAGTATCTAAAATTATTGCAAATGTTGGTATTATACCTATATTTCCTAGATATTTAGATACATGTAGTTTTTCTATAGGTATAGTTGATGAAGAAAAATTAATAGAAACTACATCTCATGAAATATTACATTTTTTTTGGTTTGAAAAATGGAAAGAAATTTTTCCTGATTATAAAAAAGAAGAATTTGAAAGTCCTAATTTAATATGGAAATATAGTGAAATGGTAGTTGATCCTATACTTAATTCTAAAGATTTTAATGATATTTTTAAAATTAATTACAAAGCATATGATAGTTTTTATAAATTATATGATGGTGAAATAAAAGTTATGGATAAACTAAAAGAAATATATAATAAAAATATTAATATTTCTAAAAAAATATTGTTAGGATATGAATATATTAAAAAATTAAATATATAAAGTTATGAATGTAATTGTTTATATTGAAGGAATTTAAATGAAAAGAATATTAGATAGATTGTTTATAATATTACCATATATCACAATACAATTAGTATTTTATTTAATACTAATTAATTGGTTTTATGAAATTTTTTTCTTTGTACTAGTTATATTTAGTATAATTTCTTTAGCGTTTATATTTCATTTAATATACGATAATAAAGAAGAAGATTCATATAAGTTAATTTGGATATTTATCTTATTTTTTATACCTATATTTGGATCGTGGTTATATTTTACTGCTGCTAATAAAAAGACTTCAAAGCCTATAATTAAAAAAATAGAAAAAGGTAAAAAAGATGTAAAATATAAACTTTTACCTAACAAAAATGTTAATTTAGAACTAAAAGAAGAAGATAAAAAAATATATGATATATTAAATTATGTAGTTGATAAAGCTAATACTAATATAAATTATAATGAATATGCTAAATATTATTCCCTTGGAGATGAAATGTATTTAGATATGATAGAAGAACTTGAAAAAGCAGAAAAATTTATATTTTTAGAATACTTTATTTTAGCAAAAGGGAAATTTTTAAATTCTATTATGAAAATATTAGAAAGAAAAGTAAAAGAGAATGTTGATGTAAGAATATTATATGATGATTTTGGAAGTATGACTACATATTCTTTTAAAAATATTTTTATATTAAACAAAAAAGGAATTAAATGTAATGTATTTAATCCTGTTACATTTATTACTTCTACACTAAATAATAGAGATCATAGAAAAATGTTAATAATCGATAATAAAGTAGTATTTAGTGGTGGTATTAATATAGCAGATGAATATATAAATGAAAAAGTTAGATTTGGTCATTGGAAAGATATAGGATTTCAGCTTAGAGGAAAAGCAGTAGAAAATTACACATATATGTTTATGGAATTTTGGAATGCTTATTCAAAAGATAAATTAAGTGATAAGATATTTGAAAAAGTATATTCAAATAAAAATAAAGATGGTTATGTAGTATCTTATTATGATTCACCTGGTAATAAAGAAGAAGTTACTAACAATTTATATATAAAATTATTAAATAATAGTAAGAAGTATGCATGGTTTTATACACCTTATTTAATGGTTAATAAAAAGTTAAATGAAGCCTTAAAAAATGCAGTAAAAAGAGGAGTAGATGTAAAAATATATATTCCTAAGATACCTGATAAAAAAATAGCATACAAAATGACTTTAAGTTATGCTATTGATTTAGTAAAAGAAGGTATTGATGTATTAACTTATACTCCAGGTTTTTTACATGCAAAAGCAGTATTAATAGATAATGAAATAGCATGTATTGGAACAGTTAATTTAGATTATAGAAGTTTATTTTTAACTTTTGAATCTAACTCTATTTTTTATAAAAGTAGTATCATTAATTTTCTTAAAAAAGATTTTATTAATACATCTAAAAAATGTTCTAAATTATCAAAAAAAGTATTTAAAAAAAATAAAAAATTGATTAATAAAATAATAAATAAGATATTAAGATTTCTATCTCCGCTATTTTAGTATATAATAAATAATGTTTATTTGGGAATTACAAATGAAAGATAAATTTTTAAAAAGTTATAATGAATTTTTTTGGATTTTTATAATAGGTAGTTTTATTGGTTTTGTTCATGAAAATTTATTAATGATTTTTAAAGGACAAATGGCATTAAGACAAGGACTTATATATGAGCCATTGATACCAGTTTATGGTGTTGGTTTTTTAATTTTTTATATTATATATTCACTTACTAGTTTAGATGAAAATAATAAATTAGTTTCAATATTAAAAGGTTTTATTTTAGGATTTTTTGGAGGAGGAGCAATTGAATATTTATTTTCCTTCTTACAAGAAAAAATATTTGGTACAATATCATGGGATTATTCATATTTAATGTTTAATTTTAATGGTAGAACAAGTTTATTTCATATGACATTTTGGGGTTTTTTTGGAGTGTTGTTTGCTTTATTTGTTTTACCATTACTTGATAAATTTATTAAAAATATAAGAAATTACAAGTGGATTACAAAAATAATTACATATATTTTAATATTTGATTGTTTAATATCTTTTTTTGCATGTTTAAGACAAAATGAAAGAAGATATAATAGGAAAGCCAACAATTTTTTTGAAGTTTTATTAGATAAATATTATCCAGATAAATATTTAAATAGTATTTTTAATAATGCAAAAGTAGTGAAGGGAAATAGTAATGGAAAATAAGAAAATATCATATCAAGAATTAAAAGAAAATATAAATACATATTTAGAT
>ERZ772766.1641-NODE-1641-length-11797-cov-7.570686_pt1 | contig 11797 bp, 9 predicted proteins | sample MGYA00511379_ERZ772766 | MGnify/ENA primary metagenome ERZ772766 (study PRJEB29015, sample SAMEA2737895) | human oral metagenome | biome: human oral; feature: human-associated habitat; material: dental | place: China | collected 2116 ...
CCTTTCGTCGCTCCTTGTCCTCTTTCGATTTCTCACCGCGGTAGACGTGCATGTCCTGCTGCTTGTCCCAACCAAAGAGCATGATCGGGACGTCGAGCGGACTTCCGTCGCGTACCTTCAGGGCCTTCACGACCGAGTATTCGGGATCGTCATCCTTCTCAATAGACAGGATGCCGGCGGCTTTGCGTTGTAGCTCCGAGCCGATATGCCCGCGAAGCTTGATCCCGTTGGGCACGAAGTGAAGCACACAAATGATGCACGTGTTATAGATGCCGGCCAGCCGATAAAGCTCGTCCACGATGGCAATGCTTTCCGTCTCGTCGTTGGCAGATCGGATCAGGTCGGCGATACCGTCGATGACCACGAGGTGGATGCCGCCGTGCCGGTGATGAAACAGATCCATGCTTTCGCGGATCAGTTTCAAACGGTCTTTGCGGGAGAGGGAGGCCAAATAGAGCGAGTGGTAGAAGTCGGGCACGGCCGCAAGCGATGCACGCCGCAACGTCTTGCCTAAGTTCTTATGGAGCTGCGCCTCGGACTGCTCCGTGTCGTAATGCAGGACGGCCAGCCGCTTAGGATTGGCCGTGACCTCCAAGCCCAGCGTCTGTTCGGCGGGCAGCATAGTTTCTCCCAAAGTGCCGGCCAAGATGGCGGTGATGTAGTTGCTCTTCCCCGTTCCCTCGCCACCCGTGATGCAGAACAGGTTATCCTGCGTACCGAGCGGCACGCCGTTTACGGCCACTACCGACTTGGATGCATCGGGCGGATTGTCATAATCGATCTCGCACGAGCGTAGCATCATCATGGTTTGCACATACAAATTGGAAAACATCTCGGACAACAGCGCCCTCAAATCCTTTTCTCCATGCCCTAATTGGAAGTAGTCGGAGATGTCTTTTTCGCCTTTGCTACCTTGAAGGGGAAGCGTCAGATTGAGCACATGATACCCTGCAAGCTGTTCTGCCTGTCGCTCCGATTCTCGTTTGCCCGTTTCATCCGTATCGTAAAGTAGGATGATGTGACGGAAGCGGAGACGAAGACTTTCTACGATATTCTCCGGTATTTGTGCCGTCTCGCTGTTGAAACAGATGGCGTGAAAGCCGTGTGCGGCCAGCGACATCACATCCTTCTCGCCGCCGGTGATGAACAGCATGTCACCTTTGTTGGGGAGCTGCTCAAAGCCGAAGACGTAATCATCCGTTTTGTTTCCTGCATACAGGAAGCGTATGGTGCTGAATGGGCGATACACCTTGACAAACGCTCCCATTGCGTAGCAGAACATCGGCTCTCTCACTGTGGAACGGAGGGTGTAGGACTTTCCCTGATTCGAGACGGATCCAAAACGGGAAAGCGACTTCACCCGGAAGCGTTGCAAGGTCTTTGTGTCGATACCGTAACGTCCCCAAAAGGCCAATTCTTCCATCCTGTACGGTTGTTCGACAATGCTAAATTGCCCTTTATTCCAGGGTGTATTCTCGTGTTCTGACGGTTGGAGCAAAGCAACCGATCCGGAATTAGGAGCTTTTCTTACAGGCGTAGCACTACGTGCTTTTCCGGGAAGTGAAATACTCAGTTGTAGATCTCGGATGATGGTTTCTAAGACCTGCATAAACTCCGTGTGCGCATCGAGTCCCTGCATGGTCGCAGCGAACCAAAAGCAATCGCCGGAGTAGAGGTCATTCCCGAAGTCTTTCATGCGATAACAGTCCGACTTGGTGTCGAGATAGATGTTACATGAAGCCCGTTTATCCTCATATAGAGGGTTCCGGAAGTTGCGCTTAGGGACAAAGTTGATGGGCATATAGAAGTAGAAAATGTCCAACCCCCTGTTGGTGCGTTGTAGGATTTCTTCTTTGACGTTCATAGTTCCTCAAATGGGATTTTCGAGTCGCCCATGTAGCCTTTCAGGATGCCGTCTTTGTAGGCATTGAGTCGTTGCAGGGCCTCGACACGTCGGAAGCCTTTGAAGGAAGCTCGTCCTGTCTTGACGGCGATATACAACCCTTTGAACGGATAGACCACATGATTGCTCGATACATACCGAAAGGGTATTGCACGGGCATTACGCCAACGGGCCAGCGATGCACGCGAGATGCCAAGCAGACGCATGACATCAGTAGAGTTCAACTCGATCTTCTCGTCCAACACCGAGTAATCTCGTTTCATCTCAAGTATGAAGTCGGCAATCCGGTTTATGCTTTCCTTCAATGAGTGCAACTCTGCCAGCAAATGTTCGTCGGAATAAATCTCAGTATCCATCATTTCCTCTCCATTAAGTGAAGAAGTTGCGGATTCTTTGAATGCTTAAGGATCTTTCCGAGAGCTTCTGGTTGATCCTCTAAATATCGAGAAAACCAATAGCTATTTAGCATCATTTTCTCGACTTGTTCCATTTGAAGAGCATACAATAAGGGGATAATATCCTCTTTTGCAATTGTCGTATAGACCCTGTTCTTTTTATACCCAATCTTCAAATAGTCAATCACCCCCTTTGGGGAATGGAAAATGACTACATCCTTGTCGAAAGCACTGACACATCGGCGATAAGTGTCAAGTGTCATGTGTCTTTTCATTTTGCAGGCTTTTAGAAAATTGGAATACTCCATATCTGCAAGATCTGCTCTTTCTTTGAGATTATCACACTGGGCGCACATCATTTCAAGGGATTCTCCTACGATGTATACGCACCGTTCTTTTTCTGTTATAATTCTCTTGTTGGTGTCCATGCATATAATACAATCATAACGGCCGCAAAGTTCTGACGAGAGAGGTCTATCATTAGAATATCTAATTGCCAATGTTGGTATTAGAATACCATCCGCCATTTTTAGTTCATGTTCTTGTGGTGCCACACTACCTTCAGGGACAATCAGTGCACGGTGCAAGTCCCCTTATATATATAGGGGCTTGCACCGTGCACTGAAAATGTAGCCAAGGGTGTCTGTATCTATTGTAGAATCAAGGGATTTGGTGATCGTTCGTTTTCGGAGTACTTTTGAACCCGAAACAACACAGGCGAGTGTTGTCGAAGCAGTATCTATGAGTGCTCTCAAAATACTCTCTTCTGGCTACAATTCGGCTACAGAAAAAAAATAAGGCTGTGTATACAGTTATGGCATAGGACGTTACGGAGAAGGTTCATAAGCCTCTTTCTCCGCTTTTTTTCGGGCTTCTAATTAGGGACTCCATTATGGGGTCGGCAATTCATGCATGAATGAGATCGTCGTAAAATCTTGGGCTTACGGCGGTCTCTTTTTTTGTGCCTATCATCGAACAAAAATGATCCGCAGCGGTATTTCCGCTTGGCTATAAATGGCTTGTCTTAGAAGAACGCTAAGCCATGCGAAGTGGAGGGGTCGGTTTATCGCTGAGCAAGTATTCGTACTCCTGCCGATACCGAGCTAAACGTTGATCATCCTTCTCCGTGAGGGACGGCAGACGCCGAAGATCCATATTGTGCGTTAAGTCATTCAGCTTGACGGCGCGCGCCAGTGCATGCTCGCCGATACGGCGGATATAAGTCTGGCGGTCACTGGCCGTATGATGATTGAGCAGCTTCAGTGCTTGCGCGATCTCTGCCCTATCGTTTGGCTCCATCGCTGTTTGAGCTTCTTCTTCCAACAATTTCAAGACTTGCTCCACGGTGTGCGGAGTATCCTCGCTGGCATCGTGCAGATAGCCGACCACCTGCTCTTGCCAGGTACGCCCTAATGAGGCCACAAAACGCAGATGACCCTCAAAGTAGTCTATCTCAGCCTTATCCTTCTGCCCATCATGTAGCCGCCTCGCCACTCGCGCGGCAGCTTCAACCCAGTTGCTTTGAGTTCCCATACCTATTCTCTTCTTACTGTTTATGCACCCAAAGCTACGCCCAAGAAGCGACACGATTTAGGTCGCACCTCACTTTTCACCGTTAAGTTTCTCTCTCGCCTCACCTATGTCTATAGGTCAGGCGGGAGCTCTCCGGAGCTGCCTAAATGTCATGGAGAATGGTTAACAATCACGCTACCGACGACGCATTCAGAAAGTCACCCGTACTTTTGGCCGACATTTTTTTATTCACTCATAAAAACCTATACGACAATGAACTTGAATGATTTATTCAGCGGATCGACCACGCAGTCGATCATCAAAACGATTGTAGAGAAGACGGGATTGAACGAGTCGCAGGCCTCGGGCGCGCTCCAGGCGGCACTGCCGATGATCCTCGACGTAGTGTCTAAACATGCCGGCAGCGGCGAGGGCCTCAGCGGACTGGTTAGCGGCGTCGTGAGCAACCTGGGCAGCAAGGGCCAAGGTGTTGTCGACAAGATCACCGGCATGATTGACAAGAACAAGGACGGCAACATCATGGACGACCTTGCTGGCATGCTGGGCGGAAAGAAGAAGTAAAGCCTCCGGCCCATGCCGTACAGAAAACTGACGCAATGCGAGATCGACGCGCTCGTGGCCAGTGGCTGCGAGGCCGAGGATTGGCAGCGCGTGGAGGTAGCCGATGTGGGGTTCGACCCCACACGGTTGCGACACGTACGCTTCTCGGGGCAGATCAGCCTGGGTGGCGCTGTCGACCTCCGGGACGCGACGATCTGCGACTGCATGGTGGGCGACGGCGTACGCATTGATGGCGTACGCTCCGCCCTAGCCGGCTATGAGATAGGCCGTGGCGCCCGACTCATTGATATCGGCACGATGACCTACCGCGCGGGCACGACGGCCGGTAACGGCGTGCGCGTGGCTGCGGTCAATGAGAACGGTGGCCGAACCGTCCCCCTCTTCGACGGCCTTACGGCCCAGACGGCCCACCTCATGGTCTTCCATCGACACCGCACGGAGACACTCCGCCGCACGTTCGATCGCATCGACGCCTATGCCGCCACCATCGCCGCTGCGCCACGCGGATATGTGGGCGAGGGGGCTACGGTGGAGGGTTGTGGACGCATCGTAGATGTGCGCATCGGCGACAGGGCCACGGTCTGCGGCGCCACGCTGTTGCAGAACGGGACCATACTGAGTCAACCAGACGCACCGACAGAGGTAGGCGTCGGCGTCATGGCTCGCGACTTTATTCTGGCCCCCGGTGCACGCGTCGTGGACGGCGCGTTCATCGAACGCTGCTTCGTGGGCGAGGCCTGCTTAGTAGAGCAGGGCTTCACGGCCATCGACTGCCTACTGTTTGCCAATGGGATGTTTGCCAAGGGCGAGGCGGTTTCGGTCTTTGCCGCCCCGCACACCGTTTCGCACCACAAATCGAGTCTCTCGATCGCCTGCAGCCTCTCGTTCGCCAACATCGGCAGCGGGTCAAACATGAGCAACCATGCCTATAAGCTCGGCGCCGTCCATCAATCTGTGGCCGAGCGCGGAACGAAATTCGGCAGCAACTCCTACGTGCAAGCCCCGGCCCACTTCGGCGCCTATTCGATGATCACCGGCGAGCACCGCAACCACCCGGATACGCACGCGCTTCCTTTCTCCTACCTCATGGACGAGGGCGGGCAGTCGATGCTCATCCCGGCCGTCAACCTCTTCCGCACGGGCACCCTCCGCGACGCCACAAAGTGGCCCAAACGCGACCACCGCACCGCCGACAGTCCGCGCGACCTGATCCGTTACGACTTCCTCAACCCCTACCTCATCGACCGCATCCTGGCGGCCGTCAGCCTCCTCACGCGACTGAAAGAGGAAAAGCCCGAGGCCAAGTATTACACCTTCGGCAACTGCTCCATCCATCGCCACTCGTTGCAGAAGGGCATCACCTACTATCGTGAGGCGCTCGACATCTTCGTAGGCGATTACCTCATCCGCGGTGGCGCCATCGACGACTCCGAGGGGCCGGGCCGCGGCCCGTGGATCGACCTGGCGGGGTTAGTTATGCCCCGTGAAACGCTTGAGGAGATCGTCCGCGACGACCTTTTCGGGGCCGACGCCGCGTTTCGTCAGGCACATGCGCGATATGAGGAATACCTCGGGCGCTACGTCACGGACCGTTACGACCTCTCCGACGCCGACAAGCGCCGCGAGCATCTGAAGCGCTACATCTCGACGCTCGACACCGTCCGCCATCGCCTCTCTAAGGAGGCCGCCATAGAATACTTCGGCGTCTCTCAAATCAGCTACGGCGCCGACTGCCCCGAGAGCGATCGGCAGGCCGATTTCCAGCAGGTGCGCGGAGAGATCACCACCGACCCCTTCCTTACCCCCCTCCTCAGCGAGATGGAGCGTAAGATCAAGCTGGCGCAGGACATGCTCTAAGCGTTTGACGCGCTGGGAAGTTTCTGCCAGAGGGGTAACAGCAGGTGCGAGCCCCGTGGAAGTTTCTTCCAGAGGGGTAACAGCAGGTGAGAGCTCCGTGGAAGTTTCTTCCAAAGGGGTAACAGCAGGTGCGAGCCCCGTGGAAGTTTCTTCCAGAGAGGTAACAGCAGGTGAAAACACCGTGGAAGTTTCTTCCTGAGGGCTGACAGCAGGTGCGAGCCCCATGGAAGTTTCTTCCAGAGGGGTAAAAGCAGGTGGGGATACCGTGGAAGTTTCTTCCAGAGGGGTAAAGGCAGGTGCGAACACCGTGGAAGTTTCTTCCTGAGCCCCAACAGCCGGTGAGTTGAGAGGATAAAAAAGCCTCCGGACGCATGGACGACACCATGTATCCGGAGGCTTTCTGCGATTTGTGCATCCCGATAGGCCGACGATCAGCCCTCGCGCTTGTGCTTATAAGGGAAAAGGATGGCGAAGAAGACGGTCACGAGGAGCGAATACCCCGCAAAGAGGTACCACACCGTCGGCCAGTCGCCCACGAGAAGGCTCTTCACGCCGCCCGCTGTCTCCACGTCCGTCCATTGGCAGAAGGCGTTCACCACGACCTGTGCACCGAGCGTGCCCACCGTGGCGCCGACGCCGCTGGTCATCAGGAAGAAGAGGGCCTGCGCACTGGAGCGAATCGAGGGATCCGTCTCCCGATCGACGAAGAGCGAGCCAGAGATATTGAAGAAGTCAAAAGCCACACCGTAAACGATCATCGACAGGACGAGCAGCCAGACGCCCCCGCCGGGATTGCCGACGCCGAAGAGGGCAAAGCGCAGGATCCAAGCCACCATCGCAATCAGCACGACCGTCTTAATGCCGTAACGCCTTAGGAAGAAGGGGATGAGCAGGATACAGAGCGTCTCGGAAACCTGCGAGAGGGAGATGAGGATGTTGGCGTGCTGCACGCCGAAGGTGTCGGCATATTCGGCCACCGACTCGAAAGAGGCGATGAAGGGGTTGGCAAAGCCGTTCGTGATCTGCAACGAGACGCCTAACATCATCGAGAAGATGAAGAAGACGGCCATCTGACGCTTGCGGAAGAGTCGGAAGGCATTCAGCCCAAGGGCCTCGACGAACGATTTGCGTTCCATGCTTCGGCTGACGGGTATATTCGGCAGCGTGAAGAAGGCATAGTGAGCCAGCAGAGTGCCCAGCGCACCGCAGATGACAAACTGCATGGCGGAGGTTTGGAAGCCCGTCAGATCGACGGCCCACATGGAGCAGATGAAGCCGATGGTGCCGAAAATGCGGATAGGCGGAAAGTCGCGCACCGTGTCGTAGCCACCCTGTTCAAGCAGGCTGTAGGCCACGGAGTAGGAGAGCGCCAGCGTGGGCATGTAAAAAGCTACGCCCAGCGTGTAGAGCGCAAAGAAGGTTCCGAAGGCGACGGACGGTCCGGCCGAGAGCCCATAGGCACCCGCAGCGGCCATGAAGAGGCCGGAGGCTAAGTGGCAGAGGGCGAGCATGCGTTGAGCCGGCACGTAGCGGTCGGCCAGGATGCCGAACAGCGTGGGCATGAAGATGGAGACGAGACCTTGCACGGAATAGAAAAGTCCGATGTGTTCGCCCATGCCCGCAGGCCCGAGGTAGCGCGACATAGAGGTGAGGTACGTGCCCCACACAGCGAACTGCAAGAAGTTCATGATGATCAAGCGAAGTTTCAGGTTCATAGTGTAACTGAGATAAAAGTGTGGATAAATCGGGGTTGATTATGAATGATAAAGCGGTGAAATGATGACGTGCGGGGGAAAGGCTCAATCTACGTAGGTACGGAAGACGATGATGCGCCCTCGGGTCTCGATGCGGAACGTATCCGTGAGGGCCTCGTTGAGCGTAGCCTGCCACCATCGAGTGATGCGTCGCCCTTCAAGCGGCCAGCGCACATCGCGGAGGGTAAGCGGCGCGTCGTCCAGACAGAAGACGGAGACCTGTTGGCCAGCCCGCGAGGCGAACGTCTGGCAGCCTGTGGCGGGGGTGAAGACGCCGTAGTCGGTCCACATCTCCACGTCCAGCCCACGCGCCTGATAGTCGGCCAGCAGACTGATGTTGCCCAGCGTATGATCCTCGCGGCGCCCCGTGGCGCCGAGGATCGTGAGGCGGCGCATCCCTTGAGAGACAGCGTAGCGCACGGCCTTACTCAGGTCGTTCGTGTCCTGCTCCGATTCTATGTGCAGGCGGTCGGATAAACAGCGGCGTACCTCGGGCGAGATCGAGTCACCGTCGCCCACGACAGCCAACGGCGTGAAGCCCTCGCGCAGCAGTCGGTCAGCCGCACCGTCGCAGCAGATGATGTGCCCCTCGGCCGCCCTCGCCAGCAGCCCCAGCGGGATCGGATGCGTAGGGAAATCACCCGCCGCAAGGATCACCGCGTCCGTCTCCGAGGCGTTTTGTGGGCCGGAAAAATCAAGTAGAATATCCATGTCAGTCGATTGTTAAAACCTCGCAAATATAGACGCTCTTCCGGCCGAGGCTTAGGGAAAGGGATACTTTTGTGCGTCAGTGTTAAGCCTGTAATCAGGCAGATAGGGGATTTGGGATGCCCCTTATCCCCCTTTATCTTTTCGGATCATCCACTATTATTCAAATCCATAAATAGCCCCATATATGAGTGTGAGAAAAACCTCCTTTTATTTCTGTATGGCGATCCTCTTTGCGATCGCAGGAGCCTTTCCCTACAGCGCCTCAGCGCAAGTGCAGAAAGTGCAGCAAATCGTCAAGATCGAGAAGGACACCCTGCGGATGTACGTCGGCCAGGAAGATTCCCTCCGCGCCTATGCCTATCCCAGTGCCCGCGTATTCTATTGGGACAATCGCGTCTCCATCCCCGTCGTAGCCTCCATCGCCCCGCCCCATTCGACCAACCCCTACGATTCCGTCTACATCGTCAAGGCTTGGAAGCCGGGCAAGACCGTCATCGTTGTGCGCGTCAATGAGGTGGCAGCCCGCTGCATTGTGGTCGTTACGCCCAAGATCTACGTCGACAGCCTCCGCCTGAAGCGCGACACCATCCGCCTGCGCACCGGCGACACGGCCACTGTCACGGCCCGCATCTTCCCCTACAACGCCTCGGATAAGAAGCTCGGATGGACCACCGTGGGTGGCGCGCGCGTGCTCGGCACCACGGATAGCGTGACCCGCGTCATCGCTGCGGCTGATGCAGATACGAGCCTGCTTATCGTCGGAGCGCTGGATGAGTCTGACAAGCGTGACACATGCGTCGTCATCACCCGCCGCATCCCTGTGGAGAGTCTGGCGATCAACCACGACACAATCCGAGTGGACATCAATAAAACCGACACACTCCGCGCCACCCTCCTCCCGCGCAATGCGACGGATCAACGAGTGAAGTGGACCGTCGTCAGTGGTGCAGTCAAGGTCCTACCAGTCGATTCCATCGGGCAGGCAGCCGAACTGATCGGCGCCACCGTAGCCGATACGGCGCTCGTTGTGGCTGAAGCCGCTGACGGCCGACGCGATTCGTGCGTCGTAATCACCATCGATCCAAACCATCATCCCAACGCAGCCGTCGAGGTGGACGAGACGATCGCCGTCCATGGTGTCGATGGTGGCGTGATGGTACACGTTGACCGTCCCGTACGACTCGAGATCTACACCCTGACCGGCGCCCTGGCCCATCGCGAAAGTCTCACGCCGGGCGACCGTTTCGTACCGCTCCGCCGCGGTCTCTACATTGTCGCCATAGACCGAACGAGGCGCAAAATCCTTGTTCAATAAGCCAGTATATCAGCCAAGAGAAGGGGGACTGGGAATCCCCCTCTCTTGAACTTATCCTTGGCCGCGGTTGTTTATACTGCACATCACCCCGATTATTCAAACCCCCTAATAGGAAAGAACATGAAGAAGATTACCATCCAACTACTGGCCGTCGCAGGCGCGATGGCCTTGTTCGCCAGCGAAGCCCGGGCGCAAGCCACGGTGCAGCTGAACAGTCACGAGACGATCCAACTGATCTACGGACAGAAGGACTCCGTCAAAGCCACCATCTCCGCTCCGGGCAATACCCTTTCATGGAGCACAAACCCCGCTTCCGCATACGTCGCTGCATCTGCCGCTGACAGCACATGGGGCGTGATCACTGCCCCCAGTGGAACGAATTACGAAGGATGGGTTGTCATCAGTTATGGCGCGGCCAAAGACTCCGTCAAGCTCCTAATCAACCACGCCGTTGACAGCGTGAGCTTCGGCACTGCCCCCCGCGACACGACGATGGGTATCGGAACGACAAAGACACTCACCGCCTCAGTCTTCCCCAACAACGCATTGCAGGAAGTGCTTTACTCTTCGTCAAACAGCGCTGTGGCTGAAGTGCAGACCGTAGGATTGCAAGGCATCATCACCGCCAAATCCGTCGGAACGGCCCGCATCACGGTATCGGCCGGGAAGGGCGCAGGCATGAAGACAGATACCTTCTTGGTGAAAGTCGATAATCCCATCACAGGCCTCAATTTCGCCATCACCACGGACACGATCCCCATGCAGATCAATAGCGAGCTGGATGTTCAGGCCGTGGCTACCCCAGCCAATGCTGACAACATCAACACGCTGCAATGGTCTATCGTCCCGATCGCACCCGCCACACCGGGCCTCGTGACGATCGCCTCCAACAGCGGCCTTACGGTCAAGATCCAATCCGCTGCCACACCGGGCATCGCCCGCCTGACCGTCACCTCTACCAACGGTGTCACGGCAAACCGCGTCATCAAGGTGCTCGACCCGATCCACGTCACTGCAATGACCATCGATAAGGACACCGTCTCCCTGCCCGTAGGCAAGAAGGACACGTTGACGGCACGCATCCTGCCCGCCGAAGCGTTGAATAAGAAGGTAACGTGGACCTCCACCAACCCCTCTTTCGCCGCTGTGGAGCGCCTGACGGACACCACCGCCGTTGTAACTGGAAAGACTGTAGGCGTGGCCATGATCGTCGGTGAGACCGAGGATGGAAACTTCAAGGACACCTGCTACATCTACGTCCGCAATGCCGTCGAACTGAAGGCCATCAAGTTGGACAAGCAGAAAATTCGCCTGAAGCTGAACACCACCGACACCTTGGCCGTAGCCTTCAGCCCGGCCAACGCCTCCGATCTGCGCGTCAAGTTCTTGTCCGCTGACACGTCCATCGCTACCGTCGACGCTAATGGCGTCATCAAGGGCCTCAAGACGGGCACTGTTTACGTGAGCGTGACAAGCCTCGAAGGCGGCTTCAAAGACTCCTGCGAAGTAACCGTTTACGATCCCAACCCGAACATTGAAACCGCTGCCGGTGTCAATATCTGGAGCGCCGAGAATGGCCTCCGCGTACAGTCTGACAAGGCCCGTACGCTGGCTGTATACAGCATCTCCGGCGCGCTTTACAGCAAAGAGACCGTCGTAGGCGACCGCTTCATCGCGCTCCCGAGCGGCCTCTATATCGTCACCTTGGGCGAAGTTAGCCGCAAGGTGGCCATCCCTTAACCACGGACTTGTTTTCATTTGTATTGAT
>ERZ772766.1644-NODE-1644-length-11788-cov-4.578539_pt1 | contig 11788 bp, 5 predicted proteins | sample MGYA00511379_ERZ772766 | MGnify/ENA primary metagenome ERZ772766 (study PRJEB29015, sample SAMEA2737895) | human oral metagenome | biome: human oral; feature: human-associated habitat; material: dental | place: China | collected 2116 ...
GACGACAACGGCTACGACATCTCCGACTACGAGGACATCGACCCGCTCTTCGGCACCCTGGCCGACCTCGACGCCCTCGTCGCGGGCCTGCACTCCCGCGGCATGCGCCTGGTAATGGACCTGGTGGTCAACCACACCAGCGACGAGCACCCCTGGTTCCGCTCCTCCCGGCGCGGCCCCGTGCCGCCTGACGGCGCCCCCAGCCCCCACGCCGACTGGTACATCTGGCGCCCGGCCCGCCACGTGCCCGGCCTGGCCCCCGGGGAGGCGGGCACCGAGCCCACCAACTGGGGTTCGGCCTTCTCCGGGCCCGCCTGGACCTGGGACGAGGGGCGCGGGGAGTTCTACCTCCACCTCTTCAGCCCCCGGCAGCCCGACCTCAACTGGGAGAACCCCGAGGTGAGGAGGGCCGTCTACGCGATAATGCGCTGGTGGCTGGACAGGGGCGTGGACGGCTTCCGCATGGACGTCATCAACCTCATCTCCAAGACCTACCCACTCACCGACGCCCCCCTGCCCCCCGGCGCCCGCTACGGCAACGGGTTCGGGGCCGTCGTCAACGGGCCGCGCGTCCACGAGTTCCTGGCCGAGATGAACCGGGAGGTCCTGGCCGGGCGCGTGGACACCGCCGGGCAGCCGGTGCACGTCCTGACGGTGGGGGAGACCCCCGGCGTCACCCGCCCCGAGGCCGCCCTCTACACCGGGCCCGCCCGCGGCGAGCTCGACATGGTCTTCCAGTTCGAGCACGTGGGCCTGGCCGACGGGCCGGGCGGCAAGTTCGACCCCCGGCCCGTGGACCGGGTCGCGCTCAAGCGCAACCTCGCCGCCTGGCAGGAGGCCCTGGCCCCGGCCGTGGACGCCTCCGGCCGCCTGACCGGGGAGAGGGGCTGGAACTCCTGCTACTGGGACAACCACGACCAGCCCCGGGCCGTGAGCCGCTTCGGCGACGACGACCCCGCCTGGCGGGAGGTCAGCGCCAAGACCCTGGCGTCCGTGCTGCACCTGCACCGCGGCACCCCCTACGTCTACCAGGGCGAGGAGATCGGCATGGTCAACACGGTCTTTGCCGGTGTCAGCTCCTACCGGGACCTGGAGAGCCTCAACCACTACCACGAGCGGGTGGGAGCGGGGGACGACCCGGCGTCGGTGCTGGCCTCGCTGGCCGCCAACTCGCGTGACAACGCCCGCACCCCCGTGCAGTGGGACGCGGGCCCCCAGGCGGGCTTCACCACGGGCACGCCCTGGATCGACGTGGCCCCCAGCCGCACCGAGGTCAATGTCGCCAGCCAGGTGGGGGTGGGGGGCAGCGTCCTCGAGCACTACCGGGCGCTCATCGCCCTGCGGCACACCGACCCCGTCGTGGCCCTGGGTACCTTCCGCCTGCTCGACGCCGATGACCCCGGGTCCTGGACGGTGCTGCGCGAGCTCGTGGGCGCCGACGGCACGCGCGAGCAGGTCCTGCTAGTGGCCTCGTGCACGCGGGAGGGCCTGGAGACGGGGGTCGGCTCCGCGCTGCGGCGTCGGCTCGCCACCGAGGGACTGGACCTGGGGCAGTGGGACGACGCGACGCGGGTGCTGGTCGCCTCCCTGCCCGCCTCCGCGGCCCTCCCCAGCGGGCGCGGGGTCCCCGGACACCTGGCGGGCTGGGACTCGGTCGTCCTGCGTCGCACCGTGTGAGGCCCGGACGGTGGGTCTGGGAGGCGTGCCCGGGTGGTGAGGCTGCTTCTTCTATCCGTCGGTGACGTACCTTAGCTGCCGGCGACGTACCCTAGCCATCGGTGACGTACCCTAGAGGGCTTCTAGGGTACGTCGCCGGTGACCAGGGGAAGTGAAGTACGGCTAGAGCGAGTCCGCGGCCGCGCGGACCTGTCCCCTGACCGGCACCAGGCGGGTGAGCTGGGTGACGTGCCGGGGCTCGAGCTCGGCCAGGCTGGCCACACCCAGCAGCTTCATGGTGCGTACGATCTCCTCCGTGAGGATCTCAATGGCGCGGTCCACGCCCTGGCGCCCGCCGGCCATGAGCCCGTACAGGTAGGCCCGCCCAATGAGCGTGAAACTGGCACCCAGGGCCACGGCGGCCACAATGTCGGCGCCGTTCATAATGCCGGTGTCGATCATAATGGTGGCGTCCTTGCCGACCTCCCGGACCACCTCGGGCAGGAGCCGGAAGGGCACGGGGGCGCGGTCCAGCTGACGCCCGCCGTGGTTGGACAGCAGCACGCCGTCGACCCCCAGGTCAATGAGGCGCTTGGTGTCGTGCAGGTTCTGCACGCCCTTGACAATGATCCTGCCCTTCCACATGTCGCGGATGACGGCCAGGTCGGCGTCGCTGATGGTGGGGTCCATGGCGCTGTCCAGGAGCTCGCCCACGGTCCCGCCGGTGCTCTTCAGGGAGGCGAACTCCAGCTTGGGGGTGGTCAGGAAGTCGAACCACCACCACGGGCGTGGGACGGCGTTGAGGACGGTGCCCAGGGTGATCTGGGGCGGGATGGAGAAGCCGTTGCGCCGGTCACGCAGGCGGGCCCCGGCCACCGGGGTGTCCACGGTGAACATGAGGGTGTCGAACCCGGCGGCGTCGGCGCGCCGGACCAGGTCGTAGGAGATCTCCCGCTGGCGCATGACGTAGAGCTGGAACCAGTTGCGCCCGTCCGGGTTGGCGGCGCGCACGTCCTCGATGGAGGTGGTGCCCAGGGTGGACAGGGTGAAGGGGATGCCCGCGGCGCCCGCGGCGCTGGCCCCGGCCACCTCGCCCTCGGTCTGCATGAGGCGGGTGAAGCCGGTGGGGGCGATGCCGAAGGGCAGGGCCGAGGTGCCACCCAGGATCTGGCAGGACGTGTCCACGTCCAGGGCCGGGCGGAGGATGTCGGGGTGGAACTCGACGTCCCGGAAGGCCTGGCGTGCCCGGCGCAGTGAGACCTCGCCCTCGGCGGCGCCGTCGGTGTAGTCGAAGGCGGCCGCGGGTGTGCGGCGTCTGGCGATCTTGCGCAGGTCCCAGATGGTCTGGGCGGCGGTGAGCCGACGGCGGCGGCCGTTGAGATCCGGGGTCTTGAAGTGCAGGAGGTCAAAGATCTCGTACGGGTTGGGGAGCTGTCGCTGGACCATTCGGAACCTCGTTGTCGAGTGGTGTGAGGGGCCTACCGGGTTAGGTGCGGCCATGCTGCCGTGAGGGGCTGGTCCCCTCCCAGGGCCCGGGGGCTCTGGCTGGCACCCATGACTGTAGGGAATCTCAGGGGCGAACACAAGGTGAGGCTAGCCTTATGGGCGCTCCCCGGCGCTGGTGGGTGGGTACTGGTTGGTGGGGTGTCGGTGGGTGGGGCGTCGGTGAGCCGACGCGCGCCCTCCGCCGGGCTCTGGCTGCCTCGGGCGTCTGTCGTGCGTGCGGTGGTGGGCCTGGGTGGTGTGTGCGGTGTCGGGCCTGTGCTTCGACGTCGGGCCTGGGCCTGGGGTGAACGTGCTTTTCTGGGGGTGAACGCTTCTTCTTGTGGGTGAACGCGCTTTAGGGTAGGCGAACGCTACCTAGAGTGGCGTTCACTTGCCTGAAAGCGCGTTCATCTCCTCGGGAGCGCGTTCGTCTGCGGGACGGCGGGAGTGCAGTTGTCGGGCTTGGGTGTGCTGCACCTGTCATCCGCACCCGGGCTCTGGGTGGTGCGTCCGTCGTGCGTGCGGTGTTGGGTCTGGGTGGTGCGTCCGGCGTCGGGAGTCCGGCGTCGTGCCTGAGTCTGAGGTGAACGTGCTTTCCTGAGGGTGGACGCGCCTTCCTAGGAGTGAACGCTTCTTCTTATTGGTGAACGCGCTTTAGGGTAGGTGGACGCTACCTAGAGTGGCGTTCACCTTTCTGAAAGCGCGTTCACCTCCTCGGGAGCGCGTTCACCTGGTTGAGAGCGCGTTCATCCCCTTGGGAGCGCGTTCACCTGGTTGAGAAGCGCGTTCGTCTGCAGGACGGTGAGAGCACGACTGCCGTACCTCGTGGGGGGCAGCGGGGCACCCCCACTCGCGCAGGGTTTGAGGCCGGGCACCAGCACGGACCCGGCGACCAGGGGCGGCACCCCCGCTCGCGTGGGGCTTGCTTGTCGCGGGCGGCGAGCTTGGCGTCGTGGGGGACAGCGAGGCACCCCCTGAGCTTGCCGGACGACGTAGTCCGGTGGCCTGGTTCTGCCTGGTCCCGGCCTCCCGAACTCCTACCGGAAGGTGTAGTCGCTGCTGTCCAGGGTCATCTGCCTGCCGTCGGGGGCGGTGCAGGTCAGGGTGCTGTTGCCGGCTGTGCAGGTGAAACCGTGCGCTGACAGGCTCTGGCCCTCAGGCAGCTCCTTGAAGGCGTACCAGTTGTCCTCGCAGTACTGGGAGCCCGGCTCGGCGCTGGTGCACAGCATGCCCAGGGAGACGTCGCCCCGGCACTCGCCGACGCTGTAGCCGCCGGACCACAGCGCGAACGCCGTACCAATGTGGGCGATGCCGTAGCAGTAGTGGCGGTCCGCCTGGTGGACGTCCAGCTGGGTGCCGACCTGGCAGCTGACCGCGGGGACCGTCTGGGTGGTGAAGTACTTATCGGTGACGCCCTGGGGGCCGTCGGCATCCGTCTGGCCAGCGGCGTCCCGCCCGGCCTGGGTGGGCTGGCTGACCTCCTGGGTGCCGATGGTGCACAGCATGTTGTTGTCCGCGGTGCGGAAGACGACGTCCCCTCCCGGCTGGGTGTAGGCCTGGACGTCCGCCAGCGGCCCTGAGGCGGTGGACGGGTCGGAGCTGGAGGGCAGGGGCGCGTTCGGTGAGAGGGCGGTCCCAGGGGCCTGGGTGGTACCGGACGTGGCGTCAGGCGTGTCGGCGGTCTCAGTGGCGGCCTCAGCGGTGGCGGTGGTGGCCGGGTCCGCCGAGGGGTCAGCCTCGGGGATCTCGTCACAGCCGGTCCCGGCCAGGGTCAGCAGGATGGCGGCGCCCAGCACCAGGGTGCGGGCACGGAACGAGTGGGACATGGGGTCTCCTCATGGTGGCAGTGGTGGAGTCGGAGAGGCGGATCGCCCCGCGTACGCAGGCTGCGCAGTGCGGGGGCTTCCTTGGCTCGCAGTGGCAGGGGTGCCATCCAGTGTAAGGCTTAGAGGAACCTTTTACGGAAGATACCGGAAGTAACCTGCTCGGACGCCATGGTGGCCAGGACGGTCACGGCCACCATGACAGGCAGGTACCAGACCGGGCCCCGGACAATCTCCCACACGAAGACCGCCCCGAACAACGGCGCCCGCTGGGTCACGGACAGCACGACGGCGCCCCCGGCCAGCGCCAGCGCCGCCACGTCCACGTCCCACCCCACCAGGCGTGAGGCGATCCCCACTACCGCCCCCGCGCAGCCCCCCAGGGCGAAGGACGGTGCCAGCAGGCCGCCGGTGGCACCCGCCCCCAGGGTCAGACCGGTCAGCAGAGGCTTGAGGACCACCACCCCCAGCATGACCAGGACCGCGGAGGCGGTGACCGGGGCCACCAGGGCCGCGCCCAGGGCGTCACGGCCGTTGCCCGGCAGCAGGGGCAGAGCCAGGCTGGCCACCCCCGTGAGCAGGCCCGCGCCGCCGATACCCAGCGGCAGCCCCCACAGGTGTGCCGGGTGGTGGGCCGCGAACCGGGCCCACAGGGCGCGCGCCCCGACTCCCAGGGGCAGGGTGAGGGCCAGGAGGACGGGCAGGGCCAGGAACGTGGGCGCGGTAGCGGTCAGGACGGGCAGGGCCAGGGCCGCCCGGTTGCCGTCCACCACCCAGGTAGTCGCCGCGGCGAGCAGGCTCACCACCAGGCAGAGCGCCGTGGCACGCAGCCGCGGCCAGGTAGTGGGGCTGACGGCGCCACCGGGTGCGGTACCTGCGTCCGGACCCGTGCCAGCCGACGAACCGCGGCCGGCTCCGGGTGCGTCGGGCCCCGGCGTACCCGGAGCGGCAGGGTGCTCGGGGTCAGCGGGAGCGCTCGCGGCCCCCCGGGGCCGGTCGGTCCCCCGAGGCTGGGCGTCGGTCCCCTGGGACCGGGTGTCGGTCTCATGGGGCCGGTCAGTCCCCCGGGGCCGGGCGTGTCGGCGCGGCAGGAGACGCAGCGCCAGGACCACCTCCAGGGCGTAGGCGGCCCCGCCCAGTGGTGCGTTGTACATGGCCGTCAGCCCCGCACCGGCGCTGGCGGCGACCAGGAGCCGGGCCTCACCGGGCCCCAGGCCCAGCCAGGACGAGACCCGGGCTGCCACGGCCCCCGCCATGAGGCGTGGTGCCCCCTCCCGGCCCACCGAGTTGCCGGCACCCACCGTGAGGACCTGGACGACGCCGTCGAGACAGGGGCGGACCAGGCCCATGCGTCGGGCCACGCCCCCGCTGGGGTCAGCGAGCGCGGCCCGGACGGTGACCACGCCACCTGTGGCACGCTCCCACCACCAGAACAGGCCCGCACCCAGGCCACCGGCCGCCGGGGCGAGGGCGGAGCGCCAGCCCGCCTGTGCCACGCGGTCAGGCAGGCTGGGGGCGTCCACCCCGTAGAAGACCAGCTCGACGCCCTCCAGGAAGCGCGCCATGGCCAGGCCGATGAGCCCGGCGGCCAGAGCACACAGCAGGACAGCGGCAAGACGGCGGGCGGGCATGACCCCACCCTACCCAGCCCCGGTAAGCCGTGCGTCGGCGGACAGGACCCACCTTGCGCAGGCCGACGTGCCCCGGGGCAGGGTGCGTCAGCTCGCGGCGGCCTCGTCCACGCTCGCGCCGAAGTCCGGCACCTCCTCAAGGGGCAGGATCCCGGCGTTCTGGCTGACCAGGGCGATCGCCCCGCGCAGCCCCATCCACCACTGGTTGAGGGGGCGGCGGTTGGCGCGGTCGAGCTCCTCGTTCATGTGCTCCAGGCGGTGGTGCGTGATCCGCCCACCGGTCAGGCCCACGTAGGAGGAGTGGGCGGTTCCTGCGTCGAGCTGGTCGGCCAGGAGGCGCAGGGCGTGGGCCACGAGCTTGGTGGCCATGAGACGGTCGAAGGGCGTGGGGTCCCCACCCTGCTGGAGGTGGCCGATAATGGCCTGGCGCACGTCGTACAGGCCGTGGCCCTCCTCGGCGAAGATGTGGGCCAGGACGTCGGTGGTGTAGTTGACGCTGGCGCGCTCGTTGCGCACGATGAGGTAGAGCTCGCGCCCGGAGCGGAAGGCCTCCACCATGCCGGCCGTGTCCCGCGCCAGCCCCGCCAGGGTGATCCCGTCCTCGTTGAGGTAGACGCGCTCGGCACCGGTGGCGATGCCGGACATGAGGCTGAGGTAGCCGCAGCGGCGCCCCATGATCTCGGCCACGAAGCATCGGTGGGAAGCCGCGGCGGACTGCTTGATGGAGTCCAGCGCCCTCACCGCGTTGTTCAGGGCCGTGTCCGCGCCAATACTCAGCTCGGAGCCGGGCAGGTTGTTGTCGATCGAGGCGGGCACGCACACGATCGGGATCTTGAAGGCGGGGTAGCGGTCCTGCTCGGTGACCAGCTGGTGGGCGGCCAGGTAGGCGTTGAAGCCGCCGATGACCAGCAGGGCGTCGATCTCGTGGCGCTCGATGGAGCGTCCCAGGGCGTAGAGCTGTTCCACCGTGGGGACCTCACGGCGGGTGCCCAGCTCGGCCCCGCCGTCTCCGACCCAGCCCTCGACGTCGTCCCAGGACAGGGCGTGGACGTCGCCGTCCAGGAGCCCGGGGAAGCCGCCGTGGACGCCCAGCATGGTGAAGTCGTGGTCCAGACCCAGGCGGACGGCAGCGCGCGCGGCGGTGTTCATGCCCGGGGCCAGGCCCCCGGCGTGGACGACCGCCACCCGGCGCGGGCGGTCGGCCCTTGACGTGGTGTCGATGCTCGGGCCGCGCCGGAAGGGGGCGGGCAGCGGTGGGGCGGTAGCGGCCTGGTCCTGCTCGTCCTGGGTGTGGACCGCCGGGTCCAGGGCCGGGGGCGTGGACATGGTCTCGAAGAGCTGCAGCATCTGGCCGAAGCTGGCTCCACGGGCGGCCACAGCCCCCTGGTAGTCCCCGCTGGCCACCAGGTCCTTGACGGCGCGGGTGGCATTGACCTGCTCCATCATGGGCAGGGCACGGATGCGGTTGTGACGCTCGGCGAAGATGACCGGCTCGGAGTCGGCGGTGGCGGTGACCACCTCCCGGGCGGCCGCCACCCCCAGGAGGGTGGACATCCAGCGGTCGTAGGCGCTGGGCTTGCCACCGCGCTGGACGTGGCCCAGGATCGTCACCCGGGCGTCTTCACCCAGGCGCTCGGAGAGGACCTGCTTGACGTCGTCGGCGGTAATGCGGTTGCCGGAGCGGTCCGTGGCCCCCTCGGCCACAATGACCATGGACTCGCGCCGTCCGGCCTCGCGGCCCTGGCGGAGCTTGGTGCACATGTCGTCCTCCCAGCCCTCGGCCGGGGGGAGCTCGGGGACCAGCACGTAGTCGCATCCCCCGGCCACGGCCGTCATGAGCGCCAGGTACCCGCAGTGGCGTCCCATGACCTCCACCACGAAGGTGCGCTGGTGGGAGGCCGCGGTGGAGGAGATGTCGTCAATGGCCTCCAGGATGCGGTGGAGGGCGGAGTCGGTGCCGATGGTCATGTCGGCGCCCACCAGGTCGTTGTCGATGGAGCCGACCAGGCCGGTGACGATGAGGGCGGGGTGCTCGGCGGCCGTCTGGGCGCTGATCTCCCCCTTCTCGGCCAGCTCGGCCACCAGGGAGGGCCAGTTCTCCCGGAACACGTTGGTGCCGGTCAGGGAGCCGTCGCCGCCGATGACCACCAGGTGGTCGATGCCGTGCTCCAGCAGGTTGCGTGCGGCGGCGAGCTGGCCCTCGCGCGTGCGGAACTCCGCGGAGCGGGCGGTGCCGATAATGGTCCCTCCGCGGTGGAGGACCGAGGAGACCGAGTCCCAGGCCAGGGGGCGGATCCCGTCCCCGCCCTTGACGGCCCCGGCCCAGCCCTCCATGACGGCGTAGGGCTGGGCCCCCAGGCGCAGGGTGGTGCGTACGACGGCGCGCACGGCGGCGTTCATGCCCTGTGCGTCGCCGCCGGAGGTCAGGATCCCGATCCGCAGGGGCTCGGCGGTGGTGGAGGTGGTGGGCGGCGTCGTCGGCTGAGCCATGAGGGTCCTTCCCGAGCGGTCAGTGGTCAGGTCCTCCTATTGTCCCACGACCATGGGGTCTACGTCACGTCTGTGGCGGGGCCGCTCGCCCTGGGCGGAGCGCACCACCGGGGGACGGTCCCGTTCGTCCGGTCAGAGCGGACCAAGGTCCCTGGCGTAGGCGGCCCTGTGAGACAGGCGGCGCGACCGGTTAGAATAGGTCATGGGGAGCCCGCCGTGGTCAGGGGCGGTCTGGCACCGTCTCCCGGTGGTGGGGCGGCACGGGGCGCCCCGGTCCTTGACTACCAGCCAGGTGCGCAGCGTAGCGCCGCACCGTCCTTCTTGCGGAGGTCGATGTGTCCCACGCTCTGCCGCGTGCGCTCAGCCGTACTGTGCCAGCCCTGGCCCTCATGACGGTCACGGCCGTGTGGGGCTCCACCTTCGTCATGATCAAGGGCGTGGTTGGGGTCATCCCCTCCATGGACTTCCTGGCGGTCCGGTTCGGGATCGCGGCCCTGGTCGCCCTGGCCTGGCGCGGACGATCCCTGGCGCGCTGCCCCCGCTGGGTGTGGACCAGGGGGGCCGGTACGGGGCTGGTCTACTTCAGCGCCCAGGCGGCGCAGACGGTGGGGCTGGAGAGTGCGGACGCCTCGGTGGCCGGCTTCGTCGCTGGCACCTACGTGGTCCTGACCCCGGTGGTGCTGCGTGTGGCTCTGGGGGTGAGGGTGTCGGGGCGTACGTGGGTGGCGGTGGGTCTGGCCACGGCGGGGACGGCGGCCCTGGGCCTTAAGGGCCTGGCCCTGGGGCCGGGGGAGTCCCTGAGCCTGCTGGCCGCCCTGCTCTTCGCGGTGCACATTGTCTGGCTGGGACGGTGCGCCACCCGCGCCAACCAGCTCGACCTGGCGGCGGTCCAGGTCATCGCCCTGGGGGTGGCCAGCGTCCTGGTGGGCCTGTCCGGGGGCGTGACCCTGCCCGACGACGGCGCCCAGTGGGGTGAGGTGCTCTACATGGCACTGGCCCCGGGCCTGCTGGCCCTCCTGCTCCAGACCTGGGCGCAGGCGCGTACCTCCTCGTCCAGCGCGGCCGTCATGATGGCCACTGAGCCGCTCTTCTCAGCCTTCTTCGCGGTGAGCCTGGGGGGTGAGCAGGTCACGGCCCACCTCCTGGTCGGTGGGACGTGCATCCTGGGGGCGGCGTGCGTGGCCGAGGTACTGCCCGCGGTCCGGCAGGCCCGGGAACGGCGACTGGGCCTGGTGGCCTAGCCGGCCGGTCGTGGTTACCCGCCCTGGGCCCGGCGACGGCGTCGTTCCTGGCGTCTGCGTTGTCTTGCGCGTCGGTGCTGCCAGTGCCGTTGGGCGCGGCGCTGGTAGGTGTGGGAGTAGCCGTAGACCAGGCGGGCGGTGGCGGCGGTGAGCAGCAGCGCCAGGACGGTCTGCCCGGGAGGGATCCCGGGGCCGCTACGGGGGTCGAAGTGCCGGGCGACCCAGGTGCCGCTGGTGAAGGCGAAGGCGATGTCGCCGCGCGCGTTCACGGGGGAGAGCCCCTGGCTCGTGCGCGTCCTCTGGAACCAGGTCTCCAGGCCCCGAGGGTTTGACACTGCCCTGTCCCAGTCCAGGTGCCACGCTCCGTCGTCTCCCAGGGTGATCCAGTCGTGGGCTGGTCGGCCGTCCTCCAGGGTGTAGGCGTCCTGGGGGATGAGGTGGCCTGTTTCCAGGACGCTGATAGCCTTCAGGTACAGCCTAGTAATGACCTCGTTCCCGAGCTGCTCACGTGTCAGGGAGGGGCCACCGGTCACGGCCCGGGCGGCCTGGGTGGGGGTGGCCGGGGGACGCCAGGGTGCTCCCGGGGCCGGGACGGGCTCCGGGCCCCGGTCCAGGGCGGCCAGCACCACCCCTGCCGCGGGGTTCTCCCCGTCCTCACCCACGCCCCTGCCCGTGACACAGGCGGTGTAGACGTAGCCGTACAAGCGGGCATTCTCGTCTAAGTCGTTCAGGATGCGGGTAGGGGTGTTTCCGGTACTGGTTCCTGGCGGGATCCTGAATGCGTCAGTGGCCAGGCGGTGGGTGATGAATATCATGGCGGCCTTGGACAGGATGGTCAGGGCCGTGTCGTCCCTGAGGGCCTCGCGCAGCAAGGCGGTCAGTTCCTTATTGTGGTGCTCGCTCCAACTGGCGGGCAGGGACAGGTAGAAGAGCTGGTTACTCCCAGCGTAGTCAATACCGCTAGCGGTATTCTCAATATCGCCCACGGAGTTGGCGAGTATGACGGCGGTGGTGCGTCTGGCTGTGGGTGTCCAGGTGGTGGTGTCTGTGCCTGCCAGGGTGACTACTGCTTGTTCGGTGAGCCAGGCGGCCTGGGCCTCGTAGGGGTTGGTCCGGGGTGCGGTGGGCTTGTAGCGCAGGGTGGAGGCCGAGGCCACGGCCGCGGTCAGGGCCTCCAGGCAGGCGGTCCCTGACCTCTGGGCGCGGGCGGCCCCCCACGCCCACAGGGATCCGTCCACCCTGGTGGCCAGGACCCGCCTGACCGTGTCCCTCCTGCTGGGCCCCAGGGTCCTGGTATCCGGTCCCGACACGGGCGGGGCCAGGACGTCCAGGACCATCTGGGGACGCCGGGCTGCGGCGGTCAGGACCGCGGCCAGGGGGTCGTAGAGGAGGTAGCGGGCCCTGACCTCCCGGGGCGTTCCCTCAGGGAAGTTCACGTACCCGCCCCCTGCCGTGGTGGCCA
>ERZ772766.1650-NODE-1650-length-11756-cov-6.006752_pt1 | contig 11756 bp, 5 predicted proteins | sample MGYA00511379_ERZ772766 | MGnify/ENA primary metagenome ERZ772766 (study PRJEB29015, sample SAMEA2737895) | human oral metagenome | biome: human oral; feature: human-associated habitat; material: dental | place: China | collected 2116 ...
GCGTGCTTCGTTCCGAAGAAGGCTCTGCACAAGTATTTGACGAAAATACATTGAGCCTTATCGTTCGTGAACCAATTGGGGTTGTAGGCCAGGTAGTACCTTGGAACTTCCCATTCCTAATGGCCGCTTGGAAATTGGCGCCAGCTCTTGCAGCAGGTTGTACAGTTGTAATCAAACCTTCTAGCCATACATCTCTTAGCCTTTTGGAACTAGGCGACATTTTGAAAGAAATCTTGCCTCCAGGCGTTGTAAATATCGTAACAGGTAAAGGTTCTAAATCCGGTCAATATATCCTTGATCATCCAGGCTTCAGCAAGTTAGCTTTCACAGGCTCTACAGAGGTAGGTCTAGATGTATATAAAGCAGCATCTGAACGTTTGATTCCAGCGACATTGGAATTAGGTGGCAAATCTGCGAATATCTTCTTTGAAGATGCAAACTGGAAACAAGCTCTTGATGGGGCAATGCTCGGCATCCTCTTCAACCAAGGCCAAGTATGTTGCGCAGGTTCCCGTATCTTCGTACAAGATACAATTTATGATAAATTTGTAGCTGAACTTTCCGCTTTATTTGATAAAGTAAAAGTTGGCTTACCTTGGGAAGAATCTACACAACTTGGTTCTTTGATTTACGAAGCACAAGTTAATAAAGTACTTAGCTATGTAGACCTTGCAAAAGAAGAAGGTGCTCGCATTGTAGCCGGTGGTGTGCGTGTTACTGATGGTGAACTTGGTAAAGGTTGCTTTGTAAGACCTACACTAATCGCAGATGCTACAAATGATATGCGCGTAGCTCGCGAAGAAATCTTCGGTCCTGTAGCTGTTGTCATCAAATTCCACAGCGAAGAAGAAGTTATCGAACAAGCAAATGATAGCTTATACGGTCTTGGCGGTGGCGTATTCACTCAAAACATCAACCGTGCTATCCGCGTAGCTCGCGGTATCGAAACAGGTCGTATGTGGGTAAATACATATAACTCCATCCCAGCTGGCGCACCATTCGGTGGTTACAAACAATCCGGTATCGGTCGTGAAACACACAAAGTTATCCTTGAGCATTACACTCAAATGAAAAATATCATCGTAAACTTGAGCGATAAACCATCTGGGTTCTACGATTTAGATTAATAACATATAAACTTCTCCGATGAACTATAACAAAGAGGCACCTCGAAAGAGGTGCCTCTTTTGCACTTAAGAATAGTCTATTATATGTGAAAGTATACGGTATGTTATAATTGTAGCCATATAAAATTGTTGAAAAGAGATGAGACAGAAACATGAGTAGACTTGCGATATTAAGTAGTACATTTATTTTAGTATCTATAATATCGGGGATAGCTTTATATAAACTTGAGATCAGTAAACGTGTTATTGATGAAGAGTATGAATATATAAAAAAACATGGAGTTTTTGGTGGTTTAACAAAATATTTATCTATTATCTCTCTTATAAGTTTGGTACTATTAATTCTTAAAATTATAATTGATATAGATTATACCGTAATTGTAAACTATGGGAGTGCTTGGATTATTTTTACACTTATTACACTGTGTACAGGATGTTATCAAAAATGAGATAGCATATATTATAACCGTGGACTTATTGCCGCATTTTCAATGTTGATGTTTATTGCTATTTGTATATATGCGTTTAGGAAGATACTATTTTAAATAGGAAATATATTAAGCTTAAGGTTATCCTCAAAATTTATCTGTAAGTCCTACAGTCATATGAAAAGTATTATTGTGAAATTGAGCGATAAACTAGTTGGTTTCTACGATTTGGATTAATAATGTAAAAATTATTATATTTGCTATAAAAAAGACTAAGAGGATTATATGAATAAACGTATAATTGATTTGTTTTTTATTTTAGATAATTTAGAGTAATTATAGTATTTCTAAATGATAATAGACTCGTTTTTAATAGAGAGAATTTAATTTTAAATATTAGTTATTAGTAGATATATGGGAAGAGAAGTGATATAAAAATGAAATATTAAAATTCCATGAAGTTTATGAATAGAGATTGACATCATAATGGGAGGATAAGATATAATTTAATTCGTTACATATAGAAAGGAGAGAGGAACATGAAAGTAGTATCTATTGCAGCAGGCTGTGTGGGTCTGGCCGGCGTTATGTGTACAGCGCCAACACTGGCGGCAGATATACCATCTTCATTTATACAACAGGAAGCGGCTCGAGCCGATGCTTCTTTGCGTCAACGCGCGGAGGCACCGATGGCAAGGGCCGCTTTGTCGCGTTCAGAATCAAGTTATGACAATTTAAATGGCGCACCTATGGATGCATTACCACAAGAAGCAGTGTCATTTCCAATTGACCAGATTGTGATTACGTCATCAGAACCGGTCTTTAAGAAGTATAGAAATCGACTTAAAATATATAATCATAACAACATTGGGGCAGAGGGGATTGCTGTACTGCAAAAGCAATTACAAGAGCAAATTCTTGCTGATGGATATGTAACGAGTCAAGTGGTAGTTCCGAATCAGGATTTACAATCGGGTACACTTACTTTTGAAATTTTACCGGGCTATGTGGAAGATATTGTTCTCACGAATCCAAAAGCTCGCACGAATTGGCGAAGTGCGTTTCCTGTTCGTTCCGGATATGTACTGCGTAGACAAGCATTAGAGCAAGGTATAGACCAGATGCGAAATGTACCGGGACAAGATGTAAAGCTTAGTATTGAGCCAGGTACAAAGCCACTTCACTCTATTGTGAAGCTAACGGTAGAACAAAAAGGATTTGTGCATGGGTCGTTGATTTTAGACAATGCAGGTTACGAATCGACAGGGAAATACCAAGGTACTATGTATGTATCATTTAGTCAGTTGGCAAGGCTTAATGATACTTTATCGGCTAGTATAACGAAGGATATTGGTCATCATGGTGATGGACATGGATCAAAGCAGTATGCCATAAATTATGCCGTACCTGATGGAAATCGAATGTATCGCTTATCCACGTATCAATATAGTTATCATCAATTGGTATTTATGCCAGAAGCATTCCGTTCTTCTGGGAATACTCGGGGGATTGAGTTTTCTGTAGAGCAGGTTTTGAATCGGACGAGTCGCTCCAAGACCGCTGCTGTTGCTAAGGTGATTCATAAAACACGCCATAGTTACATTGATGATATAGAAATCGGTGTACAAGAGCAACATACCACAGCATTGGAACTAGGATTATCCCATCGTCAGTATAGTGGGAATACCATGTCTGATATATATCTCTTTTATCGTCAAGGCATACGAGGTCTAGGTGCTACAGTTCGCAGCTGGGAAGGCGTGGCAGATAATCCGACTACGTTATATAAAATGGCGGGACTTGAGGGCGAAGTGCAAAGCGGTGTACGCATCGGTCATAAACAAGGTGTGTATACGATGCGTTTTAGAAGTCAGTTTACAAATCAACGATTGTTTGGAACTGATCAATTTAGTATCGGTGGACGCTATTCCGTACGTGGCTTCAGTGGGGAAGAAACACTTCGTGGTGACTCCGGTTACTACATTCAAAATGAATGGGCCTTACCATTTAGACGACAACGAATAACTCCGTATATAGGTATAGATATAGGTCATGTATGGGGGCCGTCCACAGCGACACAAATCGGTAATACCTTAGTAGGTGGGGTTATCGGTGTTCGTGGGAATATCGGTGATGCATTTCGCTATGATGTGTCATTAGGCACTCCACTTAAAAAGCCGGACGGTTTTACTACTGATACAAGTGTATGGGCTTTCAGATCCAGTTATCAGTTTTAATTAAAAATGTGTGTTATTAAATGAGAGAGTATAAGGAAAGAATAATGAAAATTAAACAGTATACAGCAACCGCATTGTGTGCAGCCTCATTAGTTACAAATTCTGGACCGTGGATTCCGCTAGCAGTGGCACAATCTATTGTACCGAATCAAGGAAAAATGGGCCCAACTATGGATGAAGCCCCTAATGGGACGCCCATTGTCAATATTAATAAACCGAATGCTAATGGGTTATCTCACAATCAATATGATATGTTTAATGTAGATGATAAAGGGGTTATTCTAAATAACTCAAGGAGACCTGTATCTACAGAACTAGCTGGCTATGTGATGGGTAATCCTAACTTGAGAGGTGCTGCAGCTAAGACGATTTTAAATGAAGTAACTGGAACGGGTGCGACTGCTATGAATGGTGCCTTAGAGGTAGCAGGTCGTAAGGCACATGTTATCATTGCTAACCCAAATGGGATTGCTGTTAATAATGGGACATTTATTAATACTAGTGCGGCTACTCTGACAACAGGAAACCCTATTATTACAGACGGAACTATTGCTGGATATGATGTAAAGCAAGGTACTGTGACGGTATCTGGACAAGGTCTCGATACATCGCGTACATCTCGTACAGATATTTTGGCGGAAGCGGTACAGCTCAACGGCAAGGTATGGTCTGATGAAAGCCATGTGGTAACCGGTAAAAATACAGTATCTGTCGATGGTAGTGGTAAGGTAACTAATGTTACGAAGAACAGTAACTCAGAACAGGTAGGTCTTGACGTTTCTCAAATCGGTGGTATGTATGCGAATAGCATGTACTTAGTAGGAACCAATGATGGTTTTGGCGTGAATAATAAAGGGATTCTTTCTGCACAAAATCATATTTCTGTAGACAGTACCGGCAAGGTACAAAATAGTGGCACTGTGGTGGCGCCGGATATAAGTATTAGTGCAAAAGGCTTTACACAAGTCGGTAAGGCTAAATTCTATGCTGATTCGGCACGTATTTCAGCAGATGCTTTCACACAAACCGGTAATGCTGTTACGAAAGATGCACCGGTACTCATCGCGCGTAATAATTTAGCGGTGTCTACTAATACAATAAAAAATACAAATGGTAGTGTGCTGAAGTCTGAGGGTGTGTTACAACTAGGAAAGACGATGGATTATAACGGCGCTATAGCCGGCAAGATGGATGCGTTGACTAATGTGGCGGCTACTATCGAGGCCGGTCAGCAGGGCGTGATTCTCGCCAAATCCATTGCTAATAAAAATGGTGGCGTTACGTTGAAACGGGCTACTACAGGAACTACGGAGCATGTTAAAAATGAAGTGGCACCGGCAGGCAGTATCAAACGATATCAGCTATCTGAGGAACGTATTTATGATCATGATGATCCAATTCCACAAGATAAGGTTGTAGTTCACTCTTCTGAAAATTTACAATTGTCTATTAATGGAGAGCATCATGATAGCTGGACGAAATATGAATATGATCGTACACGAGTAAAAGAAGTAGTGGATACGTCCAAACCAGGGCGTATTATTTCGGGTGGTAACTTACAGATTGAAGCAGACGTTGTTACTAATGATGCTAGCCAAATCAGTGCAGCGGGTACATTGGCTGGTAAAATCGGCCATTATGAAGCGCTTAATCCGAAAGGAAATGAATATATTAGTGAGAATGGGACTGCTACTGGTTATAGTCGCCATAAACATCATGGATGGGATTCCACGAATATTCGTGAAGCGGAGTATCATAATGATGTAGTGCAACCGATAGATATACCGTTAACTGTTTATGGCAGTCATGTAGCTAATAGTACAACAGCTGCTACGGTAGATACGTCGGTATTGACGTCTATGAGTCAGTTATCCACAAATCCAAATACATCCTATGCGATGGAAACGGATCCGAATTTTACCAATAGAAGAAGCTTCTTATCCTCTGATTATGTCATCAATCGGTTACAACTCAATCCTATGCGTACACAAAAACGATTAGGTGATGGTTACTATGAACAACAATTGGTAATGCAGGCTATTTTACGTCAAACAGGAAAAAGTAGACTACAAGCGGGATTAACAGAGGAGGAGCAGTATCGTAAGTTGATGGATGCAGGCCTCACTATAATGAAGTCTAAATCCATGACGCTTGGACAAGGATTAACTGAATCGGAGCAACAGCAATTGACGGAAGATGTGGTAATGCTTGTCAGTCAACCGGTAGTATTGCCGAACGGTAAGACTGAAACCTTACTCGTACCAACATTATATTTGGCGCCGACCACACAACGTGTTGAGGGGGCTGCGAATATGCAGGCTCAATCGATTAATTTGCAAGTAGGTACGATGCATAATCGCGGTAGCATAGTGGCGGATGATGCGATAACTGTACATGGTAATACGATACACAATGATAACGGACTGATTAAAGGTCGCACAACAACAGTGGTGGCGGATACCGATGTTCGTAATACACAAGGCACGATAGAAGGCCGTGACCGTACAACTGTATATGCTAAGAATGATGTGATAAATGAGGGCGGTACGATTAAGCAAACCGATGAAACAGGAAAACTTGTCGTAGCAGCAGATCGTGATGTTATCAATAATGGAGTTAAGTACGAAGCTAGCAATAGTAAGGTTGTATGGAACAGTGCCAATAGTCGCCGTGAAACGGTAACTGCTGTAGATCAAGGTCAAATTACGGCGAAAGGTGATGCTGTAGTTACAGCAGGTCGTGATGTTGCTATGCAGGGTGGTAAAGTGACTTCCGATAAGGATGTTACTCTAGTAGCTGGACGTCAGGTAAACATGCAGTCTATGACAGCAAATCATGAATTAGAGGAACATCGCTATGACAAAGGAAAATCCGGTGGTGGTCATTCTCAGACTACAGAAACACATGATGTAGTGAATGAAGCGACATCTGTAGGCAGCAGTGTGGAAGGTAACAATGTAACTGTGGCTGCTAATGCTGATGTAGCACTTAGTGGTAGTGAAATCCTGGCCGCTGATAAGGCACAGGTGGAAGGTCAGAATGTAAAACTGGATACCGCATCGGCAACAAGTACTGCCAATCATGTGTATAAGGACAAGAAGAAAAGTCTAGTTAAACGGGAACGTACGGATACAACCGGTGTGACGCAAGTGACTGCCGTAACGGGGTCTGTTGTGAGCGGTAAAGATGTTGATATAAAAGCTAATAAAGCATTGACAGGTCAATCCGTTACTGTTATTGGCAAGAATAGCGTATCATTACAGGCTAATGATAGCGTAGCATTAGGAGCAGACAAGCATATTATAGAGTCTATCAGCAGCTACCATCATAAGAAATCAGGTTTATTAGGAGGGGCTGGTATCGGGTTCTCTATCGGTACAGAAAAATTAAATACAGATGATTTAAACCGTAAGGAAGTGACAGCTTATAATACTATTGCTAGCCCTGAAGGAACAGTTGATGTACAGTCAAACCATCAATTACATATTACGAGTGGAAATATACTTAGCAAAGATGGTATACAATTGACAGGGGATGAAGTTATTCTTGATGGGAATCATGATGCGAGTCATATGAGTCATAATGAAAGTTATAAAAAGTCCGGTCTCACCGTATCTCTCGGTGGTGCCGCTATTGATGCAGTAACAACTGCGACTCGAACGATTAAACGAGCGGGTTCTCGTGATGATAAACGATTGGCTGCATTAGAATTAAATGAGGCTCGTAAGCAGTTGCAAGATGGTTATTATGCTGTTGATGAGGCTGTTAAAGGAGCTAAATTGCGAAATGATAATGGGGCGGTGTTAAAGGATACTAAAGGCCATTCTTTACGAGATCAAAAGAATATTGACAATGCGGTGAATTTATCTGTATCACTTGGTAGTACTTCACGTCATCAAAACCAGTCTGTTGATACATCTGAATATAAAGGTGGTACAATTATCAGTAATTCTGATGTGAAAGTTAGGGCTACAGATGCATCCAAATCAGGGGTAAACTTAACTGGACAAGATGTACTAGCCAAGAAGATTGTAATTGATTCTGCGAGCGATGTAAATTTGACTGCCGGACAAGATACATTACATGCTCATGATGACTATAAACAAAGCGGCTGGAGTGTAGGTGCTAATTTCAGTTTAACTTCCGGCAGTTTGCTTGGATTTGAAGCAAGTGGTAATTTAGCGAAACAAAATGGTGTAACAGAACAGATTTCGTATAAACCGACATCAATTCGTGCTACTGAGTTAGCTCAATTAAAGGCAAAAAGAGATACAACTATTATCGGTTCTACAGTAAGTGGTAAAGGTGTTACTGTAGATACGGGGAATAATCTTCAAATTGAAAGTTTGCAAGCTGTTGATAACTTTAAGGAACATAGTAAATCCGGCGGATTCTCGGTATCCAGTTCGCCTAAGTTTAAAGATACATTAGGTAGTATTGGTGCCAGTGTAGGTCGAATGGATAGTAAATGGCGTAGTGTAACAGAACAAGCGGGTATATATGCCGGTGCGGATGGTTATACTGTTAAGGCCGGAAATGAGACAAAACTTAAAGGTGCGGTTGTTTCTAGTAAAGCACCGAAAAATCAGAATACTTTAGCTACCAGACGTTTTACCGTGGAAGATATTCAAAATGAGGCTGAATATACCGTTCGAGAAAATGGTGTACAATATAACAATTTTGGAAATATTAAATCCAAAAGTAAAAAAGAGTTAGATAAAATCTATAAACATCTTGGTACAACACCAACTGGTGGTATTGGTGCACATGATAAGGCTACATCTACTACCAAAAGTGCTATCAGTGAAGGTATAATTAAAGAGAACGGACGTATTATCGATGTAAAAACAGTAAATACGGATATTGAACATTCACTTAATACATTAGAAGCAATTTTTGATCGTAAATCTATTGAAGAAAAACAAGAATTGGCGAATTTATTTAGTATAAATGCCAATGAAGCTATTCACCAAATTGCAAAACATGAGGGGTGGAAAGAGGGGGACCCTCGTAAGGTAGCATTACATACATTTTTTGCCGGTACAGCTGCTAAATTAGGCGGAAATAAATTTTCTGATGGAGCTTATGCAGGCGGCTTAACAGAAGCTATGATGCCTCAATTTGAAAAATGGGCGGGCACAATAACCGGACCTGACGGTAAGAAGTATGTAAATTCGGAGCGTTTACAACAAATAGCAGGTGTATTTGGTTATGTTGTTAATAAGAGTTTTGGAAAAAATGGGCAGTCGGGTGCTTATGTGGCTCGAATGGGGGCAAAATATAATGAAGGCTTTGAACTTCCTGAGTCAATAGATAATACATTGCAGGTATTTAAGCGTAGATTATTTGAACCTAAAGGAGATGGGCCAAGTTATCAGTTCCCTGATAAACCGGATGAAGAGCCATTGACACTTCAAGATCGCGCCAATATCCTAGGTGGTATTGGTGGATATAGTCAAGAGCAAGTTGATGAGGCATATGCTCAACAAGAGGCATATTCTAATGAAATTGCTGAAACTGTGCAGGCCGCTATGACAAATTCTGAACCTGGAAATGAGGAAAATTATGCTATCCCTTATACTCCGTCTGTTGCAGAGCAAGTTACTGGAGGAGAAACTGAAGCGACACAAGCGTATAATGTTGCTATGAATGAAATTAATAATCCTACGGATGTTTCAACTGAGTCTATTAACAGAGGTATTGCTGTAGGTGGAGGGGTAGCAAGCAGTCTTTTTATTGGCAGGGCCTTGCATCATGAAGGAATGGAGATGGTTGATAAAGTTGTCTCAAAAGAACGGGTCCAAAGTTTAGTAAAACCGCTGGCAAAAAGTGCGACTAAAGCTGTAACTATGGAGATTGGAGGGCTTGCTGGTGATGCTGCATTTACAGGTATTAATATGAATCAAAATAGGATAGATTTTGAAGGTCGGCCTGATTTGATTGAAAAGGCCGATGAATTAGATGAAACATCACTTGCTATAGGTGCTACTGGCTCCGTTGCTACATTGGGAGTAGGTGCTGTTAATGTATTTGGAGGAACTGTAGTAGGCGGAACTTTTGTAACTATAAATACTGGGTATGGTGTTTATGCAGAATATGAGAAAGATGAGTTAAGAGAAGAGTATAAGCGGTGGAAAGATAAAGGAATAAAATGAGCAAACTTGAAATATTAGGATATATTTGGATTTTCACATCTATGATGTTATCTATGGGGTTATATAAACTTGAGATCAGTAAACGTGTCATTGATGAAGAGTATGAATATATCAAAAGGCATAGGGCTTTTGGCGATTTAACCAAGTATTTAGCAATAATTGCAATTATAAGTATAGTTCTATTAAATTTTAAATTTCTAATTGACAAAGATTATGTATTTATGGCCCGCTTTGGTGTTGCTTGGGGCATATTCGTGCTTTTTATAATGTGTACAGGTTTTTATCAAAAGCGGAATAGTTTGTATTATAAACGCGGACTTTTTGCTATTTTTTCTATATTATTTGGTATTGCTGGTTCTGCTTATGCATTAAAGAATATATTCTTCAAGTAGTAAAGGTATACTTCAAAATGGCCATTAATTTAATAGCGCTCACCATCGAAATATGATATACTACTTAAATGCGCATAGTTCGTGCGCGATAGGAGGAAACACATTTAGATGTTAGAAAAATTTGAACAATTAATGATTAGCGAACCTGTTCTAAGAGCGTTAAACGATATGGGCTTTGAAGAGCCTACGCCAATTCAACAGGAAGCTATCCCAGTTGCCATGAGCGGTAAGGACATGATCGGTCAAGCTCAAACAGGTACTGGTAAGACAGCAGCATTTGGCTTGCCTGTATTGGAACGCGTAGACGGGAATGAGCGTCACGTTCAAGTAGTTATTTTATCCCCTACACGAGAATTAGCTATTCAAGTAGCTGAAGAGCTTAACAAAATGGCTCAGTACACGAATATCACAGCACTGCCAATCTACGGTGGGCAAGATATTAATCGTCAGTTCCGTGCCTTGAAAAAGAATCCTCAAATCATCGTTGCCACTCCTGGCCGATTGATGGATCATATGGACCGTGGTTCTATTAAATTTGACCATGTGAAAGTTGTGGTATTGGATGAAGCCGACGAAATGTTAAATATGGGCTTTGTTGATGATATCAATAAAATCTTGGGTGCTATCCCAGAAGACCATCAAACATTGTTGTTCTCTGCAACTATGCCTAAAGCTATCCAACAATTAGCTGAAACATATTTGACAGAGCCAACATTGATTCGCATGAAACCGACTCAAGTTACGATGGACTTGATCGAACAATATTATATCGAAGTGCAAGACCGTCAAAAATTCGATGTTCTTTGTCGTTTGTTTGATATCCAAACACCTGAACTTGCTATTATCTTCACGCGTACGAAACGTCGTGTTGATGAAGTGACAGAAGGTCTTAAGAAACGTGGTTACATGGCGGAAGGCATCCATGGCGATTTGTCTCAACAAAAACGGGACAGCGTAATTCGCCAATTCCGCGAAGGTACCATTGATATTCTCGTGGCTACAGATGTGGCAGCTCGTGGTCTTGATATTTCTGGCGTATCTCATGTATATAATTATGATATGCCTCAAGATCCTGAAAGCTACACACACCGCGTAGGTCGTACAGGTCGTGCCGGTAAAGCAGGTCAAGCTTTCACGTTCGTTATCCCTCGTGAAATGGAGCATTTACATGCTATCGAGCGTTTAACAAAACGTAAAATTGCACGTCGTCGTGCACCTTCCTTAGGTGAAGTTCTTGAAGGTCAACAACGTTTGGCAATTGAAAGCCTCGTTGAAATGACAGATAATTTAGAAGCATTGGCGCCTTTCAAATCTAGTGCTGAGGAATTGTTGAATGATACAGATTCCGTAACACTTTTGGCGGCAGCTCTTAAATTGTTAACAAAAGAACCAGATACTACTCCTGTAAATATTACAG
>ERZ772766.1651-NODE-1651-length-11749-cov-25.683940_pt1 | contig 11749 bp, 16 predicted proteins | sample MGYA00511379_ERZ772766 | MGnify/ENA primary metagenome ERZ772766 (study PRJEB29015, sample SAMEA2737895) | human oral metagenome | biome: human oral; feature: human-associated habitat; material: dental | place: China | collected 2116 ...
ATGAGGAAATCAGAGATTTTTTTAATCAACTAGGATAACAACTATTTTTACTACTCTACCATTCACTCTACCTTTTATTATGTAGCATTCTAAAAACATTGATGTACCAACGTTTCTAACAGCTAAAATAGAAATTATTTAATCTTTTTATAGAAGTTAAGTAAGCATTCAATACGAATCAATACATAAGAAACGCTGATTTCAAGCGTTAGTTAGATAGAAGAAAAATCCTTTTTGAGAGCATTTTCTTCTATTTTTTTCTTTGTGATCAAAAATATAAAATTCTTTAAAATCTTCGGGTTATAAAGAGATCGTTTCCAGCTCTTTTGAGTTGTCTTCGTTGACATTTTATCTCAATAGTGTATAATCGATGTAATATGTAAAGTTACAACAAAAAGGAGACACCCTATGACTTATGCTTACCAAAGCCACATTTACCTAGCAGAGGCGGTTTTAAATGTCAAGGATTTGACGAGTCAAACGGCTTTTTATCACCAGATTATTGGCTTGGAGATTTTATCTCAAACAGAGACAGAAGCGATTTTGGGACTTGGTAAAAAGGCCTTGGTCCACTTGATTCAAGCAGAAAAGTCTGGCGAAGTAAGGGAGCATTATGGGCTCTACCATCTGGCGATTTTGTTACCGACACGAAAAGCCTTGGCAGATGTCTTGAAACACCTAAGTGACTTGCGCATTCCTCTGGTCGGAGGTGCGGATCATGGATACAGTGAAGCCCTTTATCTGGAGGATTTGGAAGGAAATGGCATTGAACTCTACCGTGATAAGCCAGTTTCTTCATGGGATATTCGCGAAGATGGCCGTATTATCGGTGTGACCGAAGCCCTTGCGGCACAGGATATCTATGAGTTAGGGGAAAAGGTAGACCCCTTTATCCTAGCTGAGGGGACGAGAATGGGGCATATCCATCTATCGGTTAAGGATAGCCATGCGGCGAATCAGTTTTATCAAAAAGTGTTAGGGCTAGAGGATAAATTTAGTATTCCAAGTGCTAGTTGGATAGCGGCTGGTCAGTACCATCACCATCTGGCTGTCAACGAATGGGCTGGAAAAGGTCTAGCTCCGCGCAAATCAGGCCTGCCTGGCTTGGCCTACTACGTCCTTGAGGTCGAAAGCAAGGAAGAACTCTTAGCCATCGTTAAGCAAGCACAAGAGGTAGAAGCTCCGATCAAGTGGTTACATTCGAGTGAAGTGGATCTTATAGACCCAGACGGCATTGTGACCCGCATTCGCTTGGAACGATGAGACGAGGAAAACACATCATAGACATAAAAAAAGCGAACAGGCTCGCATTCTGTTTTTAGAATGCGGACTTGTTCGCTTTTGTATGAAATGACGAAGCTTTTCTTGACTCTAGCCAAGGTATCTATCAGGGATATTTTCCCTTTTCTGGGGGTTCATGCTATAATACTAATAAACTTTTCTTTCTCTAGGAAGGAAAATGCCGAAAAATCGGCTAGACTGCTCGCAATCGTCGTCACGATGCTTTTAAGAGAAAGTAGAACTCTGTTTGAGTATCCGTATTGAGTTTAGGAGACAGGAAATAGATGGATACAAGTGTAAAAAAATTAATCAGTATGGGCCCTCTGGAGGATTCTTTTATCTATTATGATCTGAAGAATCAAGTATTCTATGGAGTAAAACAAGACATGAATTATTCAGCCATTGCAGCTCCTATTGCAATCTATTCCTTACAACGGCTGTCGAAGTGGCTCAACCAAACCTTTGGAGATGTCTCGTCACCTTTCAATCTGATCTTCTTTATCTTGATGTCTCTGTTTTTGATTTTCGGGACAATTCTCCTTGCCAAATCTACCCGACGTAAAATGAAGACAGATAGATTTAGAAAAATCCGGCTGACAAAAGCCAATATCAAAACACTTAGGAGAAAATCTAGATGGACAGTCCTAGTTGAGTTTTTTTTGTTTTTTCATGATTCTGTTTTCCATCTATCGCTATTTTACCTACTCTGATTTTCAGTTCTTGATTATGTATATGTTAGGGATTTTTTCCCTTGTTTATATGGTCTATGATTTTCAGATGAAAACACGCAAACGACTGTTCAAAGAGCTGATGGAGACATTACAGGACGATAGCCGAGGGAAAGAGGGAGAAATGTAAGATGAGAAAAATCATTTATATAGGCGAAGGAAGCCAGCAATCCGTCTACTATAATACAAGGACGAGAGAGGCTTTAATGACAGAATCTAGCAACTTGCCAGACACGGATGGTGCTATCAGTTCAAAGAAATCCAAGTGGCCTTGGATTCTCTTCTTTGCTTTCTTGCTGGTTGCTATCATCAGTATTTGGATTCGTTCCTTGATAGCGCCTTTTAAATTGAGTGAGTGGATGATTCTGATCCATCTAGCTGCAATCCTTTTCGTTTTTATCGGAAGTGTTTATGGATTTGAAAAACTGTTCTACAGTGGGGCTAAGTCGCTTGTCCCGGCAAGTGAAGAACAGTTTAAAGAAGCGGTTGAAAGTAGTACTTTTTAGAGGAAGTCACCAGATAAGGAACCAACAGCCGATAAAATCATCTTGTATCTATTTGTTATCCTCGTTCTTCTATTCGCTTTGGTTATTGTTGTGCTTTTTGCCATACCTGGGACCTTCATTCCCTACTATGAACATGAATGGTTTGAGTCGTCCATGTTCATGGTACCAATCGGAGCAACAATCGTCCCAATTAGTGTCGTACTGCTCTTATTCCAAAACAATCCAATTCGCTGGCTGTTAGCCGTACGAAAATGCAAGCAGGGAAAAGTATTGTTTAGGGAAGAGAAATAAGTGGAGGATAAGATGAAAGAAAAGTATTATGAATTTTTGAATATACTGATGACTCGTCATATACCAGTGAGAAATTTACATTTCTATCTTGCATTTTTAATCGAATTTTTATTTACTTCAGTAGTACTGATTGTTTCTATATTTACTAAGAATCAAATGCAGAATCTTAGTATATTTTTGATTCATGTTACTATTGTTCATATGGTAATAATACTGCTTGCATTTTTGTTGTTTCAAAAATTTTCCGCTTCAAAATTATTACAATCAGTTCCGACGACTTCGTATCTTTTTCTTCATTTTGAATTTCTTTTTTTTGAGCTCTATATTCTTTGGGGAACAGTATTTATCGATATTCTTTCTTTTCATTGGATTGAGCTTTGCTTTTCAAGTGGTAAACTTTTTTTATCAAATATCAATTGTTTCAAAAGTAAAACAAATGCCAGATAATGAGCATAAGAAGAATTTGTTACACTTACCAGTCCTTATTGTAACAATAACGTCAGCAGCAATAGTAGTAATAACACGATTGTTTATGTTATCTGGAATCTATATTATCATCGGATTAGTAGGAATGAGTATTTCATGGAACTCGTTCTTTATTCTCGGCTATACTCAAGTATTCACAGGTTGGAGAAAGAAAAACACGAATAACTTTATTTATAGAGGAAAAATAAAATGAAATTAATGAGAATGTCTAGTAGTAGCACAGCTCGTGCTAGGAGGATAAGATGAAAAAAAAAGTATATTGAGTTTTTAAATATGGCAGTTGTGGATACTAGTCCTATAAAGCGTTTTGATTATATAAGGGCTTTTGCAATGGAGGTTGTTTTTACTTTACTAATATTTATAGTATCTATTTTTATAAAAGGTGAGATACATGATGTGAGTATGATTATCCTTTACATCACTATCTATCATATATTGGTTTCGTTGTTCATGTTTTTGCTATTTCAAAAGTTTTCCAAATCAAAATTATTGCAAATATTTCCGGCTACGTCTGTATTAATTTTTCATATTGAGTTTCTTTTCTGGAGTTCTATATTTTTGGGAGATGACTACTGGTCTATCTTCATGGTATTGATTAGCCTAAGCCTTATTTTTCAGCTACTAACCTTTGTTTACCAGTTATTAATTGTCCCTAAAGCTAAGACTTTACCACATGGTGAGTATAGGAAGAATCTTTTATTTCTTCCTTCTGTTATTTGCCTATTGATTTCAGCAACTGTAGTAATCATGGCACGTTTATTTATGTTGCCAGGAATATATATAGTTACTCCCCTTGTTGTAGCGAGCATAGCCTGTCTTCCCTACTATTGGCTTGAGTATGCACGAGTATTCACCGGTTGGAAAAAGAAAAGCACGAATAACTTTATTTATAGAGGAGAAATAAAATAAAATGAAATTAATTAGAATAGATATCAGCAATATTGCTTATACAGAGAAAAAAGTAGCCATGGATTCTTTTCTAGATTTGATTGAAGGTTGTGAAAAATTATTATTTGAAACAGGGGTCTATAAAAATGGTCCGACAACGATTGAAACATGTTTGAGCACTTTTGGAAAGCCAGGAGAAGCCTCGTTTAAGGTCTATATTCCGACAAATATTCCAATTGAAGGAAATGATGAATTTCAATATTTAGAACATTTTACAATTAAGCAGTGTGTCTCTGATGTAACTCCATTTGATGAACATTTCCTTCCAAAAATTGAAGAAATGAAGCAGTATATTCATGATGAGGAATTAGAAATGCTGGGAGATACAGTTTTTCTGTCTATTTTGCCAATATTTGGACAGCACTTTGTTGAAATTAATATCCCAATTAAGGAGACTTCAGATGCTATTTAAAAACGTGGCAGAATACCAAGATATACAATATAGAAATGTTATCTCAAGGTATTACACAGTATCTCCAGAAGAGATGCCAGACACTTATAACGCTTTTCTAGATGAAGTAAGAGAAGCAGGTTATACGCTTCGAGGACCTTTCTTTTATACGATTAATTCCAAGTTAGAAGAAAATCAAGATGTGTTGATGGAACTGTTTATCCCAGTAGAAGAAGAGTATATTGAAAATGCTTTGCCGAAAGAGTTTTTATATCACAGTCTGTTTCAAGTTTTAAATACTGTTTCAACTAGAATTTTAGAGCCAGATGACGAGTCAGTGAAAGAGGGAATAAGCTTCTTGGCGGGTTATATCTATTATCAGGGACATTGTGAGTTGACCCCTCCCTTCTTTTTTACCACAATCTCTGATGGGAAAGTCTATACAGATATTAAGGTAGGAGTATTGAAGGAGTAAGTCTGAGTTATAATAAAGCTCATAAAGGAATTAAAACAAGGTAATGTTTGAGATGTCACAAGAAAGATATTTGCAGATCAAAAAAGAGCATCAAGTTCGAAAGTTTGTGGGGCGTTTGCTATTCATTGTTCTCGCTATACTCGATATTCTACTGGTATCGAGTCATTCCAGTTATGTTCCGCTTATAACGGCGGCTATGGCAACGCTTGTGCCTTTTAATTATTTTCTACTGGGTCCTCTTGGGATACAGAAAAAAGCCATAGAAAAAGAGCACCCAGAATGGAAAACACTCCGTACAAAGGGAGTAAAGGTTCCCTCGGCTGAAGCCAATAAAAGAACTTTGGCTGGCATTGGGACCTTGATTGCCTTACTATTGTCCTTTGGGTTATCCTATAAACCTGTAAAACAGCCGAGCGACCAAGTAGATAAGCTACCTAGGGTTGATTCTAAAGCGGCTGAGAAGTCCAAGTCTTCGGAGTCTGAGCCGTCTAGTTCCTCTAAGGCAAAAGAATCCAGTTTCTCAGAGTCGAAAGCCTCGTCTTCGACTGAACAAAGTTCTAAAACAGAAAGTTCAGAAACAAAGCCGTCAAAAAGCGAGTCCAATAATCCTTATTACCAGATTCCAGGACTTACTGACGAACAGGTGAGAGATATCATATCAAAATCTATGAAAGATTTGAAAGAACAGCAGTCTAAAGAAAAATCCGAAGAGTAGACTCGAGGGATTCGATACCGATTCTGGACGAGTGAGTTCTTTGGGATTTTACTCTATAGAATAACTGGAGGAGTTCATATGACTAAAGAAGTAATTGGTTTGATAGTTGGGACAGTCGTCACTCTCCTATCTTTTGTGTTTGTATGTGGGACCTTTCTCTACCTCTATCTTCGAGATCGGAAGATGGTACGGCTTGCCCAGTCATCTGTAGAGGGAACGGTTGTCGGCTATAGTCGTTTTCGTGAGGGTTATCCACCTATCGTTGAATACACGGTTGATGGGCTTACTTATAAGAAAACCTTGCAGTATTTTATGATCAAAACGGTCACGACTCCGTGGGGTCCTACTAAGGTTTCAAATGATTATACAAGAGAAGAAATGCTAGCGCCTTCCATCACTCGCTACAGCAACTCCTTTGTTTCCTTTGATAGTTTGATGCAGACCCATTTCCCCCTTCATTCGGAGCTGACAGTCTGGTATGATCCAGACAAGCCGACCAGGGCCTATGTCGAACGTTACAGCGGGATGGACAAGTTTTACAAGTGGTTCGGTATCGGATTTGGACTGGCCCTAGTTCTGGTCTATGGGATAGTAATCCTAGCCTTTTTGTCCAAGATACAAGGCATAACTAATCGGAAACTTGTTTACCCAACCGTGCTTCAAGGAGGACAGCCTTTGTTCTCCTTTTTCCTGTTCAGCAATCTTTTCTATCCGATACAGAGAAAAGGTTGCCTCCTACAAAGACAGATAGGATGAGAATTTTGACAAAGAACCTTATTCGAGATATAATGAAGAAAAAGTGACCAAGGATGAATCAATGACAAACTCAAAGTATATAACACGCCTGAAACGTTCAGAAGGCCAGTTGCGTGGGATTCAAAAGATGATCGATGAAGATCGTGACTGCGCAGATATCATTACCCAGTTGACCGCAGTACGCTCCAGTGTTGAGCGCGTGATTGAGATGATGATTACCGAAAATCTCACCGCCTGCATCAATCAGCCACTAGATGACCCCGAGGCTCAAAAGGAACGCTTGGAAAAGGCTGTTCAGTACCTTATCAAACGAAAATAACCCTCTTTTTGGGGCTATCAAGTTGATAAAGAAGGTTAGAAGATGGAAGCATACGAAAAAGTTGTAGAAATGCTAAATGGGCTAGATATTCCCTTTGATATCGTGGAGCACGAGCCAGCCTTAACCACGGAGCAGGCAGATAGTTTTATCGAGGAAATCGAAGGTATCCGTACCAAGACCATGTTTCTCACAAACAAAAAAGAAAAACAACCTATTATCTGGTAATCATGGATGATCAAAAGCGTCTGGATATGGCCCTCTTGAAAGAACTAATAGGAGCTAGCAGGATTCGGATGGCTTCGTCTGAGAGCTTGTTTGAAAAAATGAGCTTGCCCGCAGGTGTTGTTTCACCTTTTGCCTTGCTCAACAATACCGACAAGGACATTCAAGTTTATTTCGACAAAGAAATCATGTCGGAAAAACGGATGAATTTCCACCCCAATACCAACGAGAAAAACCTCTTTTGGGCTACGATAGATTTGCTTCGTTTTCTAGAAGTGATTGGCTACGAGTCCCATATTATTGAGTTATAGGAAGCCGCAATCATCCACCTACCAACTTGTACTATTTATGCACACCATACACTACATCTTGAACAAAAAAACAAACACCAAAAATGATGTTTGTCTACTTTCTGAGAGCTGGATTCCAGCTCTTCTTTTTATTTAACAACAAGCTCGTAACGAGTCTTACTAGTAAAGGTTTGCCCTGCTTTGAGAATGATTTGGTCTTTAAAATCACTGTGAATGGCATCTGGTAAAGCTTGCGCTTCAAGGGCAATTCCATTGTGCTGCACCATTGGCTGACCAGCTATGATGACACTCTCATCCACAAAGTTTGCTGTGTAGACCACAAAGCAAGGGGCCTCTGTCTTGAAAAGCAGGAAGCGACCTGAGTTTTGGTCATAAAGGAAACCAGCATTGTCATGACCTGCAGGAAGAGCAAATGGGTGATCCAAACCAGATACCAGCTGGATTTGCTCATCTTCTTCTGCAAAGATATCCTTGAGCAAGGCACCATTGTAGATGTGTTTCACTACATCACGATTGGCATCTGGAGTCTTAGCCGGAACACCGTCCGAAGCGATTGGGTAAATACCCTCCGTATTTAGCTGAAAGACATGGCGGTCAACTGTCTGCGTGAAATCACCAGACAAGTTGAAGTAGCTGTGATTAGTTGGATTGACCAGCGTATCCTGATCGGTCGTTACCTTGTAGCTGACTTCGTAGGCACCAGTTTCTTCCAAGTGGTAGCTAATCCAAATCTTAAGATTGCCAGGAAATCCTCCTGTCCCGTCTGTACGTTCTGTGTAGAGAGTCAAGCCATGGTCGCTCACCTCGACCAATTCAAACAAGCTCGAATCCCAACCTGTTGAACCACTGTGGTTACAGTTGCTAGCATTATTAACTTCAAGGTCATAGATCTTGCCATTGAGCTCAAATGTCGCACCTGCGATACGACCTGCCACAGGACCCACACTTGCTCCATGCTTGGGACTATTGCCTACATAGCTAGCAAAATCATCAAAGCCCAAGATAACATTGGCAAAATTTCCAGCCTTGTCAGGCGTTACATAGCGCAAAATGGTCGCACCATAAGTCATGATTTCTAGCTGGTAGCCGCTGTCAGTCTCAAAGCGATAGACCAAGACATCCTTGCCCTCATGATTTCCAAATACACGCTCTGTGTATGCTTTCATTCTATTCTCCTTTGATCCATTTTTCTTAAGTAAACAAACCATAGAAAGTGTATTTACCATCTATGGTTGTAGTTTCTATTTTCAGAATCCTTTGTCAGAAAACCTTAAGTCTCTTCTTAACAAAAGGGATTCTTCTATTCTTATTTTATGCTTCTACACGTTCTTTCCATGAAGTCGCTGTTGTTTGAAGAACCTTGTTGAGTTCGTCAATGTTCTCAAATCCAGTTGTGCGAAGCCATTCACGAGCTGCTGCTTCACCATCTTTGATGTAGGCTTCAACTGATCCAGCCCATGTTGCACGGCCACATAGAACTCCGTTGAAGTTTGCGCCTGATTCGTGGGCAAAGACAAGGGTTTCTTGGAAGAGTTTAGCTGATACACCAGCACTCAAGTAGATGTATGGCAAGTTCGTTGCTTCGTCTTGTGCTTTAAAGAAGGCTGCTGCTTCTTCGCGTGTATGAACGATTTCACCATCACCAAAGCCTTCAACGTATTTGACGTTGACTGGAACTTCCACTTTCAAGACATCGATGTTGAAGCGTGGGTCTGAGAAGACCTTCATAGCACCGATAACCTTGTGTGGTTTCACTTTTGCGTATTCTGCAGAACCTGCGTCAGCGATTTTTTCATCGTAAGCCAAGATTTCAAGGAAGAATGGAATATCTTCCGCCACACATTCAGAACCGATGCGTTCGATGTAGGCTTGTTTTTGTTGGTTAAGTTCGTCAGCGCTGTCTACGTCATAATAAAGCAAGAACTTAACTGCATCTGCGCCTTGTTCCTTGATACGTTTTGCAGACCAAACATCCAAGCAGTCAGGCAAGCGTTTGGTGCTAGTTGTGTCGTAACCAGTTTTTTCATAGGCAAGGAGAAGACCAGCATTGGCATCAAGGGCTTTTGTAGCTGGAAGTCCGTACTCAGGGTCAAGGAGCATAGATGATGCATATTTGGTCAATTCATCTGCAACCAAGACTTTGAGTTCTTCCATTTGAGCCACTGTTGGCTCTTCTGTTTGGTATTGAGCCATGAGGCGTTTCAAAGCACCACGTTGGTCAAAGGCAAGAGCTGAGATAATGCCGTTCTCGTCAGAGAGTTTTTGCAAGCAAGCTACTTTATTGGGACTTAATTGTAATTTACTCATAGACACTTCCTTACTTTTGATAGTCATGAATGATAACACCTTGTACCACACGGTTTACTGTACCTGTAGGAGACGGTGTATCTGGTTTATTTTTTACCTTGAGTGAAGTCAATAGGGCAAAGAGTTGGGCATAAACAATGTAAGGGAAGACACGGTAAATATCGTTCAAGACACCGCCACAACCAAGGGCCACTTCCTTGACATTTTCAAGACCAAAGGCTTGATCACTCAAAAGCACGACACGACGAGCAATGTGATCACCAGCCACTTCACGAACCAAGTCCAAGTCGTACTTGCGAGTGTAGTCTGTCGTTGTACCAAAGACCAAAACAACTGTATCTTCGTTGATCAATGATTTTGGACCGTGACGGAAGCCGACTGGGCTTTCATACATAGTCGCAACTTGACCAGCTGTTAATTCCAAAATCTTCAACTGAGCTTCATGAGCAAGTCCAAAGAAAGAACCAGCGCCCAGATAGATGACACGGTTAAAGTCGAGGTCAACCAACTCTTTGACATCTGCTGCATTGTCTAGAACCTTACGGGCAAGCCTAACCACAACTTCAAAACGTTCAGCTTTAACAGCAAATTCTGTCGGGTCAAAAACCAAGAGTGCTGTCAACATCATAGATGTAAAGCTAGAAGTCATGGCAAATCCAGCGTCATTAGAGGCAGCTGGTTGCAAGAGCAAGAGATTGCGGTCATCGCCATGAGCTTGAAGAGCCAATTTCCCTTCTGCAGCACATGTAATGGTCACTTGATAGAGGTCATCAACCAAGGCTTTAGCCAAATCAACTGTCGCCACACTTTCAGGTGAATTTCCGCTACGAGCAAAGGATACAAGGACAGTTGCCACATCTTTTTTTAGATAGGTTTCTGGATTAGCTACGATATCAGTTGTCGCAATAGAATTGAAGTTCCATTTGCGCTCGTCATAGACTTCCTTAAAGTATGGTACCAAGGTATCTCCCACATAAGCAGAAGTACCAGCACCCGTCAAGATGACCTTGATATAGTCATGTTTATCAGCGATCCCTTGCAGAAAGGCTGCAATTTCTTCCCGTTTCGCTTGATAGGCTTCAAAAGCCTCTTTCCATACATCAGGCTGTTGGTAGATTTCACGAGTCGTGATTTCTGCACCCAGTTCAAGTAATTCTTCTTTTGTGTAATTTAGCATAGAGTTCCTCTAATCTATTATTGTTTCATTTCTATTGAAAATATGGGAATGGGATTTACTCCCATTCCCATGTATATTCTATACAAGCTGTTCTAACGATTTTTACGCTGTCACATCTTATTGAATTGAGTTCCAACTAAAATCTTGGGGAAAAAGACCGATTATCGTCGGAGCATCGCTCCGTCCTCCTATCGCCTACTTTCCCTGTGATTTTTACGTTGTCACATCTTATTCGTCTTCGTCATCATCGAAGCCAGCTAACAAATCATTGACTTTTACAATGCTTTCTGCAGCACGGCTCTTATAATCCGCATCCGCGCCTGTAAGGCTGGAATTGATAAATTCAATCACCATTGGCAGATTCATCCCTGCGTAGAGTTCAATATCACGACCCTCCATAATCAAGCGGCTCACCACGTTACAAGGTGTCCCACCGAGAAGGTCCGCAAAGACTAGGAAATCATCCAATCCTTCGATAGCAGCTTCAAATTTTGCAGTAAATTCTTCTGGACCATCTTCTGGAAGAAGAGCCACTGCATGAATGTTGTCCTGTGGACCCATGATCATTTCTGTGCTACCTTTAAGTTCTTCACAGAAACGACCATGACTCACCAAAATTAACGATTTCGTCATAAATTATGCGCCCATTCCAAGCAAGAATTTACCGATGAATGAAAGACCTACTGCAAGAACGATAATGATACCGATTGCTTTAGTAGAGTTCATACCTTTCTTACCAAGCAACCAGAAGATAAAGGCAGTAAAGATTGCTGGAAGCAAGCGTGGGAAGATTGAGTTCAAGATGTCTTGGAAGTCAATCATCTTTTCACCGATTG
>ERZ772766.1656-NODE-1656-length-11734-cov-3.923110_pt1 | contig 11734 bp, 9 predicted proteins | sample MGYA00511379_ERZ772766 | MGnify/ENA primary metagenome ERZ772766 (study PRJEB29015, sample SAMEA2737895) | human oral metagenome | biome: human oral; feature: human-associated habitat; material: dental | place: China | collected 2116 ...
TTTTATTTAGCATACTAAAAATCAGCGTATCGCCCAAAATCGGCTTAAAAATCTCGGCAAGATCGAGGTGCAGGCTCAGCGCGCGGTAGTTTGGCTCGTGCAAAAAGCCGATGCGCGGATCAAGCTCGGTTTTGTAAATTTCGCTGAGGCAGACGTTATAAATGCGCGTATTTACGTAGCTTATGAAGCTGTTGATTTTATCGGCGGGCGGGCGCTTGGAGCGGACGGTAAATTTAAAGCTTTTTTGATCCGCGATTATCTCGTTCCACTTTTCGTAGTATAACTTTTGAAACGCCCCTTCCACCGCCATTATCGCAGACACGTCCGCAGCGGCGTTTAGCGCCTCTATGTGGGGCGAGACGTCAAATTTCACGCCGTGCCTTTTGCAGTTTGCAGCGTCGTTTAGGATGTGCGCGCGAGTGATTTCGCGGGCGATGTAGGCGCGCTTAATGGGATCGTCAAAGGCGCGAACCTGATTTAGCAGCACAAAGCCGCTTTTATTGACCGAGTTTGAGGTGTTTGGATAAAAATTACCGCGGAAGCTCTGATACGGGCTAAAAACATGCAAAAGGACGTTGTTGTCGGCCAGAAATGCCATAGTATAGGTATCGATCTGCACTTTTGACAGCAAGTAAATTTCATCGATCGCGTTTATCGGCAAAATTTTACTAACAACGACCGCGCCCGCATCGTCAAATTTGTCAAAATAGATATTGTTATCTTGCCTGCGAAGCCTGCCTGCGCTCAAAATAAAATGCGTTCTGTCGCTTTTTTGCATCTTTTTTCCTTAAATTTAGCCGGGATTTCAAGCGCCGCCAAACTCAGTAAATTTACGCGAGCAAATTTAGCTAAACAGCGCGCCGCTTTTATCCTGCCCGATTACGATACGCTTGGAGTATTTCAGCGAATTAAACGTATAAATCACGATAGAATCGAGCTGCGTAATGCACTCTTTTTGCAAAATCGCGCTTAGTTTTTTAAAATCGCTCTCGCGAATCTCGCCTTCAAAAACGGAAAACTGCACTCGCGGCAAAAACTTCTCGACCGCCTTTCTGATGCGGTTTGCGTTGTTTTTCTCTTTTTGCTCGGCACCGGCGATGTCATAAAATAAAATCACGTACATTTTTCTAGCATTTTTCTAAATTTTAACTCACACAATATCCGCTATAAGCGCAGTTTGCGCAAAATTTGCCCTGCGTAAATTTCGGCGGTCGCTCTAGATTTACGAGAGCCGTTATCTCGCTTAAAATTTGATCGATCAGAGCGAAATTTTCGCCGCTGTCATCCACTAAAATCACCTTTTTACCGCTGATTAGTTTGCCTTTTACCTCTTTTAAATTTAAGCCCGTTTTTAAAATATAGATGTAAAAAAGTAGCTGCATCTTGCCCGCAAGTTCGTTTTTTAGGCTCTTTTTGTATTCGGTGATGAGATAATGTCCGCGCTGCTTGGAAAGTTTGTCGAATTTCAAATTTGAAAATGCAAAATCTTGCAAATCGCTCTCTTTGATATCTGCTAGCGCCTTACCCATCAGCACGTTTTCATCCTCCTGATCGGCGTGGATATGGTGCGCGTAAAGCCACGCCTCGCGCTTGCAGGTGACGTAATAGTTCACGAGCGTACCGGTGATTTGGTCTTTGCAAAACATTAGTCGAATACCTCGTCCGTGATGTCTAAATTCGTATCTTTTTTAAGCCCGTAATCCGTGCTATAAAAATAAGACGAGCCAAATGGCAGATAAAACATATCTTTTAGTCCGTTTATTTGCTTTAAATTGGGTGTCAATTTCTCTTTATCTTTAAACGTTACGTTTATGCTAAATTTCGATAACTTTCTGATGTGATTTTTTAAAAGGTTTCGTATAGTAAATTCGCCATTTGAGCTATTTTTAATTTCTAAAATTTTAGCTTCAAAATCCTTAATGAAATTTTCTTTGGCTTCGATTATTAGCGTCTGCTTGTGGTTGTCCTTCATAACTTCTTCGATTTTTTCATTTATATTTTCGAATTCTAGCTTTTTTATCTCGCTTTGTATATATAAATTTTCCAGTTGATTGCTGATTTTTTGAAAATACAAATTTGAAATTTCTAAAATTTCGCTCTCACTCACCTCTCTTTGCTTTAAAATTTCTAAAATCGCTTTGCTTACTTTCTGCAAATCGCCATAAATCAAATTTGTAAATTTACTTATTCCGGGAAAGACGTATAATTCGCCCCTGATTTTTCCAAAATGCCTATTTACGCGGCCTGCGGTCTGTATGATCGAGCTAATAGGCGAGACTTCGCGAAAACCCACGTCAAAATCAAGATCCACTCCCGCCTCGATAGACTGCGTGGAAATTAGTAAAATTTTACTCGCAAGTGGATCGTCTTTATTTGTATTTATTGCGCGCTTTATCGTCTCGATAGTGGCGCGTTTATGCTTGTCGTGCATATATCCATTTAGGCAAAAGCAGGTAAATTTATCTCTTAGTTTTACAAATAGCTCCTGTGCTTTTTTAATCGTATTTACGACGACGAGGGTGTTTTTGTCCCTTGCGGTCTCGCAAATTTTCTCCCAAAGTCCCTCTTCGCCGCCTATATCAAGCCATTTTATGACGTATCTATCCTGCTTTGAAAAATACTCTAAATTTGAAATTTCTTTAAAATTTTCGCTTTTAATAACCGGCATCGTCGCCGACATAAATATAAAAATAGTGTCGAGCCGCTGTGAGATGATCTCGCAAAGCAGGATAAAATCTTTTCTAAAATTATATGGGATCGCCTGCGCCTCATCAATGATAACGACGCTATTTTTGAGCTGATTAAATTTGATGTTGTCCTTGTTTTTGTTACCAAATAGCGCAAATATCAGCTGATAAAGCGTAGTTACGTTTATCTCGCCGCTAAAAGATTCCATCAAAAATTTGATCTTAGAATACCTATCCTCCTCGGTTAGATTTTCTTCATCTATCGTCGTTTTGTGGTGAGCTTTGCTAACAGAAATATCGCTATTTTTATAAATTTTCGCGATAATATCGTAGGTTTGATCGATTATCGAAGTAAAAGGAAGTGCATAAATTATGCGAGATTTGTTAAATTTCAAAGCGAAATTTAGAGCAGTCAATGTCTTGCCGTAGCCTGTAGGCGCAGTCAAAGTAAAAAGTTTGTGATTTTCGTCAAAGTTGTTTAAAACAAATTTTCTAAACTCATCTCGCTTTTTATTTGGCGGTAATGTTTTGATATCACTCTCTAAAACATCTATCGGTATATTTTTAGTTTCCTGCTTTGGCATGCTAAAGATAGCCTCAAATTTATCGCTATAAACCAAATTTGAATATAGGCTTTTGAAATTTATGAAATCACTATAAGTAAATTTGTATCTGTACTGCGATAAAATTAAGTATTGGCGAAGCTTTTCCGCTCTATCTAAAAACTCATCCTTTTTTGTAGATAATCCCAAATAGACCTGGGTATTTTTTGCGGCATTAGCTACTTCTTCCCAATATTCTAGCTCTTTTGAATTTTTAAAAAATTTATTTGCCTCTCGAGCTAATGTCATTAAATTTATCGCGTCGCCATGATGCGAAACGATAGCAAGAAAGCCAAATAGAGTCGGTATTGCATCAAATTTTGAGTTTAGCAAGAAAAAATATGCCGACAGAAGTGAGTGGTTTTTATCCAGCTTGTCGTTTGAGGTATCTCTGATGTAAATTTGAAAATTATTTTTTAGTTTTGCGATGTCGTGATAGAGTTTGACCTGCTTATCTAGCTCTTCGTCGCCAGCAGAGATCATATTTTTTATATGATTTTCTAAAAGTTTATTTGGATGAGACCAAAACTCGTCAAATAAAATAGACTCTTTCATCGTTTATCTGATATATATTTCCGCAATTTTTAGATTTTATAGATTCTTTGCCGTTTATTTCCATTACAAAGTCTTTAAAATCTTTAAAAATTCGTCCATTTTCGCAGTCGCAAGGCATTCTAGCCGTAGTCAATTTCGCATTTTCGTTAATTCCCTCAAAAATAAAATCATCCATAAGCGTAAATGTATCTATAAAGCTTTCATCTTGCGGTATTTTTTCACATATTTTTATATCTATCCAGCTAAAATCGGCTATGCAAAAGTTTATCCCAAGATACGGCGTAAAGGCGGTTTTATGCTCTTTTAAATTTGAAATTATTTTATCCCGGTAGCCTTGCTCTAAATTCTCTAAATTTAAAAATACGACATAAGACGGCGAGCAGATGAGCTCTCTGTAAAACTGCTTTTTCTGCTTTGCGTTTTGATAGCCTTCCTCTATATGCATACTGCTTGAGAGGGCAAATCTTATGCCGTTAAAAACAAAACTTTTTTTTAAAATTTGCCTATCTATTTTTACGCTGTATTTGATGCCGGATAGCTTAAAATACTCCTCCTCGCCTATAACGGCACCTAAAAAGCCCATTATAGCGGTCTTTGGCGGCACCGGATAGGTTAGGCTAGAATAAACCGTCGCCGGATGCGAGAAATGAGCGTAATCGCCGAACAATCTAAAAGCAATAATGCTCATTTTACGCCTCTATCTTTTTCCAGCTACTATCAAAATTTTCTTTGTTTATCGCTTCAAAATCATAATCGCTCATATACTCTATTTTTTCTATATTTGCAGCATATCTTTCGAGCTTATTTTTTAAATTTGTAAAGTCGATAAAGTATTCGTTGATACTTCTTATCGCCCTATCTTCTTTTTCGCTTTTTAGGCTTATGCTATTGTTTAGATCGCCCGCAAACGTATCGTCTTTATACGTGATGATTAGCATAAACCTCGGAGTCTGGCCGATTTTGGAGCGAGTCGTTAAATTTTTAGTGCCGTGCCACAAAGCTTTTAAAATTTTAGCTTCATCGGCTTCGCTAAAGCCGGTTTTTGCCGCATTATAATTATCGATAATGCCGTAAGTAGCAAAAATAGCGTATCTTAAAAATTTTTCCTCTCTAAAAGTCGCTTGATCCTTTTGTTTTTTAGCATCATTTGGATCGTAATCGCTAGCAAAAGCGCCGGCTCCTCTTACGTGCTCTATCTCAACCTTGTTTAAAGATTTACTTAATCTAAACTGCACCGGTCCAGTAAACTGAACTCCTGCGGTTTTTATCTCTTTATCCTGCTTCATTTCATCTTTATCCGAAATCGGCAAGACGCCGCCAAATGCGCGAATATCGATAAATTTAGAGAGAATTTCTTTTTGCAGTTCGCTTTTGCTTTGCCTTATGTTTATACTTTGTCTAATCGCCGTTTTAGCGTCTAGTACGACGTCTTCTATCCTATACTCCTTTATAAAAATCGACGCCTCGTCTTTTTTCATAATCTCGTCTCTGATAGTTCTTTTTATGCGCACGTCCGTTACTTCGGCTATGCCGGTCTCGTCATCGCATCTTGGAGCGTTATCCTTTAGCATATCGCCGTTTGGATTCCAGTTTTCTCCGTCCCATAAAAAAAGTATCTCTTTTTTCTGCATCTCATTCTCCTTTTTATTTTGTCTTATCTTTTAGAAATTTGCGATAATCGCTTCCGCCCATAGCAAAAGCAAGCGTGGTATGCGAGCTTTTTACTATCTTGCCTTCTTTAGAAAAGACTTGCGGTAAAATTTCAATCAAACACTCTTTTATATTTTCAACATTTGGATTTGGTTTGCCAGAAGCCCCTTTTAACCTTTTAATCATCTCGTCGCACTTAGTCCAAATTCGTTCCAAACTTTCTCTGTTTATAAAACCGCAGTTATCAAGCCAGTTGCTAAACGATACGCCGCCGTTAACGCCAAATTGCCAGTTTATCAGAGCCGCGCTTAGCATACCTAGTAAATAAGCGCTAATGAGCGCATCGTTTTGATTTAAAAACTCGCTATTTTTAATTAGCTCTTTAATTAGCTCCTTTTTATCGGTTAAATTTTCCAAATCACACTCCTTTTGAAATACTAGTTTTTTATTTAACACATCGATTTCATTAAAAAAATTTTGATATTTTGCAATATTCTCAAACATTCTTTCTTTATAAAAATCGTTAAAATATTTGCTCCATTCTAATTTTTTTGCATAGCTCTTATTGGCGCTACCGTAACAAATCAGATCGCTATATCTTTCTATCATAATCTCTAAATCAAATTTATTTCGCGATAACAAAAAGCTCATCACGCTTAGCCTATCTTCAAACAAATTTTGAAGATACATCGTCTCGTCGGTTCCGCTGTTTTTTTCATAGAAAGCTTTTATATTAAAATCACTCATCAAATTTGAAATTTTAGAGATAAAAGATGGTAGCACATCGTCTATCGCAAGCTTTAAATCGATAGCGGCGTTACTTTGTGTATAAAATAAAATCGTATTTAAAACCGGTAAATTTTCCTGTTTTTTAGCAGCGATCTCAAGATAATCATTTATGCTGAATTTTATAACTTCTTCGGCGATTTCGATATTTTTCATATCGCTTTTTGAAGTTTCTTCTAGTATTTTTATAATCTCTTCTAGATTTACTGAGCTATCTAAAATCGTCGGTAAAATCGCCATTTTCATACCGTAAAAATTATGCGATAGCTTATCTTTTATCGCTTTAAAGCCGTTTTCTACCTTTTTTGCACTAATGGCGCTTAGCGGCAGGAGTTTTGATTTGACAAATTGCATATTAGCAGGCATCTCATTTACCGAACAAAATGCTAAATTTGCATCACCGCCGATACCTTTTTCATTTGTTAAAATATCGTATCCATAGGACGATTTTTGCTCTTTTACGCTGATACGATTTTCAAAAATTTGTTTAAAATAGGCAGAAACGGGCTTGCCCTTGTATGAGAGCGAGAAAAAAGTAGCGACTTTTTTGCCTTTTTCCTTTTTTATCTCATCAAGGCCTTTGATCTCATCTATAATATCGGCAAAATATTCTTCATTTATACTGGGTAACATAGACAAAATAGCGTCTTTTTCTATATCGCTCGGCTCAAAAAAAGAGAGCAAATTTGAAACCGATCTCGAAACGCCTTTTATAAATTTAGCTTCGTCTTTATTTACTTCTTTGGATAAAAATTGAGAATTTGGAAAAAGATTACCAGAATTTGCGCCTATGCCAAATCTACATATTATCAGATCGTCTTTGCTTATGTTTAAATTCGGCTCTATTCGCTTGGTTTCTATGTCACAGAGATATACTTTGATTGCGTCGTATTTGTAGGCTTCATTTTTGAGACGCTTTTCATCTTTTTGGTATATTTCGCCTATGTCGGCGAAAATTTTAACTATATCGCCCAAGAGATTCCCCTAAATTAAGTTGGCATAATTATACTGAAAGCAATCTTTGATGTCAAGTTATTATAATTTACATAGATTTTACTTGATTTTTTGAGTATGTTTTTATAAAATACTCTTTGAAAAGCAAGTATTTCTTGTTCTCCTTATAGGCTTTTAAATTTATATTTTACTTAACTTGCTTTTCCTTTGCTATCTCCACAAACCCCACTCCGCAGTTCATACATCCGCTTCCGACGCCGGCGTCAAGGATCAAATTTATAAGCTCAGGCTGCGCGCAAATTTTCCATTTCGCTTGCCAAGCCTGAACCGGCGAGCGGTTGTTGCCGTAGTAAAAATTAAATGGATTTTGCAAATTTTGCCAGAGTAGATTTAGCTCAAATTCGCCGCTATATTTGCGCCCGGTAAGCGTTTCAAATCTTTGCAGCGCGTTTGTTTTCATCATCTCAAGATGCCTGGAGTCTTGCGGCTGCAGGTAAATTTTATGCCCCAAAAGTCCGCCTACCGCGCATGCCACACAGCCTTGCAGCACCGCTTCGCTTTGTGCAGTTCTATGCTCGCTCACCGCCACCGTCGTATCGCACAGGCAAAGCTCGCCTAAGCTTAACCCGTCTTTTAGCACCGCAAGCGCGATTATTTTTTCAAATTCCGGCTCATATGAGGTAAATCTAATCCGCAATTTTGCGCCATTTAAACGAAAGTCAAAGTTCGTTCGTTTAAAAATTTTGCCGCTCGGCTCGTGCCTATATCCTTCGTGCTCGGCGCTTGGCAGATAGCGGTAGATGTAGCCCTGGATGAGCTGAGGTAACGCTTTTGAAATTTTTAGATTTTCGGTAGGCAGCCTCGAATTAATCGTCAGCATCTCATATCCTTTGAAATAGACTTTTAAATTTTAAAACCGGCTCAAATTCCGCTCCAGATCATCTAAAATCCGATCTCTTTTATATCGGCGATCTTCAAAAATCCTTCGTAAATTTGACCGATATTTGCGATGCGGTTTGCGCGCACCGCGGCATCCTCGGCATTTATCATCACGCTATCAAAGAATTGATCGATCCTGCTTTTTAAATTAAATAGCGAGCGCAGATAGCCTTCGTAATCCGAGCCGTCAAATTTTATCGCGCCAAACGCCGCATTTAGCGCCCGCTCGGCATCATGCTCGAATAGCCGCTCGTCCACGGAGCCGATCTTTTCGTCCTTGATGATATTGGCTAATCGCTTAAAAGTGGCGAAATTCTCCTTAAAATCATCCGCCGACGCGATCTTACTAAGCGCCGAAATCGCTCCGCTTAGGCGCAGCAGATCATTTTCGCCGCTTCCGATGCACGCCTTGATCACGGATGGATTGACGTCCTCGTAGATGCCGTAGAGCCTATCTTTGATGAAATCCAGCAACTTTTGCTGATCGAAATTTTTATAATTCGGCGTGATCCGTTTTATCAGAGTCGCCGCATCGAAGCTCAAGCCCTCGTTCAGCACGATCTTAATAAGCCCCGCAGCGGCGCGACGAAGCGCGTACGGATCTTTGTTGCCGCTTGGAGCCTTACCGATGCTAAAAAGCCCCACGAGCGTTTCAAATTTCGTCGCAGCGGCGATCACGCTGCTAAATACGCCGCTAGGCAGCGCGCTGTCCTCGCCGCTAGGCAGATATTGCTCACGTATCGCGCGACAAACTGGCTCGCAAAGCCCCGCGTGCTCGGCGTAGTACCCGCCCATAATGCCCTGCAGTTCACTAAACTCGCCCACCATCGTGCTGGTAAGATCGGCCTTGCTGAGCATCACGGCGTCTTTGACGCAGGCGTTCATATCGGCGCCTGCGAGCTCGCTTTGCAGCCGCGGCGCATAAGCCTCGGCTAAAATTTGCGCTACGGCGAGCTCGCGCAGCTGTTTATCATAAACCGAACCGAGCCCGTCCAGATATGAAATTTGCTTTAGCTTCTCGGCGCTAAATTCGGCCTTCAGATCGCTTTGCCAGAAAAACATCGCGTCGCTTAGGCGCGCGCGTAAGACCTTTTCGTTGCCCTTTACGATGAGATCGTTATCCTGCGTGACGGCGTTGCTTACGACGACGAAGTGATTGCTCAGTCTTCCCCCTTCAAAAACGGGAAAATAGCGCTGATTTTCCTTCATCGATGTGATGATCGCCTCTTTGGGCACGCTTAAAAATTCCTCATCAAAGCCCCCAAGTAGCGCGGTCGGATACTCCGTGATCGCCACCACTTCATCGAGCAGATCCTCATCCGCATCGATCTTAAAGCCGTGCTTTTTCTCCAAATTTGCAAACTCGTTTAAAATTTTCTCGCGTCTTTTACGCGCGCTTAAGATCACGCCGTTTTTTTCCAAAAGCTCAAAATATTGCGCCGCGCTTTTAAATTTTATCTTTTCGTAGCCGAATTTTCGGTGTGGGAAAAACGCCGCCTCGCTGCGCACACCATAAATTTCAAAATCTACGTTCGCTCCGCTGAGCAGACACGCCACGCCTCTGATCGGGCGGATGAACTCAAACTCGCCCTCGCCCCAGCGCATCGCGCGACCGAAATTTAGGGATTTTAAGAGCTCCTCTATCATCTCGCCTAAAATTTCACGGCTCGCGCGCCCTTTTTGCACCGCGGCGTGATACAGTACCTCTTTGCCGCCCACCTGCCGAAACTCCAGCTCGCTTTCATCGATGCCGCATTTTTTGGCAAAGCTTAGCGCGGCGGCGGTCCACACGCCGTCCTTTAGCGCGACGCTCTTTGGTGCGCCGATGCTCACTACGGTGCCGTCGCTTTGGCGCTCGGCGAAGTCTTTGTGAAAAAACACGAGCCTGCGCGGGCTATATTCAAACTCAAACTCGCTTTGTAAGCCATATTTTTGCAGCACGGCTTGCCATTTCGGAGCGATATTTGCGCGCTCTTTTAAAAACGGGATCGCGGGCAGCTCCTCAACCGCGATTTCAATAAGTAGTTCCATTTTAATCCTTTTTTCGTTGATTTCGTTTTTCATTTCGTTCAAGTATTTGTTTGTTAAATCCGACGATCAAAAATATCATAAATGCCACAAAAAGCGCGGCTATAACGTAATGTATCATTCGACGATAAACTCCCTTTGTCCTTTATAAATCGTAAAATATGCGTTTTGAAATTCTAAATTTTTGCCGTTTTGTACGAGCGATTTTTTACTAAAAATTCTAAATTTACCGAAATTTTTTATATCGATCTCGCCGTCTTTTACGTCGCCTCTAATCGCGCTTACCGTATCGCCCGCGCGCAGCTTCTCAAGCCCTTCGGGCTCTATTACGTAAGACGCGAGAGAGCCCACGTTGGCGCTTTTAGCGAGGATATCGAAATCGTAAATTTCAAAATTTTGCTTATAAAATTTAGCCTTTTTAACTCTGATATCGAGCATATCCCCGAGTCCAAGCCCCTCCGCATCGCCGTAAACAAAGACTCCGCGCCTGTTTTGCGAGATCGCAAAGCCGTGATTATTCAAAAACGTAACGACCGCGCCTTTTAAAATCACAGGCGCGTCAAAACCCGTCCGTCCGTAAATTTCATCCACGCTGGAGATTTTCTCCGCACCCGCCGCGCGCTCATCGTCCGCTCGCTCGTCTTTTACGCCGCCGCTTGCAAACGCCGTTTTTACGGGCACGGTTTTTAAAATTTCGCTCTGCTCGTCCGTCAAAATGAAGCTGATCGGAAAGTGATCGGAAGCGGCTGAGGAGCTTTGCACCTCGTAACTACGGTTTTTATAGCCGATCTTTGCGGCGCCGAACAGATCGTCGCTAAGCAGGATATGATCGAGCGAGCCGCCGCTTTGATGAGAGGCGCACGAGCCGTAAAGCTCCGATCGCGAGCAGGGATGCAGCGCCCATAAATCGGTGAAATCGTGCTGCCGCACAAGCTCGCTAAGCAGTGAGTTTTTGCCAAAATTAGTATTAAAATCGCCCACAACGACCGCGTTCTTTTGGCCTTTTAAAATTTCATTTAAAAAGCGAAAATTCTTTTTACGCTCGCTAAGCGGGTTGCGCGCGGAGAGCGTATGCGTCACGTAGAGGCTAAAATCGCCGAGCCCAAGCGCGAAATCCGCCCGCAAAATATCGCGCGTTTTAAGCTCCTGCGCTCGGTAAAATTCCCATGATTTTACGGGCACGCGCGATAGCACCGCAATGCCCACGGGCGCGGTTTGCGCGCGCGAAAATTTATAAAATTTATAGCCCGCCTTCTGCGCAAGCGCTTTTAGCACGGCTTCGTTTTCGATCTCTTGCAGCCCCAAAATATCGGCGTTAAGCGCGATTATCTCGTCCGCTACCGCTTGCAGCTTGCGCTCGTATTTTTGCTCGCTCCAGCCTCCGCGCCCGATCTCAAAGTCCGCGTACTCCGTGCCGTCGTTTACGCCGTCGAATAAATTTTGCACGTTAAACGATGCGATCTTCAGCTCCGCCGCGTTCGCGCCGCAGAAAAACATCGCAAAAAGTAGCGCTAAAACTCGCAAACCGCGCTC
>ERZ772766.1662-NODE-1662-length-11684-cov-4.753117_pt1 | contig 11684 bp, 8 predicted proteins | sample MGYA00511379_ERZ772766 | MGnify/ENA primary metagenome ERZ772766 (study PRJEB29015, sample SAMEA2737895) | human oral metagenome | biome: human oral; feature: human-associated habitat; material: dental | place: China | collected 2116 ...
CGCTGCGCTACCCGGCCCCCGGCACCGCCCAGCAGCTGTCGAGCTTCACCGCCCCCAGCGGCAACATCACCTGCCGCCTGGACGGGGACACGGCCTCGTGCACCATTAAGGAGTACAACTTCACCGCCCAGGGAGCCTCCTGCTCGGCCAGCTCCAAGCCCTTCACCAGCTCGGTGGGCAAGTCCGGCCAGGCCACGGGCTCGTGCTCACAGTCCTTCTCCCCGGTGGGGGTGACCCTGGACTACGGGGCCAGCGCCAAGAACGGGACCGTGGCCTGCACGTCCGACGAGTCCGGGATCACCTGCTGGAGCCAGATCACCGGGGAGGGCTTCACCATGGCGCGCAACGGCGCCAACTCCACCCACCGGTGAGCCCGGTGACCTCGAGCTATGCCCGGATCCTGAGCAGGCCCGGCGCCCTCCAGTTCTCGGCCGCCGGCTTCCTGGCCCGCTTCCCCATGTCCATGGTGGGTATCTCCACCATCCTGACCGTCCAGTCCCTCTACGGGAACTACACCTCCGCCGGCGGGGTGAGCGCCGCCCTGGTCGTCGCCACCGCCGTCGGGGCCCCGGTCCTGGCGCGCCTGGTGGACGCCCGCGGACAGTCCCGGGTCATGCTGCCCGCCGTGCTCGGCTCGGCCCTGGGAATGGTGGGGATGATCACTGCAGCCGGCCTCCGGGCCCCGCTGTGGGTCCTGGTGGCCCTGGCGTTGGTGGCCGGGGGCCTGGGCGGGTCCATGGGTTCCCTGGTCCGCTCCCGCTGGACCACGGTGCTGGACAGCCCCGACGACATCCACACGGCCTTCTCCCTGGAGGCGGCCCTGGACGAGGTCGTCTTCGTGGTGGGGCCGGTGGCGGCCACCGCCCTGTGCACCTCCGCGGCGCTGCCGGTGACCTCCGGGTGGGTCGCCGCCCTGTGCCTGCACCTGGGAGGCGGGCTGTGGCTCCTCTCCCAGCGCGCTACCGAGCCCCCGGCCCACGGCCCGGGACCGGCGTCCGCCGCCCCCCACCCGGGGCCGGCCCGCACGGCGACGTCGGCCCTGAGGCACGGCGCGGTCCTGGCGGTGGTGGCCGTGTTCCTGGGCAGCGGCGCCCTGTTCGGCGCCAATGACGTCACCGCGGTGGCCTTCGCCACCGAGCAGGGGCGTCCCTCCTCCTCCGGCCTGGTGCTGGCGGCCTGGGCGCTGGGTTCCCTGAGCGCCGCGCTCGTCTACGGCTCACGGACCTGGGCCTGGCCCATGTGGAGGCAGTTCCTCGTGGGAGTCCTCGCCCTGGCGCTGGGCGCCTCCACCTTCATCCTGGCCGGCTCGGTCCCGGTGCTCATGGTCCTCATGCTGGTCACGGGCATGTCCATCGCCCCGACCGTTACCGTGGGCAACCACATCGTCCAGGCGGTCACCCCCCGTGACCAGCTCACCGAGGGCCTGACCTGGGTGGGTACCGCCATGAACGTGGGCGTCTCCCTGGGCTCGCTGCTGGCCGGCCGCCTGGTGGACACCCACGGCTCCCGCGGCGGGTACGTGCTCGTGACCGTCTTCGCCTGGCTGTCGGTGCTCGTGGCCCTGGCCACCATTGGCGTCGTACGCCGGGCCAGGGTCCACCATCACCTGCCGGAGGCGTAGAGGTGCCCGGAACACCCTCCCGGCGGCCCAGGGCCACCCGCCCGGACCCGACGGCGTCGGACGCAGCAGCCGCACCGGCATTGGGCGCGGCGCCCGCACCGGCACCGGGGGCGGCGGCGGCAGCCCCAGCAGCGGGCCCGGCACTGGCGCCCATCTCGGCGCCCGCCCTGACACCGCCGTCCGCACCGGCACTGAGCCCGGCGGCCGCCCCGGCGTCGGGCCTTATCCGCCTGCTGGCCACGACCCTGGGGTGGGTGGGGCTGCTGGCGTCGGCCTACCGGTGGGCGTGGAACACCGACGGCTCACCACGTTTTATGCTGGACGCCTGGATCTACCGCCACGCCGTGGAGCAGTGGCACGCCGGCGGCAGCCTGTACGACTGGTACGCCAACCCCGCCGACCACCTGTGGCCCTTTACCTACCCTCCCTTTGCCGCGTGGGCCCTGACGCCCCTGACCACGGTGACGCAGGACCGCGCCTTCCAGGTGGTCATGCTGCTGGCCACGCCCGTGTGCACGGCCGTGACGGCCTGGGCCTGCCTGCGGGCCCTGGGAGTGCGGCGGTGGGCCGGGGCGGTGGCGCCCTGGCTGGGCCTGGTCGGCGTGCTCACCCTGGAGCCGGTCTACAAGACCATGGAGTACGCCCAGGTCAACGCCGTCCTGGCGGCCCTGGTGGCGGTGGACCTGCTGGCCGTGCCCGCCAGCTCACGCTGGCGCGGGGTCCTGTGCGGCCTGGCGGCCGCCTTCAAGCTGACCCCGGCCATCGCGGTCGTGGTGCTCCTGGTGCGCAGGCAGTGGCGGGCGGCCGCGACCATGGTCGCGACGGCGTCGGGCGTGACCCTGGCGTGCTGGGCCCTCAGTCCCCGGGAGTCCGCCCGGTTCTTCCTCCAGGCGGCCTGGGATCCCACGCGCGCGGGCTTTGCCGAGTACGCGGGCAACCAGAACCTCAAGGGGATGGTGGCCCGGGCCCTGGTGGGCGACGAGAGGCTGTGGACGCCCCTGTGGGCGGTGTCGGTCGTGGTGGTGACGGTACTGGCGGTGCTCCTGGCTGTCAGGACGAACGCCCTGCGGCCGTCGCGCCAGACGGTGCTGGTCCCAGGTGGCACGGCGCCGGTTCCTGGCACGCCAGCTCCGGGCAGTACGGCGCCGGCACCGGGCAGTATGCCGCTGACACCGGCACTGGGCACCGCGGCTCCAGCACCTGACACGCCAGCCCCAGGCAGTGCGGCGCCGGCACCGGGCAGTGCTGCGCCAGCCTCGGGCAGTGCGGCGCCGGCACCGGGTGACCCCTGTGCGCGTACCGGGCGTGAGCACCACCCCGCCCCGGGTGGTCCCCGACTGCCCGACGCCGAGGGCACGGTCCTGCTGCTCCAGGTAGGGGTGGTCATGGGCCTGGGGCTGCTGGTCTCCCCCATCTCCTGGTCCCACCACTGGGTGTGGTGCCTGCCCATGGTCATGGGCCTGGCGGCGGCGGCCTGGCGCTGGCGCAGCGGCGTGCTGGGCCTGTGCGCGGCCACGGGCTGGGCGGTGTTCGCCCTGGCAATGCAGTGGTGGTTCCCCAACCAGAACCACCTGGAGGCGGGCTGGACCGCCCTCCAGCGCTGGGCCGGGTCCTCCTACACCCTGTGGGCCCTGGTGACCGGGGTCGCCCTGGCCTGGGAGGTGAGGCGTCGGGCTGCGGCGGACCCCGGTGCCTGCCCTGTCCCGACCCGGCCGGACCGCAGTACACACCCTGCCCCGACCCAGCCGGACCGCGGCGAGGCAGACCCGGTACCACCTCGGGAGCCCTCGTGCGGGCACCCCCAGGACACGCCCTGAACTGCGTGGTCACCGCACCTCAGGGGCGTCGTCGGCAAGCCCCCTAGACTTGACGATGTGCCGATCTCCGACATCCCCCGCGCCGTAGAGAACCGCTTCCGCCGGGACATTATCCCCGTGCTACGGCGTCATGGCTGGCGGCCCCGCATCGTGCCCTACGACGGCTACGGCTCCTCGGTCCACCCCCTGGAGGACGGGCCGCAGGCCGCGGACGGCACTCGGCACAGCCCCGCCCCTGGCATCGCCTCACCCGACGGCTCCGACAGGCCCGCCACCGGCGTCACCCCACCTGACGCCCCCGACAGCGCCGCTCCTGACAGCCCCGTCCCCGGCATCACCCCCGAGGGCCCCGGGCGACGGAGCACAGGCACGCCGCCGTCGGACATGGCCCGGGTCCTGGCCCGGGTCGTCATGCGCGACCCTGGGGCCCCGGCCGAGGGCCCGCTCTTCCGCTCCCTGCCCGGGAACATGGCGGAGGCCCGCGACCTGGCACTGACCAGCCTGCTGGAGGTCCAGCGCGGGTGGCGGCTCTTTATCGACCTGCCGGTCCCCTTTATCCCGGTGACCGTCACGCTGGGGGCAGCGAGCGTGCGCACCCGGGCCGACCGCTCGGGCTGCGTGGACGTCGTCCTGCGGGGCCACGGCCTGCCCCCGGGATGGCACCAGGCCACCATCCAGGCGGCGGGCAGCACGGTGACCGCCGCCGTGCTCGTGGTGGCGCCGGGGCCGCGCCTGGGCGTCATCGCCGACGTGGACGACACCGTCATGATCACCCACATCCCCCGCGCCCTGCTGGCCACGTGGAACTCCATGGTCAAGTACACCTCGGCCCGCCAGCCGGTTCCCGGGATGGCGCGGATGCTCACCGACGTGCAGACCGCCCACCCGGGCGCGCCGGTCTTCTACGTCTCCACCGGTGCCTGGAACGTGCTGCCCACGCTGCGGGCGTTCTTCGAGCGCCACGGCTTCCCCGCCGGCCCCAAGCTCCTGACCGCCTGGGGGCCGACCAACACGGGCTGGTTCCGCAGCGGGATCGAGCACAAGCGCACCCAGTTCCGGCGCCTGCTCATTGACCTGCCGGAGGTGGTCTGGCTGCTCGTGGGCGACGACGGCCAGCATGATCTCCTGCTCTACGGGGAGCTGGCGCGCGAGCACCGCAACCGGGTCGCCGCCATCGCCATCCGCCAGCTCACCCCCGCCCAACAGGTGCTCGCGGGCTCCCTGTCTGCCCACCCCCTGGGCCAGGGCCCGGAGGCGCAGATCCTTGACGAGGCCGGGGTCCCGGTGGTCTTCGGGGACAACGGCTACGAGCTGGCGTGCCTCCTGCCCCCCGAGATCCTGCCGGGGTGAGGTGCAGGGGCGAGTTGCACATTCTTTTTACGTTCCACGATCATAAAGTGGCAGGATCACGCGGAATCGCGGGCCGGGGCGGGGACTGGGAACAGGATGAATGTGCAACTCTGACGCCGTTGCACATTCATCCCGGATCCTGGAGCCCGTGGCACACTACGGATCCGCATGATCCTGCCGTTCTATGATCGCTGATTGTAAAAAGAATGTGCAGGCGCTCAGGATGTGGGGCGGATGGTGGCGGGGACGCTGACCGGCTCCGAGGCCGCGGGCTGCGCCGGGCGGGAGGAGAACAGGCGCTCCTTGACCGCGTCGGCGACCTTGTCGGTGACCGCCTCGCCCTGGGAGCGCACGGCGTTGACGATCCTGGTGCTGACGGCGTCCACGCGGGAGCGGACGAAGGGCTGCTCCATGACCCGGACGGCCCTGGCCTTCATGCGCTCGTACCGGGCACGGCCCGCACGGGTGCCCAGGACGTAGCCGGTACCGAGCCCGAGGGCGAAGATGAATTTTCCAGCCATGAGGCCTCCTGGTGGTTGGTCGCCCACTGCGGCGGGGCGGCGGGACTGCCCAGCGTAGTCGGCCTGAGGTCGCTAGCCACCCCACGGCCTGGCGGGTGGTGTTCGCCTCCCGCGTGGCCCCAGGCGGCGGGCACCCGCCGGGCCCTGGAGCCTGGGGCTGTTGGTTGCCTCGTCGCCTGGGGCTGCTGGCTGCCACTGGCTGCCGCTGGTCGCTGCGCCGGGCCCTGGGGCTGGTGGTCGCCTTGTCGCCTGGGGCTGCCGCTGGCTGTCGCTGTTCGCTGCTCGCTGCGCCGGGGCCTGGGGCCGCTGTCGCCTCGTCGCCTGGGGCTGCTAGCCGTCGTCGTAAAACGCCACCTCAGGGAGGTAAACGCCGTCTCGGGCAGATGAACGCTATTTTGGGCGGGTAAACGCCATTTTGAGGAGGTGAACGCACACCTAGACGGCGTTCACCTCTCTGAAACAGCGTTCACAACCCCAAGATAGCGTTCACCTCACCTGAAGGGCGTTAACCTACCTGAGGTAGCGTTCATCGACGGCCCGGCGACGGGAGTCCTCCCCGCGACCACCGGCTCGGTGGCCTGCTCCGCGGAACCGGTGGGCGGGGCCACGGCGCCAAGACAGACAGGAACGAGGGGCAGAAGCCGCGGAACCGGTGGGCGGAGCCACAGAGCCTCCCCGCGACCACCGACAGGGTCTAGTGTGCGCGTCAAGGTGTGTTTGGAGTGCCGGGTCCTCGCAACCACCGGCTCGGTGGCGGCCGAAGGGGCCTACCGTGCGGTACGGGCCCTGGGACGTCGGCAGCCCCCTGAGGCGGGCTGGGACATTATTGGCCCCTGGGGCGGGCTGAGAATCGGCAGCCCCTGAGAGGCGGGCTGGGCGGGGCCTACCGTGCGGTACGGGCCGCCTCGTAGGCGGCGCCGACAATGCCCGCGGTGTTGAGCAACCTGGCGGGCACAATGGGGGTGCGCAGGTCGAGCAGGGGCAGGAACTTCTCGTGCTTCCTCGACACGCCCCCGCCGACGACGAACAGGTCCGGGCTGAAGAGCATCTCCACGTGGCTGTAGTAGCGCTGGAGGCGCTTGGCCCACTTCTTCCAGCTCAGGTCCAGGAGCTCCTTGCAGTGGGTGGAGGCGCGGCTCTCGGCGTCGTGGCCGTCGATCTCCAGGTGGCCGAGCTCGGTGTTGGGCACCAGGGTGCCGTCGACGATGACGGCCGAGCCGATACCCGTCCCCAGGGTGGTGACGATAGTGGTGCCGGGCACGTCCTTGGCGGCACCGTAGGCGACCTCGGCCAGCCCGGCGGCGTCGGCGTCGTTGAGGGCGTGGGAGGGGCGCCCCAGGACCCGGGTCATGAGCTCGTCCACGTTGACCCCCTCCCAGGACTTGTCGAGGTTGGCCATGAACACGACGGTGCCGCGCACGATCGGGGCGGGGAAGGTGATGCCCACGGGCACGTCCGGCCCGACGCCAAGCCTGTCGATAATCGCGCGGCAGACCTGGGCGACCGCCTCGGGCGTGGACGGCTGGGGGGTCTCAATGCGTACGCGCTCACCGATGAACTCACCGGTCCCGAGGTCGACCAGGGCGCCCTTGACACCTGATCCGCCAATGTCGATCCCGCATGCCACCTGGGTCATCGCCCGTCTCCTGAAGACTCGTCGGTCGGTACGGGTCGAGGATATCGGAGATCGACGCCGTCGGGGCGCGACTTTGTGGAACCGCAAGGGCTCAGGCCGACCAGCCCCCCGGGCCGCCTGCCGCGGACGGCCGCACCAGGGCCACCGCCAGCCGGCGGGCACCAGCCGCACCTTACGGGGCGGTGACGAACACCGTGGGGGCACCCCGTAGCGGGCGTAGGTCTCCTCGCAGGCGTGGCAGGGGCCAATGGGCTTGCCCTCGGGTGAGTGGGTCCTCACCCTGGTCACGGTCTCGGGCAGACGGTCGACCCCATTCTCCTGCGCGGCGTTGACGAGCAGCTTGTAGACGGAGTCGACCCGGTACTCCCAGCGGCCGAAGGGGCCGCCCTGGCGGACCGCGTTGTCCAGCCAGGCCTCGTACCAGGCCAGGAAGCCGGGGGCCACGAGCTGGAAGCCGTCGTCGCAGGCGACCGAGTCCAGCCACACGGTGCCGTCGGCGAGCTTGAGCACCCACCGGGCTCCGCAGCCGGCGTCGGCCAGCTGCCACCACTTGTCGGAGAGGGGCCGGGGCGCCAGGCCGTAGCCAGGGCCTGCCCCGCTGGCGGCGATCGTGCCCAGGAACCAGGACATGTCCCCCGGCAGCCCGGGGACGACGCCGCCAGGAGCCCCCAGGCGCATGCCGTGGTGGCGGGCACCGCACCAGCCGGCCTCGCTGCGCGGGTTGTCGGCGCAGGCACGCAGTATATTGAGCGTGTGCTGCAGGCCGTCGCGGGTGAGGACGGGCGCTGGCTCAAGCGGCTCCAGGACCGCCCACTCGCGCAGCATGCGCATGCCCGAGCCCCCGGCGTGCCTCCGGGCCAGGGCCTCCAGCACGGCGGCCGCGGCCGGCCAGTCCGCCCATGCCGAACTTGGTCTCGCTCGTCGTCGACCGCCCGGTGCCCATGAAGCAGCCCAGGGCGACGAGGTCGTCCGAGCGTGTGGCCGGGACCGTCCCGCTCTCCAGCACGGCCCGGGTCAGCGCCGAGTACCCGCCGAGGGCCCGCCGCAGGCCCTCCACCTCCTCCATGCCCACCCCCATGCTGCGGTCGAGCCGGCTCACGGTCACCCGGTAGCGGCGAGCGCCCACGCGGGCCTCGAACTGCTCGACCTCGGGGTCCTGCGTCCTGATCAGGTCGGGACGGCCGACAGCGGTCAGCAGGACGGGGCCGAAGGCGCAGGCCCAGTTGCAGCCCGCGGTGACCACGGACCCCTGCGCGCCGGGGCCGTACCCGCTGGCGGTCACCAGGGCGCCCGTCTCCCCCAACCGCCCGCCCTTGACCTCCAGGAAGATGAACGCGCCGTAGGGCGGGTCCGGGCGCATGTCGTCGACGACGCACTGGATGCTGGGCATCCCCTCCCCCAGCTCGACGACCTGCGCGCCGTCGGTCTCCACCACGCGCGCGCCGTGGAAGTGGCTCGCAATCACCTCGGCGAGCAGGTGGTTGGGCTCGAAGGACTGCTGGTCGTTACCGCTCATGTGTCCCATCCCATCATGTTTCCGAGCGCGACAGGCCGTGTCTGCCCGGTCCTGACGCCGCCTGCTCGCAGGTCCTCGGGGTCAGGGGGCCGGTGTGGCCGTTGCCGAGGCCGACCCGGGGGCGAGTCACAGGTCCTCGGGGTCAAGGGGCCGGTACCGGCGTCGTCTCGTCTCCTGCTGCCCCGCCCCAGGCCGTCTGCCCCACCGGCTGGGCTCGCCGTACGGACGGCGCATGAGGGCCCGGCGCCACCCGGAGCCGGGGCCGCCCCCGCGGGACGGCGGGCCGCCGACATCCCCGGTGCGACGCCGGGCCAGGCGGCGCTCCCGGTCCCCGGCCACCGGCAGCTGCCAGGAACGCCAGTAGGCCACGAGACAGGTACCGGCCCCCACCACGGTAGCCACCAGCATGGCGTAGGCGTCGGGCAGGCCCGCGGCCACCAGGGCCACCATGGTGGCGGCCGAGCACAGGGCCGGGACGGCGTAGAGCCGGTTGCCGCCGAAGACGCTGGGGGTCTCACCCACCGAGACGTCGCGGACCATGGAGCCGCCCACCGCCGTCAGGGAGCCCAGGAGGAGGGCGGGCATCACCCCCAGGCCGTTGGACAGGGCCTTGGAGGCCCCGGTGGCCGCCCAGGTGCCCAGGACGACGGCGTCGGCCACCACCAGGAAGCGGCGGGCGAGCCGGGAGGTGAAGGGGACGAACCAGGCCACCAGGGCCCCGGCGCAGGCGGTGTAGAGGTAGTAGGGGTCCGTCAGGGCGAAGGGCGGGCCGGCCTGGATCATGACGTCGCGCAGGATGCCGCCGCCGGTGGCCGTCAGGATGGCCAGGACCACGAAGCCCACCAGGTCGAAGTTCTTGCGTCGGGCAATGAGCCCACCCAGGATGCCGTTGAGCAGGACGCCGCACAGGTCCAGGAGGCGGAAGGTCTCCGGGAGGGTGTCGGGGACGGGCAGGGCCAGCGGGCCGGGAAAGGCTGGCAGGGACAGGGCCGGCAGGGTCGACGGCGTGGCGGGCAGGGCCGTAGAGGAGGCGTGGGTGAGCGCGGCGGGCAGGAGGTCCAGCACGACCCACACCCTATAGCGCGGGCGGGGCCAGGGCACCCCCGGCCTACTCCCCTGCCGGACCCACACCTAAGCCACCGGCGACGTACCTAAGCCACCGGCGACGTACCTTAGTCATACGTCCCCGCCGACTAAGGTACGTCCCAGATCCCTAGATGATTGATTCCAGGGGGTGTGGTGCGGCGTGGGAGCAGGGTGGTAGGGGTAAGGGCCTCGCAGTATCGGTGCTGATAGAACCCGGTTGGCCGACTCCACACCCGTCGAGTGCGCCCGCTCCCGACCCGCCGTCAGGCGCTCGGGCCTGGCCGGGTGGGCGCAGTACGGGTACCGCGCCTCCCACTCACGCTACTTCTGGAAGCCCGCCCCGGTACCCGACGGGCAGCCGAAACCTTGATTCGCCGTCGCCCCGCCCTGAGTAGAGCATAGTGGCTGTGACCCGCGTAACTCCTGCCGCCGTCCGCCCGGCCCCGTGCCCCTCCAGGCGCTACCCCCCGCCCACCGACCTCTCCCGCTACGCCTGGCTGTCCATTGGCGCCGCCCTGACGACCATCGCGCTCAAGGGCACGGCGGCCTGGGTGACCGGCTCGGTGGGCCTGCTCTCGGACGCGGCGGAGTCGGTGGTCAACCTCGTGGCCGCCGTCGTGGCCCTCGTCGTCCTGAGGATCTCCATCAGGCCCGCCGACGAGGACCACCAGTTCGGCCACTCCAAAGCCGAGTACTTCTCCGCGGTGACCGAGGGCGTCATGATCTTCGTGGCGGCCACCTTCATTATCGTCTCCGCGGTGGACCGCATGATCACCCCGGTCATGCCCGAGCAGCTGGGGATCGGCCTGGTGGTGTCGGTGGTCGCCTCCCTCGTCAACGGCGCCGTGGCGTGGGTGCTCTACCGCGTCGGCCGCCAGGCGCACTCGACCACGCTGGTGGCCGACGCCAAGCACCTGGCCACCGACGTCATCACCTCCGCGGCGGTCCTGGTCGGGGTGGGGCTCGTGGTGGTCTTCGACTCCCCCGTGCTCGACGCCGTCGTGGCCCTGGGGACCGGGTTGAACATTATGTGGACGGGCTACCGGCTCATCCACGAGTCGGTCGCCGGCCTCATGGACGCGGCCCCTGACGCCGAGCTGCTGGCCCGGGTGGAGTCCGTCCTCGAGCAGCACCGCAGCCCCGGGGTCATCGACTTCCACGCCGTGCGGGTGCGCGAGGCGGGAAACCGTCGTTTCATGGACCTGCACGTCCTGGTCCCGGGGGCGTGGAACGTCAAGGAGGGCCACGACTTCACCGAGTCCCTCATTGACGACCTCGTGGCCGCCGACCCCGACCTGCGCGTCTCGGCCCACCTGGAGCCGATCGAGGATCCCAAGAGCTACGAGGACGTGGCGGACGTCTGACCGCGCCCCTCACCTGACCTCGCGCGCCCTACCTAACCGCGCCTACCCCCACCTGGCCTCGCGCCCCTCGCCTGACCTCACCTACCCCCACCTGACACCTGCATCCCCATCTGGCCTCGCCCCCGCCTGACCTTGCGCCCACCCCCGCCTGACCTTGCACCGACCGGGCCGACGTGCTTTACCACACGTCCCGCCCCGGCGCATGTTGACCGGGTGCGCCCCGGCAGCCCGACCGGGTGTGCGCCCCGACCGCGGGTCCGCACCCGACCAGCCCGACGGCACCTAGCCCCGCCCCCCTCTCCCGACCCGGGCTAACCGGCTCTGACCAGCGCAGTCACGCTTACAGACGCACCAGGTAAGGGGGTATCAACCCCGCGTCGCCGTCATGAACCCCACACGCGACACGGCCGCGACCTTCCGCGTGCCGCCCCCGGAAGCGTGCTCATGCGTGACACAATTCACCCATGAACGCGACGAGGCTCCCCAGGATGCTGCCCTTACGCCACCCCTCCCCCGCACCCTGGCGCGCACCTGACCACGTGGTCGTCGAGACCTGCATGGAGAACATTGACGGCGTGCGCGTCTCGGCCCAGGCCGGGGCGGACCGTGCCGAGCTGTGCGACAACGTCGCCGTCGGGGGCACGACGCCGTCGATCGGCGTGGTCGAGGCCGCCATTATCGCGGCCGCGGAGGTCAAGGCCGAGCGCCGGGCCCGGGCGGGCGAGCCGGCGCCCCGGGTCATTGCCGCGGGCGACGTACGGCCCCAGACCATG
>ERZ772766.1665-NODE-1665-length-11668-cov-4.450099_pt1 | contig 11668 bp, 9 predicted proteins | sample MGYA00511379_ERZ772766 | MGnify/ENA primary metagenome ERZ772766 (study PRJEB29015, sample SAMEA2737895) | human oral metagenome | biome: human oral; feature: human-associated habitat; material: dental | place: China | collected 2116 ...
GGTACTTGCCGAGCGCCTTTTGCGACGGCGTAAGCGCTAAAGCGGCGATCGGATCGGCGTTTAGTTTTGCAGGAGCCTCGAAATCCTCGTCTTTTTTGCCGTAGAAATTTCCGAACCAAACCAGTAAGCCGATGCCGGTAAGCAAAATAACGAGGCTTATGATTGTCCAAATGACGTTTTCCGTGGTAGGGACATTGTCTATTAGCGGCTCGTGCGGCCAGTTATTGGTATAGGTCGCCTCTCCGCTCGGACGATCCGTAGAAACAGCCCAAGCGGTCCAAAAGATGAAATCCATAAGCTCGGCGCGATGTTGCTCGTTTGCGAGCGTGTTTTCCTTCATCGCGTAATCCTCGCGAAGCTTTTTAAAGCGCGGATCGTTTCCGAAAACGCCCATGTACTCGTCTTTTACAACCGCCATAGCCTTTAAGCGATCGTCGCTTAACTTAACGGCGCCGTCTTTTACGGTATTGGTGCGGTACTCGGCCTTGGTAAGCGCCTTAATTTGCGCCTTTTGCTCATCGCTTAAAGCGTCAAATTTCGCTCCGAAGCGCTCCTGCGCCTTGATATCCATAAAAGCGACTAGCTCCTTATGCAGCCAATCCGCGCTCCAATCGGGCGCCTGATACGCACCGTGACCCCAGATCGAGCCCACCTGCATACCGCCGATGCTCTGCCAGGCCTCCTGTCCGCGGTAAATGCGCTCGGTGCTGATTAGCTCAGCTCCGCTAGCATCGGTAAATTTTACCACCGGCGGAGACTGCCTATACACCTCGCCGCCGTAAAAACCCAAGAAACTAAAGCCCACGATGAGTACCGCTACAAGCGTCATCCAGAGCTTTTTAAATTCTCCCATTTTCACTCCTTTAACTGAAATTAGGAGAGAATTTTACCTATTTAAATTTCTATAAGCATTGAGGTCCGTCAATAAAAAGATAAAATTTATCTGCTTAAGCTGGAATTTATTAAAATATACTGAAATAAAGGGTTTTAGAAAATTTTATATAAAATTTATATCTATAAATCTATCCCTGATTTCAATATTATCAAGATTTAGATTTAGTTTGTCTTTTAAATACTTTTTCAAATTTACTCGTTCATACTCACTTAACATAGTTAGCGGAATGGCAAAATAATTACTATGAGTACTATCTAATAAAATTAGAACATTTAAATTTATGCTATCTATTCTTCTTAAAATTTTAAGTACACCGAAGAAAAGAATGATGTGGATGCAATTATTCTCGGCCGTGGAGGTGGTGCATATGAAGAGCTTGCACCCTTTAATGATGAAAAATTAGCAAGAAAAATTTTTTAAACCTAGTTATATTGGCATTGTATTTGCACGCGTCTTCAATCACGAGTCCAGAAAATTTATAAATAGCGATTTTATCAAAATTAGAAGTCTTTACGCTTTTATGTATCGAATATACATCGTTATAATTTTTGCATAAAGAATTATATTCTATTCTATCGGAATAGAAATTTAAAAATTTATGTTTATTAATAAATAAAATTCCCACCAAAAAAGTAACAGCTCCTAAAAATTGATATACCCAAGCACTTCCTCTGCAGAAAAATAGGAATATAACTAAAAATACAGCTAATATTAAATAACATTCTGTACTGATTTTAGTCCAATAATCTTTGATCATAAAAAGAGGCATTTCAGATTTATAACTTTGAAATTCCATACGATAATACTCCAAATTTTTAATTCAATACACCGCTCTTTTCATTGACTTTGCTCTGCATCTTTCACTCCTTTTAAATAGAAATATATTTTGTAAATAAATTCGAATGTAGACATTAATATTACGGAACCAGAAAGAGAAAAACCAGATTGAAAGAAAATAATATATCCAAAAATTGAAAATCTACTTTGAAATTCCGGCATAAAATGGCTTGTTCTTATGCTTATACCGCTGCTTGCAAAATATCCGGTATAATAAACCTCAAACATAAAAATACCTAGACTGAACATAAACGGAAGTAACAAAAACGGAAAATCGTTTTCACACTTCTTTTTTGAAACCAAGATAAAATCATTATCATATCTACAAAAGTAAATATAATAAACCAATGAATATAAGCTAGAAACCACAAAAATAATAATCCCGTATATCCACATAATACTAACGTAAAATTCAGAAAGTTGGGTGTATGGGCTAATATTACCAATAATTTCGATATTTGGAAAATAGCTTTTCATACAATTTACGAAATTTAAGCACGCAGGAGAAATATCTAAAATATTTTCGGGAATTATAAAGGCGCTAAGAGAATATAAAAAATATATAAAACATAATTTCGTAAAAAATTTGCCGAATTTTACACGAGTATTTTCTATTCTTATCTTTTTACTTTCGAATTCTAAATCCTGCAATCTTAACCCCTAAATAAAATGATTACGCATTTTAGCGCCTACAACCTTAAACAAACTATAAAATTAGCATATTTATGTTTGTGTAATAAACGCAATTCATGCAAGGGTTTCCGAAAGTGGATCAAATTTAGATTTCCATCCAAATTTAAAATGATCCGTCGCTGCTGCTTTCGCGGAGTTTAGGAAGCGGCGAAATTTTAGTGTAATACTCCTCCTTGCCGTTGTATGAGCTGCTAAAGACGCCATCTGGAACCGTGAAATTTCGTTTAGTTTGCGGATACTCTTTGAGGTAGTTTGCTAAAAAGCGCGCAAAGACTGGCGCTGCGGTGCGGCCGCCGCCCTCGACCTTTCGCATCGGTTTATAATCGTCGTTGCCGTACCAGATGATGATCTGCAGATCGGGCGTAAAGCCGCAAAACCACGCATCGATGCTATCGTTTGAGGTGCCCGTTTTGCCCGCGACGTCGATTCCTTGCACGCGCGCGCGAGTGCCGGTGCCGCGCTGGACGATATTTTTCATCAACGTCGTCATCAGATATGCCTGCTCCGGGCGCAGCACGCGGCGGCGCTCGGGCTCTACGTAACGAGTAGTGCCGTTTTGATCGGTGATCGAGAGGATAAATTTAGACTTCGACGTGATACCGAGCCCAGGAAACATCGAATACATCGTAGAGTACTCAAGCGGCGAAATTCCGTAGCTACCGATCGCTACTGAAAGCGCAGGCGGGACATTTTTAAAACCGAACTCTTCCAGCTTTCTTACCGCGCGCTCGACGCCGATAGCCTGCATTAAATTTATCGTGGCTAAATTTCGCGAGCGCGTGAGGGCTTCTTTTACCGTGATGTAGCCGCTGTAGGTGCTGTCGTAGTTTTTAGGCTTCCATGTTTTGCTGCTGCCGTCTTCAAATTCCCTGGCGATATCGGGAACCTCCGTCATCGTCGAATCCCCCATATCAAGGGCGATCTGATATATAAACGGCTTGAAGCTCGAGCCGGTTTGGCGCTGCGACTGGCTGGCGCGGTTAAAATTTGATTTAGCGTAATCCACGCCGCCGACGAGCGCTAGAATTTCGCCGTTTTGCGGATGGGTAACGATGATCGCGCCGTTTACATTGCTTGCGTTGGCGTCTTTATTGCGCTTAAGAATTTCGTTGTAGCCGAAAATCAGCGCCTCTTGCGCCATCTCCTGCGCCTTTAGATCAAGGCTAGTTTCGATGCGATATCCGCCCGTGCGGACATCGGGGATCAGCTTCTCCGCCTCCTTTATGATCTCGTCCACCGCGTATGGGGCTACGTTTTGTGTGAGCGTCTCGTCATAGACTACGGGGCGCTCGGCCATAGCGATCTCGTATTCGGTTTTATTGATCCATCCAAGCTCGTGCATTCTATAAACGACGTTGTTCGCGCGCGAAAGCGACAGATCCAGATGTTTGGTCGGATCGTAGCTACTAGGCGCCTTCGGTAAGCCCACCAAAATCGCGATCTCTTTAATGCTAAGATCTTGCAAATCTTTTTTGAAATACCCAAGCGCCGCCGTACGGATGCCGTAATATCCGTGTCCGAAATACACTTCATTGAAATATCGCTCTAAAATTTGCTCTTTGCTTAGCTCGTTTTCGATTTTAAGCGATAAGATCGCCTCTTTGATCTTGCGATCGAGCTTTCTTTCGCTCGAAAGCACTAAATTTCGCGTGATCTGCTGCGTAATCGTGGAAGCGCCTTCGACGAATTTCATAGCCTTGATGTCTTTTATGATCGCTCTGAAGATTGCCTCGATGTTCACGCCGTTGTGCTCGAAAAACGCCGTATCTTCGATAGCTACGAGAGCTTCGATCACGCGACCCGGGATATCTTCGTATTTGACGTAAATTCTATTTTGCTCGTTGAATACGTTTGCGATCAGATTACCGTTGCGATCGTAAATTTTAGTCGTAAGCTCTGGATGATAATTGATTATGGAGTCCGATTCCAAGCGGATCTGCGAATAGAAATACAAAAAGATGCCGCCTGCTGCAAACGCGCAAACCGTAATAAAACTAAATAAAATTCTTACCATATAAACCTCTTTAAAATTTCCAGATCAAGCCCCATCGCGGTAAATTTAGAACCGCGCGAGCTTAGGATATATTTTTCATTAAAGCCCTCGATGCTCATCGCACCCGCCTTGCCGCGCCAATCGCCGCTAGCGATATATTCGCGCAGATCGGCCTCGCTAAATTTATCAAATTTATAGCTTGCGACGCTTAGAGCTGCAAGCTGCAAGTTTTTGCTTACGAAGATCATCGCGGTATAGACGCTGCTAACCGCGCCGCTTTGAAGGCTAAGCATCCGCAAAGCATCCGCCTCGTCGCGCGCCTTGCCCAAAATTTGACCGCCCGCGACCACGGAGCTATCCGCGAACAGCACTCTATCATAATTTTCATAAATTTTAAAAAACTGCGCCTTTTTGCTAAGCGCGACGCGATACGAATAGCTGCGGGCGTCCTGCTTGCTAATGCCGCTTTCGTCAAAATCGAAAGGGATCTGGATAAATTCCACGCCGCCCTCTTTTAAAATTTGAGCGCGAGTTGGCGAGCCGGAAGCTAGATAGATCATCAAAATTTTCCTATCGTCACGCCCAGATATACGCATATCAGAGTTATCGCGACATTTAGCGGGATGAAATATTTTACGACGATGATCAGATGCTCGTTCGCCTCAAACTCATCCTCCGCGGCGACCGCTTTTTTAAAAGATAAAATTTTATAGTGGATATAGACGAAATTTAAAACGATAAAGCCGGCCGCTACCCACAACGTCGTCGTTACGCCCTTTACCATCGGATCTGAAAATTTAAAATCGCTCCCGTTTGATAGAAAAAATCCGCTAATACAAACAAGAGCCAGAAATATCGCGAAGCTCTGCTCGTAGCGCCTAAAATAGCGCATTATCTCGTTAAATTTAGCGCTCAAAGGCTTGCTTTCGTGCTCCTGCTCGCGCATAAAAGCCCTAACTACAAAGATCACGCAGACTTGAGCGCAGACCAAAAAAATCACGCTTAAAATGTGAATCAGCGGCAAAATTTGCGAGGCTTTGACGAAGCTTGAGTCGATCTCGTTCAAATTTTACCTTTTGCGTAAGAGGTCGCTTCTTTGATCGCTTCTTCGATTTTTAGCACATCCTTGCCGCCTGCGATCGCAAAATCATCGCGTCCGCCGCCGCCGCCGCCTAAAATCGATGCGGCCAGTTTGACCCATTCTCCCGCTTTGATCGGCGCGTTTTTAACGCCTGCAGCGATTGAAATTTTGCCGTCCGCGCCAACTTGCATCAGCATTATCGCCGCTTTTTCGTGGCTATTTTTAAACTCGTCGATCATGGTTTTGATATCGCCGCCGTCCACTGCCGCGACGCAGAGCTTGACGCCGTCGATATTTAAAAACGCTAGCGCATGCGAGTCGCTTGCGTTTTTTGCGGCCTCGCGTAACTCCTTGATCTCGCTTTTTAGCTTTTTGATGCCCAAAATCGGATCGTTACTTTTTAGTTCGGTTTCAATGAGGCTCATCTTATCGCGCAGATCCTGGCTAAATTTAACCACCTCTTGCGAACAGATCGCCTCTATCCTGCGCACGCCCGCGCTTACGCCGCTCTCTTTTAAGATCAAAAAGGCGCCGATTTCGCTTATATTATTCACGTGCGTGCCGCCGCAAAGCTCCTTGCTTACCTCGCCGAAGCTTACTACGCGCACATCCGCGCCGTATTTTTCGCCAAAAAGCGCGATCGCGCCGCTATTTTTGGCGCTTTCTATATCCATTATCTCCATTTTCTGGGCAGCGCCGCGGCAGATCGCTTCATTTACGAAGCTTTGCACCGCTAAAATTTCATCCTCGCTCATCGCTTTTGGATGCGAAAAATCAAATCGCAAGCGGTTAGGCTCCACCAAAGAGCCTGCCTGCGTCACGTGCTCGCCTAAAATTTTACGAAGCGCAGCGTGCAAAAGATGCGTCGCGCTGTGATGCCTGGCGATCATAGCGCGCCTTAGCGCGTCCACCCTACACTCCACCGTATCGCCCGCCTTAAGCGGCTGCGCGGCTGAAATTTGAGATAGGTTCAAATCAAAAAATTTCTGCGTATCCAAAACGGCGCTTTTACCGATCGTGCCGATATCGGCGCACTGTCCGCCGCTGGCTGCATAAAACGGCGTCCGTTCAAGCATCAGCCAGGCGGTCTCGCCGCTTTTTACCTCATCAGTGATATTAAAATTTTCATCCAAAATCGCTAAAATTTTACTCTCGCAGCTTAGCTTTTCGTAACCGACGAACTCGTTTTTACCGAAGCGCTCAAGCAAAATCGCAAAATCGCCCTGAGCCTTAGCCTTATCGCCGCTGCCCTTCCAGTTAGCCTTTGCGCGGCTCTTTTGCTCGCTCATCAGCTCGTCGAATTTCGCCTCATCGACGCGCAGATTTTTATCGCGCAGCATATCGGCGGTTAGATCGAGCGGAAAGCCGTAGGTGTCGTATAGCCTAAACGCGACCTCGCCGCTAAAAATTTCTTTAGTGTGCTTAAGCTCCTCGTTAAAAAGCTCTATACCGTTCGCAAGAGTGGCGAAAAATCGCTCCTCTTCGAGCTTGATCTGCTCCTTTACGACCTGCTTTTTCTCATTCAGATAGGCGTAGTGTCCACTCATCAGCTCGCATACTTTATCCACGAGGCGGTGCATAAATGGCTCTTTGATACCGAGTAGATAGCCGTGGCGCACGGCGCGGCGTAGAATTCTACGCAAAACGTATCCCCTGCCCTCGCGATTAAAATTCGTTCCCTGCGCCAGCAAAAACACGACCGAGCGGATATGATCGGCGATGACGCGGTAGCTCGCGCCGCCTTCATAAACGTAAGGCTTGCCGCAAAGTTTCGCGACCTCATTAATTAGCGGCATAAAAAGCGAGCTGTCGTAGTTGCTAAATTTACCCTCTTTGATCGCCGTGACGCGCTCAAGCCCCATACCCGTGTCGATGCTAGGCTTTGGAAGCGGGCTTAGATTGCCCTGCTTGTCGCGCTCGTACTGCATAAAAACTAAATTCCAAATCTCCAAGAAGCGGTCGCCGTCGCCGCCCATATAATCCTCGCTTCCGTGAAAATGCTCCTCGCCCTGATCGTAAAAAATTTCGCTGCACGGCCCGCACGGTCCGGTATCGCCCATCGCCCAAAAGTTATCGTGGTCGCCGAAGCGGTAGATGCGCTCCTGCGCTATGTGCTGCGCCCAGAACCCAAACGCTTCGTCGTCTTTCTCGTGCACGGTAACGTAGAGTTCTTCTTTGGGAAGCTTTAAAATTTCGGTTACAAACTCCCACGCATAGGCGATCGCCTGCTCTTTGAAATACTCGCCGAAGCTGAAATTTCCAAGCATCTCAAAAAACGTGTGGTGGCGCGCGGTGTAGCCGACGTTGTCTAGGTCGTTGTGTTTGCCACCGGCGCGGATGCAGGTCTGACAGCTCGTGCGGATAGGCGGCGTCGGGCGCGGTACGGCTCCGGTGAATATGCTTTTAAAGGGCACCATGCCCGCATTGGTAAAAAGCAAGCTATCGTCATCGGGTACTAGCGGTGCACTAGGAACGATCTGATGCCCCTTGCTCGCAAAAAAATTCAAATATTCGCTTCTAATATCCATTAAATTTTCCTGTTTTAAATTTTAAAATTTTGGAGCGCATTTTAGCCAAATTAGATTTTAAAAACTATAAAATTTTAACCATTCTTAGTTATAATGGCGCGAAAGATTAAATTTAGGGCATAACGATGAAAAAAAAGATAGCGATCATAGGCATGGGCGAGCTTGGTCAAAAGCACTTCAGCGAGCTAAGAAGGAGCGATTATTTCGAGCTTGTAGCGCTTTATCATAAGGGCAGCAGTGAAAATTTCGGCCCGCGCTATCCGATTTTTGATAATCTAACCGATCTTTTCAATACCGCTAAGCCCGATGCGGTGGTCATTACGGCTCCGCCTTCGGCGCACAAAGAGCTCATTTTAAAATGTATCCCTTTTACCAAAAATATCTTCGTAGAATCCCCTCTCGCGCAAAGCCTCGCCGAGGCCAGAGAGATCAACTACGCCGCGACGACCAACGGCACCCGCCTAGCCGTGGGGTATTCGGATAGATATAACCCCGTGATTGTCTCGCTGATTCGCGAACTTGCCAAGGGCGATAAAATTTTTTCTATAAACTTCATAAACGGCTTTGCAGAGGAGAACAAAGACGATACGATGATGAACGCGCTTTTTAGAGACGTCGATCTCATCAGACTGCTTTCGCGAGACGAAATTTTAAATATCAAAGTGAATAAAAATATCTCCAAAGAGCGCACGCTAGGCATTACTGCGATGCTGCACACTAAAAACGGCTGCTACTGCACGCTGATGCAGTCCAATCTCTATCCTATGAGGCGCCACGGTGTCGAGATTTGCACCGACAGCGGCGTATATTTCGGCGATCTAATCTCAATAACTCTTTTTAAAATTACCCCCGAAGGCCGCGTAAATTTACGCGTCGATCGCGACGATTTTTCATTGCGTCGCGAACACGAAGCGTTTTGCACGATGTGCGACAGCAGCGCTGACGCGGGACTCGCAAGCGTAGAGGACGCTATAAAAATACGAGAAATCATCTCATGAAAAAAGCCCTAATTTTACTCAACATGGGCGGTCCGAACAATCTGGGCGAGGTTGAAGTTTTTTTAAAAAATATGTTTAACGACCCTTTTATTTTGGGCGTTAAGAGCGATTTTTGGCGCAGCGTTTTAGCCGCGCTCATCGTAAAAAGCAGAACCGCATCGGCGCGCAGCAACTACGAAAAACTAGGCGGGCGCTCGCCGATATGCTCCATCACCGAAGCGCTTTGCGAGCGGGTGAATTTACTCGCGCGAGCAAAATATGGCGCAGGATTAAAATTTGAAAATGCAGATGGTGCGCAAAATTTAAAATTTCAGAGCGCAGCTAAATTTCAAAATGAGATAGAATTCCAGGGCGCCGCGAAATTTAATAGCCCAGATTTTAGCCCTACATGCAAGCTGCAAAATTCCGCTAAATTTCAAGAAGGCGGCGAGCCTGGCGGCGAGGCTAAATTTCAAAACCAAACGGAATTTAAAGGTACTGAATTTACAAACGCCGCGAGTGAGTCGCCGCAGGGTATCTCGACACAAAGTGAGCCGGCGCAAGACACTCTATTACAAAACCAGCCGCCGCAGAGCGTCCCGACACAGGGCGAGCCGCTGCAAAACGAGGCGCCGCAGGATGAAAAACCGATAGACGAGCTGGTTTGCGATTATGCGATGAATTACACGCCGCCATTTGCGGAGGATGTGCTTAAAAAATATGCGGATTTTGACGAGATAATTTTGATGCCTTTGTATCCGCACTTCTCAAAAACTACGGTGCAATCGAGCCTGTGCTCTGCTGAAGCGGCGCTTAAACGGCTCGGTATAAAAAATTATAAGATAGTTGATATTTTCTACGACAGCGCCGTTTACAACGAAATTTTACTAAATTTAATCGCAGAGTGCGTCTCGAAATTTAGCGAGGATGAAATTTCGCAAATTTCACTCATATTTTCTGCGCATTCTCTGCCGATAAAAATGGTCGCCGCGGGCGATCCTTACGAGGCGCAGGTAGAGGCGCACGTGGAAATTTTAAAAAATCTGCTGGCTGCGCGCGGGATTAAATTTAAAGAGATTATTTTGGCGTATCAATCGCGCCTGGGCCCCGTGAAATGGCTGGAGCCCAATATCGCGGACGTCTTGCGGGATCTGCAGGGCAAAAAAGCGCTCATATTTCCGATCGCGTTTTGCGTGGATAACTCCGAGACCGATTTTGAGCTAGATATTTTTTATCGAGCTCGGGCGCGCGAGCTAGGTTACAAATACTACGAAGTGTGCAAATGCCCGAACTCCCGCGAGGATTTCGCGAAATTTATACTCGCGCAAGCGCTGTAAATTTAGAGATTAAATTTAATCTTTCTATTCGAGTTTTTATACTTTTGCGGAGTTCGCAGGCCAAATACAATGCCGATAAAATCGGCGAAATTTTATCTTTTTTTAAACAATCTCCACTTTATTCTATCGCCATATTTATTTTGGAAATATTTTAATCAAAATTATCTCTGACATTTTTTACCTATTTCCCGCTTTATCTAATTCTATTTTTACAACGCTTTCTCTGCATCTGTATCTCTTTTATCGGGAAATTTGATTACATAAAATAATTTACTTTATCGCCAATATCGATATTGAGTTTATTTAAAAAATATTCTCTTACCTCTTTTGTATCTTTTTTTGAAACCAAAGGAATTATTTGTTTTCCGGTTCTTGTTTTAATGTATAAATATCCCGGATTATAAAATTCAAATTTTTTATTGTGGAGCATCGAAAAGAGGAATATTGGCAAAAATCTAACTACAAGTATAGAAGCGGCAAAAATAATTTCTTGATAGCCAAAACCTGACAATAGAGAAATTAAACACAAAATAAAACATAAAACATTTATTTTCAATTTATAGTTTTTCTTGATAAAGCTATCATTGTTTATTTTAAAAATTTCCAACCCGCTTGATATGTTTTTAAAATATGTTATGTGCGAATTGTTGATAATAATATCATTTTCTTTTGCAAAATAGCAATACAAGGCGAACAGGCACAAAAATAAAATACTTAAAATAAAAGTTGAATTTTGATTATATAGCAAATATGTTCTACCGCCATAATATAAATCTATCAAACCTTTGTTATACAAAATTTTTATGAAAATAGACGGAATAATGATTGCTATGATGATATAAAACAGCAAGTGCATAATGTTGTAATTTTTTATAACAATCGGATCTTTGTCGTAGTCTCTAGCCCCAGTTTTAGAATTTTTATTAGAAGCGGTATCATCGGAATTTGAATTTTGAAATTTTAGATTTTCTTCCACGTTTAAATTTGAGTTATCGGAATTTGAAGCATTTGAATTTGAAGTATCAAAATTTTGAGCATCAGAATTCTCTTGCGAGCCTTGCTCTAAATTTTGATGCCGTTCGTTTAGAATTTTCTTTAGTTTTTCGAGCCTTGCTTCGTTCATCCTTATCCCTCGCTAAGCCGCCGATTTAGAAGTCTAAATTTAACCCCCAAGCTAAATTTCAGAGCTTTCCCTGCGCGCCTTTATAGACGTTTTTCACGTCGTAAACCAGCGAGCCCGCGTAATCAAGCTCGAAAAACTGCTTATGCGCTACGGCGATTACGACGCAGTCAAATTTGCGCAAATCGGGCTTTTGCAGCAGATCGA
>ERZ772766.1666-NODE-1666-length-11653-cov-4.384808_pt1 | contig 11653 bp, 9 predicted proteins | sample MGYA00511379_ERZ772766 | MGnify/ENA primary metagenome ERZ772766 (study PRJEB29015, sample SAMEA2737895) | human oral metagenome | biome: human oral; feature: human-associated habitat; material: dental | place: China | collected 2116 ...
AAAAATATAATTATTTTTTATTAAAAATTAAATATCGTGCGGCACGCCACCGAATAGACGTTCGCCAATATCATTAAAATAAAACAATCCTACCTGCTCAAAATCGCAGGTGCGGTTATTTTATTTTAATGATACTCACGTCGTCTCTCGCTAGCACCGCACTCTAAATATTTTAATTTCCCTTTTATTTTTATTATTTACCTTTTTTAATTTTACTTTTTTCTCTTCTGAAAAAATAATTTCTGTATTTTTTTATTACTCAAGTCTTGCAATTTTAAGAATGATGTGCTATACTTGAAACAAGATAGCTGGATTCCATAAAACTGCTTCTGCTGCCTTTTGAGAAAAAGTGGCGGGCGGGGCACAGATAAAGAATAGAGAGCGAGCAACCGCCTGTGTGTTGCCAAAGCCAATAATATTCGTCAGTCCAGCGTGATTTGAAAGTCAATGGGATGTTACAGTGAATTTGAGAACGTGTTCCATTCAACACACACCAAATTTACGTGCAGTGTTAGGGATTCCAAAGGCTTATTTTGAAGTATTTTGATAAAAGGAGTTTTAAAAAATGGAAGATAAGAGATACATTACGTTTGAAAAATGGTTTCCAGTAAACTGTGAATACCTTTGTGAAATTGCCACAGTCACAAGGGTTTCCCCCACAGCCAGAATATTGTTTGATACATTTTCAGGTATCTGTGACAAGGGGAACAATCTTAGGACAAATTATACGGAGCTTTCGGCAATGCTGGGACTTAGCCGCCAAGCCATTTCAAGAGCTGTCTGTGTCCTAGAGGATTTTGGATTAGTCAGCACTTCAAAGTGTGGTACTGGCTTTCTAATTTCAATCAATCCTCTTGTTATTAAAAAGACTCACGCCAGTTCCGTGCTTAAGAACTCATTTTATTCAGGGAAGAGATGTGAAGTTCCAGAGTATGCAAAGGATAAGACTGTCAACATCGACAAGTCCAATTTCTCGGCTGGCTACATCAAGCCTCACAAGTCTTCTGAAGAAAAGCAGAACCTTGTAAATGACATAAGAAATTCAATCTTGAAAGGGGAAAATGAAAATGGCAAATAATTTATCAAAATCATACATATCGCTGGACGCTATGGCATTAATGCCCATTCTGTCCGAACAGTTCACATCTGCTGGGCTTGTATTCATACATCTTGTGAACTTCTGCGACATGAACACAAAGAACATTGAAATATACTTATCGGACATTGCTGATATGCTGAAATTCAATGAAATAAAAGATTATAACCCTGAAAAAGACTTGAAAGTCTTGTCAGACTTCGGACTTGTTTCAAGCAATATTGATGAAAACGGATTAGTAGCTGCCTCACTTAATCCAAATGCAGTACAGACTCCTGATATAAAAGGAAACAAGTATTCAGGAAAAGAAGTTCCATCATTTCCTTTGTATGTATCAAATCCTCTCATAGTTGATAAAGAGGAACTAAAAAAAGGAAAAATGGTTATTTTGAGAAGAAATGCTGCTCCTGAAAATATGAAATTAAGTTAATTCTATTGAACGGAAGTTTCCTTTTAATTCAATTTTTTTGATTTAATTTTAACCCATTATTATATTATTTATAGAAAGGTTTTATTTCATACATTAAATTTATAATCTGTTTGAAATAATTTGTTAAAATATATATTGACTTATTTGTGATAATATGGTATAATCTATTTGAAGGTTGAGATTGACATTTTTCCGAATTTATGATTGGTTTCAACTAGATAATCAGCTTCAAAATTTCATTCCACATTGCTGGTTTACTCACGTTTTCCAGCAGTGTGATAAAATTTTTAAAATTTGTCCTTGACAAATACAAAAAGCTGTAGTATAATAGTTAGGTAGACTTGAAAGTTGAGATGGGTTTCCAATGTTAAGTTGGCAACTCATGTGAACTTTCATGATTTCATAGAGTTTATCTTCTTAACCGTGTCTGGGGTACAGTCTGGTAAGTCACTTTAAAAGGTCGAGGTGCAATCCCTCTTTAAACAATTAGAAAGCCCTTTAAAAACTACAAGATGTCACGTTCGATTCGTGAGCGGTTTCAAATGGCGGAATGGTAGCATTGGTAGCTCGGCAGGCTCATATCCTGTTTTATGTGGGTTCGAGTCCCACTTCCGCAACCAAAATTATTTCAAGAAGATGAATTTTATCATTTACAATATGTCCTTGACAAAAAAATTCAAAATAATTGAAAAAAAGTGTTGACAAATCTGTAAATGTATGATATAATGTATTTGTAAATGAGAGATATGCTCCCATCGTCTAAAAGAGCAGGACATAGCCCTTTCAAGGCTAAAATACGGGTTCGAGTCCCGTTGGGAGTACCAAATAGAACAATTAAAATTTAAAATAAAGTGTATTTGTAAATTTTATGCAGGACTGACTGTTTCTTCTGCGAAAGCAGAGACTGGAGACAAGCTGGTAACTTGTCGAGAGCTTTGTTAGTAGCAGGCAAAGGGAAACAGGACTTCTAACCAAAGTAAATCCTGTATGAAATCTATAAGTGCATTTTATTGAAAAGTGTATTTATATATTTTACACAGAATTGATTGCAGTTCGTTCGGTGAAATCAGCCCCTGAGTAGGTTGATTGGTTATCGTCCGAAACGGGGCTGTCAGTAACTGGACAATGGACTGCGAGGCTCTAACCAAGCAACCTCTGTGTGAATGTATAAGTGCATTTTTCTAAATCACTTGGCTATTGCGATATAGCCTGAACTTCGGATAATGTCCACAAATTCATATTTGATTATGAAATATCGCAAATTACTATGTGTCGGTATGCAAGATGAATGAAGCAGACGGTCTGTAAAACCGTTCCCACTGGGTAAACTCGTAGGTTTGAATCCTACTCGGCACACCAATGTCCTGATAGTATTCTGGGAGTACGCTTTGCTATACTCAAAGAGAGTCGGCTCGAAACCGAAAGGGACACCTTAAATTATTACGTTGAATACAGCCCTGTTTGTACTGAAAGAGCCGCAGGGCTGGAAAATATATGGAGCTATGGTATAATGGTTATTACACTGCCCTGTCACGGCAGAAATAGGAGTTCGATTCTCCTTAGTTCCGCCAAAAAAAATTATTGATTATAAAAAAGTGTTGACAAATTTGTAAATATATAGTATAATAGTTATATGAAATATGGGAAAGAATGTTTCGGTTATGTTCCCTTTCACACATCGTCGCCAGAGAGTTCCTCGGACGAGGGCTTGGCTGGAAGCTACGCCGATGTGGATTGTGTGGAGCATTGCTTGTAGGTTAGATTCCTGCATTTCCCACCAAACATTATTTTAAAGAAATCCAAAAATTTCACAGGGCATTTCAGAACAGTTTGGAACGTAGGCATAATTTATACTGAAATTCTGAAATCTGAATGTAAGTCCCACTCCTTTAACAATAACAATGTTTCGGAATGGTCTAATGGTAGGACGGCTGGCTCTGACCCAGCAGATAGTGGTTCGAGTCCATTTTCCGAAGCCAACATTTTCCGATAGTGTAATCAGGTAGCACTCAAGTTTTTGGCACTTGCGGTAGTGGTTCGAGTCCATTTCGGAAAGCCAATAAAATATATCATCTAATAGTTTAAGTGGTTAAAACGTCTGCGTTCGTAATGTCGTAGAAGTTGCAAGTTCGAGGCTTGCTTAGATGGCTTAATATGTGTCCGTAGCTCAGTCGGTTAGAGCATTCGCCTTTTAAGCGAAGGGTCGCAGGTTCAAGTCCTGCTGGACACACCAAATATTTTCATATATCCTTAGTGTTAATGGATTAGCACAATGGTCTCCAAAACCATTAGTCTTGGTTCGAGTCCAAGAGGGTATGCCAAATAAACTAAAAATGTGTGGGTGACGGAATGGGTATACGTGTCAGTCTTAGAAACTGGATTCTGTGGGTTCGAGTCCCACTCTGCACACCAATATGCTGAATTAGCTCACTTTGGCTAGAGCAGCTGACTTGTAATCAGCAGGCAGTAGGTTCGATTCCTACATTCAGCACCAAAAATATGGGGCGGTAGCTCAGGGGGAGAGCATTTGTTTTGCAAGCAAGGGGTCGTGGGTTCAAATCCCACCCGTTCCACCAAATAATATTTATTAAATTTTCACGAAAACCAAGTGAATTTTAAATAATAAATACCGTTCGATACACGGGAATTAAAGTCTGTGGAGAGCTATATAAACTAAATAAACTTTATCCTTTGAGATAAATGATTTATTTAGGGTTCTATGAAACAGAAAGTCAGATACGTGAGTTCTGACATAGTGGAAGTTTATTGATTTTAATAGACTTTTCGTATCGGAGAGCATTGGTCTGAATTTTATAAATTCGTCAATGCGTATGGAGTTGTAGCTTAACTGGAAAAGCGATGGTCTGAAGAACCATAGTAGTACGTTCGAGTCGTACCATCTCCACCAAAATAATATGGTTCTGTGGTGTAAACGGTGAACACGTACCGCTCATAACGGTGAATTTTAGGTTCAAATCCTAGCGGAACCACCAAATATTTTTAACATATTTGAGAAAACGTTACTTTAGTTATCGTTTATTCATTTATTTAACTTTCTTTCTTTGGATGTGGTTAATTAGAGAGAGCCACATCTTATATTATACGTCCGTGGCGGAACAGGCAGACGCACGGGACTTAAAATCCCCAGCTCCTTTGTGGGCGTACAGGTTCAATTCCTGTCGGGCGTACCATTATGTCTCCTTACCTCAATGGCAGAGACATAATGGCAGAGGATTCACAAACTGAAAGGTTGCAGGTTCGATTCCTGCCGTCGGAGTAACATCCTTCGTAGCTTAACGGGAAAGCGTTCACGGGTTGAAAAAGTTGCTGGTTCAATTCCAGCAGGAGACACCAATTTATATGTTTACGTAGCTCAGTCGGCAGAGCGTCTGGCTGTTAACCAGATTGTCGCAGGTTCGATTCCTGCCGTAAACGCCAATATGCTTCGGTAACTCAGACAGGCAGAGTGCCGCCCTTACAAGACGGAAGCCGCTGGTTCGATTCCAGCCCGAAGCACCAACTTGTTTTTCAATACTTTTTATTAAAAGTGGAAGCGTAGCTCAACTGGTTAGAGCAGCTGACTCTTAATCAGCAGGCTGTGGGTTCGATTCCCACTGCTTTCACCAACATATACTCATGTAGCTTAATGGGAAAGCGTGCGACTGATAATCGCAATATGCTGGTTCAACTCCAGCCTTGAGTACCAAATTTAATATTATGTGGGCATTGGTGTAACAGGTCAGCACACGAGTTTGTGGCACTCGGGGAGAGAGTTCGATTCTCTTATGTCCAACCATATATGCGGGCATAATTCAGTCAGGTAGAATATCTCGTTGCCAACGAGAATGCCACGGGTTCGAGTCCCGTTGTCCGCTCCAATAAATTTCTTTTTTGCGGGCATAGTTCAATTGGTAGAGCAACAGCCTTCCAAGCTGTATGTTGCGGGTTCGAGTCCCGCTGTTCGCTCCAAAACAACATCTCCCTGTAGCCAAGTCAGGTATGGTGCTCCGCTTGGGACGGAGAGGTCGCAGGTTCAAATCCTGCTGGGGAGACCAAAATTTGTTACCTAGCTATTTTGTAATTAGATATTTTCTTTAGTCATTCTTCTGGGATTTTAAACAGTACATAAAATATTATTAAAGTCAACAAACTTCTATAAAATTAAAATAATTTAGAAAGGAGAAAACTGTGATATTAAGTAAAAAAATAAGATGTCTTCCAACACCTGAACAGCTGATTAAATTCAAGAAGTCTGCTGGAACTTCAAGATTTATATATAACTTAATGCTTTCAGAAAATAAGAAATCTTATAATGAATACTTAAAGTCAGATATAAAAGAAAAATCTCCTTTTATTTCAGGATATGATTTTGGAAAATACGTTACACAGCTCAAGAAGACTTCAAAATATTCGTGGCTTTCAGAAGTTGGGGGAAAAGTAGCCAAGCAGGCTTGTCTTGATTGTAACAACGCTTTTAAAAAATTCTTTAAAAAGCTGTCAGGATTTCCGAAGTTTAAGAAGAAAGGTGTACGTGATTCATTCTATGTAAACTACGAAACATTCAAAAGAACTCCTGAAGGTTTCAAGGGGGAACGTCTTGGAAATGTGAGAACAGCAGAAGCCTTACCTAAAGCAGACAACTATTATAATCCATGTATTATATATGATGGGAAATACTGGTATATAACTTTTGGGATTGATGTTTCTGAAAAAGTTAATGAAAATAATAATGGAAAAACTTTAGGTATTGATTTAGGAATTAAGACATTTGCAATTGTTTCTGATGGTACTGCAATACCTAACATTAACAAGTCCAAAAAGCCTAAATCTGTATACAGGAAGATTAAGCACTTCCAGCGTAAATTAAACAGATGTAAAAAAGGAAGCAACAACAGGATAAAAGTTGTCAAGAAACTCCAGCTTTTATATAGAAAATTACGGTGCATAAGAAGCAACCACATACATCAGGCAACCACAATGCTGGTGAAAACCAAACCAGCTAAGATAGTCATTGAGTGCCTGAACGTATTAGGAATGTTAAAGAACCGTAAACTTTCAAGAGCAATTTCAGAAGCTGGGTTCTATGAGTTCGCAAGACAGCTTGAGTACAAATGCAGGTTATGGGGAATTGAGTTTTTAAAAGCAGACAGATTCTTTCCAAGTTCCAAACTATGTAGCAAGTGTGGATGTAAAAAGGATAAATTAAAATTATCTGAAAGAACATATTGCTGTGAACATTGCGGAAATGTGATGGATAGAGACCTTAATGCTGCAATAAATTTATCATATTTATAAATAATATAAATACCGTTCGATACACGGGAATTAAAGTCTGTGGAGAGCTATACAAACTAAATAAACTTTATCTTTTGAGATGAATGATTTATTTAGGGTTCTGAGAAGCAGAAAGTCAGATACGTGAGTTCTGACATAGTGGAAGTTTATTGATTTTGATAGACTTTTCGTATCGGAAGCGTTTACGCTTGATTTAAGAGCGTCAATTCATAAGTCCGATATTAATATCGCCTTATGTCTAAAATCGCTCCCAGAAGCTCTATATGGGGCGTTATGTTCTAATTGGTAAGACAGGTGTTTGCTAAACATCCGCCGTTAAGTCGGCTTGCAGGTTCGAGTCCTGCACGTCCCGCCAAATAAATTATTATGACTATAAGTAAATTCTCTTTCATAAAAAAAGGAAGCTGCTCATACGGAACAGATTCCTTTAGTTATTTTCTATATTTTTTGGTATGAATTAGAATAAAACATTTGTCGTGTTTTACTCTAATTCATTTTTTTATTTGTTAAAGTTTAATTATGATTTTAAAAATCCTCATCATCAATTTCCATATCGTTCAGTTCGTGATAAGGTTTTGCCAGTCCATATTTTGCATATCTTTTCTTCTTTTTATCCATTATTAAGTCATATAATTTTGGAATTATTTCATCAGGATAGTATCTGAAAGTGTTTGACATTGCTGTATCATTGTAGTACAGGTATCTGTATCTTTCATCTGTCAAGTTGTTATATTTTGCAAGGCTGTTTACGCTCCCCTGTGTAAAGTTTTCATCAAGCCCAAACTTGCTTCTCATCATTTCAGCTATTTCCTGTGATGTAACAGTTCCTTCCCTTAGTTCTGTTGTAGCACCGTCTGCCATGCCATATCCAAATTTATTCTTGTTTCCAGTTATATTTGCAATAGTTTCTATTATCATTAATTTTTCAGGCTTATGTTCTGTTTCTTTGAATGTATCTATTAAATGTGTCATCAATCTTAATTTTTCAAGTTCTATTTGTGACTCATTTAATTGTGTTATTGAATTATTATTTTGTTTGTTTCCAGCCTGCTTAATTTCAAGTTCTCCTGATTCAACTTTTTCCTTAAGCTCTTTTAACTTGAAATATGATTTTACTAATTGCCTTTGAATGTTCCAGCTTCTTTCATCTGTAAAAGTTTTTGTTAATAGCAGGTAGCCTGATTCTGTAAACAGGATTATTTCTTTCACATTATTTGGGATAAAATTTTGAACACGAAAATCCGATTCAGAAAATTTGTTCCTTTGCAATACATAGTAATCTTCATTTTCTATAAATTTGTTAATATTATATTTAAAATTTTCATTGACTTTTGAAATTTCTCTTTCGTGAAGTTCTGCAATATCCCACGCTGTTACAATTCTTTCACCGTTATATTCTTTAAGCTCAATTTCCTTGTCTGCTATTGTTATTAAATTGCTGTTCATATTATTATCTCTCCTTTTAATGTTTTCATTTATTTTTTTGTCTGTCTGTTCTTTTTGGATATTTTCCAAATTATTGCTGCCAGTATTTTCCTGTAAGAGTTCCCTGTTCCTGAAATATTTTTTAATATATGTTTCAGTCATTTCCTTGTCCAGCATTAATACTTTTGCAAGTTTTAAATATCCCTTTTCAGTAAGCACTGTCTGTGTGTTGTATTTATATCCTTTTGGAAAAAGGTTTTCAAATATCCCAATGCTTTTTGCGTCATAGCTGTCAATTATATGATAATCTTCAACTTCATTAAATGGCAGGACATTTCTTTTAATTCTTTTAAATTCTTTAATCTTGTCTTTGTTGTTCCGTGAACTTTAGCAATGTCCGAAAAACTTGCTATAAGTTTGTTATCATATATTTTTGACATTACAGCAATGTCATCTTTTATAATAATTAATCGCATTATTATTTCTCCTTATGTTACTTTTTATGTTTTATTCTAATGTTGACTTGTTTTATTTTATGGGTATCTCATATAATACATATTATGTCTCCTTTCCAAATAAAAAATGGAATTATCTTCTCAAGTTCTGCTGGACAACTTGTCTGAATAATTCCATTTCACAAATTTATATCTTGACATTTCAGTCAAAATCTGATATACTTATTTATGAAATGAGATATATCCAAACAGTTTTCCACGACTACTTGTAGAAGTATCTCATTTTTTATTTAATTGTAAATTTTTATAAAGATGTATCAACACCTTTTTTACAATTATACTCCAGTATACAACATTTGTCAATTATAAATGTCTATGCAAATAAAAAAGAGCCATTGCAGGCTCAATTTTTATTTTACACATGTTCTATTTTAAGTTTATTTTGTATGTCTGTAAACTCATCCACTAAATCATTTATTTCAGATAATGTAGTTCTGTTTGATGGGAAGTGTATCTGAGTTTCTCCAATGAACATATCTTTTTTGTTTATATCTTTTATTGCAATGTTTCGTTCTCCATTTTCATAGATTAATACGTCATTAACTTTGGCAATCCAGTCAATTCCCCCAGCACAGTGTATCTCAAATTCAGTGCTTTCAGAAATATCCCTGCTGAAGTCCTCTATGACATCAAGCACAATATTATCTTCATATTTTACAGTGTAGATAATTTTAAGGTTTGAATATTTTTTACTAATTAATTTCAACATTTTCCCAAAAGCTGATTCTTCGGATATTATAAGCTCTGTTTCCAGTTTCTTTGAGTTATCGTTTAACAGTTTTCCAAATTCCTTGAATGTTCCCATTATTTCAGCTTTGTCATTTTCAGTGTCCACAATTACTGTATCTTCTGAATAATTAATAATCATCCAGTTTCCTGTTTCAGCGTCTTTAAGTTTTAAAGTTTTCATAATTTATTCACTCTCTCTTTCAATATATAATGTTATCTTCTATGATACTATTATACTATATATTTACAATTTTGTCAATACATTTTTATATAAAAAAGGAACTTTTTCAAGCTCCTTTTTATTTATATATTATTGAGAGTGATTAACTGTTCATAATTTTATCAAAGTTTTTGTGAACTTGATTTTTTCTTACGTCGTATGCCTGTTCGTGTAGGTCATACAGATTGTCAAGCTCGTACTTGTCAATTGTTCCAGCTTTTGTTATATGGAAAGTTGCCCCCTCGTAGTCTAAAGTATAGCACATAAACATATTTTCTACTCCTGATATAAGAGTGTCTGTGTCGTAATATATCCAGTTGCTGTTCTGATTAATTTCAATTGGTGTTTTTCCTTCTCCAATTCTCATTATGTCATAGAAAATGTTTGTTGGTGATTCAAACGGGTTTTCTGTACTCCATATCACACCTGTAATGTTGTGTTTTAGTGTTTCTATAACCCACATTGCAGTTTCATATTCCGAAGACATTTCCAGCGACTTCTTAAGCTCCTTTTCAAGATATTCTATATCTTTGTCTGATGTAAAGTTTCCAAGCATTTCTGCCACATTGTCTTCAATTATAATTTTGATATTTGTTTTATTTATTACAAGTCTTATTTTATCATTTTTAGTTTTCGCTTTAATTATTTTCATTTTTAATCTTTCTCTCTTTCTTAATTTTTAAAGTTGGGGGACTAAATGCTAAGCCCCCATCTATTTATAAGTTTTTCCCCTTTTACAAGACCTTCAGCCTCGCTTATTGCAAGACCTTTTTGAACTTCTGCTCCTAAAATTGCAATAAGTTCAGGAGTGATTTTTTTGAAGTTTTCGATTATTTTTTTTCCAGCACTGTTGAAAATTCTTATTTCATTGTTTCCTATCATTATTGTTGCTTCATTTTCATTGTAAGTTTTTCTAAATACATAATTTGTTCTCATTCTAAATCAACTCTCTTTCTTTCATTTTTGTTATCTTCTATGATACTATTATACTACATATTTACAAATTTGTCAACACTTTTTTGAAATATTTTTTAAATATTTTTTTGTGATTGACTAAAACATATTTGTATGATACAATTTTGTGAGCATAGTTTAAGCTAACTTTCTGATTTTTTAGGGGACTGGTTTATTTTTTCCAGTTCCTTTTTATATTCTGTAATAAAAAAGAGCTGGTTAGTTCCAGCCCTTCTATTTATTCTACTGTTACAGTTACTGTCTTTTCTCCGTTTTTAAATTTCATATTAGGGATATTTTCATTCCAGTAGTCATCAATCATATTTTTTAAATATTCTCCCTCATATCCAGCTGACTCAATTACAGAACTTCCTGAAACTTTCCAGTCGCCTATTGTTTTTACAGCTTTCATAAATGCTTCCCATTCAGAGCCTTGAAGTGCTTCGACAACAATACCCTTAAGCTCATCTATCTTTTCATCAGATACGCTTTCAAAAGCTCCAATAAACGTCCCTTTGTCTGCTTCACATTCTATTACAGCCATATTCTTTTCAATTGTGATTCTCATTTCATTTCCGTTGTTATCCACACTTCTTAAAGTTAAGTCTGTTTTTTTCATAATTAATCAACTCTCTTTCTATCTTTTTGTTATCTTTTATACAACTATTATACTACTTATTTACAAAATTGTCAATAGAATAAGTAGTTATGTTACATATTGTATGCAAAAATAAATCTCTTTTTTTGTTTATAAAAAATTTGAAATAGTTAAATACCTATGTTATAATAAAAATGGTGATAAATAATGTCAAATATTAATTTTTGAATAGGGTGTGTGTATCCAATTTGTTGCAACTATTTTAGAAAATACTGAAGAACAAATATATATCCAAACTCAAAAAGAAAAATAAGGAGGAATTATGGCAAATTATGTATTGACATTAGCTTTAAAAACTGAACTATGGCAAGAACATATTTTAGAAAAGAGA
>ERZ772766.1669-NODE-1669-length-11650-cov-4.174386_pt1 | contig 11650 bp, 2 predicted proteins | sample MGYA00511379_ERZ772766 | MGnify/ENA primary metagenome ERZ772766 (study PRJEB29015, sample SAMEA2737895) | human oral metagenome | biome: human oral; feature: human-associated habitat; material: dental | place: China | collected 2116 ...
AAATGTCGTAGACTAGCCATAGGTTGTAGGATTTGCGGCAATGAGCAATCCTACGGAAATAAAAAGGAAAAACATAATAATATGAAAAAATATTTATTAATCAAAATATCTAAAAAATAATAAAAAATAATAAAAAATAATTTAATTGAATGATTATGAATTAGCTATTAAGTAATCCTATTATAAAAATTTATTCCTATTTTTAAATGGAGTTTAGTATAAGATAAATAAAAAATTACTGCTTAATAAAATAAGTTGCACTCCAGAAACATAACAATTACGGCTTAAATAAGAAATTTTATTAGAAAAAAACTTTTTTCCAAAACTTATTAAAATTAAAATTTCATAAATAATAAATTTATGATTTTTTTCTTTTTTTATAATCTCAAAAAAATATACTTATTTTTTCAAGGGAAAAGTTTACTTACAAAGAAATAATGTTATTATATGGTTTAATTTTTGATTAAATAAAATAAGATAACGAGTGTTATTTGTCGAAAAAGCTTGACATATTTTTTCTAATAGGGTATACTAAGATTGTTTCAATAGTCTTTTAAAATGATACGGATAAAAAATTTTATTAAATAAGAAAAGGAAAATCTTGAGGAATTGAATAAGTTTTTTAAATTGAGCTATTGTATCCGTTAAGTTTTAAAAAATTGAATGGCAATGAAATTTAGGACGATTTTGGAAATGTAATTTAGAAATGATGATTTGGGATAAGAAATTTTTCATCTCTGAAACTAAATTTGAATGCTTCCCATAAAAAAAATGCTGAATCAGGACTAATCTAGCATAATATCATGGCTAATGGGCTTTGAGCCTGTTGGATACATATTATGTCGTTTTTTATTAAAGAAAGAAATAAAAAATGTTAGAAATGGTTTAGAAATTTTGAAAAATGGAAGTTTTACTTTTAGATGAATTGGGTTAAATCGCTTATCGTGAAAGTGAAGATTATTTAGAGAACTTTAAGAACGCCGAAAAAATGGATTGAATATTGCTTTTTTTATAAAAAAATTAATTAGCTGATCTGTTTTAGAAATGTTTTATGTTCAAAAATGGTATATTTTTGGTGTTAAAAATGGCAGGGTAGGAACTATCCGAAGAGCTTGGTCAAATATGTGTTTCACATAATTCCCAAGAAACTTACGGCTGTGCCGTGAGAATATCACTTGTTGAAATCACTATCAATCACTTATTTAAAGATGTTTTAACAGAAATTAAACTTTTACATCAAAAAATCACTTAGGGCGTCCCTTAAGGACTACCTAGATATTCCTCACATTTCAAGGACATTCCGAAGTCATCTGGAGTCACGGACATTCAGTTTTTGAAATCTTTTGTTACAGTTTTCTGATTACAAGACTATTCACGCCCATAAAGGGCATGGATGAAACATTTAAACAAGAATAATAGTCCTTAATGGCTATTTCAAAACTTTAAGGAGGAAGATATGAGTAATAACTTACGACAGATTGCAAAAGACTTGCGATCGTTTGTAAAAAGATGTAAAGACGTACACTATTCTGACAGCCTGCTGATAACATTCCTTGTAACAGGGCTTCTTACACTTGCACCGAAAACACTTAGTGCAGACGTTGTTGAGGAACAACAGGAAATATCAGCATCGGCATACGATACGATAACTGATCTTAGACAGTCGTTTATACGTGCAAGACAGGAAAACGAAAAGTCAATCAAAGGAGCTGAAAGAGAACTTATCCTGCTTATGGAGCAAGGAGATCAAGTAATCAAGAGTCCTTGGGCTTCATTCCAGTTTGCGACAGGGTTCACTAACAACGACTGGAGAACATCGTACAGAGGACGTGGAGGAAAATACCTTGAATACTACAGAAGAAACAACGACCTGACTAAGTACGTGTTCGATGCAAGCAAGCATGAATATGGGGCAACAAACCTTCATGTGCAAAGAAACAAGGAGCCAAACTCGCTTACAATCAATCCTGCAAATGTACATGAACCATACAAACCATACGAAGCATACAAAATTGACAACATTAACATGCCAAAAGATGTAAGCTTCAATCCAAATGTTCCAACAAGCACTCCATGGGTAAAACCTGCTAACTATGTGCAAAATGGAACAAGTACATCTTATGTTCCTTTGCAAAATGTAAATTCCAATAATAATAATATTAAGGGATGGAGAAATGATGGCGACACTACATTTAATTTCTCAAATGACAAAATAAGAACGTATAATGGATGGACTGTTGGTACAAGAAACAATCCGTTAAATGCAATGAATGCTACTTCAATTGGTGGAACAGCAGCTACTCATGCGACTATGGAAAACGGAAACACATCTAGTGGAAGTTCATACTACAATACAGAATTTGGTACTTCTGGAATTGCTTGGTGGTGGAATCCATACAGTACTTTTAGTACAAATGTACAATATTCAAATGTTACAACAGGAATTACGCCTCTTGCAACTGTAGGTACACCTCCTACAACAGTAAATAATCAATATTTCACACCTGGAACACTAGCTACAGGATATGATGCGGTTAGCAACTTTGGTTATTCTACATATTGGGGAGGATGGTGGGGATACCACACTACTGCGACCCTACGTAGTTCTATAAGCAATTATTATGCTACTAATCATACTGTTGAGATAGATAGTACAGGATTAACTTATGATGAAATAAGTAACGCAAGAAGTACGGCCAATGCTTCTGGAGCAGTAACTTACCATGCAATACCTGGTAACTGGACTCATCCGTTAAGTACTGCAACATACCTTACCGAAACGGCTGCAAGACAAGCCTATTTTGAACAATTAATAACTAATGCTGGAGGAACGCCTTCAATAGTTAGTAATCCTGATGGTACCGTAGCTACAACGTATTATAATTTATCTTTGACTGACATGATATACAGTGCTGCTGGACAAGGTAACGGAAGTACACTTTATAATAACTGGAATTCCGTATATAATAATATCAATACAGATAACCATTTAGCAGAAGCTGCACCTTCTTATAGAACGCAATTGATATACACGAATGAAATAACGGCTGCGTCAAATATAGATGCTAATATTGGACGTACAAATCCAGGTGGGACATTCTTGAAAGCTGTAGATGGAGCAATTGTTAATATAGATGATGTAGATGTTTCAATTTATAACAGTAATGGTGGTGCGTATGTAACTGCCCCTGGAAATACTGGAAATATTAAACTTGTATTTAATTCAAACAATAAGAGTTCAATCGGAAACTTTGACACTACAAATGGTGTAATTGATAATGCAGATGTAAATCATACTGATAATAATATCGCATTTAATATTCAAGATGGTTATGCAACTGAGGCAAATGGAGTTACTAATACTGTTGAAATAACTGGACCAGTAGATGTTAGATTTAAAGGTAAGAAAAATATTGTTTATAATATGATTTCAGCTATTGACACTTTGAAAATTGCAAATGCAAGAGGACAAAGTGGTACTACAGACTTAGCTAGAGCAAGTACAGATAAAGTTAGTGAATGGAACTCTCAATTAGGTGGTCGTATTTTCACTGTTGGAGATAATAACGTAGTGTATAACGGATATGGTGCTGTAACTAATTCTGGTTCAAAATTGATTTTGGGTGATGTCCAAATGCAAGGAACTAATAATATAATGGTTAACTTGCAAGGACCAAATGGTCAAAGCGCAGCAGTTGGTAAAACAGGAGTATTCAATGGAGACATTGAATTGCAAGGAGCATTTGGTGGAACTCATGAATCAAAAGGATCTGTAGCTATTTATGCTGCAAATGGTCAAAATGCAGATGCTATTGACGCTGGAAGTATTGTTGCAGGAAAAAATGGAACAGCATTAAACAATGTTCAAGTTAAAATATTAAATGTTGGATTCCATCCAAATGCAAGTAATGGTGTATCAGTTTACGCAATTAACGGATCTTCAGTTGAAGTAGGGGCTAGTCAATATTCTGATCTTAATATCACTGATGGAATACATGCGGCATCTTCAGTTGACAGAACTTACGATAAAATCAAACTTCCTGATGTGGCTTCTAATCATATAATGGGATATGCTGCTGGAGAAATTGATGATATTAAAGGAAGTCTGATTCGTGGAAGAATTACAAACAAATCCTCTAAAATAGAATTTAAAGGGAACGTAGATGTAATGGCTAAAGATGGACGTGCTTTCGTTGCAGTTGACGGTGGAGAAATTGAACTGACAAAAGGTAAGCATGTAAGAGCTGCAGGTTCTGGAGCAGTTATTGCCTATGCTGACGGATACCAACCTGGACGAAATGGAAAGAACAGTGCCTTCAACTCAAAAGTTACTATTAAAGGTGGAGACGTTGTCGCAGCCGACTGGTTAACTTTAGGAGATGATGGAACAACAAACAACTACAACATAAATGATTCTACTGCAAATTCGCGTACATATAACAATATTGGTGCTTATGCAATAAACGGCGGAGAAATTGATATTACTGGAGCAACAGCTTCTACTTCAGTTCAAGAAGCAGGTGGAGCAACAGCCAACAGTAAAGGGTCATTGATTTATGGAGTTGGAGCTATTGCAAAAAATAATGCTTCAGTTAAAATGAAAAAAGTAACTATTGTTGACAATGAATATGGTGCATTGTACGGAGAGGATAACGGTAGAATCGAATTTGAAGGTAATATCGTAAACCAAAATTACAATAATCCAAGTGGTAAAATTACACCAGACGCTACTAATGCTACAGTAAAAACTGATACAAGACATGCGAAATCAACAAGCACAGCAAATTCACATGCTAACGTATCTCCATTCTATGCTAAGAGAATTCGTCCTTCTGACCAATCAAGCATAACATTTACTGGAGCTACAAATATAGATATGTATGATGGTATCCTGTTGACAGGTAACATCTACAATGGTAACGGTAATCCAGGTGCAACTAGAATTGAAACTGGAGACAGCCAAAATAGAGAGTTTGACTATGCAAAAGAAGCTACTCAGCCAACTAATGAGCCAGACTTGACTATTTGGAACAACGCTAAATACAGAGGTATGAAAAATGTAACAGCTAACATTCTTTCAGACAATGTAACAATCGGTGTTGTTAACCAGGCTGCCGATGAAATTAAATGGGATACTGATAAATCAGGTCAATCAGGTTCAGGGGTTGCAACAGGTAACTTCTTAAGTGGTGTTGGAGCTTATGCTGGTGGAATGAAAATTGAAAATAAAGGTAAACATATAGTAGATGTTTCATTAATTAACAGCAGACTGAAAATAGATGGACAAGATGTAAATATCGAAGACATCGAAACAAGTAAAGCTACTGCTGCACCTGCAACAGATAAGAACGATGTGTTCAATGACCTTAAGATGGAAAGTACATTTGTAACTATCAATAATGCTAAAGTAAGTGGAGATGCTCAGGAAAGAGACCTTAAGGATGCTAAAGGAAATTCTAACTACCAAGTAAGAAATGTAGGACTTAGCATGGCTAACTCATTGAGCAGATGGGACGATGTTAAGAGCGCATCTTCAGCATGGAGAAAAACAAACAAAAATGAATCAGGATTCCAAAATATCGGAAAAGTTGATATATGGGGAGGATCTGATGCAACACCAGTAACAGGACTTCTTGCCAACTTCGGAACTATTAAGAATGGTGACGGATCTAAAGGAGGATTTGTAAACGTAGATCACGGTAATGCAATCGTTGCAACAGACGGAAGTATTATCCACAACTTGAAAAACAGTGAAATCACTGTAACAGGTAAGTATAAGAAACCAACACCAAATTCGCCTACACAAGGACGTAACGCAAATAGAAGCGATGATTCTAGAGTAAGTGGTGAAAACTACGGTATTGTTGGTATTTCAGATGGATTTGTTGACTACAACTTCTCAGATTTGAATAATCACTCAGGAGTGGACAACTCAATAGAAATCAAGCATGAAGACGGTAAGATTTATGTTGAGGGAGACCTTGCAGTAGGTATCTACGCAGAAAACAGACACAATGCTGATTCAAGCAAGGTAACAATTGACTATACAAACAGCACAGTTGGTGCAACAGGTATTGACGTAAGAAACGAAAATGTAACATCACCTGACGCAAGAGGAGTAGGTATTGCCCTTGTAAACAAGAGCAACAATAACTATTCTAATGGATGGCAATATGCAGGAGGAGTTATTAACCTTAAAGGTGGAGCTGGAGTTCTAGGTTCATTTGCAAACAAAGCTACACTTGGTGGTATCGGAAGCCTTACACTTGACCTTCAAAAAAATGATATTGCTACAGGTAAGAATGGTGTCGGAATCTACGCTGAAAGTGCAGTAATCAATGTAAACTCTGACAAGTTCACAGTAGAAACTAAGGACAACGGAGTTGGATTATGGGCAATGGATGACAGTATAGTAGGAGAAGGTGCAAACCATACTAAGACATTCCAATATAACTATAACGGTGCAAATGACAAGAACGGATTCGCAATGGCATTCGGTGGTAAGAACATTCAAGCTACAACAGCTCAAAATGATCTTGACATCAAGTTCACTAACGTAGCAGATACAGCTGTAACTCTTGCTAACGAAATCGCAAAGAGTACAACAGGAACTACTAAGGGTATAGCAGGTATCCTTGTAAACACTAACGATGCTAACGATAAAGTAATTAACAGAGGGGACATCGAAGAAGATTCAACATCTGTAACAAACGTAAGAACTTATGGTGCTGTAGTAAATAAAGGAAACTTTGTAAACTACGGAGCAATAACTCTTAACGATTCATTGAATCATCAAGCTAACTTAGTAACATCTGAAGACATGAAGAAAGTAAACATCGGAATCTTCGCAAATGGTTACAACGCTGATAAAGCTACTGGAGGAGTATACACTACAATCGAAAATCATGGAGATATTAAGATTGAAAGTGCTACTACTGACATAGACAAGAATATTGGAAGCTGGGCTATTTACGGATATAACGTAAAAACTGGAGCAAAAGAAGATGGAACTAAGTCTGAAATAACAATTAACAAGAACAGCCACGGTATCTATTCAGGAGACGGTAACGTTGAAATAAGAAGTACTAAGCTTAAAGTCGGAAACGACACAGTTCTTGGTCACAAACAGGTATTAACAGGGGAAGGAATACTTAAGAACCCTTCAGCATACCCAATTTCAAGACAAACAACATACGCAACTGACCAGCAGCTTCTTGGAGGACTAGACACTCCTAGAGAAAGAGATTCTGCAATTGGGGTATACATTGATAACAACCAAAGACTTACAAATGCGCAAAGAAACGTTGAAGTAAGTGCTGACATGGATATCGACAGATACTCATACGGAATCGTGCTTGCTGAGAAAAATGGAGGAGCTCAGACAGATGTTACAATCGGATCAGCTCTTGATGCGCCAACAATCCGTCTAGCATACTCAACAAACAACAATGCAGGTGGACATGTTAAATCAACTAAACCAAGCAACCCTAAAGTACCTGAAGAAGTATACGAACAAGGAAATGCAGTATACTACTACTCAGCAGATACTGAATCAAGAGGTAAGTCTTATGCCAACGTAACAATGGACGGAGACTACAATACAGCATACTATACTAAGGGAAGCATGGATAACTACGGAACTATCGACCTTAGATCACAATATGACCTTGAAAACCAAAACAACAACACTTTAGGATTTGGTAACGTGGGTATCTTCTCAAGCAATACAGCAGTAGCATCTAAGAACTACGGAACTATTACTACTGGTATGTCAGATACAGTAAACATGAGATATTCAGCAGCGATGGCAGCAGGACGTAACATTTACAGAAATGAGAACGATACTGCAGTATTTGACAGAACGCAAGAAGAAGGAAACATTGAAAACCACGGAACAATAGTAGTTAAGGAAAAAGAAGGAATTGGAATGTTCGCTACAGGAGCAGGTTCAGTAGCTAAGAACTACGGAACAATCAGACTTGAAGGCGACAGTTCAATCGGTATGTACCTTGACAGAGGAGCAATCGGTGAAAACCATGGGGAAATCACAGGTAACGCTTCACAACTTAAAGGGGTAGTAGCAATAAACGGAGGATACATCAAGAACTACGGTAAAATTAATATCCTTGGACAAGGATCTTATGGAATTGTTACAGACGGATCAAGATTCATAGTTGATGCTAATGGAAACCCAACAGAAGTTCTTACTACAGGAGATCCAAGATATAACACTTCTGCAGCAGTTACAGCAGGAAATACTAACGGTCACGGAGGAACTGACCTTTACGGAGGAAGCGAAAGCTCAATCGAAGAAGGAACAACAGGAAATCCTAAGACAACAGGTGTAGGAACAACAATAACAGCTCCAGACATCGTACCTATAACTAAGGTAACGGTTGATGGAATTGATACTCCAATCTTCAATGTAGAATCTGATGCAACTAACCCTGGAGACTGGGGAGAACACATATTCGTAAGCAGCAGCGTGCAAAGTGGAGGAACAACTATTATACCGCTTTGGGCAAAAGATGAATATGGAAATCCTGCATTCCCTGCATACCATAATCAACAAATGTCAGAAGTTACAAGCATCGGAATGTATGTTGATACATCAGGTGTTAGATACACTAACCCTATAGATGGTATTCAAAACTTACCAAACTTAGGAAAAGTTGACTTGTACTTTGGACCAGAAGCTACTCAATATACTAACTCTAAAGCAATCAGAATTGGAGATAGATATGATGATGATGGAAACCTTCTTGCTAAGAGCAACATCTTGAAACCATTTAACGATGCGTTAAGAAGATTGCCAGGAGGAGCAAGAATAAATCCATTGTCAGCAAGCTTGACATGGCAAGTATTAGCTAAGATTGACGATAATAACGAATTGACAGAAATATACATGAGTAAAGTTCCATACCACTCATTCGCATTCGATGATGATCATTCGTTAGTAAACTTCACTAACAACTTGGATAACGTTTACGAAATTGCAAGACCAGGTAGTGAAGAAAAGATGATCTTTAACAAACTTAATAGCCTAGGAAATGGAGAAGGACATATTCTTGCACAGGCATTCGACCAAATGAGAGGACATATCTATGGTGGAATCCAACAAAGAACTAAGTCAACTTCAGATATCCTAAGTAACGAAGTTGCACAATTAAGAAGTGAAACAAACGGATCGAAAGATTCTAACAAGTTCAAAGCATTCGGACAAAGAAACGAATACAAGACTGACACTGCAGGAATTCCAGATTGGAGAAGTAATGCAGGAGGTATGGTATACGTTCATGAAGACGAAACAGTTAAACTTGGAGAAAAATCAGGATTCTATGCAGGTGTAACAAACAACTACTTCACATTCAAAGACTTAGCTAGATCTTATGAAAATCAAGCTATGGCTAAAGCAGGAGTATTCAAACAAACTCCGCTTGATGAAAACGGAACGTTTACTATAACTGTAGGTGGAGAAGGATTCTTCGGAAGAACTGATACTAAACGTAGATTCTGGGTAGTAGATAAAGAGTTCAGAGCTAAATCTAACTACTATACATACGGAGCAGGGTTAAATGCTAACCTTGAAAAAGTATTCAGAATTAACCAAGGATTCAGCATAGTACCTAACGTAGGATTGAACTTCGAATACGGAAGATTCTCAACTGTAAATGAAGATGGAGACATGGCACTTAAAGTTAAGAGCGATGACTACTACTCAATCAAGCCAAAAGCTGGAATTGACTTCAGATACAGTCAGCCAGTGTTCAAGAACTCTAAGTTCACAGCAAGCTTAGGATTCAGCTATGAAAACGAGCTAGGAAGAATTAACGAGGTAGAGAACGAGGCAAGAATTAAAGGAGCATGGACAGACTACTATACAATCAAGGGAGACAAGGAAGACAGAAGAGGAAACTTCAAGTCTGACTTGAAACTAGGACTTGACAACGGTAGACTGGGAATGACAGTAAACACAGGATACGATACGAAAGGGCATAACTTCAGAGCAGGATTAGGATTGAAAGTAATGTACTAATTATGGTCTTACAGAAAATTTTAACGATGAACGGAAGAAGCCTTGACGGCTACAATAAATAGCTTGATTAGAGAGGGCTGCCAGAAATGGCGGCCTTCTTTTTATATCTTTGTATTATAAGACATATTTTATACTAGGCTCAGTTTAAATAACAAATTTATTGCAAAGGAATAAAAAACTAATATTTTTAAAAATTAAAACTTTACAAAAAATCTACTATTGCAATAAAAAATGGTATGCCATTAAGAAAAAGCCTAATAAAATACTGAATGATTAATTAATATATATTTAAAAAAATAATATATTTCAAAATATACTGGAAATTTTTTAAAAATATGGTAAAATAATAGTACGATTTAAAAATTATTTATTTTAGGAGGAAAACAGATGAAAAAAATTATGAGAGGTGTACTATTATTTGGTATGTTAGGAGGAATGCTTTTGTCTTGCGGAAACAAAAAAAGTAATGATTCTCAAGAGCAAAAAAAGGATTCCAAAGTTAGTGAAAAGGTTTATAAGATTGGATTGTCACAGATTGTAGACCATCCAGCGTTAAATGCTGCAAAACAAGGGTTTAAAGATGCGTTGGAAAAGGCTGGAGTAAAAGCTGATTACGATGACAAGATTGCAAATAATGATATGAGCAATCAGACATTAATTATGAAACAGTTCGCAGCAGATAAGAAGGATCTGGTATTTGCGATTACAACGCCAACGGCACAAGCGGCTAAAAATCAAATTGGAAGCGAAACGCCAGTTATATTTGGTTCAGTTACAGATCCCAAAAGTGCAGGACTTGTAGGAATTCCTAATGTTACAGGAACAAGCGGGGCAGCCCCAATTAAAGAAAATTTAAAATTAATGAGAGAATTATTACCAGAAGCGAAAAAAATAGGAATCATTTATAATTCGTCTGAACAAAATTCAGTTTCTGAAGTAAATAATTTGAAAAAACTGGCAGGAGAGCATGGATTCACAGTAGTGGAAAAAGCCGTTACAAACGGTACGGAAATGGTTGCCGCGGCAAATCTTATTTCAAAGGACATTGATATCTACTATGCCATTCAGGACAACACAGTAGCATCATATTTTGCGGCAATACTGGATGTTTTTAACAACGCAAAAGTCCCAGTTCTAGCTACAAATGACGTTTACTCAAATGCAGGAGGGCTGATTTCACAAGGAACTACCGACTACAATATCGGTTACCGTTCTGGAGAAATCGCAGCGGAAATTTTACTAAAAGGCAAGAAACCAAATGAAATCCCAATAGAAACAGTTAAAAATCTTCAAATAGAAATTAATAAGCAAAACATGCAGTTATTGGGAATAAAAATACCAGACAGCATTTTAAAACAGGCTAAAATGGTAGAAACTAAAAAAAATTAACAGCTTTGCTTAATAACTATATAAATTTAGAAATATAACGTAATAAATATTACATGTAAAAAGATAAGGAATATTAAATTTCCGAACAAGTCTAATAAATTTTATAAATTTAAAACAATAAAAAAACTGGAACTATTAAATTTTTTTAGCTCCAGTTTTTATTTGTTATTTTTCAAAACTATCAAGCCATTCGATAAGTTCCAAAAAATCTTCCACTTTTCTTAT